>Ga0307374_10008103_pt1 | contig 15798 bp, 13 predicted proteins | sample OX3MG_FD_202532 | JGI IMG/M metagenome (GOLD analysis project Ga0307374, IMG submission 202532) | Soil microbial communities from Risofladan, Vaasa, Finland - OX-3 | ecosystem: Environmental > Terrestrial > Soil > Coastal area > Acid sulfate soil | place: Finland: Risofladan, Vaasa | collected... | reverse complement strand
TTCGCGCCGGATCTCGAGCACAACCAGGCCGCCCTTGACCTGCTAGTGCAGGCGATCGCGGCAGCTGGCTTCGCGCCCGGACGGGATGTGGCGGTGGCGATCGACGCCGCCGCCTCCGAGTTCTACGGCGACGGCAGCTACACCTTCGAGGGCAACACGAGGACGGCCGCGGAGATGACCGCGATCTACGCGAGCTGGCTGGATGCCTACCCGATCGTGTCGCTCGAGGACCCGCTGGCCGAGGACGACTGGCAGGGCTGGCAGGAACTGACCGCCGCCATCGGGGACCGGGTGCAGATAGTTGGCGACGACCTGTTCGTGACCAATCCGGAGCGGATCCGCCGCGGTATCGCCGACCGGTCGGCGAACGCGCTGCTCGTCAAGGTCAACCAGATCGGGACGCTGACCGAGACCTTCGATGCGGTCGACCTCGCGCACCGCAGCGGCTGGCGCTGCATGATCAGTCACCGATCGGGCGAGACAGAGGACACCACGATCTCTGACCTGGCCGTGGCCATCAACTGCGGGCAGATGAAGACCGGGGCGCCTGCCAGGTCGGAGCGAGTGGCGAAGTACAACCAGCTGCTCAGGATCGAAGAGCGGCTCGACGATGCCGCCGCTTATGCGGGAGCCGCCGCGTTCCCGAGGTTCGCGGCAGCCGGGCAGTGACCAAGTCCGCCAGCTGGGCGGCGCGGCCGGGCGGTCCCCGGCCGCACTTCACCGGGCGCGCGGCGATCCTGGCCATCGTGCTCTGCGTGATCGCGCTGAGCCTGGCCTACCCGGTCCGCGAGTACATCGGGCAGCGCAGGCAGATCGACCAGCTGCAAGCGCAGCGAAACGAGATCGTCCTGCGCCTGAAGAACCTGGAACACGAGCGGAAGAGGCTGAAGAGCCCCTCCTTCATTGAGCAGCAGGCACGCGACTGGCTGCACATGTGCCTGCCGACGCAGATGTGCTACGTGGTCATCCCCCCCGCGACGAAGAATGGGAGGGCCGTGAAGGCACCTGCAGACTCGGTGCCGTGGTACGCGCGGCTCTGGTCCTCGGTTCAGCAGGCGAATAAGCCTCAGCCAGTAAGGGCACGGCACGGGTGAGCCTGGATGCCGCCGACCTGGCTGCCGTCACCCGGCAGCTCGGCAGGCCGCCGCGCGGCGCGCGGGCTGTCGCGCACCGGTGCCCGTGCGGCCTTCCTGACGTCATCGAGACCGCGCCCCGGCTGCCGGACGGAACCCCCTTCCCGACGCTGTACTACCTGACCTGCGTTCGGGCCTGCGTTGCCGCGAGCCGGCTAGAGGCCGGCGGCCTGATGCGCGACCTGAACGCCAGGCTCGCGACCGACGAGGGGCTGCGGGAGGCCTACCTCGCGGCGCACCTGGACTACGCGGCCAGGCGGGCCGTGGTGGCCGCGGCGGCAGGCGCGCCGCCCTTGCCGCCGGACGCGCCTACCGCCGGAGGCATGCCGGACCGGGTCAAGTGCCTGCATGCCCTCGCGGCGCACGAGCTGGCCGTACCGGGCTCGAACCCGCTTGGCCGGGAAGCCCTCCAGGCCATGGGAGAGTGGTGGGCAGCCGGGCCCTGCGTCGAGGTGCCCGGGACGCCATAACGGAGGGGTCGATGGCTGTACCTGGTCCGCAGCGAGTCGCCGCGATCGACTGCGGGACGAACTCGCTGCGCCTTCTGATCGCCGATATCGACCCGGCCAGGAGCGAGCTCGTCGACGTGCAGCGCCGGATGGAGATCGTCAGGCTCGGGCAGGGCGTCGACGCCACGGGGCGCCTGGCACCCGATGCGCTGGCCAGGACCTTCGCGATGCTGGCGGAGTTCGCGCAAGCGATCAGCGGCTCAGGGGCCAGCGCCGTCCGGCTGGTGGCGACAAGCGCGACGAGGGACGCCTCGAATGCCGCCGAGTTCAGCGCCGGAGTCCGGCGGATACTCGGCGTCGACCCCGAGGTCGTCAGCGGCTCGGACGAGGCCTACCTGTCGTTCTCCGGCGCGACGGCCGAGCTCGGCCGCGGCAGCGAGCCCCGTCACGCGGGCCAGCCGGAGCCGCCGGGCCAGCCGGAGCCGCCGGGCCAGCCGGAGCCGCCGTTCCTGGTCGTGGACATCGGCGGCGGCTCCACCGAGTTCGTGTTCGGCGCGCCCGAGGCCGACGCCCGGCACGGGCTCTCCGCCATCTCGGTCAACATCGGCTGCGTCCGGCTGACCGAGCGGCACCTGCACGACGATCCGCCGACCCAGGAGCAGATCGCCGCGGCCACCAAGGACATCGATGCCGCGCTGGCCACCGTGGCCGAGTCGATCCCGGTGGCGAGCGCGCGCACGCTCGTCGGGCTGGCCGGCTCAGTCACCACACTGACCGCCGTGGCGCTGGACCTCGCCGCCTACGACCCGGCCCGCACCCACCACGCGCGTATCAGCGCCGGCCGGGTGCACGATGTGACGGTCAGTCTGCTCGGCCAGGGCCATGAGCAGCGGGCGGCGAGCCCGGTGATCCATCCCGGCCGGGTCGACGTCATCGGCGCCGGGGCGCTGATCCTGGACCGGATCATGGAACGGTTCGGCTTCACCGAGCTGGTCGCCAGCGAGCACGACATCCTCGACGGCATCGCTTGGTCAATCGTCACCGCGGCAGCCGGGAACCTCGGGCGGCCGTGAGCGTGCCTGGTGGTACGGACCGCCCCGTTGACCCCGGCCTGCCCGAGCCCGTCCTGCCCGAGCCCGTCCCGCCCGAGCCCGTCCCGCCCGACTCCGCTCGGCCCGGTGCCGCTCGGCCCGGTGCCGACCAGCCCGGTGCCGACCAGCCCGGCCCGGTCCGGCCCGGTTCCGGGTGGCCCGGTGACCCGGCGACGGCGGGAACACCCGTCGCGACCGACGCGGACAGCGTCCGCTCGCTGGCGGCCGGTGCCGGGTCACTGGCCGAGCTGACCGCCAGGCAGTCGGTCTGCCGTGCCTGCCCGCGCCTGGTCGGATGGCGAGAGGACGTCGCCGTGACCAGGCGGCGGGCGTTCGCCGACCAGCCCTACTGGGGCCGCCCGGTCCCCGGCTGGGGAGACGAACGGCCAGGCGTGCTGATCGTCGGGCTGGCGCCGGCGGCGCATGGCGGTAACAGGACCGGCCGGATTTTCACCGGCGACCGCAGCGGCGACGTGCTGTTCGAGTCGCTCTGGCGGTGCGGGCTCGCGGCCAAGCCGACCAGTGTGGCGGCAGGCGACGGGCAGCGGCTGCACGGAGTCAGGATGGCGGCCGCGGTCCGGTGCGCGCCGCCGGAGAACAAGCCGACGATCGCCGAACGGGATACCTGCGAGCCGTGGCTGGCGGCGGAATTCGACCTGATCGCCGCCGGCCTGCGATCCATCGTCTGCCTCGGCCATTTCGCCTGGCAGGCCGTCTGGCGCGAACTGGCCATGACCGGCCGCCAGATCCCGGGGCCGCGGCCCGCGTTCGGCCACGGCGCCGAGGTCATGCTGGGCGGGCTCCTCGTCCTCGGCTGTTATCACCCGAGCCAGCAGAACACTTTCACCGGGCGGGTCACCGGCGCGATGCTCGACGCCGTCTTCGAGCGGGCACGCGGCCACGCGGGCATCGGCTGACCGGGTGGCCGCCGTTGCCGCGACTGCCCGAGTCAGCGGCCGAGGCGGCAGCGGCCGAGGTTTACGCCGCGGTCGGGGAGAGCAACGTGCCAGGCTGGCCGCCTCGGCCACCACCGGAACGCGCGACATCGCGGTGCCGGCGCTGACCGGCGGCTGTCGTCAAGTAACAATGGCTAAATTGCACATGCAACTGCACAGTTGTGTGCGTGGCTAATGTCTACTTGGTAGCTTATAATAGTCTCCTGCCCGATTCCGCGGAATGTTTGAATAAACAGCGCATGATGGGGTACGATTTCCGCGCCCCCGTAGCCCAAGGGAAGAGGCGAGCCCCCTAAAAGGGCGCCAGTGTCGGTTCGAGCCCGACCGGGGGTACCGAAGAGCGAGAATCTCTCGTCGAGCAGATTCGTTGAACATCACCGCAGGTCAGAGACCCGTCGGTAATCAGGATGAGTCGGGTGGCTCCGGTTAGAGCGGCGATCGGCGAGCCCCTATTTGCGATTCACTACTCGCGAGCTACGGCGGGCTAGCCTATTCAAAAAATATGAATCACACGTTAGAGTCACTACAATCGTTAGCAGGCCATCGGCGCGAGAATTTTTTTGGGAAGCATGCCCGGTGACCCCGGCCTGATCATTCGGGGAGCTTGCCCTGGCGCACGGCCCGGAACTCCGGTCAGTCCGGCCCCGGCACTCGGCCCGCAACTCCGGTCAGCCCGGCCACGGCACTCGCCCCGGAACTCCGGGTAAACTGGCCGACGCACGCCCCCGATCCGTCCGGAAGCCTGCCCCGGCAGGCACCCCGATGGTGACCCTGCCGGTGAAACGGTCCGCTGCGATAGACCCGCCTGGCCACCTCATGATCAGCCGCTGCGGTCGGGCCCGGCCCGGGTCAGCGTGGTCGCGACGATCACTCTGCGATCGCGGACCATCGCCTGGCGGTAGTCCGCCCAGTCCGGGTGCTCGCCCGAGATCCGGCGGTAGTAGTCGACCAGCAGGTTCATTGCCTCAGGCAGGTGGATGATCTCGGCGGTCCCCTCGGCCTGCAGCCACTCGCCGAAGAACCTGTCCGTCAGCACGCAGAGCGAGGCGCGCGGATCGCGCGCCAGGTTCTTCGTCTTGATGGCAGTCTCGCGGGTGCTGATCAGGACACGGCCGTCGTCACCGACCCCGACCGTGACAGGAGAGAGTTGCGGAAACCCATCGGACCGGCTTGTCGCCAGCACGGCCCGGTGGTGGACACGCATGAACTCCCGGGCGCGCTCGAGGTCCATGCTTGCCGATCAGGCGCTGTTCAGCCTGGTACGCCGCTGCAGCTCGTACTCGTGCACGATCGCAGCGGCATAAGCGTGCGTCAGCCCGTGCTCGTCGGCCAGCCAGGTCGCCCGCTCGGCGTGCCGCATGAACGACGGCCCCGATTCCAGGCGGTGGAACCACTCTCTGAGATCGCTGCCGGTGACCCGCGGGATGCGGGCTATCAGGTTCTTGTGCATCTCCGGAGAGTGGATCAGGGACAAGGGGCACCTCCAGGCCGAGATGAGTGTCCTGAGTCGAGCCTGCACCACCGGCGGCGTCCTGGCAAGACCTGGGCGTGACACTTCCGTTATGCAACCACGGCATTAACAAGACCCCGTCGGCCAAGCCCGGCATGCCGGGCACTCCCGCTCGGTGCCGCTCCGGACCGGCCACGCGGCCGAGCCGGTACTCGCGGTCCAGCGGCGGGACCGGGGAGCGCTGCGATCAGGAGAGCCGCTCGAGAATCATGGCCATGCCCTGCCCGCCGCCGACGCACATCGTCTCGAGCCCGAAGGCCTTGTCGTGGAACTGCAGGCTGTTCAGCAGGGTCGACGTGATCCTGGCTCCGGTCATGCCGAACGGGTGGCCGACCGCGATCGCGCCTCCGTTGACGTTCAGCTTGGCGATGTCGATGCCGAGGTCACGGTAGGACGGGATGACCTGCGCGGCAAAGGCCTCGTTGATCTCGACCAGATCGATGTCCTCGATGGTCATGCCGGCCCTGGCCAGCGCCTGGCGGGACGCCTCGACCGGCCCCAGCCCCATGATCTCCGGGGAGAGAGCGGTCACGCCGGTCGACACGATCCTGGCCAGCGGCGTAAGCCCCAGCTCGGCCGCCTTGCGGTCACTCATCACGACGACCGCGGCGGCGCCGTCGTTCAGCGGGCAGCAGTTTCCGGCGGTCACCGTGCCGTCCGGCCGGAACACCGGCTGCAGCGTGGCCACCTTCTCCAGCGTCGTCCCGGCGCGCGGCCCGTCGTCGGCCGCGATCACGGTGCCGTCCGGCAGCGTGACCGGCGTGATGTCGCGCTGCCAGAACCCGTCGGCGAGCGCCTTCTCGGCCAGGTTCTGCGAGCGGACGCCGAACTCGTCCTGCTCGGCCCGGGTGATACCGCGCAGCTGAGCGACGTTCTCCGCGGTCTGGCCCATCGTGAGGTAGATGTCGGGAATCTGGCCGTCCGCGCGCGGGTCGTGCCACACGTCGGCGCCGAGGGCAGCCCGGGCTGTCCCGCGCTCTTCAGCCTCGGCGAAGACCGGGTTCTTCGTGTCGGGCGCGCCGTCGCTGCTGCCCTTGACGAGCCTGCTGACGCACTCCACCCCGGCCGAGATGAAGACGTCGCCCTCGCCGGCCTTGATCGCGTGGTAGGCCATCCTGGTGCTCTGCAGCGAGGACGAGCAGTACCGGGTGATCGTGGTGCCAGGGAGATTGTCGTAACCGAGCATGACGGCCACCGCCCGGGCCATGTTGTAGCCCTGCTCGCCGCCAGGCAGCCCGCAGCCGAGAATCAGGTCCTCGATGTCGGCCGGGTCAAGTTGCGGCACCTGAGCCAGGGCCGCCTTGATCATCTGCACCGTCAGGTCGTCGGGACGGATGCTGGTCATGGACCCCTTGAAGGCCCGTCCGATCGGCGAGCGCGCAGTAGCGACGATGACTGCCTCTGGCATGGCTGGCTCCCTGGCGATACCCGGTTCTTTACCGCACAGTAGCTTACGGTCGGCGCGACGTCAGCCCGTGCCAGGTCACCGCCTGGCGGATGTGCCGGCAGTTCCTCGACCGGCCGGAAGGCGTCAGCGCGGTCACGATCACCGAGCGTCCTGCCCGATCCGGATCAGGCGGCCCGGCTGGTCATCCCGGCATACCTCGCCGCGTTCGGCCCCGCCTCGATCGGGACCTTCGGCCAGTGGCTCAGCCGCAGCGCGTCCAGTAAGGCGTCGTTGCGGCGCTGGTTCAGGGCACGGGAAGGCGCGGGCGAACTCATCGGCGTGGAGGTGGACGGAGAGCCGGCGTACGCGCGCCCGGATGACGCCGAGAAGATCGCGCGCACCCAGCCGAGCGCCGAGGTCCGGCACAGGCAACGTGCCCGCGGTCGCCATCGAGAACGAGGCAGAGCAGATCGGGAAGATCCTCGGCACCAGCCTGACCGTCTCGGTGCGCGTCAGCTAGCCACGCGGGGGCGGCCCCGGCCGGTCCCGGCCAGCGATCCGACGAGGGACGCCGCGTTCCACCTGGCCGCCCCGGCCAGGTCCCTGGCATGCTCGCGGGTGCTGTAGTCGAGCCGGGCCGCGGCCTGCGCGATGGCGAGATCGAGGTTGTTGCCGCACTGCTGGAGCAGGACGGAGAAGTCCCTGCGCACCGGCTCGTGCAGGTCGTACCCGAACGAGCGGTGGATGCGGGCGAACATCGGCTTGTACATCCTGGCCCGCTCGTGCAGGCCGGAGGCGTAGGACATCGGGTTCTTCGGCCGCCGCCTGATGTAGTCGGGCAGCAGGTCAGCGAAGGCCTGACGGAGTATCCACTTCTCCACGCCGTCGCGCACCTTCAGCGCCATCGGCAGCCGCATCGCCAGGTCCACCAGGACCGGGTCGAGGAACGGAACCCTGGTCTCCACGCCGCTGGCCATGCTGGTCCGGTCGACCCGCTGCAGCTCGGTCCGGCCCAGGTTCGCGAGCTTGTGCAGGAACAGCCGGCGCGCCTGCGCGGGGCCGATCTGGTCGTACATCGGGTACCCGCCGAACAGCTCGTCCGAGCCGTCCCCGGTGAGCACGACCTTGATCCCCAGGCTGGCGATGCGCCGGAAGAGCGGCACCGAGACGACGGCGTTGATGATGTCGCCGTACTCGGTGAGCTCGGAGATCCTGATCGCCTCCCGGATCTCGGCCAGCCGGATGTCGCGCGGGGCGACCTCGATCACCTCGTGCCGGACGCCGAGATCGGCAGTGAGCCTGCGGGCGTAGGCGATGTCATCGCTGCCCGGCGCGCCGACCGTGAACGCCACGCAGTCCGGGTGGGCGGCCCGGGCATGCAGCAGCGTCAGCGAGCTGTCCAGGCCGCCCGACAAGATCACGCCGACGGTCAGCCCGGTGTCGAGCCTGACCTCGATGCTGTCCCGCAGCGCCGCCCTGATCAGCCCCGCGGCCTCGGCGGCATCGGTGAGCGGCGCGACGTCATCGGCCGGGCCGAGCGGGTTCAGCAGGTCGCTGTAGCGGCCCAGGTGGGGCCGGCCGCCGGGGCTAGCCCACCCGTGCTGGCCCGGGGGCACCTCCGCTACCGGTGCCCCGACCGGCACGAGCGCCTTGACCTCCGACGCGACGTGCAGGCAGCCGCCGCTGACCGACCAGTACAGCGGCTTGACCCCGAGCGGATCGCGGGCCAGGTACGTGCGGCCGGAGCACCGCTCGGTGATCGCGAAGGCGAACTCGCCGCGCAGCCGCCGCACGGCGCCCTCGCCCCACTGCCCGAACGCCTCGACGATCACCTCGGTGTCGCTCTCGGTGCGGAACTGGCGGCCCAGGCGGCGCAGCTCCTCGCGCAGCGCGCGGTGATTGAAGATCTCGCCGTTGTAGCAGAGCAGCCAGCGCTGGTCGGCGGAGATCCACGGCTGGACCGCCCGCTCGGGGTCGACGATGCGGAGCCGCTGCGTTCCGGCCATCAGGCCGTCGCTGAGGCTGAACTCCTCACCATCGCCACGTGCCTTCAGCACATCGAGCATCTGGCGGAAAGTAGCCGCGCTCGCGCCCGGCCCCGCGATCAGGGCAATGCCGCACACCGCTGGTCAGCTGCCTGCCCTGGGCGCAGGAATCCGGCGCGGACCCTGGACGACGTCAGGGTGCAGGCACACGTGCCAGGCCTGGCCCTCGTCGATGACGTTGACCTCGCTGGCGCGCTGGCGGTCGAGCAGCAGCCCGCGCAGGATCCGGTGGGCGTGGAAGCGGCGGTACCACTTCATCTCGATATCGGCCGCGTAGCCAGAGCAGTGCGCGCTCGGCAGCAGCGCGATGTAGCCGAGCGACTTGAGGTGCCGCTGGTGCTCCACGCTCCGCGCCACGCTGGTGATCCAGAGCGGCGGCGTTCCGTCCGGCGCGATCCGGGCGAACTCGTCGGCGAGCTGGTTGAGCCAGGCCACCGTCTGCGGCCGTGCCCTGGGCAGCCACAGGCCGGCGGTCCGCGGTGAGCGCCCGGGCAGCGCCCGCCGCTCGGCCGAGCGCGCGGCCCTGGCCACCAGGGTGATGGCCTGGTGCCGGTACCGGAAGCTCAGCTGGCCGTCCTCGTCGAGCTCGTCGAGGTCGACAAGCTCGGCAGCGTCCCGGACGTCGGAGTCCTTGCCGTAGCTGGGCGTGCGGCCCCACCACATGGCGTCGATCTGGGCCAGCAGCGAGATCCTGACCAGCGCCGCGAGAGTGCCCGTCGCGTTGCGCGGGCTCGGCTCGTAGTTCCTCACCTCGAAGAGCAGCTTGGCCACCGTGGCGTCCCAGCCATCCGGGGTGGCCTCGAGTACGGTGGCGAGCTCGTCCTCCTCCAGGCGCTTGCCCAGGATGTGCTCGGCGCACTTGGCATCCGACGACGTGCAGTGTCCGATCTCGGTGACCAGGTCGCTGACGGCCGCGCGAAAGGAGCCCAGAGCGGGTACGCAGGGCGAGAAGTGTTCGATCGGCGGACGGCTCAGGAGCCTGTCCTGATCGGCCAGCAGCAAGGTCACGAGGTCCCCCCTCGGCTCAGATGCCTCAGTGATGCTCAGCGCACAGAGTGTAACAACGCGATTGCGAACGGTAGCGCTCTTTGGATCTTCGTCCCCAGTGGCCCCATTGCGGCCGCTGCGCGCCGTTGCCGGCCGCCCGAGGGGTCAGGTCGCCCGACCAGCACCATGGTTCGGCCGCGCGGCTAGGGTAAGAACTGGCCTGTCATCAATGCGGCAGCAGGCTCAGGCGTCAGGCGCCAGGCCGGAGAATCGACGCAGCACGCCCGGAGAACAAGGTGGTTCAGCCATGCAGGTGCACGAGTCGCTGATCGATCTCATCGGGAACACGCCGCTGGTCAGGCTGCGCAAGGTGACCCGCTATCTGGGCAGCGGGCACAGCCGGGGGCACGGGACCGAGTACCATGGCGGCCCCGGCGATGCGCCGATGGTGCTGGCCAAGGTCGAGTACATGAGCCCGGGCGGCTCGGTCAAGGACCGGATCGCGCTGCGGATGGTGGCGGCCGCCGAGGCCTCGGGCTCGCTCCGCCCCGGCGGCACGATCGTGGAGCCGACCTCGGGAAACACCGGTGTCGGCCTGGCCATCGTGGCGGCGGAGAAGGGCTACAAGTGCGTCTTCGTCTGCCCTGACAAGGTGGCGCAGGACAAGATCAGCGTGCTCCGCGCCTACGGCGCCGACGTGGTGGTCTGCCCGACCACGGTCTCGCCGGATTCGCCCGATTCCTACTACAGCGTCTCCGACCGGCTGGCCAGGGAGATCCCTGGCGGCTGGAAGCCGAACCAGTACGCGAACCCCGCCAACCCCGAGTCGCACTACCTGACTACCGGCCCGGAGATCTGGGAGCAGACCGAGGGGAAGATCACCCACTTCGTGGCGGGCATCGGCACGGGCGGCACGATCTCGGGCACCGGTAAGTACCTCAAGGAGGTCTCGGGCGGCCGGGTCAAGGTCATCGGCGCCGACCCCGAGGGGTCCGTCTACTCGGGCGGTACCGGGCGTCCTTACCTGGTCGAGGGAGTCGGCGAGGACTTCTGGCCCGATACCTATGACAAGGGCATCTGCGACCAGATCATCGCGGTCAGCGACGCGGACTCCTTCCTGATGACCAGGCGGCTGGCCGCCGAGGAGGCACTGCTCGTCGGCGGGTCGTGCGGGATGGCCGTGGTCGCGGCGCTCAAGGTCGCCGAGCACGCCGGGCCCGATGACGTCATCGTGGTGCTGCTTCCCGACGGCGGGCGCGGTTACCTCTCCAAGGTGTTCAACGACGACTGGATGGCCGACTACGGCTTCCTCACGTCGGAGACCGCCGAGCCGAGAATCGCCGACGTGCTCGACCGCAAGCGCGGCCAGTTGCCCCTCTTCGTGCACGCGCATCCCGACGAGACGGTACGGGCGGTGATCGAGACGCTGCGCGAGTACGACGTCTCGCAGCTCCCCGTGCTGAAGGAGGAGCCTCCGGTGATGGCGGCCGAGGTGATCGGCTCCATCACCGAGCGGGAGCTGCTCGACGCGCTGGTGACCGGGCGGGCCGCGCCCGGGGAGCCCATCTCCGCCCACATGTCGGCGCCGCTGCCGATGATCGGGTCAGGCGAAGCCATCAGCTCCGCGATCGCCGCGCTGGAGAAGGCCGGTGCGGCGGTGGTTCTTGTTGACGGAAAGCCAGCGGGAATGATCACCAGGCAGGATGTGCTCATGTACCTGGCTGGCTGACGGTGCTGGCTCGTCCGGCGCCGGCCGGACGCAATGGGAGGGGATCCACCAGATGGCTCAGATCGACCGCGGCGACGGATTCGAGACCCTGGCAATCCATGCCGGGCAGGAACCAGATCCGCTGACCGGTGCCGTCGTCCCGCCGATCTATCAGGTCTCCACCTATAAGCAGGACGGTGTCGGGGGCCTGCGCGGCGGCTCGCTGGCCGGCGCCGACTCGGGTCCTGGCCGCTGGGTGGAGGGCTACGAGTACTCCCGTACCGCCAATCCGACCAGGGGGGCGCTCGAGGAGTGCCTGGCCGCGCTCGAAGGGGGCGTCAGGGCGCTGGCGTTCGCGTCGGGCATGGCCGCGGCGGACTGCCTGATCCGCGCGGTCTGCCGGCCAGGTGACCAGGTGCTGATCCCGCACGACGCCTACGGCGGCACGTTCCGGCTGTTCGACAAGGTGATGGCGCACTGGGGAATCAGGTACCACCCGGTGCCGGTCTCCGACACGGAGGCGGTCCGGGCCGCGATGGCCGCCCACGGCGCGAAGCTGATCTGGGTCGAGACGCCGACCAACCCGCTGCTGTCGATCGCCGACATCGGCGCGCTCGCCGAGATCGCGCACTCGGCCGGGGCCCTGCTGGCGGTGGACAACACGTTCGCCTCGCCCTACCTGCAGCAGCCGCTCGCCGTCGGCGCCGACGCCGTGATCCACTCGACCACCAAGTACCTGGGCGGCCACTCCGACGTGGTCGGCGGTGCGCTCGTCGTCTCCGACTCCGACCTGGCCGCCAGGCTGGCCTTCCTGCAGAACGCGGTCGGCTCGGCCGGCGGCCCGTTCGACGCGTGGCTGACCCTGCGCGGGGTCAAGACCCTGGCCGTGCGGATGGACCGGCACTGCGACAACGGCGCGCAGGTGGCGGCCATGCTCGCGAACCACCCTCGCGTCGCGCGGGTCTACTATCCGGGGCTGCCCGATCATCCGGGCCACGAGGTGGCGGTGAAGCAGATGCGGGGCTTCGGCGGCATGGTGTCGTTCCGGCACGCCGGGGGGGAGGCAGCGGCGGTCGAGATGTGCGGGCGGACGAGGTTGTTCACGCTCGGCGAGTCGCTCGGCGGGGTCGAGTCGCTGATCGAGCACCCGGCCAGGATGACGCACGCCTCGGTGGCCGGGTCCCCGCTGGAAGTGGCGTCCGACCTGGTCAGGCTCTCGGTCGGGATCGAGAACATCGACGACCTGATCGAGGACCTGCGCACCGCCCTCGGCTAGCCGGCGACGCCGGCCGCCGCGTCCTCTGACGGCACCAGCCCCGGTCCCGGTCCCGGCGGTCCCGGTCCCGGCGCGGTCCCGGCGGTCCCGGTCCCGGCGCGATCCCGGCGGTCCCGGTCCCGGCGCGATCCCGGCGTTCAGCCTCCATGATCGTGGTCATTTCTCAGAACACGGACGATTCTCAGCGGATTCGACTGACAGGCGTCCGCGATCTGAGAATCGTCCACGATCATGGGCCGGGCACATCGTGGTAATTCCGACCTCGGTTTCCCGCCGGTTCTTCCCTGGCGAGGGACGCCACGTGAGCCCTGGACGCCAACTGCCCCTTGCTCATGAGCGGTTGCCGCTGATCACGCACGCGACGGCGGAGGACCAGCCGCGCCGCTGGCCCGCTACTGGCGCGGGGCGATGGTGGCGTCGGACCCGAGGGCGCCGCGAGCCGCCTGCTGCTCGTGCCTGACCACGTGCATGACCGCGTTGATCAGCGCCAGGTGGGTGAACGCCTGCGGGAAGTTGCCGAGGTGGCGGCCGGAGCGCGGATCGATCTGCTCGCCGTACAGCAGCAGCGGGCTGGCGTAGGACAGCACCTTCTCGCACAGGTCGCGCGCCCGCTGGTGCTCGCCGATCTCAGCCAGCGCGGAGACCAGCCAGAACGAGCAGATTGTGAACGCGCCCTCGGTCCCTCCGAGCCCATCGTCGGTTTCGTCGACGTGATATCGGCGGAGGAGCCCGTCGACCGACAGTTCGTCGGCAATGGCGAGCACGGTGTCGCGGACCCGCTTGTCGTCCGCGGGCAGGAACCTGACCAGCGGCATCAGCAGAAGCGAGGCGTCGAGCGCGGTGGTCTCGTAGTGCTGGCAGAACACGCCGCGCTCGTCGAGCGCGTTCGCGCAGATATCGGCGTGAATCTCGTCGGCGGCCTGCTGCCACTGCCTCGCGGCGTCCGGATCGTCCCTGATCCTGGCCAGCCGCGCGCCGCGGTCCGCCGCCACCCAGCACATCAGCTTCGATGAGGTGAAATGCTTCGGCTCGCCGCGGACTTCCCACAGCCCGTGATCGGGCTCGCGCCAGTGCGCGAGCGCACTCTCGACTTGCTGGCGTGCCATCTTCCAGACCCGGTCGTCCAGCCAGTCCCGTGACTTGGTGTGCAGGTACAGCGAGTCGAGCACAGCCCCCCAGACATCGTTCTGCCGCTGCGAGTACGCGGCATTACCGACGCGGACCGGCCGGGCCCCCTGGTACCCCTGCAGGTGGTCAAGCGTGTGCTCGCCGAGGTCTTTCGATCCGTCGATCCGGTAGGCGATCTGGAGATCTTCGCGATCGCGCTCGACGATGTCGGTGATGAAGGCGAAGTAGTCATTCGCCTCCCATTCATAGCCGAGGGTGAACAGGCCCCAGAGCGCGAAGGTGGCATCCCTGATCCAGCTGTACCGGTAGTCCCAGTTCCGCTCCCCCTGCGGCGTCTCGGGCAGCGAGGTGGTGGCCGCGGCCGCGATGGCACCAGTGGGTGAGTAGGCCAGGCCCTTGAGGGTCAGCGCGCTGCGGGTGAGATGCCCCCGCCACCGATGGTCGGGCAGGCTGCCGCGGGCCAGCCAGTGCCGCCAGTGATGGGCCGTCCACAGCATGCGCTGATAGGCGTCATCGAAGTCCTCTGGCGGCGGCTGGTGCCCCCAGGACAGCGCGCAGAACCTGGTATCGCCCTCCCTGAGCAGGGTGCGGGCCTGTGCGCTCGGCCCCTCGATGCCGATCCTGATGTCGGACGTCAGGGTGAGCGCCAGGCCAAGGCCCGCAGGCTCGACCGTCACCTGGTGAAAGCCGTGCTCGGTGTGGCTCCACTGCTCGCGGCGCCGCCCGTAGTCGAACACGGGCTCGCAGTCCATGATCAGCTGGACCGAGCCGTTCGTGCATTTGACGGTCCGCAGCAGCGTGTGCTCGGCGTCATAGTCGGTCGGCGGCCGCCGGTGCGATCCTCGCTCCGGGTGCTCGTGCCGCCACGGGCCGATCACCAGGCAGTCCCGGACGACGAGCCAGCCCTCACCGCAGTCCCAGACCGTCTCGAGTACCATCGTCCCGGCCAGGTAGCGGCGGTCAGCCGGAACGGACATGTCCGCCGGCCCGAACCGGAACCAGCCCGCGTCCCGGTCGAGCAGCGACCCGAAGACGCTCGGGCCGTCCAGCCTGGGCAGGCACATCCACTCGACCGCCCCGCTGGAGGCGATCAGGGCCGTGACCTCGCAGTCGGACAGGAAGCCGTAGTCGGCGATCGGCGGGTAGGGCGAGAACTCGTCAAACTCGGCCGGGCTCGTTTCCGTCATGACCACCTGCCCCCGCACGAAGACCATCTATGGCATGCCGCCAGCCAGCCAGTACTGTACTTACGCGGGGTCTACCCGGTGACGGCCGTCCGACCCGTCCTGATCAGCTATTCCAGACCATCAGTACCAGGATGACCAGCCAGATCAGGCTGACCACGCCGCCGAGCATGGCGATCCGGCCGCGCTCCACGCTGGCGAGATGAGGCGGGATCACCGCAGCGGGATCAGCAGCGGCCTGCTGCGGTCCGGTGGCGGTCGCCGGCTCGGCACCGGCTGGTGTCCCGGCGCCGGGCGGCTGATCGGCGACGGTGGCGCTCACCTGCTCGTCGGCCAGGCCGACCGCGGTGGCCGCCGTCTCGGCGGCCGCTTCGAGCGCCTTGATCGCGTGGCGCTGGTCGCGGTGGATCAGGCCGAGCAGCACGACCGCGACCAGGAACAGGGTCCCTGAGACGATGATCCACGGCTTGCCGGCCTTGCTCATCATCGACGCCAGGGCAAAGCCCGCGATCAGCACGCCGAGCGAGCCGATCGTGAAGATAAAGGTCAGCCGGGAGAGATAGCGAAGAATCCTGATGTCTCGCTGCCTGATGTACCGGGGGGTCGACATGATGGCGAGCGTGACCGGGCCAATGGTAAAGATCACGAAGGCAACGTGCAGCCACAGAACCAGGTGCTGGGAGAAGGACATGGGGCGAGTCTAGAACTAGGCGATCCGGATTCCCCGCCGCCTCGGCAGTTGGCGTCCGGATGATGCCGGGCCAGGCACGGCGGCCCGTCCCGGCATTCCGGGTCCAGCTACGCGCGGTTGCCGGCCGGCTTCGAGGGCGTTGCCGCCGCGGGCCGCGCTTACCTGCTAACTCAGCTGGCTGACTTCTTGTTCATGAACCAGGCGCCGCCAAGGCCAACGACGGCGATGACCGCGCTGACCGCGCCGCGGATGT
>Ga0307374_10008100_pt1 | contig 15801 bp, 9 predicted proteins | sample OX3MG_FD_202532 | JGI IMG/M metagenome (GOLD analysis project Ga0307374, IMG submission 202532) | Soil microbial communities from Risofladan, Vaasa, Finland - OX-3 | ecosystem: Environmental > Terrestrial > Soil > Coastal area > Acid sulfate soil | place: Finland: Risofladan, Vaasa | collected... | reverse complement strand
TCTCGGTCAGGTCGGCAAACGCCTCGCCGAGCGCGCGATGCGCCGCCGCGTCGAGCGGCATGTGATACACCCGCCGGCCCAGCATCCGCGTCAGGCGGTAGTCGCGGCCGCTGTCCAATTCGACGAGATCGAGCCGGGCCTTCAACAGGTCGATGAACGGCAGGAACCGGTCGCGCTGCAGCCCGTGTTCGTACAAATGGTCCGGGTGCCGGTTCGAGGTCGCGACGACGACCACGCCGGCCTCGAACAGCGCGCTGAACAGCCGCTCGAGGATCATCGCGTCGGCGATGTCGTTGACCTGGAACTCGTCGAAGCACAACAGCGTCGCCTCGGCGGCGATCTCGGCGGCGATGTTGAGGATCGGCGCGCGCGCGTGCATCCGCCGCTCGCTTTCGATGCGGTTGTGCACTTCGAGCATGAAGGCGTGGAAATGCACCCGCCGCTTGCGCGCGACCGGGGCCGATCCGAAAAACAGGTCCATCACCATCGATTTGCCGCGCCCGACCGGCCCCCACAGATAAAGGCCGCGCGGCGCCGCGGCGGCCTCGAGGTCGGCGCGGTGCAGGCGCGCGAGCCAGCCCTGCCGTTTCGATGCCGACCGGTACGAGCGGAGCGCATCGTACAGCGCCTGAAGCCGGTCGATCGCGCGTGCCTGGGCCGGGTCGGGGCGGATCGCTCCCGCCGCGCCGCGCGCGCGGTACAGCGCGTCCGGCCCGGTCGCATCGGTCTGCGCCGGCGATAGGTGCTCGTGCGGCATCGCGTCGGTCGGCGGCGTCACGCCTTTAGGAGCGCGGCCATGACCTGGTCGCGGGTCAGGGGCAGGTCGCGGATGCGGGCGCCGAGCGCATGGGCGACGGCGTTGCCGATCGCCGCGACGGTCGGGCCGCCTGATGCTTCGCCGATCCCGAGCGGCGGCCGATCGGCGGCCGGGCCGACCAGCTCGACCTCGATCTCCGGCACTTCGCTGAATTTGAGCACCGGATAGGTTTCCCAGTCGCGCGAGGCGATACCGGCATGGTCGAGCCGCACGCCCTCCTTGAGGGCCCAGCTCGCGCCTTGGATGATACCGCCTTCGAGCTGGTTGATCGCGCCGTCAGGGTTGATGACGAGGCCGCCGTCGGCGGCGCACCACACGCGCAGCAGCCGCACGCTCTGGTCGACCTCGACCTCGGCGACCACCGCGCAATAGGCGGCGCGGTTCTTGTATTTGGCAAAGCCGATCCCGCGCCCGCTGCCGCTGCCGGCGGGCACGCCGGGCTGCCATTCGGCCATCTTGGCGACCCGCTCGACGACCGCGCGGGCGCGCGGGTCGCTGAGCACCGCCAGGCGATAGGCGACCGGGTCTTCGCCGGCCTCGGCGGCGCGTTCGTCCATGAACGATTCGATCGCGAACACGTTGATCGTGGCGCCCAACCCGCGCAGCGACGAGGTCCGCACCGGGGTTTCGGCGACGAGGTGATGGATGATGCGCTTGTGCGCGAAATCATAGAGCGGCTCTCCGTTGCGGGTGCCGCCGCCGCCGTTGGATTCGGGTGGGTCGGCCGCCGGCGGCGCCGGTGGCGGGTCGGGCAGCGCCTCGGCGGCGAGCAGGTTGCCGCCGCCGCCCGGGCGGCTCGAATGCCGGCCGCTCCAGATTTCCGTGGTCCAGTCGGCCGGGCGGTTGGCGGCGTCGAGCGCGGCGCGCACGGTCGTTACCATCGCCGGGCTGACCGGCTCGAAGCCGAATTCCTCCTCGCGCCGCCAGCGTATCTTGACCGGCGCGCCCGGCCGCCGCACCGCGATCACCGCGGCATCGGCCGCGGCATCGTCGGCGCCGTTATGGCCGTAGCAGCCCGGGCCTTGCACATGTTTCACCGAGATCGCCGCGGGGTCGAGCTTCAGCGTCTTGGCCAGCGCGGTGCGCAGCGGATAGACGCCCTGGCAGTGCGTCCACACCGTCAGGTGCCCTTCGCGATAGACCGCGAGCGCGCTCGACGGCGCGATCGAGGCGTGGGCGATGTGCATCCGGGTATAGGTCGCCTCTCGCCACGCGCCGCCCGTGGTCGGGCCCTCGGGCAGCGGCGCGCCGAGCACCCGGTCGATCGAGGGCTGCTGAATCAGCCAGCGCGCCTGTTCCTGCGCCGGGTTGATCGCGTCGATCCCGTCCCACGCGACATGGTTCGGCGCGACCGCGGCGGCGGCGTCGACGGCGGTTTCGTCGGCCCCGACGATCGCCAGGAAATTGCCGTCGCGGATGATCTCGACGGGCCCCTTGGCGGCGCGCCGGATCGCCGCCTCGTCGACCGCGCCGATCGTCGCGCCGCGGCGCGGTTGGCGCACGACGCGGGCGTGCACCATGCCGGGCAGCGCCATGTCGTGGATGAAGGCCGGGCCGCCGAACACCTTGGCGGCGAGATCGATGCGCGGCGTGTCGCGCCCGACGACCGCGAAATCGGCGCCGGCTTTGACCGGCGCGGCAGCGGTGGCGCGCCGGCTTAGGTCGATGTCGCCGGCGAGCGCCCAATAGTCGAGCCCAGTCGCAGCGCCGTTGCGCACGACCGCGCCGTCATGGATCGCCAGCTCGGCTCGGCCGCCGCCCAGCCGCGCTGCGGCCCGGTCGAGAAACAGCGCGCGTACCTCGGCGCAGGCAAGGCGCAGCGCGACTCCGCCATACTGGATCGACTGGCTGCCGGCGGTATAGCCCTCGTTCGGGGTCAGGTCGGTGTCCCCAGTCTCAAGGTCGATGCGTTCGGCCGCCACGTCGAGTTCGTCGGCGGCGATCTGCAGCATCGCCGTCAGCACCCCTTGGCCGATCTCGACCCGTCCGGTCGCGACCGTGACCCGGCCCGCCGCGGGAAACCGCACCCACTGGTCGAGGCGCGGGTTGGCAGCCAGCAGAGGCGGCAGTTCCGGGGTCGCCGCGCCGGTCATGCCGCCGCTCCCTGGCGGAGCTGCGCGGCGGCGCGTTCGACCGCGCGCAGGATGCGCACGTGGCTGCCGCAGCGGCAGATATTGTCATCGAGCGCCACCGCGATCTCGCGCCGCGTCGGCGTCGGGTTGCGGTCGAGCAGCGCCTTGGCCGAGATCAGGATGCCGGCGAGGCAATAGCCGCACTGGCCCGCCTGCTCGTCGAGAAACGCCTGTTGCAGCGGGTGCGGGCGATCAGGCGTGCCGAGCCCCTCGATCGTCATGATGTCCTTGCCGGCGACCGTCGACAGCGCCGTGCCGCAGGATTTTTCCGGTGCGCCGTCGACCAGCACCATGCAGCATCCGCATTGTTCGAGGCCGCAGCCGAATTTCGTGCCGGTCAGGCCGAGATGGTTGCGTAGCACGTCGAGCAGTGGGGTATCTCCGTCGGCCGCCACGCTGACTGGTTTTCCGTTGACGATCAGGCTGGTTGTGGGCATCGCCGCTCCGCTCTTAAAGAGGCCTGCACAATACCAGATCGCGCAACGCGTCGCGCGCTCCGTCGGGCGTGCGATTGCTTACTTGGACTCGGCGACGAAGACCCCGGCCCAATCGGGGCCGGGCGGGTTGGCGGCGAAATGTTCAATGCGCTCGGCGTAGAGGTCGTAAAACCCGGCGAGCGCCAGGTTGCCGCAGCGGCACGCGGCGAGCGTCTCGCGCGCCCCTGCCCAGTCCTGCGTCCGATAGCAGGCGAGCATACGGTCGTGCTGGCTTTGGTGGGCGAGAAAGTCGGCCGATTGGGCGAGTGTTACGTCGCCGAGCAGCGTATAGATCTGCACCGGCTCCTTCTTGCCGATCACCGCGATCAGGTCGAGTTCGAGCGCCGCCCAGCCGGGCGCCGCGTGCCGTGTCTCCTCGCCGAGGACGATCGAGACGTGATAGGTCTTGGTCTGGCCTTCGAGGCGCGAGGCGAGGTTTACCGCGTCTCCCATTGCGGTATACGCGAAGCGCGCGTCGGAGCCCATGTTGCCGACGACGCATTCGCCGGTGTTGAGCCCGACGCCGATATGCAGCGGCACAAAGGCGCGCCCGTCGCGCGTGGCCTCCTGCTCCAGGTCGCGGTTGATGCGCTCGAGCGACCCGATCATCGCCAGCGCGGAATCGCAGGCGTGGTCGGCGTGCGCGGAATCGTCGAGCGGCGCGTTCCAGAATGCCATCACGCAATCGCCCATGTATTTGTCGATCGTGCCCCGCCGCGCCATGATCAGCTCGGTCATCGGGCTCAGAAAGCCGCGGTTGATCAGCCGAGACAGGCCCTGCGGGTTGGCCTTGAACGATTCGGCGATCGAGGTGAAGCCTCGGATGTCGCTGAACATCAAGGTCAGATTGCGCGTTTCGCCGCCGAGCTGCAGTCGCTCGGGATGCTCGGCCAGCACCGACACGAGATCCGGCGCCAGATAGTGGCGGAACGCCGATTGGATGCGGCGCCGCTGGCTTTCGACAAAGCCATAGCGAAACAGCAGCAGGCTGAGCGTCGCCGCAGTCAGCGCGATGACCGGGTTGACCAGCGGCAGCCACAGCCCGCGATCGAACGCCACCTGCGCCCCGATGCACCAGATCGCGATCGGCGCTGCCCCGGCGAGCGCCGAGACCTGCGATGGCAGCACCCTGATCACCAGTGCCGTCGTGACCGCGAGCAGCACAACCAGCCCGATCGTGATCGACGGCCAGGGCGGCGGGGAATCGGCGATGAAATCCTGGTGCAGGATCGAATCGATCACGTTCGCCATGCGCTCGGTCCCGGGCAGCGGCGTGTTTCCGAACGGCGCGGGGTTGGTGTCGGCGAGGCCGATAAACGACGCGCCGATCAGGACGATGCGCCCGGCGAGGGCGGCTTTCGGCACCTTGCCGGTGACGAGGTCGACAAAAGAGTAGGTCGGAAACGTACCGCGCGGCCCGCGATAATTGACCACCAGCCGCATCGCCGCATCGGTCGGCACGCGCAGTTTGCCGATACGCACCCCGTCGCCAAGCGCCAGTCCGACCTTGGCCCACGGCACGCCGACATAGGCCGCCGCGGCGCGTACCGACAGCGACGGCATGAAGTCGCCGCCATAGGGCAGCGCGACATATTCGTAGCGCGGCGCGCCGTCGTAATCGTAGGCGATCGTGACATGACCGAGCCCCATCGCGGCCGCTGCGAGCGGCGCCAGCGGCAATAGCGGGGCCTCCGGCTGCAGCGGAAACACCGGCTGGGTCTTGCTGTCGTCAAACTGCTGATAGGATTGCTGGGCGATGATCGGCGGCTCGTTGACGGTCGCGCCTTCAAAGTCAAACGCCACCGGCAGCAGCACCCGGCCGCTGGCGCGGATCGCCGCGGCGAAATCGCCGTCGGGGTCGGCGTCCATAAGCTCCGCGAGCGCGTCGCGCAAGGCCATGTCCTGGCCCGGCGGCAATGCGTTCGCCACTTTCTTGGCGGCTGCGCGCAGCCGCGGCGGTATCGGCTGGTCGGGCTCGGCAAACAGCATGTCGAACACGATCTCTTTGGCGTTGTCCTGGCCGAGCAGTTTCACGGCCTTGGCGAACAGATCGCGGCTCAGCGGCCAGCGCCCGAGCGCGGCCAGACTCTTGTCGTCGACTAGCACGACCGCGATCTCTTTGCCCGGCGGCTCGACCCCGCGCAGACGAAAGCGCAGGTCGAGCGATGCTGTTTCCAGGTTGCGCACCGCCCCGGAATTACTGAAGTTCAGCAGCAACAGCGTCGCCAGCGCGATAATCAGGGCTAACCCGGCTTCGCGCGCGAACCGCAGAAAAGCCAAATCTGCTGCCTAGTAGTTGCCACGGTTTCGCGGCGGCGGCGGCGGTGGCGGCGGGGTGAAGCCGCCTCCGCCGGGTCGGGTGGGAAAGCCCATCCCACCGGGGCCGTTGCCGAATACGCCGCCCGGATACGACCCGAACCCGCCGGGACCGCTGGGTGGAGGCGGGGTGCTCGCGTTGGGCGGCGGGGCGTTTTGGCTAGGCGGCGGGGTATATTGGCTAGGCGGCGGGCCCTCGCTCGGCGGTGGGTTGTTCGGGCCCGGATGGTATTCCTCCTCCTCCGAATGCCGGCGGCGCGGCGGCCGGCGCACTGGTATTTCGACCCGCGCGTTCAGCGCATAGAACATGCGCATCGTCCACAGCTGCGGCGTGGTCGGGTCGTGCTCCAGCGCGACATGGGCGCCGTGGCGCGGACCGATCGCTACGCTCTGCCCAGTTGTGCTGCTGGTCAGCGAGACAATCCCGGTCAGCACCGCGACCAGCGTGTCGTTGGGTTTCGCCTCGATGAACCAATCGGTCGAACGCACCGCGGCGGTGCCGGTCGCGGTCTTGACCTCAAAGGTCGACGGGTGGTCGACCGGGGCGACGACGGCGCGCAGCAGCCCCTGGCCGAGGTTCAACTCGGCGTCTTGGCGCTTGCCCTTTGGGTCGAGCGTGTAGGTCGCGATCGTGAACTTTGTGTTGGACGCGACCGACACGATCGACCCGTCGCCCATCCGCAATTTGAGTTTGGCGGCGGCCGGAACCTCGATCACGTCACCGACTTCGACCGGGCTGCCGAGCCGCAGCGGCTTGCGCTGCCCGCCGCTCTCGTCAAAGCATTGGCCGGCGATGCCGACTACTGTGCCGGCGGCGGCTTCGGCGCGGGCGGGGCCGAGCAGCGCCAGCGCGAACACCGCGGCCCACAAGGCACGGGACAGAATGTGCGGCATCACGCCTCCTCCGGGCCTTCGGCCGCGGCGACCGCCCCGGATTGACCGGTTCCGCGACCGCCGTCTGCAGGCCCAGAAACCGACCCCGTCAGATCGTCAATGACCCGCTGGCGGATCGACCGGAACGGTGCCGAGTTCGCCGGGAACCGATATTTCGAGCGCCTCGAAATCGGCCGACGTGCGCAATTCGTTGTGAACGAGGCCGCCCGGGATGAACACCGAATCGCCCTTTTCAAAGCGCAGGGCTTCGCTGCCTTCGAATTCGAGTTCGACCCAGCCGTTGAGCAGGTAGACGAACTGGCCGTCGCAGGTGTGATAGTGCCAGCCGGTCGGCTGGGTCATGCCGGTTCTCGCCTTCATCACCTGGCCGCGCATCGAGCCATTGCTGGCGTCCTTGATCAGCAGGTCGCGGTAGCTGAAGAAATCGCGCCGGCCGGCCACCATCGCCGGCGCCTTGGCCCGCGTGTAGCCGAGCTTCATCGTCGGTTTGGTCGACAGCGTTGATACGTCGTTGGCCATCTGAGCCTCCCTGAGCGAAGCGCAATCGCGCGCCGCATCGTAAAAGACCGGCGCCGCCGGAGCAAGGCGGCCTGCTTTATAGGCTCGCGGCGGGCGAGAGGCTCGGATTTCAGCGAAACCGATCGGCGGCGAACGGAGCGAGGTCGATCGGCGACTTCCGGCCGGTCACCAGGTCGGCGACGATCCTGCCGGTCATCGGCGCCGCGGTCATCCCGACATGGCCGTGGCCGAAGGCGTAGATCACGTCGGGGCTCGCCCGGGCCGGGCCGAGCACCGGCAGCGAGTCCGGCAGTGACGGGCGGTGACCCATCCACACCGAGATGCGCTCCGCGGGGTGGTGCGCGGCGAGGCCGGGCAGCATGCGGCGTCCCTGTTCGAGCAGGATGTGTGCGCGGCGCCAATCGGGCGGCGCGGCAAGCCCGGCCAGTTCGACGGTGCCGGCAAAGCGCAGCCCCAGCGCCATCGGCGTCGCGACGAATTTGCCGTCGGCGTCGGCGGTCGGGATACGCGGCATCGCCTCGGGATCGCTGATCATCAGATGGTAGCCGCGCTCGGTTTCGAGCGGCACATGGTCGCCGAGCGTGTGAGCCAGCGGCTTCGACCACGCGCCGGCACAAACTACCGCGGCATCCGCCGCGCGGTCGCCGGTATCGGTGCGGATCGCGGTCAGCCGCGGCCCGTCGAGGCGGAAGCCGAGCGCCCGGGCGCGCACGATCTCGCCGCCGCGGCGGCGGAATTCGTCGACCAGCCGGGTAACGAGGCCCAGCGGGTTGCTGGTATGGCCGTTCTCGCGCACCAGCAGCCCGCGCACATAATCGCGTGACAGCGCCGGTTCGAGCTGGCGCAATTCGTCGGCATCGAACGCGTCGACGACGACGCCGTTTGCGCGGCGCAAGGCCCAGGCGAGCCCGTCCTTGGCGAGCGCTTCGGCCGAGCGATAGACATAAAGATGACCGCGCTGCTCGACCAGGTCGGCGGCGCCCGCGTCTTCGACGAGCGGCCGCAGCATCTGCAGCGTCGGCCCGACCAGCGCCCGCAGCGCCCGGGCCTGGGCGTGCACCTTTTCCACCGTGCCGGCACGCCAGAACCGGTAGAGATAAGGCAGCACTGCCGGCAGATAGCTCCAACGCAGCGACAGCGGGCCGAGCGGGTCGCGCAGCCATTTCGGCACGTTTTTGATGACCCCGGGCATCGCAATCGGGGTCACCGACGAGGCGTTGAATGCGCCAGCATTGCCGAACGAGGCACCCTCGCCGGGGTTGCCGGGCTCGATCAGAAAGACGCTGTGGCCGTCGCGCTGCAGATAGCTCGCCACACACACCCCGACCATACCGGCGCCGATCACCCCGACCCGCCGCGCCTCCGTCATCGCCCGCTCCCGCGCTTTCGCCCTGCCCGCGGCGATGCTGCGGCGCTTTGTGCAGCCTGGACAACGAAAATCCCCGGCGCCATCATGCGCGCAGGGTGAATCCGGGCATTCTCCTTGTGAACCGACGGCTGAGCGCGGCGCCGACCTGGCGTCTCGCGGACGCCTGCCTGCTGCCGCGCCGGTTGTGACCGCAGCCGCCGGCCAGCCGGCCCAGCCGCAAACCGCCCGCCTCGCCGTCGGCACTTTGGTCGCCCGGCTGTGGCGGTTGGGGCCGTTGCGCGCCGTGCTCGGGGCGATCCTGGTCAGCGTGATCGTGATCGTGGTGCGCCAGGCCGGATGGCTTCAGCCGCTCGAACTGTTGGCCTACGACAGGCTGATCGCGGTCACCGCGCGCCCGGCCGTTAACCCTCACCTCCTGCTGGTCGGGATCACCGAAACCGATATCGACCGCTATCAATACCCGCTCTCCGACGCCACGCTTGCCGATCTTCTGACCCGGCTTTCGAGCTGGCACCCGCGGGTCATCGCGGTCGACATCTACCGCGACAAGCCGGTTGGCCCCGGCGCCGACAGGCTCGCCAGGGTACTCAAGGCAAATCCGGAAATCTTCTGGGTGTTCGGCCTGGGGACCAAGGGCGATCCGCATCACCCCGGCGTGGCGCCGCCGCCGGTGATCGCCGAGACCGGCCGCGCGGTGCTCGACGACGTGCCCACCGACCCCGGCGGCGTGGCGCGCCGCGGCGTGCTCTTCGAGGACGACGGCAAGAACAACTATCCCGGGCTCGCGATGGCCGTCGCCGAGACCTATCTAGCCTATGACCATATCCAGCCCGCGGCCGGTCCCAACGACGATCTGAAGCTCGGGCCGACGGTGATCCCGCCGCTCGACGACAAAAGCGGCCCGTACATCAAGCTCGACAGTCGCGGCTATCAGGTGCTGCTCGATTACCGCCACGGGGCAAAGCCGTTTCCGCGCGTCTCGGCGGGCGAGGTGATGGACCGCGACCTGTCGGCGATGGTGCGCGGCCGCGCGGTGATCGTCGGCGGCACCGAGGTCACCGTGAAGGACAGCTTTCCGACCCCGTTCAGCACCGGGTTCGGCGGCACTGGCCCGGATTATGGGATCGAGGTCCACGCCCATCTCGCCAACCAGCTGATCGACGAGGCGCACGGCCGCGTGAGATTGCGCACCGGCCTGCCGCGGCTCGGCGAGGATGCCTGGATCGTCGCCTGGGCCCTGGCCGGCGCGGCGCTGGGGCTGCTGATTCGCGCGACCCTCGTCGCGGTCGCCGGCGGCACCGCGGGGCTCGCGCTGATCGGCGCCATCGTCTATGTCGCGTTCGCGCATCAACTGCTGCTGCCGGCGGTGCCGGCGGCGCTGGCCTGGACCGCGGCGGCGGGGCTGACCAACCAGGTGCTCTACGCCGCCACCAATCGCGCCCGCGCCCGCCTGCGCAAGAGCTTTGAGCACTATCTGCCGCCGGTAGTGATCGATCGCATGGTGGCGACCGACGCGCTGCCCCGGCTCGGCGGCGAACGGCGCGAGATTTCGGTGCTGTTCACCGACGTCGCCGGGTTTACGACGTTTTCCGAGCGCATGGACCCGGAAGACCTGGCCACGCTCGCCAACGAGTATTTCGACGGCGTGTGCCACGCGATCTTCGCCCATGGCGGCCTCGTCAACGCCTTTATCGGCGATTCGGTACTGGCGTTTTTCGGCGCCCCGGTCGATCAGCCCGACCACGCCGACCGTACGATCGCCGCGGCGCTCGACGTCGACAAGTTTGCCTGCCGGTTTATGGCAGATCTGGCGGAGCGCGGCATCGAGTTCGGCCACACCCGCATCGGCCTGCACACCGGGTTCGCGTTTGTCGGCAATATCGGAACCAAGGAGCGGCTGCAATACACCGCGCTCGGCGACATGCTGAACACCGGTTCCCGCCTCGAAGGGCTGAACAAGGCGATCGGCACCCGCATCGCCGCCTCGGGCGACATTGCCGCCAAGGCGACGCACCAGCGCTGCCGGCCGGTCGGGTCGTTTGTTGTCAAGGGTCGCACCGGCGCGACCGAGGTGCTAACCCCGATCGATCCGGAAAATTTTCAGCCCGAGTGGGAAGCGCGCTATGAAGCTGCCTTTCACGCCGCCTCTTCCGGCGGCGCAGAGGCCGCCGAGCTGTTCGCCGCGCTCTATCGCGAAAACCCCGACGATCCGTGCGTCGCGTTTCACCACCGGCGGCTCGCCGCCGGCGGGACCGGCACTGCGATCCACATGGATGAGAAATGACCGCACCCCCGCTCGCTGATCCGCCAGCCCGCCGCGTGCCGCAGTTGGTGCTGGTGCTGATGGGGGTTTCCGGCAGCGGGAAGTCGACGCTCGCGCTCGAATTGCAGCGCGTACTGGGCTGGAAATTCCAGGAGGGCGACGATCTTCACCCGCCCGCCAATGTCGAAAAGATGCGGGCCGGCCGGCCGCTCGATGATGCCGACCGGCTGCCGTGGCTGCAGGCCGTCGCGCGCTGGATCGACGAGCGGCTTGCCGCGGGCGAGCCAGGTATCGTCACCTGCTCAAATCTCAAGCGCGCCTATCGCGACATCACAGTCGGCGCCCGGCCGGGGGTACGCCTCGTGTTTCTCAAGGGCGACGAAGCGGTGATCCATCGCCGGGTGGCCCGCCGACAGCACCACTACATGCCGCCGTCGCTGCTGCGCAGCCAGTTTGAAACGCTCGAAGAGCCCGGCGGCGACGAGCACCCGATCGTCGTCACGGCCGGTCGCCCGCCGCCCCAGACGGCCGCCGAAGTGGTGCGCCGCCTCGCCGATCCAGGGCGATAGAAGCCACCGTCCGCTGCGGCCCCGAGCGCATAACATTGCGCCGGCGCGCTCCCCGGGTGGCGAATTCGTGCTTCTGTTCGCTTGATGTTCCGGCGCCGCCCGTGGTAAATCCCTGGCCCCGCTTTGACGGAGAGGTGCCGGAGCGGTCGATCGGGGCGGTCTCGAAAACCGTTGTGCCCTTTGCGGGGCACCGAGGGTTCGAATCCCTCCCTCTCCGCCAGTTTGCCAATTCGGCTGTCCCCATCACGCACTCGCCCTATAGGCGAAACAATCCGAAGGCCGGCTGGCATTACGTTGTTCTCTGGGGCGAGATCGTGCCGATTCCGGGCTTGCGTCTAAAGTGCCAATTCGCATGGTCGAGCGTAGCTTGCCAACTTGAGGTGTGCGCGGGGCTCTAGAAGTTGGCCTGCGAGCATCGCGTGGGTGCCGATGACAGAACTCACGCGGTAGACGCCGTGATTAGCCGCTTATGCCGCTGTGATTGAATTCTGCTGGACTGTCGGCCCAGTTGTGCGGTCAATTAGAAAAACGTGTGTAAGTCTCCTATGGCCGAATGAACATGGTTACGGTCCTCTCGCGACATCACCAGACGCGGGCGCCATTGGCGCGGGCGCGGATATGAAGGCCGGCAACGCGCCCCTCGATCTCGTCGCCTGGGCCGGTGGCAACCGGGTGACGCTCGCCATCGTCTTCACGGACGTGGTCGGGTCGACGCAAATGGGTCTGGAGCTTGGCGACTGGCGCAAGGTCGAGGTCATGCGGGCGCATTTCGCGCGCAGCAACGCCTTGCTCGCGCAATATGGCGGCTCTGAGGTCAAGAAGCTTGGCGACAGCGTGATGGCGGTCTTCCGTTCGGCCGGCGCGGCGCTCGATTATGCACTGGCGCTGCATCTCGACCCCGGCGTTGACGAGCTGCGCGCACGCGGCGTGCGCGCAGGCATCCATGTCGGCGCGGTCTACGCCTCGCGCGATGACGTAAACGGCAGCGAGGTCGACTACACACATCGTGTCGTGGAAGCCGCCAAGGGCGCGGAAATCTGGGTCAGCGGGCGGGCCTGCGAAGACATCCGTCGCGGCGGCGCGCGTCACCAGCGCGACCTCGAATGGGCGCAGCACGACGATGTCGAGCTCAAGGGCTTCGGCACGGCCGCGCTTTGGTCGCTCGTCGTCGATGCCACCACCCGGCCCGGCAGTGAGAAGGTTGTCGCGGTGCACGCGGTCGAAGAAAGGGTGGCGAAGACGAACGGGCGCACCGTCTTTGTCGCGCGCCCGGCCGACGACATGTGGCCGGGCTACATCCGTATCGTTGATGAACTGAGGAACCGCGGCTTCGCGGTGGTGCCGGACAACGATATTCCGAAGGAAAACGGCGCGGTCGAGTTTACCGACCAGGCCCTGGCCGGAGCCGAGGTCGCGGTGCACCTTCTCGGTGAGGAGCGCGGCTACGCACCGGCCGAGGAAGAACCGATCGTCAGCCTGCAGTTGGCGCGTGCGGCGCTACGAACCCAGGCCGCCAGCGCCAGCGAGCCGGATCAGAGAGAGTTTCGCCGCATAGTCTGGGCGCCGAAATTGCTCGATGACACGGCAACCCCCACCCGAGGGAAGTCCGGGGAGCGCGATCCGCTGGCGGTGCTTGCGGGGTTCGGCGAGCAGCTTCCGGGCGACAAGGTGCTCGGCGAGAACCTGATCCGCTTTGTCGATTTTCTTTACCAGTATCTCGACAAGACGAGGCCGCGTACCGTCATCACAGTGGCAGAACTCGGGGCAGGCGCCAAAATCTTCATCGATCACGACGAAGACGACATCGACTTCGCCGACGAACTGGCCATGGCGCTGCAGGAGCGGTCGGTGACGCCGCTGCTGCCGACGTTCGATGGCAAACCGAGCATGCGCACCGCACAAAATCGCCGCGCCATGCAGGAATGCTCGGCAATTGCGCTGTGCTGGGGCAAGGCGACCGAGGCATGGGTCATGGCCGAGACCAGCAAGCTCGACCAATGGCGCCGGGCCGGACGGCGCGAACAGGTCATCGCGACGCTGCTCGCCGCGCCGCCGACGCACAGATACAAACAGCGGCGCCTGCGCATCAAGCCGCCGGGCATCGATCACGTCGTCGACATGACCGATGCCGACAAGCCGTCGCCCGCCAATCTGGACTCCTGGTTGGGGTCTTCAGACGGGTCGTCTGCGGGAGACAACTGACGTGGCTGCGGGCGAGGGGCTTTGCGCCGACCGTCCGTTCCCGGGGTTGCGGCCGTTCGGCTACGCCGACCGCGCTTACTTTTTCGGCCGCGAGGAACAGATCTACGCGCTTTACAACCTGCTCGATCTGAGCCAGTTCGTCGCCGTCGTCGGCAGTTCGGGCAGCGGCAAATCCTCGCTGGTGCGCGCCGGTTTGCTGCCACTGCTGGAGCGTGAAAGCGAGGAGGTGCTGGCACACGATGACTCGGTCGGCCGCGCGTGGCGCTGGATCGAGCTGCGTCCGGGCGACACGCCGCTGAGCCGGCTGACTGAGCAACTTGCCCGCCTGGCGGTGGGGGATGCGGCCGATCCTGTCACCCAGGCGGCGCAGCGCGAGCGGATCGATGCGGCGCTGCGTCGAGCGAGTTTTGGGATGACTGAGGCGCTCAGCGGTATCGATGCTCTCGTCGATCGCTCGCTGCTCATTCTCGTCGACCAGTTCGAGGAACTGTTCCGTTATGGCGGGCATGGCACCGCCGGCGCGCGTCTTCAGGAGGAGCGCGACCAGTTCGTCCAGCTGTTGCTCGAAGCGACGAGCGGCCTTCAGGTCGACGTGCACGTGCTGATCACGATGCGCTCCGATTTCATCGGCGATTGCGCACAGTTTTACGGCCTGCCGGAAGCGGTCAGCGCCTGTCAGTTCCTGGTGCCGTCTCTGACCCGTGAGCAACGCGAGGAGGTTATCCGCCGTCCGCTCGAGCCGGGGCTTGCCGACTCGGCGATTGAGCCTGCGCTGGTCGAGCGGCTGCTCAACGACGCAGGCAGCGAACTCGACCAGCTGCCGGTGCTGCAGCATTGCCTGTCGCGGCTGTGGGAGGCCGCGGGGCCATCCCGTGCGACGCTGCCGCGGCGCCAGCTGCGGCTCGATCAGTACGCGCAGATCGGTGGGATCGCCAATGCGCTGTCACGGCACGCCGACCTTATTCTTGCAGGGCTCGCGGGGCACGAGATCGCGGTCGAGCAGGTGTTTCGCGCGCTAAGCGAGGTCGACAGGGAGGGCCGCGCGACGCGCCGAGCCTTGAGCTATGCGGACCTGCGCGCCGAAACCGGTGTCGAGGACGCCGAGTTGCGCCAGGTGATCGATCGGTTTCGCGACGACGACTGCTCATTTATCGTGCCGCCGATCTCATCGGTCCCTGAACTCGGCGACCGCGACACGGTCGACATCGGCCACGAGGCGCTGCTGCGGCGCTGGAAGAAGATCGGTGCCGAGGCAAGCGACAGCCTGATCGGCGAGGCCGAGACGGGCTGGCTCGACGCGGAGGCCGGCGACGCCCGCTTCTACCGCGCGATGCTGGCCTTGGGCACGGCCCACACGCTGCCGCTCGAGATCATCGACGAAAAATGGGCGTGGTGGCGCGAACGGCCGCGCACCGCTGCATGGGCCCATCGCTACGGCGGTCACATCGAGCGCATCGAACAGCTTTTCGCCAACAGCCTTGCAGAGCAGGTCAGGCAGCGCCGCGGGCGCCACGCTTTACGCGGCTTCATCGCCGCTCTGGTGGCCATCATCATCGGCGGCGGCGGCTACTATTACTGGCGGATCAACGAGCAAGCTCGGACCGTCCGGCAGGAGCGCGCCGCCCTGGTGAACGAGATGACCGAGATTACGCAGCGCTTATCGACCCAGCTGCGCTTTATCCCGGGTACGAACGGCGCGATCCTGCGGGTTCTCGACCAGATCAACCAGTTCTCGGATAACTACTCGAAATGGCTGAGCGAGCACGATGTCGGCGGCGTGACCCCTGCCGACCAGTGGATCGAGGCGCGCCTGAAATATACCGCGCAGATCTTGAAGGCCGACTATCAGGTGAATTTCGGAAGAATCGGCAATGCCATCGCCTATCTGAACACTGCCCAGGCAGAGTTGGCAAAAGTACCGGGCAGCGACAGCGTGCAGCCACTGCAGCTGCTTGCCGCAGACATAATCTTTCACCGGGCGAAGGCGGAGATGTTGTATGGCGACGGGAAAACCGCTGCGACGTTGAGCGACTACGGCGACGCTGAAAAGCGCTACACCCAGCTTGCTGACCTACGGGAGGCGGAATCGGACGCGCCGAGTGGGACTGTGGGTCTACCCGGGCTTGACTACCCGCAGATCGCGAAGGAGCGGCTGACCGAGCTCTATCAGAGCCGGATGTTTTTCGATCTGCAATTCCGCAGGGATCCCGACGCCGCGGCAAAGGATTTCGCAGCCTACAACGC
>Ga0307374_10008098_pt1 | contig 15802 bp, 14 predicted proteins | sample OX3MG_FD_202532 | JGI IMG/M metagenome (GOLD analysis project Ga0307374, IMG submission 202532) | Soil microbial communities from Risofladan, Vaasa, Finland - OX-3 | ecosystem: Environmental > Terrestrial > Soil > Coastal area > Acid sulfate soil | place: Finland: Risofladan, Vaasa | collected... | reverse complement strand
TCACCGCGCTCCACGTTCGGGCGGTAACCCGACTGGCCGTGACGGCCCTGTTCCACTTGGGCCTGTCCCAATCCCGGCCAGGCACGGCGACCTGCTTGGGGACCGGGCCCCAGCAACTCATCCGACCTGCGGCAGATGCGGGCGTGGTGCGGCAGGGCTTCCTGGCTCGACGGAAGCTCCTGTGCCCGGCCAGAATGGGCTATGGCAGGTTCACTGGAGTCACGTTCAGCGGATGGTGCGGTGGCAGACTCCGCTGATGCGGTCAGCGTTCTGAATGCCGGTGCTGCCATTCTGGCGCCCGTGCTTGCTCCCGCTGGGTTCACATTTTGCCTCACCCGTCATGGGCGCAGTCCTGGCGGCGGCTTCGCCACAGGCAGGTTCACCAAGGGCACGCAGTACCTGGAGTTGCACTTTCGGTATTCGCTTGGGCTGGTCACCTACGGGTGGGACGACACGGCTATCTCACACGTCGACTATCTGCGCGGACTGAGAGTAACCGGAAGCTACCCCGGCTACAGCGATGACCCACTGGGAGGCTTTCGTCACCTGGCCCTGGATCTGGCGGGCCCACTAGCTGGGTTCGGCGATGGTGATCGCCGTGGCTATGAAGCCGGCCTGGAGGTGGCGCGGCAGCCAGGCAGCAGGCAGCTCCCGTAATGCCCGGCCACCGGTCACCCATCCCGCCCGCCAACATGCCTCCAGCCGTTGGCCAGGACGAACGTACAGCGGCTACGTGAACGTGCGCTGAGCGGCCGGGGGAAATCGCCTGGCGCGCCAGGAGTCCTGGCTACGCTTCGCCTATGTCGCGCCTGTTTCACGTCACGTCCGCGCTGAATCGGGAGTCGATCATGGCTCACGGCCTGGACTGGACACTCATGGGAGCAGCCCCGGGCATCGCCGGCAGCGGGAGCCCTGAGGCGGAAGGGGTGTTCTTGTGCCCGAGCGAGTTCGACGCTGACTTCTTCGTGCAGATCAACAACACCGGCGGCCCTGTCGACGTTTGGGCAGTCGACGGGATTGCAGAGGAGGAGCTCATCACTACCGCCAATGGCTTCAGCTACTTTCCTGCCCACATCCCGGCCCACCATCTCACCCTCCTGAACCGGTCGCCCGAAGAGCCTGCGGCCCCTACCGGCCGCAAGGAAGGGAAGAAGCGGCGAGCCCTTTGAGCACCCGCAGCGGCAGATGCGTGCGTCCCCCCGACTCGCGCCCCTGACCCGCTGTGAGGTGCTGTCTAGCGATTCCTGCACCGGGTTGCAGCCTCAGGACTGCGATGATTGACAGGGCAGCTTCCGTGACGCCAAACGCGAGCTTTGCCCTTTCGTCCTGATCGGATCGTCGTCGCCACCGAGCGCTGCATCGAGTACACAGCGTTGTCGATGGGGTGCAAGGCGCGGCGCGTTCTCTTGACCGCCTTGGGTGTCACAGCCCGCTTCACGGCACGGCCGGGGTGCACAGCGCGACGAACACTGCGCGGAACGAGCAACCGGGAGAAGAAACCCACCGTGACCACCCTTAACGGTGCAATCGGCCCTAGCTGAAGGGTACGCCGCTAACGGGTTGCGCGGCTGAAGCATCGAACGGCCACTCCTGCTCTGTTCCGGCGCTGATGACGGCATCGCGGACGAGTCAGCGTGGCCTGGGCTGGGGATGCTGCGTCTCATCGGGCAGGGAAACCAGGGATCATGTGATCGTGGTGGGTTCAGGAGTCCAGATCAGGCCTGCGGGCGGCTACTGGGCTTCCGGCATTTGACGTTCTATGCGAACGGGCCGGTGGGCTGGGTCGAGGAGATCCTGGTCCGCGGTGAGCATCGCGGGCGTGGCGTGGGCCGGGCGCTGATGGGCGCTTTCGAGCGCTGGGCGTCGGACAGGGACTGCGTGCTTGTCGCGCTCGCGACCCGGCGGGCCGCATCGTTCTACCGTGCTCTTGGGTATCAGGAGTTAGCAACCTACCTGCGCAAGATGCTCAGAGACGAGCCGACAGAGTAAGCCCGATCGGCGGCATGACCGGGCGTAGCCGTGACCCGGCGATCATGAATATTCATGCAGCTCGGCTCCGTCTGGCAGGCTTCGATGATCAAGCTGGGACAGCATTTGCACGCGCGAATAGCCGCCGATCTGGCCGGCCCGCGACCTCCCGGTGATCGCCGGCTGGGGCGCGCAGAGCAGGTTGTTCTGCGCGTCGGCGTCGCCCGGGTCTGCCGTTGGCCTGCTCCTCAGCCTGGGCCGTTGACGAATCTGACGATCTCATCGAGCCCGGGCTTGTAGCCATCGGTGGTATCGACCTCCATCCAGGGTGCCTGCACCGAAACCCGGTCGAAGGCGGCGTGCTGCCGCACGAAGTCCGCCAGATCGCGGCCGGACCGGGGGTCGGTGTGCACCGAGCGCACTGGATTGTCGTGGCCGCGCTGCCGGATCCGCCGGAAGGCCACCTTGGCGGGGACTGCGCAGTGCACGATCCGCAGATGCGCAAGACCGCGGAGCGGCTCAAGGTGTGGCCGCCAGACGCGGTCCTGAAACGCGGCGTCAGCGATGGCCGTGACGCCTGCGCGCAGCAGCAGCTCCAAGACGGCGAAGAAGACCGGCAGCGTCCTGGCCGTCAGCTCATCGCCTGGTGCCGGCACAAACCCGGGACTGGAATGAGCCATGCCTTCCTTGATCTCATCCCGGCAGATCGCAGGGCACCCCACAGCCCGCGCGAGCTGATGCGCCAGCGTCGTCTTGCCCGCGCCTGCGGGACCGCTGACAACCACAAGAGCCGGCAAAGATAGCACCTGACAGGTATAGCCAATATCACCCAGCCCCGTGGCCGGCCCACCGTACAGATAGCGGGAACCTCCGGTCATGCGCTGGCGGTGATCTACGCTGCGTTGTGTGAGCTCGGATCGGCCTGTCCGCAACGGCAGCAGCTTCTCGTTCGTCTTCGCTTCTGGTGACCCGGCGGCTCTTGCCGCGCTGCGCGAGGAGATAGGCCAGGAGGCGTCCGAGCGCTGGCAGCGCGGCGGGGAGCTGCAGCGGAACCCGCGGCTGCTGACGGGCGTGAAGCGGGCGGTGCTGCGGCGGGCGGCGGCGCCGCTGCTGGCCGATCTGGCTGCCAGTGGCATGAGCTTGCCCGATATCCGGGAAGAGGCCCACGAGGAGCGGGAAGCGCCGTCGGTGTGCGGGTGGATCCAGAGGCCGGGCGGCACGGGCGAGGGCATCTGCGTGCTGCTGGACAGCCCCGCCGCCGAGCAGGTGGCCCAGCTGGCGGAGCAGTTCCAGGATTGGGCCGCTGACCGGCTTCACGATGCGGGCCGCCCGCCGGAGTGGCCGGCCTGCCCGCAGCACCCCAGCCCGCCGCACCGGCTGGAGCCGCAGGTGCGAGATGGCCGTGCTGCCTGGGTGTGCCAGGAAAGCGGCCAGGTGATCTGGCCGGTCGGCGAACTGGCGATGCCAGGCAGTGCCCGCCGCCGCGGGAAACGGGCCCGCCGGCCGCCACACTGACCAAGCCACCACCCCGGCCGCGGCATACGCAGCAACCCGCACCGAAAGGCGCTCAGGACACCGATCCAGTTACTGCCATTCGGGACGTGCGCTGATACCCAAAGTCACCGCTTCGCCGCCGCAGACCCTGTGACCGTGGGCGTCAAGCCGCCGGCAGGGGGTTGTCACCGCAGCACTTCACGCTCGGTCACCGAAAGCCCAGCCTGACCGCTTACCCGGAGCCGCCGTTCGGCGTGGGAGTTCCGCGCTGTCTTGGATCGTGGGTGACGCGACCGAATGGTGATTCTGCGCGCAGCCGGCTGCCCAGCGGGTATGTAACTGTGCTGAGGAGGCCAAATGGATCCGGCAACCTTGGCGGCCGCGGCCGCGACCGCTCTCATCGCTGTGATGACCACGGACGCATGGCAGCAGGCGCGGTTGGCAATCGTCAGGCTATGGCGGCATGTGTATCCGAATCGCGCCGAGACGATCGGGGATGAGCTGGCTGAAGTCCGGCAGGAGGCGCTGGCGGCACGTCAGCAGGGCGATGCCGACGCAGAGGAAGGGCTGGCTGCGGACTGGCAGCGGCGGCTGAGGCGACTTCTGGACGCGGATCCTGAGGTTGCGGCAGAACTGCAGCGTGTGCTCGATGAGGTGTTCACCCCGGTGCTCGGTCCAGCCGATCAGGAGCGGGTCGGGCAGGTTGTGATGAAGGCGCGGGCGAGTGGTCATGGCCGTATCTTCCAGGCGGGCCGGGACATGCACATCACGGGGCAGTGACGCGGAGACGGGCAGGCCCGTCCAGCAGGTCTGGGCCCGTCTGTGGAGGCAATGAGCCTGGCTCCGCGTGGACGCGAGTATCGGGCCGTTCCCCGGGGCCCCAGGGAAGAGTTAGGCACATGGATTGCGGTACAGGATTCCTGGCACGTACTGTCCCCATTGGTGTGGTGTGATCGGCGTGACGACCTGGGAACAGATATCCTTTACCGCCGCAGCGGGGTGAGTATCCCAGATGCGGACCGTATCGTCGTCGCTCCCGGTGATGACGGTATTTCCGGTGTGGGTAAACGTGACAGCCCGGACGATGCCTCCGTTTCCTGCCAGTGTTGCCGTGTGGGTGGGGTGTCGTGGATCTGAGACATTCCAGAGCCACGCGGTGTCGTCCTCGCTGCCGGTAGCAAGTGTGCGCCCGTCTGGACTGAATGCGACCGCCATGACCGCTGACGAATTTCCGCGCAGAACGGCAAGGCCGACAGGTCTTCTGGGGTTGCTGATGTCCCACAGCCGTGTCGTGGAGTCGTCGCTGGCGCTCGCCAGCGTGTGCCCGTCGGGGCTGATGGCCACGGCCTCCACGACGTCAGAGTGCCCCTTTATCGTGGCCAGCTTGACAGGGTTCCGCAGGTTGCTGACATCCCATAGCACGACGGTGTGGTCGTCACTGCCAGAGGCCAGTATGTGCCCGTCACGGCTGAACGCCACGCTGTTGACCGATTGACTGTGCCCTCTCAGCGTCGCCAGCTTGACTGCATGCTGCGGGTTGCTGACATCCCATAGCACGACGGTGTGGTCGTCGCTGGCGGAGGCCAGCGTCCGCCCGTTCGGGCTGAATGCCACGTCGTTTACCGCGTCGGAGTGCCCGTGGAGCGTTATCGGCCGCCCGGGGCGGCGCGGGTCGGTGATATTCCACAGTACGACGGTGTGATCGTCGCTTCCGGCGGCCAGCCAATGCCCATTCGGGGAAAAAGCCAGACCACGCACCGCCTGCTTTGGACCTGTCAGTGCTGCGATGGACGCCATATGGTAAGGATCGCATGTGTTCCAAACCATTGTTGTGCCATCTGCATACCCGGCAGCTACCAAAGACCCGGCCGGGCTCGCCGCGACCGCGTAGACGATGCTGGAGGCGCTCGGAGAATACGGCGTGCCTACCGGGTGCCGAGGGTTGGCGATGTTCCATATCCGCGCAGTGTTGTCGGCGCTGCCGGTAAAGACAGAGTTATCGTTGGCGCCGAACGCGACTCCGTAGACCGTGTCGGTGTCCCCCCTGAGTGTCGCGAGAGATCGGGGCTTGCGGGGGTTCGAGACGTCCCAGATTCGCGCGGTGTCATCAGCTGAGCCGGAAGCCAGCCGCCGTCCGTCCGGGCTGAAGGCCACCGCCCAGACCGGTGCCGTGTGGCCGGTCAAGACCGCGGTAACGCTGGGTTTCCGCGGGTCGCTGACATCCCACAACCGGATCGTGTCGTCGTAACTACCTGTGGCCAGCGTTCGGCCATTAGGACTGAAGGCGACTGCGTAGATAGGTGCGTCGTGAGCGGTCAGCCGGGCCATGATGACTGGGTGCCGGGGGCGGGAGACGTTCCACAGGATCGCGGTGTGATCGTCGCTTCCGGTGGCCAGTATCGGCCCGTCAGGGCTGAAGGCGAGAGCATTGACCGCGCGGGTGTGTCCCCTGAGCACCGCGACGTCGACCGGGTGCCGGGGATTGCTGATATCCCACAGCCGGACCGTGTGATCGGTGCTTCCCGTGGCCAGCAGCCGCCCATCATCGCTGAACGCCACCGCGTTCAGGGAATCGGTGTGGCCTTTAAGTATCGCCAGGATGTGCGGGAAAGCCGGATTCCTGACGTCCCACAGCCGGGCGGTGTTGTCGTCACTGGCGCTGGCCAGCAGGTGCCCGTCTGGGCTGAAGGCGACAGCGTTCACGGCGTCGGTGTGGTCGGTGAGCGTGGCTTCTGAGTGGGCGGTGACCAACAGGATCATGTCGTTGGCTGTCGCGATGGCGAGAGCCTTTGCCTGAGGGCTGTAGGCCACTGCATAGATCGGCCCTGGATATCCCAACAGCCGGGTGCCAAGGTGACTCGATGAATCACTGAGCAAGGCGCTACGCGCCTCAGTCGTCGGGCCTGTCTGGTACGCGGCAACGCTCAACTGCATGGCCAGTGTGGGGTAGCCCGCAGCGTCAAGCGCCGTCGCCGCCGAAGCGATCTGCCGTGAATTAGCGGCCCCGCGCTGCTGGACGGCAATGTATTGCTCGTGAGCCGCGTAGCCGGCTGTCGCGGCTGCCGCCACAAACAGCACCGCCAGCGCAGCCACCAAGCGCTGCAGGCGCCTGGTCCGGCGGCGGGTTTCGCCGGCCTCGCGGTCCGCAAGTTCAACGCTGGCGTCCAGGAAGGCCAATTCCTGCGCGCCAAGATCGGCACGGTGAGCGGGATCGCTGGCCCACTCCCGGATATCTCCCAGGCGGACGCCACGATACAGCGCTCCAGGATCGCGGCCTTCGTTCTCCCACGCAAGCGTGGCATCATTCAGGCGCCGGTGCGTGCGGAGCGCATCGCGGTCCTCATTGAGCCAATCGTTGAGGCGAGGCCACGCCGAAAGCAGGGCGTCGTGCGTGATCTCCACGGTGTCGCGGGACTGGGTGAACAGCCTGGCTTTAGTGAACGAGTCAAGAACCACCCCAGCATCTGCGCTGAGAGCCTCCAACTCGGTGCGGGCCATGCGGCGCCGCGCGTCCTCAGCGCCGTCTCTAACCTCTACCAGCTGCAGGCACACCAACCGTGCAGCCGCCTGACCGGCCGGACTGAGATTGTCGAAGGCGCGCTCCGCGGTGGTGGCCAGGGCATTGCGGATGCCACCCGTAGCCTCATATCCGGCCACGGTAAGGGTGTGTCCATGGCGCTGCTGCCACGTCGCCCGCAGGGCGTGTGCCATGAGTGGCAGGCGGCCCGCGTCATAGCCGCCCGAGCGTTCCTCTGCGGTGCGCGAGGTCCCGAGGTCACGCAGGAGCAGTTCAACCAGGCCAGGCTCGAGCTCCAGGCCCACCATCTGGGCCGGGAAGATGATCGCTTGACGAAGTTCCGCATCCGACATCGGCCCGAGGAGGACTTGGCGGCCCTGCGCTGCCGTACGCAGTTGGGGGTATGCGGCACACTGCCCGTAGTAGTCCGCCCGCAATCCAAGGATCACAACAGCAACCGGGGCATGTTCCGCTGTCCCCACCGCGAGTGCGCAGAGACAATCAATGAAAACATTTCGCTGTGTCTCGTCAGCGCACAGCGCAAAGACCTCTTCGAATTGGTCGACAATAATTACGATTCTTGATTGCTCTCCGGTGCCCTCCGTGCGGCCAAGTGCTTCTCTGATTAGGCCAGTGATGGTATCGGCTGATGTATTCATGGCTTCACGGAGGACTTGCGCAGAAATATCCGTCGGGTCGGCGATCTGAGCTGCCAGCACGCTAACGGGGTCGCCGGTCGGGGTAAAAAGGAGCCGCGGCCACGTCCGTGATCCGGCGTCCGGGAGTGCTCCCCGGTCCAGGTCCGGGATCAGGCCTGCCCGGAGAAGTGAAGACTTGCCTGCACCAGAGACACCAGTGACTAAAACGAGGCCGGAGCGCTGGTCGAGCGTCTCGGCAACGCAGGCGGAGAGCTCAGCCGTCTGTTGGTCCCGTCCGAAAAACCAGCGAGCCTGCTCGCGCCCGAACGCAGCCAGGCCCGGATAGGGACATACGTCCAGAACCTCCCCCGCCTCGGTGCGCTGCGCCTCCGCGACACCAGCCTGATAATGGACATGCAGATCGCGGCCCGCCTGATATGCACGTGCCTCACCTGAAACATAGGCTTCAAGACTCACATCCTGATCCCGCGGCGTGGGTTCTTCCGTGCGGTCACCCAAAGTACTCACATCCCAGCCTCGCCCGCTCCCGCACATTCGCCGCGAGCAAACTCACCAGCGTCAAGGCTCTGCAGACTAATGCGGCCAGATCGTGATCCATAGGTCCCCACCGCGAGTAATCCCTGTAGGGAACCTAGCTCCACCGAGTCGGCCAGAACAAGCCCTGCCAGCACTTGGGCGGCCCTAGAGGATCACGATGGGCAAGCCCTTGCCGTTATGCGGCGATCATGCCGCCGTCGTGCAATGGCTCTCGCATTGACGAGGCGCGCCATAAGCGCACATTCTGTCGTCGCCGGACGATGTTCGTGCGCCGTTGCTCTCTGCTCCCCGATTCGGCGCTCGGGAGCGGTCGTTGGTCAACGGATCTGCCTCGGTGAGGGGCCGGCCGGTGACCTGGTGTGACGGCTGGGGCCGGATTACCGTGGGGTTCTCATCATTTGCTGGGGCCTCAGCTGGCCCAGCTTCGGGGTCTCAGCCCGTACCCCGGAGGTGCCCGATGGCCACCACGGCCCCGTCCGCTGCCCTCGTCCCGGTCGCGCCTATCTTCACCAACACGGAACGGCTGGCATTAGCCGGATTCCTCGGCGGCTACAGCGGGCTCACCCGCCAGGCGTACGAGCTGGACTTGCGGCAGTTCGCTACCTGGTGCCAGCAGCACCAGCTCCACCTGTTTCAGGCCCGCCGCGCGGACATCGAGTACTTCGCCCGGGACCTGGAAGCCCGTGGCCGCGCCCGGGCCACCATCACCCGTCGGCTGTGCACCATCGCGGGCTTCTACCGCTACGCGGTCGAAGAAGAACTGCTCGATCACTCCCCGGCCGCGCACGTCCGCCGACCCCGCCTGGACTACGAATCCCACGCCACCGGACTGGACCGCAACGAACTCGGCGCGCTGCTGGTCGCCGCCGGGCTCGGGCCGCCGGTGGAGCATGCGCTTATCTCCCTGCTGGCGCTCAACGGGCTACGAGTCTCCGAAGCCACCGGCACCACTATCGAGGCGCTCGGCATCGAACGCGGGCACCGCACCCTGGTGATCACCCGCAAGGGCGGGAAGGTTGTCACCATCCCGCTCGCGCCGCGCACCGCACGGGCGATCGACCTGGCGATTGGCGAACGGATGGAAGGACCCATTTTCCTGGCGGCCGATGGGCGCCGGCTGGACCGCCATGGCGCCGGGCGGATCGTGCGGCGGATCGCCCGCCGGGCCGGGATCACGAAGACGGTCGGGCCGCATACGCTCAGGCACGCCTTCATCACCGCGGCGCTGGATGCCGGTGTCCCGCTGCGTGACGTGCAGGAAGCGGCTTCTCACGCCGACCCGCGCACCACCATGCGCTATGACCGGGCCAGGGCATCTCTGGACCGGCACGCCACGTACATCGTCGCCGCCTACGTCGCCGGGGCCGCCCGGTAGCACATTTGCCAGCTCGAACCGCTCCGCCTGGCCGACCACCGGCCAGGCGGACCAAGCGAAGCCTCGGGACACCAAGCAGCATAAACCGCGTCACCGTGTGTGCGTAGGCGAACGCACGCGAGCCGCCGATCGGTGCGAGTATGGCTGGCTTGGAGTCCTTGCGCCGTGGGCGCCAGAACCGGGTGATCTGCCTCGGTGCGCAGCAGACCCGGCCGGGTGGTGGGCGCTCTGGCGTGCATGGCCATCGCGGTGACAGCCGCCGCGATGCCGCGTTCGGTCAGCTCAGTGGTTCACGTCGCGTATGCGATCGGCCGGGCCGGGAACGCTGGACTCGCTCGGCGAGGCCGGGGTTCCTGCCCTGGCAGCGGGGTGAGAAAGTTCGGAGGGCGACAGGCGTTTTGTATCCATGTTCGTGCTCCGATCGTGATGAAGAGACTATTTCTGGCGCGCTTGTCCCGCTTGCCGTCCGGTAATTGCCTGATTAAGGTGGTGTAGCCATCCTGACGTTGTTTTCTGCGGGAAGAGGGATATGGCAGGTCGGCGTAGGGTTTCGGTAATGGCCGCCATCGTGGCGATTGCTGTGTTCGCGGCGGCTTGCGGAGGCGGCTCGAAATCCGGCCCGGGCCCGGTGATGACGGCGGTTCCTGGGAGGCTGACCGCTGGGCAGGTTCAGGCTCTGGAGAAGGGCGTTACCGCGCCGGGCGTGAGCGTGGAGGCCGCGATCGTGGCGGCGGAAGTCCGGCCGGGATTCCTTAGGGCCGGGAGGAGCCTTCTGCCCGCGGGCTCGGCTCTGCGGATCGACGCGGCGAGCTTCCGGCAGACGAACGCCGGAACCGCCGCGGTTACCGCGACCGTCACCGGGCCAGGAGGCGGGCGCTGGCTGCTGCTGCTGGTCCGTGAGGACGGCCGGTGGCTGCTGATCGGGACAAGGAGACCGCCGTGATCCGCCGGGCGGGGCTCGCCGCGTGCGCGGCGCTCGCGGTCATGCTCCTGCCAGCCGCCGCCGTGGCGCCTGGCCGGGCGGGCGCCCTGGCGGGGGGAGCGCCGTGCCCGGGGGCGTCCGGGCTGGCGGACAAGATCCCGGTCCTGCTCGTCCACGGCTTCACCGATGGGCCTTTCACGTGGGAGGACGGGGGCGCCCATTCGATGACCGCGGCGATCAGGGCGGTCCCCGGCGTGAAAGTCGTCCCGGAGTTCGACTACTTCGATGAGAACACCAGATGGGTCACCGACAGCCATATCGGCCCGGCGCTGGCCGCTGATATCACGTGCCTGGCCAGCGCCTCGGCCCGGCAGGGAGGCCCGGGAAAGGTCATCATCGTCGCCCACTCCATGGGCGGCCTGGCGGTCCGCTGCGCGCTCGACCCCGCCTGTGCGGGGAAGGCCGCGAAAGCGGCGCAGATCGGGCTGGTGATCACTCTCGACACGCCGAACACGGGCAGCCCTCTCGCCGGCACCACGCCGGTGAAAGGCCACTACAAGGGAAACGGCGGCTGGCTGTCCACACTCATGGCCAGCACCTGCGACTCGTCACTGGCCTGCCGCGAATTCTTCGGTGCCCCCGTTAGCCCAGCCGCACGGGCGATGGCCCAGAAGTCCGCCGACCTGCGGAACCTGGCACCGTTGCCCGGCAGCGTGCCGGTCTTCGCGATGGCCGGCCAGATCATGGTCACCGACACCGTGTTCGGTCTTCCCGTTCACAGCTGGGACATCGGTGACGGTGTCGTGCTCGAGGACTCCGCGCTGGCCGAGGGACCGGCACACGGCGCGCATACCGGGCCGGGCTCAGGCCAGGCACTCCTTTCCTGCGGCACCATCCAGCTATCCCAGCTCGACCTCTTCCACGTCAGCCCGATCCCCCGGATCACCAGCCTGTCCCTGACCTGCTACCACACCAGCGAGATCACCAGCCCCGCCTGGCAAGCGGACGTCGCCAGCCATATCAGCGAGTACGTCGCCTCAACGCCGGTCCTGCGCTCGTGCCCTTATCTCTCGGCCGCGGAAGCGGGCGCCGCCGCCGGAGGCCAGGTGAGCGGCCGCCCTCCCGTGAAATACACCGGATCCTTCGGCGTGCCGGCCAAGTTGTGCGAATTCGACGGTCCCAAGAATCCCGGCGGGGGAATGCATGAGTACCAGTGGAGCATCGACGTCTCTTTGACCGATCCAATGCCCGGCGCCAGGGCCGCGTACCTGAAGACCCGGCAGCAGGCGAATACAGAGATCCCAGGTGTCCCAAACATGCATGTTACTGACATATCGGGAATCGGCTTGGCCGCATTCATCTCGCCGGCGTACGATAGTGGATCACAAATGTACATCCTGCTCAGCAACCGGATCGCCACCATCGGCATGCAGCCGCGCGACGGAGTGGGTTTCGGCCAGGAACCTCCCCTAGTCCGCCAGCGCTTTGCTGCTGCGGCGCGCGAACTCGTCAGCAACATACTTCCCTGATCGGACCACCAGGATGCAGGAGCAGTGCCGACGGCAGCTGTGAACCCCAGTCGCCACGTTTCGCGCCGCACGGTGCCGCTGACCCAGGGCAACGGCGGCGCGCTTCGCCGCCAGCCGGGAAAAAGCCCCGCTCACGCTGAGCGACCCGCCACAAAGCCAATGATGAGCGCATCCCCGCCGATCGGGACGGTTTGGGAGGCGTGGCCACCCGCCGTCGGATGCGCGCAGATCAGGTTGTTCTGTCTTGCTGGGCCGGTGAGGGCTGGGCGCCCATGGCTGGCGACGTTGTCGTGCCGGTCGCAGCCGGCCGGGGATCTTGGCCAAGCCCCGCAGCCCCGGCCGGGGCAGGTGGCAGAGTCGTCGCATGGATACCGGCAGCACGGGTCTGGCCGACCTCAAGGCTGAGGTCGAGGCGATGACCGGCGGGGCATACCTGCAGGCGATCTTGTGCCGTACTGGGGATGGCTGGAACCTGTACCACGTCCGGGCCCTGATCGGGATCGAGCCGCCCGGCTGGACGGAGCAGACCTGGAGGTATGAGGAGCTGGCGTTTGTCGCCTGCGTCATTCCCGCTGCGGAACTGGCCGCCTTGTGCGCCGAAGAAGGCAGCACGATCATCTTGGCAGGACTGCCCATATCGGTGCGGGGTGCACGTAGCCAGGCGAACTGGACCAGGCGGCCGAGCTTCGCCCGGCACGACCATTGGCAGTTGACGTGGCCGGTGACGGATTACCGGATCGCGGCCGCTGACGAAGCCTCCCGGCAGCTGCCGCATGAGATGCTCGTGGGAGAAGGCCCGTCGTTCCCGGAGCCGCAGAGCGCGTGGCGCGCGTTCTGCGAGGGCGACTTCTCGCTCACCGGCGCCGGGGCGCCGCCGCAGGAATTGGCGCTGCTCCGGTTTGCCCGGCTCGACGGGTGGATCGGCCGTGTGCACGTCACGCCTGCCGAGCTGACAGTCGATATTCGCGGCAGCCGCGTCGCAGGCTGCGAGCTGGAACTCTACGGCGAGGCCGATCGCAGCAGCTGCGGGCTGGCGGGCGCGGGAGCCGTCGCGTTTCCGCTGGATCGCGGCCTGCCCGCATCCGCGTGGCTGTGGCTCAAGCAGGGCACGTCCTGGCTGGACTACCGCTCGATTGACACCCGATCCGGGTGGACAGGAGACCTCGCCGGTGCCGGCGTGGAGTTCGACCTCCCCGTCGACCCGCAAGCCAGCGTGGAAGCGCTACTGGCATCCGGAGAAGGACCGCTGATCGAGTACAAGCGGCAGCTCCCCGACACCGCCGATCAGAAACGGAAGATGCTGAAAACCGCCGCGGCGTTCGCAACCCAGGATGGCGGCACCATGGTGTTCGGGATGGACCCGGACGAGCTCACCGTCACCGGCCTCGGCGACCAGGACCCGAAAAAGCTGCGCGACCGCCTGTACGCCCTGGTGCACGGCGCCATTGTCCCGCCACCCAGCGTGACGGTCACGGACTACCAGATCGACGGCAAGACGATCCTGGTCATGGACGTCCCGCCAGGCCCAGAGCCGCCGTACGGGCTCGCGGTAGACAAAGGCTCACGCGACAAGCCCGAGTTTTACATACGCCGGGGATCTAGTACCTACCCCGCCCAGCCCGGCGATCTCCGGCGGGCCGCCCGCAGCCGACCACTCGCGGAAGGGACACACGGTCGGCACACCCCATTCGGCCCTCTATAACCACCGCGCCTTCCTGCGCGCACGGCCAGGTCACAGTCAAATGGCGATGCCGCAACAGGCTGCTGCCTCCTCGCGAGAGCCCTGATTCGATGATCCACTGCACATCGACGGCTCGATCTGACCGCGAAGCCATGCAGGCTCGGCGGTGCCAGAGTGCAATATCCGCCGAAGTGTTACGGGCAGCTATACGGTCAAGCTCCGGCAGATCGGCGGTCGTGCCGATTGGTTGGATCTGCGCTCGCTGGCCTGGCAGCAGTTCCGCAGGTTACGCCGAACCAGAACCCGCCAACGGGTCCACGTCTTCAGGCACCGACTCACAGGGCTGACTCCCGGCCCTGCAGCGCTCGGGAGAATAATCGTGTCCGTGCCCGACCGATCGCCCGACTCCCGCCTAGCCGTTGTCTGCCACTCGTGCGGCTATCCATCTTCTGCCTACATCGCGGGCAAGATCACCGGAGAGGATGACGATGGGCTGTTCGAGCTGTCACTCATCCGATGCGAGCACTGCGACGCCGCGAGCGTCGTCAGACAGGACGAAGCCGGCGAGGCTTTCCCGGTCGAGGTGTGGCCCCGCGGCCCGCGGACGCTGGATGAACAGATCCCGGCAGGAATACGTCAAAGCGTGACAGAAGCTCGGAACTGTTTCGGGGCCGGCTCGTATCTGGCGACGGCCGTTTTGGTACGCCGGTCGATCGAAGGTCTCTGCGCCGACCAAGGTGCGAACCACAAGACGCTCCATAGAGCGCTCCAAGATCTCGTCGGGCGGGAGGTGATCGACGCGCGGCTCCTGGAGTGGGCAGATGGCTTGCGTGTACTCGGCAACATCGGCGCCCACTTCACGAAGCAATCGGTCAGCAAGCAGGATGCATCGGATGCAATTGACCTGATCGAGGCCCTGCTAGATTACGTGTACGTGTTTACAGCCAAATTCGAAGAGTTCAAAACCCGGCGCGACTCGCCCGACCGCTGACCTTGCCCGGGCTTCCGCCTGCATGGTGGCCTTACAGTAAGCCGACGGGGAGACGGAAAGTGATCGTTCACCAAGGTCGAAGAGCAAGGAAGACTCGGACACCACCGTCCACCGGCACCGGCGCCGCTGCCGACCGGTTGTACCTCAGCCGCGACGGCGGGGCGATCTTCGCCCGGTCCGGATGGCTGCCCGCCAGTTTCAGATCGGGAGTCGCCGCGCACCTAATGTTCCTGACCATCAGGTGCGGTCTGTCCTGGGCCGGTGACGGCGCCTGCTGGTGCGCACCAGCGACGGCGGCGCCGCTCTGGACCGCCGTGCGGCTGTAGCGTCTCAGGTCCCGGATCACCTTCAAACCGCACAGGCGCAGTAGCAGGCGCCAGCCTCGGGCCCGGAATCCGCTTCGGGCACGATCGCTTGCCGCCACAAGGACACAGCCGACATTGCGACACGCTACGTGACCGACGGCCTTGCGCGGGACGGCACGCATTGCCGCCTGGTAACTGGTCAGGTCTCAGGCAGGTTGGCGAGCGTTGTTATGCCGGGGCGGGCATCCATGGCTGGCCTTCGGTGAGCATGAGGAGGGCGCCGAAGAACGTCATGTCGTGCTTGGCGGCGGTGGACAGGTAACTTCGGATCGCGCAGAATTGCTTTGCGCCGGTCAGGGTCCGCAGGCACCCCGACACTTTCTGCCGGAGCTTTACCATGCGGATGTCGCGTTCGGATCTTATGCGACCGCGTATTCGTGTCTCACCGAGCCGGACGGTTATGCAACCGCCTCAGCTGTCTCATAACCCCTCTTCGCTGCCGTCTTTTGCCTGGAGCGGTCGTTTCCTGCCCCCGGCATGCCGAGCCGCCCGGTGAGACACTGGCTGCGCTGAACGCGCCGCGGTCGTGAGACACAAGCCGCGTGGACACGCACGGGTGATCGGATAACGCTGACGTTGTTATCGGGGGGTATCCGGAAGTCCAGCGTGAACCTCAGGTAGTCGTCCTGGCGGTCGAGCAGCCTGCGGGCCAGGGCGTTGTGCTTCTTCATCAGCTTCCCGGACCGGGCCGCGGTCTCCCTGGCGCCGATCAGGGCGGCTGAGCGGTAGAGGCGAATCTGGGCGGCCAGCGCGGCCGGGTCGAT
>Ga0307374_10008096_pt1 | contig 15803 bp, 15 predicted proteins | sample OX3MG_FD_202532 | JGI IMG/M metagenome (GOLD analysis project Ga0307374, IMG submission 202532) | Soil microbial communities from Risofladan, Vaasa, Finland - OX-3 | ecosystem: Environmental > Terrestrial > Soil > Coastal area > Acid sulfate soil | place: Finland: Risofladan, Vaasa | collected... | reverse complement strand
GTCACCGGCGATCATCGCGTCGATGAGCGCCCTCGTGGGCGACCCTGCGGCGAGCTCCTCTCGGAACCGGCGTGCAAAGTCGCCGCTCCGGATGTCCTCGATGGTCTCGGCGAACCGCCGTTTCAGCGGGCGGTCAGATGCGTGGGGCGGACGCTCGGGTCCCCGGCCCTTCAGGGCACGGCCACCGCGCCCGGTGCCGCCCCGGTGGGTTGCGGGGTCACGTCGGCCATGCCCGGGTCGCCCCCGTCACCGGGCGAGCCGGGGTCCCGTCCCGCCGAACGCGAGCGGGGACTGCGGGGCGGCCGGGACGCAAGGAGGCATCCCCCGAGGATGAGGACGAATCCCGCACCCGTGGCAGGTCCGAACGGCTCGCCGAGCACCAGCACGCCGAGCACGACGGCCACGGCGGGATTCAGGTACGTGACGAGCGTGGCACGCATCGCGCCGACCTCCTTGATGAGCGCGAAGAACAAGAGGAACGCGACGATGGTGCACACGACGGTCAGCGCGGCGGCGGACTCCACGACGGAGGTGGCCAGGGGGGTCTTCGGCAGCTCGAGGAGCGCCCACGGCGCGTACCCCGCGCCGCACAGCACCATCGACCACGCGATCACCCCGATCGGCGGCACCCCATGCAGCTTGTGGTCGACGATCCAAGGTCCGAATGCGTACCCGACGACGACGGCCAGGATCGACAGCACGGACAGGAGCTGCGCCCCGGCGACCGAGAAGCCGACCAGGACGCCGACGCCGGCCAGACCCACGACGAGACCGATCGTGCGCCGGAGGTCGACGTGGTCCGAGCCGGTGAGCCACGCGACGACCGCCGCGACGAGCGGCACGGCCGCGACGAGGAGACCGGTGAGCGAGCTGGGCAGGCGGCGCTCTGCGCCGAAGAGGAACACCCAGGGGACCGCCAGCTCGGCGAGCGTGAAGAGCAGGATGGCACGCCAGTGACGGAGGGCCGGGAGCAACGCCGATCGGGAGGCTGCCAGCGGCACGAGGACGAGCGAGGCACCGCCGGTGCGGATGAGGACCAGCAACGGGGGGCTGATCTCTCGGACCGAGATCCTGATCAGCAGATACGGCAATCCCCACAGGATGCCGACGGCGACGAAATAGGCCCACCCGCGGCGCGTCATGGCATGGGTGAGAAGCGCGTGGTCAGCTGCGGGCGCGCGGAACCTGGAAACGGGCGACCGAGAATCCCAACAGCACGGGGATGTCGACCGCGAACACGAAGAGTGACGCCGTGAGCAGGATGAGCATCGTCCCTCGCGTCCCGTCGTAGACGAAGACGAACTCGAGGATCCCCGCGATGACCGCGTAGGCGACGAGCGCCCACTTGACGACCCCGAAGAAGGCGTCCCACGCGAACTGACGGAGGCCGGCGACGAGGACGACGGCCAGGACGAGCACGGCGCCGGCGACGGCGACGAGCCCGACCGCGGGCCCGAGGGGGGCGCGTCGTGGCAGGTATGCGGCCAGGTAGATGCCACTCAGGAGGACGAGCGCCATGGACGCGACGCACACGAGCGGGATCGGCGGCCGCCCGGCGAACGCGTCCGCGTGCGGGCTGGTCGGCGCGCCCGGCCTGACGGATCCGGCCGCCTGCGGTCGTTCGTCCACGTGCATCCCGGCCCTCTTCACCCCGTCGCCAGTCGCGACATGATGATCAAGGTCGCGACCTGCATCGCGCCCGTGACGCCGGCAGCGTAGATGAACCGCCGCATCAACCTCCCGATGAGCTCGCCGTCGGGCTGGGGTTTGCGGAACTCGAACAGCACCGCAAGGTTTGCGGGCTCGAGCAGTCCGAGCGCGACGACCGCCATGACGGCGACGACCACGATGGACGCGACCAGCCAACCGTGCTCGGGGTAGGTGGTCGACAGGTTCCCGAGGTGACGAGCGAGCTGCCAGCCGGCCGCCAGCGTGCACACGACGAGCGTCGGCATCAGGACGACCATCTTCGGCATGAGACGCTTCGAGAATTCGACCCGGGCGGGGATCGGCATCCTCCCCATGATCGGCCCGATCACGAACCCGAGGAAGAGGTCGACGGCGGTCCACAGCGCCCCTCCCGCCACATGGAAGAAGTCGAGTGCCCACAGCCAGTTCCCCGCGATCGCGACGACGAGCAACACGAGCGTCGCGCCGACGATCGGCAACGCGCGCAGCGGGACGATCTGCAGCGCGGGAGCCTGCCCGGCCGCCGGCGTGGGTGGCGCCGCGGTCGCCGCGGGGGGCGCAGCGGCTGTGCTGGTGAGCGCCAACTTCGGTTCCTCCCGCCGTGGTGTCCGTGCCCGCAGCCACCCAGAGGAGACGGAGCGGGCGATCTGCTGCAACGATACATGCGCCAGAGTGGAAGCGAGGAGACCTCATGGAAGCAGTCACCGAGCGGCTGGACGGATGCCGGGCGGTGGTGACGGGTGCGACGAGCGGCCTCGGAGCGGCGATGGCCGGCGCACTCGTCGCTGCGGGTGCCGCCGTAGGCGTCGTCGCCCGGCCCGGCCCTCGCCTCGCCGGAGCGGTGGACGGCCTGGGACGCTCGGGGGTGGCGGTGGGCCTCCCGGTCGACGTCCGCGACGTGTCCTCGGTGACGCTCGCCGTCCGTGAAGCGGTCGTACGGCTCGGTGGCGTGGACATGGTCATCAACAACGCCGGCATCGGCATGCGGACCGTGAACCCCCGTTTCCTCGAGCACCCCCAGCCCTTCTTCGAAGTGGACCCGGGTGCGTTCGACGACGTGATGGCGACCAACGTGCGCGGGTACTTCCTCGTTGCCCGGGCGTTCTCGTTCCACTTCCTCGAGCAGGGAGCCGGCCGCTTCGTGAACGTCTCGATCAACCGGGAGACGATGGCTCGCCGAGGCTTCGTCCCCTACGGCCCCTCTCGTGCAGCCTCCGAGTCGCTCAGCGACGTCATGACCGAGGACCTGCGCCCGTTCGGCATCTCGGTGAACGTCCTGCTTCCGGGCGGCGCGACCGACACCGGGATGATCCCCGACGATGTCGCGTCCGAGCGGCGGGCGACGCTCTTGCCCCCGAGCGTCATGGGCCCGCCGGCCGTCTTTCTCGCATCGGCCGAGGCCGAAGGACTCACGGGCGCGCGGATCGTCGCCAGGGAGTTCGACGCCTGGGTCGCCGAGTACCGGGCCCGTCGGCGCGGGCACGGCACAGGCCGGCGGTCTTCGTCTCGGCGCGCCGACGGGCAGCCGGGCCGGGCCGCTGGCGCCTAACGTTGCCGCGATGGACCTGCTGCTCGTCCGGCACGCCCATGCGGGGAACAAGGACGGGTGGAGCGGCGACGACCGGCTCCGCCCCCTGAGCGAGCGTGGACGCTTCGAGGCGCGTGCGCTCGTCGACCTGCTCGTCCCGTTCGGCGCGGCGCAGGTGGTCTCCAGCCCCCTCGTGCGCTGTCTCCAGACCGTCGAGCCACTTGCGTCCCGTCTGGGCCTCCCGATCGAACAGTCCGACGCGCTCGGACCCCAGTCCGACCGAGAAGCGGCTCGGCTGGTGCGGTCCCTTGCGTCTGCTTCCCACGCCGTCGTCGTCTGCACCCACGGGGAAACGATCGAAGCGCTCCAGCGCCGGCTCGGCCGCCCCGGAAAGCTCGGGTTCGGGCCTGGCGGAGCGCACGAGAAGGGGTCGGTCTGGCTCCTCCGCGCGAGTGGAGGGCAGTTCACGTCAGCGACGTATCTCCTGCCCGGCGACGCCGGCCTGGTCGGGAGCGGCACCGCCCAGGACGACGCGGCCCTCTGAATACTCCTCCACGATCATGCGCTGCCGGTCCCTGTGACCGGCGCCGGTGGGGATGTGCTGCCACTGCCGCTGGGTGTGCCCGACGTGTTGTCGGGGTCCACGTCGCGGTGCTCGATGCCGAGCGCCCCCCGGAGCCGGCGGCGCCGGCGCAGGGGGCTTCGGCAGCCCGTGTGGGCCTGCGAACGCGAGCACGGCGTCGCCGTGGCGCCCTCCGGTCACGAGGAGGAGACCGTCGCCGAGCGAGGGGGTCGCGAAGTCGTTGGCGTTCGTTCCGATGGGGAGGCGAACCGTCGCCGCACCGGTCGCGGCGTCCAGGCCGTAGAGGACGGTCCCCCCGACGGACCACACGAGTCCTCCCGCGACGATCGGGGGGTCGTCGGGGACGTTCGATGTGCGCCCGCCCGTCGTCACCGTGCGCGCGGCGTCCCACTTCCTCTCCACGGCATCCCGTCCGACGACGAGTGCCTCCACCCCGGCCCGGCATGCGACGTAGACCGTGTGCCCGCGGACCGCGTCGCCCCCGTCGGCCACCGTCCCGTCACAGACCGCCCGCGACGCCCTCTGCCCCCCGACGCCGCCCAGATGCGACCCGCCGAGCAGGTAGGCCGTGGACGACTTCCCCACCTGGAGCACCTCGCCGTCGGCGAGCAGCGCCGGCGCGGAGGATCCGAGGTCACGGTCACCAGCGTTGTCCGCTGCCCACCCCGCGGGCGCGAACACCCCCACGCGGTGAAGCGTCGGACGCAGCTCGACGACCGAGTCGCTGCCGTCGTACGCGCCGGTGGTCGCGGCGCTGTTGCCGGTGGCGACCCAGATCGAGCCGCGTGCGCCGACCTCCGGGGCCGCACCACCCATCCACACCGCGCCCTGGCGGTCCTTCGGGCGCGCGGCGATCTCGTCGCGCCGGATCCGGCCCCTGGCCGACGCCGGCACCGAGACGACCCAGCCGTGGTACCTGCCGCAGTCGCCGTAGTTCCCGCCGAAGCCGAAGACGACGTGTCCGCGGTCGAGCGCCAGCCCGGTGCGCTGCAAGAGCGCAGCCGGTGTTGAGCCCGGAGGATCGACTCGGCGGTCCGCGAGAACCTTCCCCGTGTAAAGGTCCAACCCGACGAGACGGTGTGTCGGGCGACCGTGGACGAGCTCGTCTGCGACCACGAACACTTCGCTTCGCGCCAGGTCGACGAGCGGCGTCCCGGTGATCCCGACGGTGGGCACGACGTTCCCGCACGGGAGCTCGTCGGCGGGGACGGGGTCACCGACATGGGTCGACCACGCGACGCGTCCCGACGCGGCGGCCAGCGCATAGACGGTGTCACGCTCCGTCGCGACGATCACGCGGCCGGCGGCCTCGAGGGGCTCGCCGTAGACCGCCCCGTCGAGGGTTGGGGACTGCCACGCCCGCGTCGGCGAGCGGAGGTTCGGCGCTCGGGACGGCGCACCGGAGCCATCGGGCTCCCCGTGGTAGACGGTCCAGTCGGACGGTGTCGCCCGGGTCCTGACCGGCGACGCGGTACCGACGGACCGGCCCGACGCCGCGACCGGCCCGGTGCAGGCCACGCCGGTGCAGGCCACGGCGACGGCGACGGCGGCGACGGCGACCCCCCAAAGGGGCAGTGACCGTCCCGGCGGGTGCAGACGCACGCCTGTCCGTCGGCCACCGAGCACGACGTCGAGCGTAGGAACCCTCGACATCTGGCGGCTATCACGAACGTACGTTCGCTACAATGGCGCGGTGCTGCAGGAGACGCTGTTCTCGGCGGGCGAAGACGTGGTGCTGCGCCCCGTCGCACGGGGGCTGGTCCGCCACGAGCTCGGACAGGGCGCGTGGGTCGACCTCCGGCCGGGATGGGTCGGCGGCGCCGGCGAGCTCTTCGGCGCGCTCGAGCGGACGGTGCCGTGGAAGGCGGAACGGAGGCCCATGTACGAGCGGATGGTCGACGTGCCCAGGCTCCTGTGCTTCTACGACGAGCACGCGCCGCTCCCCGATCCTGCGGTCGCCGAGATGCGACGTGCGTTGAGCGACCACTACGCCGCCGAGCTGGGCGAGCCACTGCAGACGGTCGGCATGTGCCTGTATCGCAACGGCGACGACAGCGTCGCCTGGCACGGAGATCGGATCGGCCGGTCCTCCCACGTGGACACCGTGGTGGCCATCGTCTCGTTGGGCGCGACCCGCCGCTTCCTGATGCGCCCCCGAACGGGCGGACCCGCCGTGCGCCTCGAGGTGGCGTCCGGCGATCTCTTGGTCATGGGCGGGTCCTGCCAGCGGACTTGGGAGCACGCCGTGCCGAAGTGCCGGCGCCCGACGGGGCCGCGGATCAGCCTGCAGTTCCGGCCCTGGGGAGTGCGCTGAGGTGCAAGGCCCCTGGCGGGGTCGTCCGGGCAGGGGGGCGGAGAATCACGGGCAGAGAGGTTTGAGGTCGCCACGCGGTCGGTAGAATTCTTGCGCCTGGCCGGATGGCCGGGTGCCAGCAAAGACGAGGCCCCTGGTAACCCCCCTCCGCCCCAGGGGCTTCGTCGCGCTGGCGCCCTTCTTCGCGTCCGGTGCGCGTGCCCCCTCGCGGTGCCCGGGCGCGAAGGGGTCCGCGCGCCCGCAGCTCGACCCGGCGGTTCTTGCCCGAGATGGTCTTCGGAAGGTCGAGAAATTCGATGCGGCGGACGCGTCGGTACGGGGCGAGTCGCTCACGGGCGAAGCGCAGGATCTCCAGGGCGGTGGACCCGCCGGAGGGATCGGCGGCCTGCTTCGCTGGAGCGCCTAGCTCGACGTCGGTGCTCAGTCCCGCGCCGGGTCCCAGCGCCAGTTGGCGATCTCGGGCGGGTCCTCTCCGTGATCACGTCCGTAGCGACGCGCCTCGGCACGTGCGTCGAGCATGTCCTGACGCAGGGACGCGACGGTCGCCCCGAGCGCCGGGACCCGGTCGAGCACGTCGGCGACGAGGTGGAAGCGATCGAGGTCGTTGAGCATCACCATGTCGAACGGCGTCGTCGTGGTGCCCTCCTCCTTGTAGCCGCGCACGTGGAGGTTGTCGTGGTTGTGCCGGCGGTACGTGAGGCGGTGGATCAGCCAGGGGTACCCGTGGTAGGCGAAGACCACGGGGCGGTCCGGGGGGAACAGCGTGTCGAACTCGCGGTCGGACAGACCGTGCGGGTGCTCGGCGTCCGGCTGGAGCCGCATGAGGTCGACGACGTTCACGACCCTCACGCGCAGGTCGGGCAGTCGCTCTCGCAGGATCTGCGCAGCTGCCATCGTTTCGAGCGTGGGGACGTCGCCGCAGCACGCCAGCACGACGTCGGGCATCGCGCGCTCGTCGTTGGAGGCGAACTCCCAGATCCCCACGCCCCGCGCGCAGTGGTCGATCGCCTCGTCGACACCGAGCCAGGACGGTTGCGGCTGCTTGCCCGCAACGACGACGTTCACGTAATCGCGGCTGCGCAGGCAGTGGTCGACGACCGAGAGCAGGCAGTTCGCGTCGGGTGGCAGATAGACGCGGATGATGCTGGCCTTCTTGTTCACGACATGGTCGATGAAGCCGGGGTCCTGGTGTGAGAAGCCGTTGTGGTCCTGCCGCCAGACGTGGCTCGACAGGAGGTAGTTGAGCGACGCGATGGGACGGCGCCACGGGACCTCGTCGGACTCCTTCAGCCACTTCGCGTGCTGGTTGAACATCGAGTCGACGATGTGGACGAACGCCTCGTAGCAGTTGAAGAGGCCGTGTCGCCCGGACAACAGGTAGCCCTCGAGCCAACCTTGGCACTGGTGCTCGGAGAGGACCTCCATGACCCTGCCGTCGGGTGCGAGGTGATCGTCTCCGGGCCTGATCTCGGCATCCCACGTCCTGTCGGTGACCTCGAAGAGGGCCTGCAGGCGGTTGGACGCCGTCTCGTCGGGCCCGAACACCCGGAAGGAGGTCGGGTTCTGCCGGACGACGTCGCGGAGGAACGTCCCGAGCACCTTCGTCGCCTCGTGATCGTCCGCACCCGGCACCCGGACCGTCGCGGCGTACTCGCGGAAGTCGGGGACCCGCAGGTCGCCGAGCAGCAAGCCCCCGTTGGCGTGCGGGTTGTCACTCATGCGACGCTCACCTGCAGGCGCCATCGTGGTGATCGCATCGACCGGCTCGCCACCTGTGTCGAAGAGCTCCTCTGGGCGGTAGCTGCGGAGCCACTCTTCGAGCATGCCCAGGTGACGCGGATTCGTCCGCACCTCCGCGAGCGGCACCTGGTGGGCTCGGAACGTCCCTTCGACCTGGAGGCCGTCCACGGTTCTCGGCCCGGTCCAGCCCTTGGGCGTCCGGAGAATCAGCATGGGCCACGCCGGTCGTGGCGGATCGGCCTCGTGCCTGCCGGTGCGGGCTCGAGCCTGGATGTCGGCGATCTCCGAGAGCATCTCGTCGAAGGCTGCCGCGAGCTTGGCATGCACGTCGACCGGAGGTTCGCCCTCGAAACCGCCCTCCACGACGAGCGGGTGGTAGCCGTACCCGGAGAAGAGGTCGACCAGCTCCCGCCTTCCGATTCGATCGAAGATGGTGGGAGCGGCGATCTTGTACCCGTTGAGATGGAGGACCGGGAGGACGGCGCCATCGCGGCGTGGGTCGAGGAACTTGTTCGAGTGCCACCCGGTGGCCGCTGCCGCCGTCTCCGCTTCGCCGTCGCCGACGACGCACAGGGCGACGAGCCCGGGGTTGTCGAACGTCGCGCCGTAGGCATGGCTGAGCGAGTAGCCGAGCTCGCCCCCCTCGTTGATGGACCCCGGCGTCGCCGCACCGGTGTGGCTCGGGATGCCTCCGGGGAAGGAGAACTGGCGGAAGAGGGCGGCCATCCCCTCCGCGTCGCGGGTCACGCGCGGGAAACGCTGGGTGTAGGTCCCCTCGAGCCATGCGTTCGCGACGACCGCTGGGCCGCCGTGACCCGGGCCGCAGACGAAGATCGCGTCGAGGTCGCGCTCGGCCACGCATCGGGTCATGTGCGCGTACACGAGATTCAGCCCCGGGCTCGTCCCCCAATGACCGAGGAGACGTGGCTTGACGTGCGCGGGACGGAGCGGTTCTCGCAACAGGGGGTTCGCGAGCAGGTAGATCTGTCCGACGGAGAGGTAGTTCGCCGCGCGGAACCACAAGTCGAGCTGGCCGAGCTGCATGGGCGCTCCTTCCGACCGTGACGTGCATGGCTGACGGCGGCCCCTCCGCCACCCTACCCAGCTCGCCCCGATGCGACCGGAGGATCAGCCCTCTGGCAAGGTGGACCCGTGCGGGTGCTCGTCGTGAACGCGGGGTCCAGCAGTCTCAAGCTGAGCGTCCTCGGTGGGAACGACGAGGTGCTGGCTGCCGAGACCGTCGGCCGTACAAGGGGCGACGCCCTCGGCGACGCCCTCGAGCGGTTCGTCGACCGGTCGCCCATGGTCGAGGCTGCCGGACATCGGGTGGTGCACGGCGGCGCGGAGTTCGTCGAACCCCTCGTCGTGGACGACGAAGCCGACCAGCGACTCGCGCGCCTCGCAGACCTCGCCCCGCTCCACAACCCGCCCGCGATCGCCGTCGTCCACGAGTTGCGCCGCCTCCGGCCACAGCTCGTGCAGGTGGCTTGCTTCGACACGAGCTTCCACGTGACCCTTCCTGCGAAGGCTGCCACGTACGCCTTGCCGAGACGCTGGCGCGAAGAGCTCGGTATCCGTCGGTTCGGCTTCCACGGGTTCAGCCACGCGTGGGCCAGCATGCGTGCCGCCGAGTTGCTCGGACGCCCTTTGTCGTCGACGCGCTTCGTGACCGCCCACATCGGCGCAGGCGCTTCGCTGACGGCGGTGGCCGGCGGCCGGTCGGTCGATACGTCGATGGGGTTCACGCCAGTGGCGGGCGTCGTGATGGCGACGCGCCCCGGCGACGTGGATCCGGGGGCGATGCTCTGGGCGATGCGCCACGGCATCGGTATTGCCGAGGCCGAGGACGATCTCGAACACCGTTCCGGCCTCCTCGGGCTCACCGGAAGGTCGGGAGATCTGCGCGACGTGCTCGAAGGAGTGGACGGAGGGGATGCAGTGTGCACGGCCGCCTACGAGACGTACGTCTATCGCCTCCAGCGCGAGGTGGGGTCCTTGGTCGTCGCGCTCGGCGGTCTGGACGCGCTGGTCTTCACCGGCGGCGCGGGGGAGGGGTCCGCCCGGTTGCGCCGGGACGTGTGCGCGGGGCTGGGCGTGCTCGGGATCTCGCCTCCTGAGGCGGACGAGTCTGCATGCGGCGCACGACCGCAGGACCGGATCGTTTCCAGCCCGGCCGCAGACGTGGCCGTCGTGGTCGTGCGGGCCCGTGAAGACGTGGTGATCGCTCGTTCGGTGCGGCGGGTCCTGGGGCCGCGCGGTCCTCGTCAGGACCGCCGGCTGGGGCGATAGGCGCGGAGCGCTGCGCGTACCGTCGAGAGCCAGGTTCGCCGGTCCCAGCGCTCCACCGCCTCGCGCGCGGCCAGGCTCAGCTCCAACGGGGCGAGGACGGCGCCCTGCAACTCCGTCAAAGCGCAGTCAGGGCCGGTCGCCGAGAGGAGCTCGCCCGCAAGCCGAGCGCGCGCCGCTCGCCATGGAGAGGCCCCCGCCGAGCCGAGCGACGCCGCCGAGGCGGCGAGGTCTTCCTCGCTGCCGTGCGCGAGCAGATTGGTCCACGCCCAGACCGGCACCGGCGCGCCGCGCGCCGAGAGCTCCTCGGCGTAGCGGCCGAGGAGGAACGCCTCACAGTCGGCGACGAGCTCGACGGCGCCGGCATTGTGCTCAGGCCGCCACACGTCGCACGTCGGACGGGTCGTCACGGACGACGCGTTGCCGCCATCGGCCGTCGGGGCGCCCCGCCTCGGCGGCCGATGGCGGGACGGTCGTTGCGCCTTCTGGGTGCTGCGCATCGCGCAGGGCGTCGTCGATGAGCCGGACGATCTCGTCGCAGCGGTCAACGAGGGGCATCCGAGGCGGCTCCTGCTCGACCCTCCGCCGTCGGAACGTCACGGCACCGGGGTACCCCGGCCCGGGGCGCAGCAATCGCCCGCTGACCGATCTCGTCACGCTCCGCACGTGATGAGCGCGTGCATCCGGGCCGAAGGGGTCGAACGTCCCGAATTGTCGCCCGGATGGCGCGGTGCCACGACCGTGCGCCGCATGGCGCATGCCAGCCGAAAAGGATCAGGCGGTGAGCACCTTTGTGGTCCCGACGGCTCCGTTGCCGCCGGGAGCCGAGATCTCCGTGAGCGCGCGGGCCACGTGCCTGCGGTCTTCCGTGGTGATGTGGACGAGCGCTTGCGCCCACTCGCCCATGGTGCGTTGGCGCACCGCCTCCAGCAGGTGGGTTCCTGCCGGCGTCAGCCGGATCTGGAGCTCACGGCGGTCGCGGCCCCGCCGGTGCCGTTCGATGAGCTGTCGCTCGGCGAGGGTGTCGCACAGTCGCGTCGCCGTCGAGGGGGCAATGGAGAGCGCGTCCGCCAGGTCGATGAGCCTGGACTCGCCCAAACGCTCCAGACGATCCAGGAGGCGAAGCTGCGTCGTGGTGATCCCGCCGCCCAGGTCGCCGAGCGCCTGATCGCCGATCGACCGGAGCACCGCCTGCGCCGCGTCGAGGGCCTCGATGAACGCGACCACCTCGTCGCCGTCGACAGAGGACGCAGAGGGCTCCGAGAGCGCGGTCATCGCCTTGCTCCGAGAGAGGTTGCGGGGTGCATTGTTTTCCCTCCGCTCACGAGGTGCCGGACGCCGCCGGTCGGGTTACTGTGGAAATAGGCTAGCCGAACGACCACGACGGCGGAGCGAACCGGGTGCGACTGTCCGCACCGGCCCTTCGACCCACCGGTTTCACTCGAGGAGCACACATGGACGCCGGGGCGTACGCAGACATGCTGCCGTGGCTGGTCTTCCTCGTGATCGACCGGAAGTCGGGGCTCGGCGTCGCATGGGCGGGTTGCGGCGCGCTCGCCTGCAGCGCGGCACTGGTCGCCTGGTCCTACTGGCGAGGCAGGCACGCACTCGTGCCGCGGGCCGCCATGGTGCTCTTCGCCCTTTGTCTGGTCGCGGGCCTCGCCTCGCAGACCGTGAACCAGGAGGTGAGCGTCCCGAGGGCCGTCGTCCTCGGCGTGCTGAGTGCGCTCGCCTTCGGCTCGCTTCCCTTCACGCCCATCAGCCAGACCTACACGGTCCCGCTCGTCGCTCCGGCGCTCCGGGACGATCCTCGTTTCGCCAGGGTGAACATCGAGATCACGCGAGCGTGGGGCGTCGGCTCCCTGGCGGTGGCCGTGGCCAGCGGCACGACCGCCCTCCTGTCCGGAGCGGTGGCTTTCACGTTCCTCGACTGGGTGACCCCGATCGTCCTGGCGGCTGCCACGATCCTGTGGGCGACCCGGCGGTGGGAGTTGTTCCGCCTCGCCGTGGACACTGGCCCGGTGGGATCGGTCGCCGTGGGCTACGACGCCCCTGACGGTCCCGTCCGCCTCCACGAATCGGACGACGACTCCCCCGGATTCCCGACGGCGCTCGCGACGCGCCGTGTGCTGCCCGTCGTACGGCACGGACACCCGGGAGGGACCGCCGGCGCGGGTGCGCCGGAGGCGTCCACCGATGCCGTCATTCACCGCCTTCCGCTCCGCGGCAGGAACATCTGACAGAGGGCCACCTGAGAACGGACGCGCGGGCACCGCTCGGATTGCTCCGCCTCGCAGCCCCACGATGCCGCGCGTCATGGGGGTAATCGTGACGCTTCGCAGCGATTGAAGGTAGGGGCTTTCGTCCCAAGATGCGGGTCGGCCGTGCGGGACTTTCGGCCCTCCCCCGCCTCGGCGAGGCGGGGCGTAATGGACCCACATGACGTTCATCGGCCTGATCCTTCGAAATCTTGCGACCCGGAGGGTGCGCACGCTGCTCACCGCGGCTGCGGTCGCGATCAGCGTGACCGCAGTGGTGACGCTCGGGGTCGTCACCGACAGCCTGCAACGATCCGCGGCGAACGTGCTCCTCATGGGCAAGGCGGATTTCATCGTCGCGCAGAAGTCCGTGACGACAGCCCTCACAAGCGTGGTCGCCGAAGGTCAAGTGGCCGCGGTGGCGAGAACCCCCGGGGTGCACAGCGCCGTGGGGGTGCTGGTCGGAACCGTCCACCTGAACGCCACAAACCCGGTCTTCATCGAGATCGGCGTCCAGCCGACAGAGCTGCGCAGGTTCGGGGTCACCCTGGACGCCGGGCGCCCCTACGGTGCGAACGCCACGCACGAGGTGATGCTCGGCTGGCAGGCGGCCGAGAGCCTCCATCGGCACGTCGGCGACACGGTCGAGATCGGCACGATCGGCTACACGGTCGTGGCGATCTACTCGCTGAACCAGGTGTTCGGCAACGCGGCGGCGATGTTCCCGCTCACCACGCTGCAGGCCAACACACGAAAGCCCGGAACGGTCACGCTCGTCGCGGTACGGGTCGACCGGGGCGCGAACGTCGACTCGGTGATGGCCCGGGTGGACCGCGACAACCCCAACCTTGCGGCGGTCAGGCTCGCGAGTCAGTTCGGCCGGATCGACCGGAACCTGGTGTTCCTCAACGCGGCCCAGGCCGGGGCGCAGATCATCGCGCTCGTCATCGGCGTGGTGGTCGTTCTGAGCACCATGCTCCTCTCGTTCGTCGAGCGCATCCGGGAGTTCGGCCTGTTGCGGGCCATCGGTTGGTCGAGGCTCCGACTCCTCTCGCTCGTGATGGGGGAGGCGGTCGGCATCAGCCTGCTCGGTGCGGGGGTCGGCGTCGGGCTCTCTGTGGCACTGACCGCCGCCCTGGAGCACCTCTCCTCCTTGCGAGGCGTGCTGGACGCCGGCTACTCGATCGGCGTGGTCGGCACCGGCTTGTACACGGCGGTCGGCATCGGCGTCCTGGCGGCGCTGTACCCCTGCGCGCGTGCGGCGATGCTCCGCCCCGGGATCGCGCTGCGGAGGGAGTGACGTGAGCGACCTTGCCGAGCCGTCCGGAGCGCCCCCCCTCATCGAGGTGCGCGACGTGCACCTTCGCTACGGACCTGTTCGGGCGCTCGACGGTGTCGACCTCACGATCCGCGAGGGCGAGTGGCTTGCCGTCTCGGGCCCGTCGGGCTCGGGGAAGTCCACCCTCCTCTCCCTCCTCGCCGCCCTCGACCGCCCCGACCGGGGGGAGGTGCGGTTCCGGGGCCGTCCGCTGTCGGAGGACGCACACCTCGACCGGTACCGTCGCAAGGACGTCGGACTCGTCTTCCAGCTCCACAACCTGGTGCCGAACCTGGACGCGCGCCAGAACGTCGAGGTCGCGATGTTCGGGACCGGCGTCCGACGCGGCGCGCGCCGACGCGCGGCCGACCAGCTGCTCGGTTGGATGCAGCTCACCGACTTCGCCACTCGCAGGCCGGCGGAGATGTCGGGCGGAGAGCGCCAACGGGTGGCCATCGCCCGCGCGCTCGCCAATCGGCCGCCGCTGCTGCTCGCCGACGAGCCGACCGGGAACCTCGATCCCGACAGCGCGGACAACGTGGTCGAGGTCTTCCGTAAGCTCCACCACAGCGAAGGGACGACGATCGTGATGGTGACGCACGACGTGTCGATCGCGCGCGCGGCGGACAGGATCGTGATGCTGGAACGTGGTCGCATCGTCGATCCTGGCGCAACCGCGTCGGTCGCGTGAGCCGTCAGCCGGCGCAGACGCTCACCCCTTTGGTCGCAAGGATCCTCGTGACGGACGCGTCCGCCTGGGAGCGGGGGAGCGCGCCGTCAGAGAGCGCCTGCACGATCGCCTGCACCGCAGGCTGCCATGCCGAGGCGTCGACCATCGGCATGTCCGCGCCTGCGCCCAACGCGCTGACGGTAGCGGAGGCCTCGGTGTAGCCGGCCGCGGATATGGCCCCGGCCCCGAGCGAGTCGGTCATGGCGACGCCGCCGAAGTGGAGTGTCGTGCGCAGCAACGTGTACGTGGAAGGGGAGAGGCTCGCCGGGAGGCCCCCGGAGAGGCCGGGGACGACCGGGTGGCCGACCATCACGACCGGCAGTCCCGACGCGACCACCCGCGTGAAGGGGATCAGGTCGACCCTGAGCAGCTGCGCCAGTGAGGGATCGGACGCCGGCCCTGTGTCGGTGTTCGCCGACGCATGGCCGAGACCCGGGAAGTGCTTGCCGACCGCGACGACACCCGCTGCGCGGAGCCCTGCGGCGAACGCCGTCCCGTAGGTGGTGACGACCTGCGGTGTTGTGCTGAAGGAGCGCTGCGACTCGTACGCCACCGGATCTGTGGGTGATGCGGTGTCGAGCACGGGTGCCAGGTCCATGGTGATGCCGAGACCACGGAGCGCCGCACCGCGCGCCGCCATCGTCGACTCCACCTGTGCGGGCGTCCACTGCGCGGCCATCCCGCGTGCCGAGGGGATCGCACCGAGCACGTTGGCGAGCCGCGACACCACACCCCCCTCTGTGTCCGTCGACATCCACGGCACGACCTGCCCGGCACCGGTGGCCGTACCGTCGAGCGCCGCCAACGCGGCGTGCAACGCCGGTCCCGCCGAAGCGGCGGGTTGGCCGAGGAACACGAGGCCGCCGACGCCCGCCTGCGCCTCCGCCTGGAGTGAGCCCGCAGATGTGAAGTCCCCGAGGACCATCAGCAACTGGTTGGCGATCCGTGTCGACGACCAGCGCGACGGCGGCGGGACGCACCCGGTGGCAGACGTCGTGGTCGTCGTGGTCGTCGTGGTCGTCGTGGTCGTCGTTGGCGACGTGGTGGTGGACGTCCCGCCGCCGCTCGTCGAGGTGGAGGTGCGGGGCGTGCTCGACGTCGTCGCGCTCGAGTCACCCGGTGCCCCGCCGCAGGCGGCGGCGACCAGCGCGAGCACCGCGGGCACGAGCGCCGCGCCGAGCGTGCGCCGGCGGGGGACGGCGCGGGGCGCGGACCCGGGCGCGCGGTCGTCGCACCTCATGCGGTACGCGGACATGCCTGGCACGCCGACCAATCGATCACGCCCCCATTGCAGCACGCCGTCCCGGCCGGAGTGCGCCGCGGGGGAGGTTCGGGCGGCGTGCCGGCCATCGGCGTG
>Ga0307374_10008094_pt1 | contig 15805 bp, 13 predicted proteins | sample OX3MG_FD_202532 | JGI IMG/M metagenome (GOLD analysis project Ga0307374, IMG submission 202532) | Soil microbial communities from Risofladan, Vaasa, Finland - OX-3 | ecosystem: Environmental > Terrestrial > Soil > Coastal area > Acid sulfate soil | place: Finland: Risofladan, Vaasa | collected... | reverse complement strand
TAGAGCAGGCCGCCGCCGAAGATTCCGAGTCTGGTAAAGATCCATCCGCCCAGAACCGCGCCCACCAGGCCCAACAGAATGTTGGCGATGCAGCCGAATCCCCGCCCGCGAGATACCGTTCCCGCCAGCCACCCTGCAATCAGCCCGACAATCAGCCAGGTGATCACCGATTGCGGGATATATAAAGCAAAGATATGCATTCGGCCTCCTCGCGCGCCGGGTTTTCCAGCAGATCAGGTTTCAGACTGACCACTTTGCGGCCCGGAAATTCATAAAGCAAACAGGCCGAAGCCTGTTCTACGGTGCGGGTTCCTGCTGCGTCATGCAATGGATCGTGCCCAGGCCGAGAACCAGGTCGAGGCACGCGATGCCTATCACTTTGCGGCCGGGGAACAAGCCGGCAAGCCTGGTCAACGCAACGGCATCGTGCCGATCATTAAACGTGGGAACCAGAACCATCTGGTTGGCGATATAAAAATTCGCGTAGCTGGCCGGCAGACGCAGGCCGTCGAAAAAGACGGGATCGGGCATGGGCAAGGTTTCGATGCGCAGCGCGCGGCCGTCCTGATCCTTCATCTCGCGGAGCAGGGCAAGATTTTCCTGCAAGGGCTGGTAGTTGGCTTCCGACGGATCGTTTTCCGTGACCGTAACCACGGTCGCGGGATTCACGAAGCGCGCCAGATCGTCCACGTGGCCGTGCGTATCGTCCCCGGCAATCCCGTTCCTGAGCCACAGAAGATTCGTGACGCCGAGGAAGTCGCGAAAAATGCGCGCAAGTTGCTTGCGCGTGACGCCCGGATTGCGCGCCTGCACCGGACTGAGCAGGCATTCCTCGGTGGTGAGCATGCTTCCCAGGCCGTTGACATCGATGCTGCCGCCTTCGAGCACGAGGCGGCGCGCGCGGTATTGCGGCGACCACGCCTTCCATTTGAGTTTGGAGGCGAGACTGGCGTTCGCCGCGTCGTCTTTTTGCCAGTCGTCATATTTCGCCCATGCGTTGAAGTGCCAGTTCGTCGCGGCGCATTCGCCCTTCCGGTTGCGCACGAAAATCGGTCCGAAATCGCGAATCCATCCGCGATTGGTCGGCACGGAAAAAAAATCCACGGCGGAAAGATTCGCGCCGGCCTGCTTCAGGATGCGCCGGACGGATCGCTCGGCCACCGGACTTTCGACCAGAATGCGCACGCGCTCGACTTGCGAGAGGTGCCGCACGATGTCCGCATAGACCCAGGGGATCGGCGCAAATTTTCCCGGCCAGTCGGTTTTTTCGTGGGGCCAGCAGAGCCATGTGGCCGTATGGGACTCCCACTCGGCGGGCATGCGGAAGCCGAGATCGTAAGGAGTGGAAAGCTTTGCGCGGGAAGATTTCACTCGAGCCATCGCTCCAGGATGGGGGAGTAGGCGTCGATGCGGCGATCGCGCAGGAACGGCCAGTTGCGGCGCGTCTGTTCCACCAGCTTGAGATCGCACTCGACAATCAGAATCTCTTCCTTGTCCGCGGAGGCTTCCGCGAGCACTTGCCCGAAGGGATCGCAGACAAAGGAGTGTCCCCAGAATTCCAGGCCGCTTTGCGGCGTGCCCTCGAAGCCCACGCGGTTTACCGCCGCGACGTACACGCCGTTGGCGATGGCGTGCGCGCGCTGCATGGTGCGCCAGGCGTCGAGTTGCGCCGCGCCGAATTCCTGCTTTTCCGAGGGGTGCCAGCCAATCGCCGTGGGATAGAAAAGAATGTTGGCCCCGCCGAGGCTGGAGAGGCGCGCGGCTTCCGGATACCACTGGTCCCAGCACACCAGCACGCCGATGCGGCCAAAGCGTGTATCGAAATTCGGGAATCCAAGGTCGCCCGGCGTGAAATAAAATTTCTCAAAGTAGAGCGGGTCGTCCGGGATGTGCATCTTGCGGTATTTGCCGGCAAACGATCCGTCCGCGTCCAGAATCGCGGCCGTATTGTGGTACACGCCGGCGGCGCGGCGCTCAAACAGCGAGCCGACAATGGCCACGTTCAGGCTGCGCGCCAGTTTCGCCAGCGCCTCGGTGGACGGGCCGGGAACCGGCTCGGCCAGTTCGAACAGATCGGCGTTTTCCTCGCGGCAGAAATATTGCGAGCGAAACAGTTCCTGCGTGCAGACGATCTGCGCCCCGCGCGCGGCGGCCTCGCGGATGCGGGATTCCGCCTTGGCAAAATTCTCCCGCGGATCGGGGGAGCAGCTCATCTGGATCAGGCCAACCGTGAATTTGTCCGCCATGGTCGAATCATAGCATCATCTTTTTCATTTTTACGCGCGGACATTTGCAGCGACGGCGGAGCGTTTCCAGAAAGCATGAATCCCGGCCTCAAATGGTTCGTTGCGCATGTCGGGGAAGTCCGGTGCGAAGGCCACGGCTGGCGGTTGTTCGGCGTTCGGCGCATTTTTTCAGTTGCTTATAGGGCTGTGGACTGGTGTAGACTTGCGACGATTCAACGTCCTGAAACGCAACTCTGGAAGATGGTTTAAGGAGGCTCGATGCGCATGCTCGTTCTGTTTTTTGCGGTTACCACAATTCTAGGAGGCACGGTGGCATTTGCGCAGGAGTCTCCCAAAAACGCCAGCATTGATCCCGAGCACATTTTCTTTACCACGCCGGTCAAGAGTCCCGTCACCGAAATTACCGAGCCGGTCAAAGGCTCCGATTTCCCCGATCACATCATCTACGTGGAAACGCGGGACGGTCTGTACGCCCCTATCGGGCTCCGCTTGCCGGCGGGGAAGGGGCCGTTTCCCATCGTTGTATTCGCTCACATGAACGGCGGAATGGGCGTGCGCTGGATCCGCGAGTGGACGGAGAATGGGAGTTGGACGCTGGAACAGTTTCTGAAAGCCGGCTACGCCGTGGCCTGGATGAGATATCGCGCCGAAGTGAACAACAGCTATGGCAAGCGCCTGGTGGAGTCGCAACGGGAGGGGCGCCAGCTTTTCAATCGCGGCCCGCTGGAGTATGACGATGCCATTTCCATTATCAAATATGTGAAGACGCTGCCGTATATTGATCCGAACCGCGTGGGCTACGTCGGGCTAAGCCACGGCGGCGAAATGCTGATGAAGATCACCAGCGAATACGACGGCCTGCGCGCCGGAATCGCTGCCGAGCCTGCCTCGGGAGATTTTCTGGATCGAAAGGCCCCGCCGCGCAAACCCGGCGTGCCGCGGCCACCGGAGACGTTTGCCGTCAATACCGAAGCGATGCAGAAGAAAGCGACGGTCGAGGCCATCAGCCAGATGGATTTGAGCGTCGCCATGAAACGCATCGAGTCGATCAAGACTCCGATCCTGATTATCGGGCGCGAACGCGACCACAACCAGGCGATTTTTCGCGCCAACTACGAATTGCTGCGTAAGGCGGGAAAAGACGTGAAGTGGGAATCGTTCGACCACGACGAACACGGGTTTATTTTCGTCCGGCGAAACCGGCAGGGCGTCTATGCGCCGGACCCCATCCAGCGCAAGGTCGTGAAGGATTCCATCGCCTATCTCGACGGCTATCTGAAAAAACCGTAGCGGTCTCTTCTCAGTGTTTTCAGTGGCGCGGGTTTCAGGCTGCGGGTTTGGGAGCCGCATATCCAGACATCGGCAGCCGGAAGCCTGCGCCACTGCAATCTCTATCGTGTGATATTTCCGGAACAGTCCAGGAATTAGGTCAGGAAGCGGAAATGATCAGTCGTCTTCGCCGATCATGATGGCGGCGGCGAGGACTGTGGTCCACAGGCCACGCTTATCGCCCACGGCCGACTGCGTGATGTTCATCGTGCGGACAATTTTATTGGAGATGCGGTAGACCTCTTTTTTTTCGTCCCAGGAGAGGTCGGGGTCAAATTCGACGTTCAGCGTGGTGGCCAGCATTTCCGCGGCCAGCTCTTCGGTATATTCCCCGGCGACTTCCTCGGTCTCACCGAATGAATGATGCTCGGAGAGATAGCCGTACATGGATTTGTCGGCGGGAAGCGCCAGGCCGATGCCGGCGGCAATCAAGCGGTGCGCCTCGCGCGTCGAGTTCTCGCTGATCACGGTGAAGGCGACCTGGCCGGGCTTGATGTGTTTCAATCCCTCACTGCGGGAAATCAGTTTGCAGTTGGGAGGGAAGATCGAAGAGACGCGCACGATGTTGCATGCCGCGATGCCCGCGCTGCGCAATGCCAGCTCAAAGCTCGAAAGCCGTTCTCGGTGTTTTCCTACACCTTTTGTCAGGAAGATCTTTTTAGCGACGAATGCCATCAGGGGTGCCGAAGTGCGGTGCCTCCTAGATTATTTCCAGAACTCGCGTGACCTTATTTTACGCGTGCGAGAAAGTAACAAGAACGTACTACGGTGTCAATCGATTTCCCATCCGGTTCCCGTCCGGCCATGGATTTTGCGCGTTGCGCCCGGGTTCGGCCAGCGGCCGGCGGTGAAGTCTTCATTGCCGCACGGGATTCAGCATGGTGGTTTGTGCCGGGATTGCATTGTTCTTGGCACTAGTCCTGGTACTAGTCGCGGCATTGGGTAGGGTATTGGGGATAAACGACGATGAGTTGGCTTCCTGCTCCGCGGCGGCCCGTTGCAGCGCGTCCACCGCCTCTTGCGGCTCGATGCGCCAGTTGTGATTCGCGGTGGCGGGTATGATGCCCGTGCGCGTAAGGTGTTCGATGATCAGGTCGCGGACTGGCTGGGCGGACCGATACACGATGGGCAATCCCTTGTAGACCGTGTAATTGTCCCCGCCGCCGTAACGGTAGTTATTCACGGCGACGCGGAGCTTTTCCGTGCCGGTGAGAGGCTTGCCCTTAAACGTGAGTTCGGTGATGCGGTGTCCCACGGGCTGGCGCAGATCGATCGTGTAATCGACGCCGGCGGCGGAATCAACGCTGAAGCTGGGCAAATGGATTGTCTCCCCGGCCGGGAGCGGCCACTGCTGGAAGAAACTGGCGGCATGTTCGAGCGCTTGGCGCAACTGCGCACCGTTCATTTCCACCGTGTAGAGGTAGTTTTCGAAGATGTAGAGCGAAGCGATTTGCCGCACGGTAACTTTTCCCGCGGGAATGACCGCTCCGGAATAAAACATAGTGGCCATGGAGACATCGGCGTGGCCCGCCTCCATCTGAACGGCCTGGATCAGGTCCACCAGAGGCCCATCCTCAAAACGCGCGTAGGTTCCGCGCATTTCCCTGGTGCTGGTGGCGATGGGAGTATCCAGATATGCCTGGGTGGCTCGCTCGTAAGGTGCGGCCAGACGAACGATTTGCGGGTCAGCAGGAACCTGCGCGGTCACCGGGATCAATGAGGAATGCCTGGAGGTGACTTGCCAGTGTCCATCGACGGCGCGAGATACGTCCAGATCCACGCGCGCCAGGGAGGCGCCATAATTCTTCGCCTGCACGAGCAGCGCGCCGTTGACGATGCGTCCAGGAAGTTCGTGGTGCGTGTGGCCGAAGAGTATGACGTCGATGCCGGGAACCTGTTCGGCCAATGCGAGTACGGCATTCTCGTTGGGCAGATCGTAGGCCGCGCCGGTGCTGCCGGTGGCGGGGTCGGGGCCCAGACCGGAATGGGCGAGGACGACGACGATGTCGGCGTGCTTTCTGGCTTCCGGAATGACGCGGCGCGCTGCCTGCACGATCGTCTCAAACTGATATCCCGCATAGTGTGAGGCAATCTCCCATTGCGGGATGACCGGCGTGGTGAACCCGACGATGGCGACGCGCACGCCCGCGATACGCTTGATGATGTACGGTTCGAAATGCGCCGGCCCGGATTTGTATTTCTGCCGGATATTGGCGGCGAGGATGGGAAAATGCGCCTCGCGCTTCGCATTCCAAAGGTCATCCAGGCCGAAGTTGAATTCATGGTTACCGACGACTGCGGCGTCGTACCCCAGCGCATTCATCGCCAGAATCATGGGATTCGGCTTATCCGTATCCTTGCGCGCGAAATAGTAGGCCAGGGGAGTGCCCTGGATGATGTCTCCGGAATCCAGAAGCAGAACGTTCGGCTGTTCGGCGCGCACGCGCCGCACCAGCGTGGCAATCTTTGCTAGGCCCAATTGCGCGGGCTTATTGGAATAGTAGTCGATCGGGTCGATGTGCCCGTGCAGATCGGTGGTGCCAAGCAGCGTGATGCGGACGACGGAAGTATTTTCTCCGGCCTGGACGGCGGGCAAAGCACTGCAGAACACGCCGCACAAGGCCAGGGCGGCCAGGTACAGTACGATCAGCGGGTTTCGGCCAGGCTGGGGCGCATGTCTCATCTGCTCATCCACACATCATCTACGCATCGGGACGGCACAAATTTAAAAAAATATCCAAAGTGGGGGAAAGCAGCGTGAGTGCGTGCAGATCTTTTTGCGTGAAGTCGGCGCCCGCGTCCGAGGTGGTGCGCCCTTTCCTTGATATTTGCACTACGCCGCAAACGCGCGTTTGCCGCAAGACCGGGGCGCTCATGATCTTCTGTATCGTTTCCCGAGGATCGCGCCCGAGCGGAACCCCTTCAAAGACGCTGGCGTGCCGTGACGAGCTGAAATTATTCACGAGTTCCGGGCGACGCTCGCGAGCGGTTCGCGCGGCCAGGGCCGTGGCGCTGCTCAGCGGTATGGTGCCAATCGTGGAAAGCTTTTCGGGGATCACAAACTTCAAGGTCTTGGCCTTCGCGTTCAGCGACAGTACGGCCACTTCGTCGGAATCCACGCCAAACAGTCTGCCCAGAGCATTAGCTATCTTTTCAAGTGCCTCCGAGTCTGGAACCGCAGCGTTGCGTACCATGCCGTCAACGAGAATTGCGAAGTCCGCCGCCGTTTGTTCAGTCATCCACACTCCCCGGTGTTCATGCAAGCGCGAGTAGATATTATATCCGACCCGGCAGGGCCCGGTATTTCTAAATTCCCGGCAAGTGCGTCTTGAAAAATGGGGCGGAATTACCTATACTGACTTTTTTATTTAAGTGGAGTCGGAGCTGGAATGCCTGCGACCGAAGTGGTCTTGCGACAGTATCGCCAAATTTTCCAGAAAAAAGTTCAAAGCGGGAATAATACCCAATTGATTTAGTGTGGCTTATCGGGCCGTGCGGCGCGGTGTAGGGTGTGTCAATCTGAGCCCGGAATAAGTGTGGGGCTCGCAACCAGTGGGTGCAATGGGAATGAAATCAGGAGTTGTGCGATGAGTGAGTCAACGGTAGCAACGAAGGCCGCGCCGAATCGTTTGCTGGCCCTGTGGGACAGCGTAATCGGCAAGAAAGTGGTCATGGCGGTGACGGGCGCGGTTCTGATTCTCTTTGTGATCGCGCACATGCTCGGCAATCTGAAAATTTTTTCCGGACCGGTGGAAATCAATGCCTACTCGCGCTTTCTGAGAACAGTGGGCTGGCCGGAACTTGGCTACGGGCAGCTTCTCTGGATCGTTCGAATTGTGCTTCTGGTCTGCGCCGCGCTGCATATCACGGCGGCCACGCAGCTTACGCGCATGAATTGGAAGGCGCGGCCGGTAGGGTACGATTCGAAAAAAGATGTCGAGACAACCTGGTCGGCGCTGACCATGCGTTGGGGCGGCGTGCTGCTGGCCGTCTTTATCGTGTTTCACCTGCTGCACTTTACGGCCGGGGTTGTGGGATTTCAGCCTGGCCAGTTTCATCACCTGATGGTTTACCAGAACGTTGTGGCCGGGTTTTCCGTCTGGCCCATTTCGCTGTTTTACATCCTCGCCATGTGCGCGTTGTGTATGCACCTGGACCACGGGATCTGGAGCATGCTTCAGACCCTGGGCTGGGTGAACGTAGACAACACGAAGAGCCTGCGGGCGTTTTCCAGGATCGTTGCGATCGTCATATTCGTTGGTTTTGTCTCAGTGCCGATCTCGGTGCTTGCAGGCTGGGTGCGCTGAGGGGAGCCCCTTAGGGGAGAGTGATGCTCGAATCCAAGATTCCATCCGGACCGATTGAACAGAAGTGGGAAAAGTCGCGCTTCGATATGAAGCTGGTGAACCCGGCGAACCGCCGCAAGCACACGGTCATTATCGTGGGCTCTGGGCTTGCCGGGGCAGCGGCGGCGGCATCGCTTGGCCAGCAGGGCTATCGCGTGGAAAACTTTTCCTTCCATGATACCCCGCGCCGCGCCCACTCGATCGCCGCGCAAGGCGGCATCAACGCCGCGAAGAATTACCGCAATGACGGCGACAGCGTTTTTCGGCTGTTCTACGACACGGTGAAAGGCGGCGATTTCCGGTCGCGCGAAGCCAACGTTTATCGCCTGGCGCAAATCAGCGTCAACATCATCGACCAGTGCGTGGCCCAGGGCGTTCCCTTTGCCCGGGAATACGGCGGCCTGCTGGATACGCGATCGTTCGGTGGAGTGCAGGTCTCGCGCACGTTCTACGCGCGCGGGCAGACCGGGCAACAGCTGCTTCTGGGCGCCTACCAGGCGCTGGAAGAGCAGATCGCCGCAGGCACGGTGAGGATGCACACGCGCAGCGAATTGTTGGACGTGGTGGTCATCAACGGGAAGGCGCGCGGCATTGTTACGCGCAACCTGGTGACGGGCGAGATCGAGAGCCACGCGGCCGACGTGGTCGTGCTGTGCACGGGCGGCTATGGAAATGTTTTCTACCTTTCCACCAATGCGAAGGGTTCCAACGCCACGGCCATCTGGCGCGCCCACCGGCGCGGCGCATTTTTCGCCAATCCCTGCTTCACGCAAATTCATCCCACCTGCATTCCGGTGAGCAGCGATCATCAATCCAAGCTGACGCTGATGTCTGAATCGCTGCGCAATGACGGCCGCGTATGGGTCCCCAAGAAGAAGGGCGACACGCGCGCCCCCGGCTCCATCCCCGAGGACGAACGCGATTACTACCTCGAGCGCCGGTACCCGAGCTTCGGCAATCTTGTGCCTCGCGACGTGGCCTCCCGCAATGCCAAGGAAGTCTGCGATGAGGGCCGCGGGGTAGGGCCCGGCGGCAGGGGCGTTTACCTGGACTTCGCCGACGCCATTCGCCGCATGGGAGAATCGGTCGTTCGCGAAAAATACGGAAATCTGTTCGACATGTACGAGGAGATTACTGGAGAAAACGCCTATAAGGTTCCCATGCGGATTTTTCCGGCGGTCCATTACACCATGGGCGGGCTGTGGGTGGATTACCAGCTGATGTCCACGATTCCGGGACTCTTCGTTGGCGGGGAAGCGAATTTTTCCGACCACGGCGCCAACCGGCTGGGCGCAAGCGCCCTGATGCAGGGCCTGGCTGACGGGTATTTCATCCTCCCGTACACCTTGCCGAACTACATCGCTACCACTTCTCTTGAGAAGGTCGATACCTCGCACCCGGCGTTTGCCGCGGTGCAGGATGAAGTCCACCAGCGCATTGCGAAACTGCTTAGCATTAAGGGCAAGCGAACCGTGGACTCCTTTCACAGGGAACTCGGCAAAATGATGTGGGAAAATTGCGGCATGGCCCGCAGCGAAGCGGGCCTGCGCAGCAATCTCGCCAGGATCCCGGAGCTGCGCGCCGAATTCTGGAATAACGTCAACATTATCGGTTCCGGCGAGGAATTGAACCAGTCGCTGGAAAAGGCGGGGCGTGTGGCGGACTTTTTCGAATTGGCCGAACTGACCTGCGTGGACGCATTGCAGCGCGCGGAGTCGTGCGGCGGCCATTTCCGCGTGGAAAGCGCGACCCCGGACGGGGAAGCGAAGCGCGACGACGAGCACTTCTCGTACGCATCGGCATGGGAATGGAAGGGTGAAGGCGCGCAGTGGGAACTGCACAAGGAGCCGCTCACCTTCGAACACGTTCACCTGGCCCAGAGGAGCTACAAGTAGCCCACATGAACCTCACACTCAAAGTTTGGCGGCAGCAAAACGCGAAGGCGTCCGGAAAATTCGTTACGTATCAAGTGCAGGGCGTGACGCCGGACATGTCCTTTCTGGAGATGCTGGATCTTCTCAATGAGAACCTGCAGAACAAGGGCGAGGCTCCCGTTGTTTTCGAACACGATTGCCGCGAAGGAATTTGCGGCTCTTGCGGATTCCTGATCAACGGCGTGGCGCATGGCGGGCATCGCGGCACGACGGTGTGCCAGCTCTCCATGCGGTTCTTCAAGGACGGAGACTCGCTGACGCTGGAGCCGTGGCGCGCCAAGGCCTTCCCCGTGCTTCGGGATTTGGCAGTCGACCGCTCCCCGTTTGACCGTATCATTCAGGCCGGAGGATTTATCAGCGCGCCCACTGGCGCGGCGCCCGATGCCAATGCCATCCTGGTTCCCAAGAATGACGCGGAACGCGCATTCGACGCGGCCGCGTGCATCGGATGCGGCGCGTGCGTGGCGGCCTGCCCGAACGCGGCCGCGATGCTGTTTACCGCGGCCAAGATCACGCACCTCAACTCTCTGCCGCAGGGCCAGCCGCAGCGCGAGCGGAGAACGCTGGACATGGTGGCGGCGATGACCGAGGAATCGTTCGGCAGCTGCACCAATCACGGCGAGTGCGAAGCGGTTTGCCCGAAGGAAATCCCCATCGAATTCATCGGGCGAATGAATCGCGACCTGGTTCACGCCACGCTGAATCGCCGCGGTCACTAGTCGCTTACTAGCGGCAATGAGGGATTGTTTCTCCTGCCCATATGTGCGCTGACGGCATATCTCCCCGAGCGCGCCAGATTCACTTTTCTAATATGGTTGTCGATGCCCATGCGGACACCCCGCAGCGGCTATTTTTTGATAATTTCGATCTGGCCGGCCGCGATGCCGAGGGCTGCGTCGACATTCCCCGGCTGCGCGAGGGAGGCGTCGGCGCGATTTTTTTCGCCCTGTGGGTTCCGGTGGACATCGCGGGGGCGGCGGCTGCGGACCGCGCATTTGATCTGCTGAATACCGTCGAGGTGCAGGTTCGCCGGCATCCGGCCGCATTGACGATTGCCGGAACTTCCGAACAGGTTCGGAAAGCGCGCGCGGAAAACAAGATTGCCATCCTTCTGGGGATCGAAGGCGGGCACGCGATCCATAACGACCTTCACATCCTTAGAAAATTTGCCGCGCGCGGCGTGCGTTACATGACCCTGACGCACAACGCGGCCACCGATTGGGCCGATTCCTCAAACCAGGCGCCGCGTCACAATGGCCTGACCGATTTTGGCAGGGAAGTGGTGCGGGAGATGAACCGGCTGGGAATGATCGTGGATGTTTCGCACGTATCGGATGAAACTTTCCGCGACGTTCTGAAAACTTCCTGTGCGCCGGTCATCGCCTCGCACTCCTGCTGCCGCGCAATCTGCAGCGCACCGCGCAATTTGACCGACCAGATGATGCAACAGCTCGCGGCGCAGGGCGGCGTAATCCACATCACGTTCCACGCCGGGTTCTTGAGCCAGCAATATGCGGACGCGAGCAAGGCGCTGGTGCGCGAAAAATCCCGCAGCGGGGAAGGCGCCAGGCACGAAACCGGGCGGAACGAGGCTCAAAAACAGATCGCGGAGCAGAAGCAAAGTGACGCCTCCATCCGGGCCGGAAAATTGCCGCACGTCGGCTGGGAGAAAATCATTGAACACGTCGGCCATGCGGTTCGCCTGGCGGGCGCCGATCACGTGGGCTTGGGCTCGGATTTTGACGGCGCGTTCATGCCGGAGGGTTTGGAAGACGCCGCACAATATCCCAGGATTACCGAGGGCTTGCTGGGACTGGGTTATCCCGAATCCGGGATTGCGAAAATTTTGGGAGAAAATACGCTGCGCGTGATGGAGGAGACCGAACGGATCGCCCGGGAAATGCAGGCCCGGGGACACTAGAAACGTTCTCGCAAATGCGGTCAGGCGGTGCTTGCTCCAAGTTTCAGGGGCGAAAGCCCTGCTCGTTTTGTGATTTTGATGGCGCGGCGGAAGCTTCGACTCACAAAACCGATTTCTGACATCACTTCTGGTCACGGAAGAAAAATCGCGGCATAATATCGGCGTTACTTTTAAATTCGGAGAAATCAGATGAGCCTTTGGCAAAGAATGCTGGTCGTTATAACGCTGTGTAGCCTGGCGATACCCGCCATGAGCGCGCAGACCGCGAAAAGGGCCGCCGGAGCCCGGGCGTCTCAAAAAAGTCCCTATGATCCGGCGCTGCTGCACCCTGCGTCATTGCGCGCAAAGGCTCCCGCGGAATACGAAGTGAAATTTGTGACCACGGCGGGAGACTTCACCATGAAGGTGACGCGCGCCTGGGCTCCCAATGGCGCGGACCGTTTCTATAACCTCGTCCGGCATCACTTTTACGACAATGCCAGCTTCTTCCGCGTTCTCCCCGGCTTCATGGCGCAATTCGGGTTGAGCGCGTATCCGGAAGTATCGCGCGCCTGGGCACGGGCGAATATCAAGGACGATCCGGTCAGGCAGAGCAATCATCGCGGGTACGTCTCTTTTGCGATGGCCGGACCCAACACGCGCACGACGCAAATCTTCATTAATTACGGAGACAATGCGCGCCTCGACCAGAGCGGTTTTTCCCCATTTGCGATGGTCACCGAGGGCATGGACGTAGTGGACAAGCTGTACAGCGGCTACGGAGAAGGCGCGCCGGATGGGCACGGGCCGAACCAGTCTTTGATCGGCGCCCGAGGGCTTGCGTATCTGCAACAGAAATTTCCGAAGTTGGACAGCGTGCGGACCGCCACGCTGGTAACGGCTGCGGCAAATCCGACTGCCATGAAATAAACGGGCGGTTCGAGTACGGTTGCAACCTGATTTCCAATTGTGCTTTTGATGTCGATTGATTTGGCTTGCAGGAAAAGGAGTTCAGATCAAGCTCGAATCATGGCCTTCATCCGGTTTGCGAAGAGGGAAGCCGTCGTCCAAGGTCGATCGGACGCGCTGGGGTCTGTGTGGCCGGGCGCCCGGATTCGGGAGAAATGGCTCGAAAGCGATCAAGCGATTGCCGTCTGCTTCGCGGTTTCCGCCTGCCTGATTCACTTTCTATTTAACGGAGGCTATGGGTATTTTCGCGATGAGCTGTACTACGCCGCCTGTGGTCAGCACCTGGCCTGGGGATATGTCGATCAGGCGCCGCTGATCGCCGTCATCGCCCGGGTGTCGCGCGGTTTGTTCGGGGAGTCGCTGCGCGCGTTGCGGTTCTTTCCCGCCCTGGCGGCGGGCGCTCAAATACTGCTTACGGGCTGGATCGTGCACGAATTGGGCGGGCGCCGCTACGCGCAAGTCCTCGCCGGCACGGCCATGCTGATCTGCCCCATCTACCTGACGATGGACAACTTCCTTTCCATGAATGCCTTCGAACCTGTCTTCTGGATGTTGTGCGCGGCGATTTCCCTGCGAATCGTTCGGACGGGGAACCAGCGGTTGTGGCTGTTATTCGGGCTGGTGGCGGGAATTGGCATCCTGAATAAGCATTCCATGCTTGTTTTTGGCTTGGCCTTCTTCCTGGCGCTTCTGGCGACGCGGCAGCGGCGCCTGCTCCGGGAACCGCTCATCTGGGTGGGCGCGGCGATTTCTTTCCTGATTTTTCTTCCGAATCTGATTTGGGAAATCAATAATCACTGGCCGACCATCGAGATTTTGAGGAATGTCGATCGCAACAAGAACGCGCATGTCAGCTGGCTCGCATTCATTGTGCAGCAGGCGTTTTTGGTGCACCCGCTGGGCGCGCCGATTTGCATTGCGGGGCTCTGGTATTTTCTGCGCAGCCGGGAGGGTGTCCCGTACCGCTTTCTGGGATGGACGTACCTTTTCATCCTCGCGCAATTTTTGATTTTACGAGGCCGCATCTATTATCTGGCGCCTGCTTACCCGATGCTCTTTGCGGCGGGCGCTGTGGCGATCGAGGCCTGGATCGGCGACGTGCGCAGGCAATGGATCAAGAAAGCGATTCTGGTTCCGCTGGTGATGGGAGGGATGGTGGCCGCGCCGCTGGCGCTGCCCATCCTGCCCCTTAATGCGGCCGCGGCATATGCGAGGTTCTGGGACGTGGAGCGCGTACAGGTGGAAAGAGAACCCAGCGGGAAATTGCCTCAGATGTACGCGGACATGATGGGCTGGAGGCATCAGGTAAAAGTTGTGGCCGGAGTATTCCACTCGTTGCCGGTGGCGGAGCGTTCGCAGGTCGCCATATTGACGAAAAATTACGGACAGGCGGGAGCGATTGATTATTTTGGGGCGGCGGCCGGTTTGCCCCGCGCCATCAGCGGTCACAATAACTATTATTTGTGGGGGCCGAGGCAGTATGACGGCCACGTGGTCATCGCCGTGGGAATGTCGCTGAAGGATTTGAAGCCGCTATTTGGCCAGATCGATCTGGCCGCAACCATTGTCAACGGGTACGCCATTCCCGAAGAAAATAACCTGCCTGTCTATATTTGCCGGAAGCCGAAAATGACGCTGCAACAAGCCTGGCCGCGCCTGAAATTTTATGGTTAGTATTTTGTAGGGCAGGCTTCACAGGTTGCGGAAAAAGTGGAAATATTTGTGGGTAGTGCCTTCAGGCACGACATAACACGTGCGTTTTTTTAGGGGTTTTAAACCCCTGAAGGCGTACAAATCGATTTTTCCGCAGCCTGTTCAGCCTGTCTGCCTCCGGAAAATACAAAACCAAAAGCAGACAGGCTGAAGCCTGTCCTACCAGGATGAACTACGCGACGCCGAGAACGTTGACCAGTTCGCGCACCGAGGCTGCCGACTTGTCCAGAGCGGCTTGTTCTTCCGCGGTCAGCTTGATCTCGATGATCTGTTCGACGCCGCTTGCGCCGAGCTTTACGGGAACGCCGACATACAGTCCCTTGATTCCGTACTCGCCTTCCAGGTAAGCGGCGCAGGGCAGAATTTTTTTCTTGTCCTTCAGAATGGCCTCGACCATCTCCACCACGGCCGCTGACGGAGCGTAATACGCCGACCCGGTCTTTAGCAGGTTCACGATTTCCGCGCCGCCCTTTCGCGTGCGCTGCACGATCGCTTCGATGCGGTCGGCGGGGAGCAGGTCGGGCAGGGGAATGCCGGCAACGGTGGAGTAGCGGGGCAGCGGCACCATGTCGTCACCATGACCGCCGAGCACGAACGAATTTACGTTTTCCACCGAGACGCCGAGTTCCATGGCCACAAACGCGCTCATGCGCGCCGAGTCCAGAACGCCCGCCATGCCCATCACGCGATTTTTCGGGAAGCCGCTCACCTTGTGGGCCGCCTGCACCATCGCGTCCAGCGGATTGGTAACCATGATCAGAATCGCGTTCGGGGAATGCTTGGCCACCTGACCGACAACAGCTTTAATGACGTCGTGGTTGGCCTTGAGCAGGTCATCGCGGCTCATCCCCGGCTTGCGGGGAAATCCGGCGGTGATCACCACCACGTCGCTGTTTGCCGTCTCCTTGTAATCGCCGGAAGCGGTGGAAACGCCGGTGACGTGCGCGTCCGATCCCGTGATGGGTGTGGACTCCACCATGTCCAGGGCCTTGCCGGCCGGAGGGCCGTCCAGAATGTCCGTCAGAACGACATCAGCTAATTCCAGGTCGACAATGCGTTGCGCCGTTGTCGATCCCACAAATCCACTGCCGACCACTGTCACTTTCTTCCGCATGAGTGCATTCTCCTGTTGGATTCAAGATGAATTGAATTACGGCAGGGCGCCCGCCGCTGCCGCCGGTCTGATTTTTTTCCGGCCCTTACTTGCCCGCCGCGAGCGCTTCCATATTCTCAATGATGGCGGTGGCAAATTCCGATGTTTTCAGTTTTGTTGCGCCCTGCATCAGGCGTTCCAGGTCGTAGGTGACGCGTTTCTGTCCGATGGTGCGCTCGATTCCCGCTGTGATCAGCTTTCCCGCTTCCGGCCAG
>Ga0307374_10008092_pt1 | contig 15807 bp, 16 predicted proteins | sample OX3MG_FD_202532 | JGI IMG/M metagenome (GOLD analysis project Ga0307374, IMG submission 202532) | Soil microbial communities from Risofladan, Vaasa, Finland - OX-3 | ecosystem: Environmental > Terrestrial > Soil > Coastal area > Acid sulfate soil | place: Finland: Risofladan, Vaasa | collected... | reverse complement strand
CATATCCGAAGCCATCGATATCGATGACAAGGTCTACGCCGGGGATAGTGCCCAGATCCTGGGCATTGGTGATCATTCCCTCTGTGAAGCGGTGCACGATAAGCATCTTGCGGGGCAGATGGTGCGTGAGGACGAGGTTGCTGAGCAGCTCCTGGGCGTGCGTAATTTCCGAGGCATCGATGGAGCCGATCGTGGTGCCGGGCGCGCCGGGTGTGACCCATTCAGGGTCGAGGGCAAGGTGCACGCGCGGGTTCAGGAGATAGGGCTCCACGGCGGCGAATTCGGAATCGAGGCTGGCGTGGCCAAGCTGGAGGTCGAGGATGACGAGCAGATCGTGCTCCTGCGCCAGCGCGATATAGGCGTTGATGAGGCTGGCGGGGGCGCGCGCGACGTAGCTGCCATCGGGGCCCGGGCTTGCCTGGGCGACGTCGGCGATCAGGTGGATGGCGAGGGCGACGCCGCGGGGACCGTTGACTGCGTCGAACCGGGCGGCTTCTTTTTGGAGCGCCGCGACCATCTCCCCGGCGGTTGGAAACTGGCCAAGAACGCCGAGGCCGGGCACTGGTGGGTAGCCGTAGTAGGCGATGACCTGGCAATTACTGAACACGGAGTCGGCATCGGCTGGCCGGAGTGGGAATCCGCCCGTACCGAGCCGCGGGCCGTAGCAGTGCTGCACCGGGAGGGGCACCGGTGTTGGTGTGGGCAACGGTGGGGTGGGAGTCACGGTCGCAGGCTGGACGAGGCCATCGCGTGCGGTTTCTGGGGCGTGGGCGGCGAAGGAATCAGCGCTGGTTCCGCCGGCTGGCCGGGCGACCTGGAGCGCGAAGAAGGCGCCGCCGGCGAGCAGCCCACCGAGCGCAAGGCCGGCAACGGCGATGTGCATACCTACCGCCAACAGGGACCATCCATCTCAACGAGTCTATCGCGGCCGGAAGGCTTGTGTCCGGCGCGCGAAGACGGAGCGCTTGCGCGGGCCGGCCCGCACCCCGTACGATTGTTGACAGACTCACTCGACTTTACCGGAAGGGTCCCAGGGCATGCCAAAAGCGTGCTGTGGACGGGGAAATCAGGAATTCCTTTGCGCGTCTCCACTCGCAGCGACTATGGGCTCAGGGCGCTCATCGAACTCGCCGGCCACTACGGCGGGGGGCCGCTGCAGTCTTCTGAGATCGCACTGCGGCGCCATATTCCCGAGCAATACCTCGACCAGTTGCTCACTTCGCTCCGCAAGGCGGGGTTCATCCGGTCGGTGCGGGGCCCCTCCGGCGGCCACGAACTGGTGCGCAGGCCATCGGACATCACCGTCCGGGAAGTGATCTCCGCGCTGGAAGGGAGCCTCTCGCCGGTAGCCTGGCTGGATGAACCGGCCGAGCTCACCGACCACCCGCACCAGTGCGGACAGCGGGAGATCTGGGAACGAATCCGGGACGCGACCGCGGACATTCTAGCGAATTACTCGATCGAAGACTTGCTGGAGCGGGAGCCACAGGCGACGACCGGGAGGTATTCGATTTGACGGCGATCGAAGGAAAAGCAGTGGTGCATGCCTCGGTGCTTGAGCTGATCGGCGGCACGCCGATGGTGAGGCTCGGTCGCGTCATCCCGGAGGGCAGCGCAACGGTGCTGGGGAAGCTGGAGAACCTCAATCCCGGCGGGAGCGTGAAGGACCGCATCGCGCTGGCGATGATCGAGACGGCGGAACGGGCCGGCCTGGTCCGGCCGGGCGACACGATCATCGAGCCTACTTCGGGGAACACCGGGATCGGGCTCGCGCTGGTCTGCGCGGTGAAGGGCTATCGGCTGGTGCTGACGATGCCGGAAGACATGTCGCTGGAACGGCGGCGTCTGCTGGAGCGCTATGGCGTGGAACTGGTGCTGACGCCAGCGATTGAAGGGATGACGGGGGCGGTGACGGCTGCGAACGAACTGGTGAGCACCCACCCGGGCTACTTCATGCCGCAACAGTTCGAAAACCCGGCCAACCCCGAGGTGCACTATCAGACCACGGGTCGCGAGATCCTGGGAGCCACGGGCGGGCAGATTGACGCATTCGTCGCAGGCGTGGGCACGGGCGGGACCATCACCGGGGTGGGGCGGCTGCTGCGCGAGGAGATCGGCGCCGCCGTCCAGATCGTCGCCGTCGAGCCGGCGCGTTCGCCGGTGCTGAGCGGTGGGCGTCCGGGGATGCACGGGATCCAGGGCATTGGCGCGAGCTTCGTGCCGGGTGTGCTCGACCGCGGCATCTACGACGAAGTGATGCGGATCGAGGACAGGGATGCGATGGCCATGAGCCGCAGGCTGGCGCGCGAAGAAGGGATGCTGGCAGGCATTTCGGCTGGCGCCAATGTCTTTGCGGCGCGCAAAGTGGCCGAACGGCTGGGCAGCGGGAAGACCGTCGTCACCATCATCTGCGACACCGGGGAGCGCTACCTCAGTGTGAACATGTAAGTCTCGCGGCTGTTGAGCCGGAGGGGACACCAGGCCACATCTCACCATTGCAACGCCGCGAGGAGGCACCATGTCTGTCAACGTCTATATCCCCACTCCGTTCCGGCACCTTGTGGGCAACCGGGCGAGCGTGGTCGCCCGGGGTGCCACGGTGCACGAAGTGCTCGGCGACCTCGATAACCAGTTTCCGGGTTTCCGGGCACAGGTGGTCGATGGCTCGGGGGCGCTCGCGCGGCACATCAACATCTATGTCAACCAGGTTGAAATTGAGCGGCTCCAGGGCGAGGCGACGCCCGTGGCAAGCGGCGATGAGGTGGCGGTGATCCCGGCCCTCGCGGGCGGGGCGGTGACGTCGTTGACGCCGGAGATGGTGGAACGCTACAGCCGCCATCTGATCATGCCGCAGGTGGGAAGTGCCGGTCAGCGCAAGATCATCGAATCGAGTGTGCTGATCATTGGTGCGGGGGGGCTCGGGTCGCCGGTGGCGCTGTATCTTGCGCTGGCGGGCGTGGGCAAGATCGGCATCGTCGACTTCGATGTCGTCGACCGGTCAAACCTGCAGCGGCAGATCCTCCACCAGACGGCGGATATCGGGAAGGCGAAGGTTGTCTCGGCGCGGGAGACGCTCGAAGCACACAACCCGAACGTCGAAGTGGTGACGCACGAAGCGCCGATCACGAGCGACAACGCCTTCGAGTTCATTTCCCAGTACGACATGGTCGTGAACGGGGCGGACAACTTCGCCACGCGCTATCTCGTGAACGACGCCTGCTACCTCTTGAAAAAGCCGCTGATCGACGGCTCTATCCTGATGTTCGACGGCCAGGCGACAACGTATCTGCCCGGCAAGGGATGCTACCGTTGCCTCTACCCGGCTCCGCCACCACCGGGCATGGTGCCAAGCTGCGCGGAAGCGGGGGTGCTCGGTGCGATGTGCGCGACGATCGGCAGCATCCAGGCGACGGAGGTGCTCAAGCTCATCCTTGGCATCGGCGAACCGCTCGTGAACCGGCTGCTGCTCTACGACGCTCTCTCGCTGGAATTTCGGGTGGTGAAGGTGCGGCGCGACCCCGAATGCCCGCTGTGCGGCGACAACCCGACGATCCACGAACTGATCGACTATGAAGTGTTCTGCGGCGCGCCGATGCCCCACGCGGTCACGGCATAGCCATCCAGCATACCAACCATCGACGTGCCGCCGTAGCGAGAGCCGCCGGAGCTCAACCCAGACTCTCTGCCTGCGGAGCAGACCACAAGTGCCGGAAAAGGAATCCAAGCGAATGACATCTACGACGATCCCCACGATCAATGTCCGAGTGACGGCGGTACTCCAGAAGCTCACCGACGGCCAGAAGACCGTTGAAGCGACGGGCGAGACGGTTAGCGCGCTGATCGAGGACCTGGAGAGCCGCTTTCCCGGCTTCCGCCACCAGTTATATGGCGACGATGGCAGGCTGCACCGGTTTGTGAATATCTACCTCAACGACGAGGACATCCGCTACATCGACGGCATCGGCACGGTGGTGAAGCCCGGCGATGTGCTGGACATCCTGCCTGCGCTGGCCGGCGGCTCCGACGGCCGACCAGCGTAACGATGACCACCGACGACGAACTCTACAGGCGCGCGAAAGAGCGAGTGAGTCCGCGCGAACTCTCGGAGGATTCGAGCGCGGGAGGGGTGGCAAGCGCGCTTGTGACCGAGGGCGGCAGGATTTACACGGGTGTCTGCATCGATACGCCGTGCAGCATGGGATTCTGCGCGGAGCACAACGCCATCGGCAGCATGATCACCGACGGTGAATCGGCCATCGCGAGCATCGTGGCCGTGCGCTGGGATGGCTCCATCCTTCCGCCGTGCGGACGCTGCCGCGAGTTCATTTTCCAGGTGAACCCGCTGAACCTGCGGACGCGGGTATTACTCGGCGACCAACGGGTCTCCACCATCGAAGCACTGCTGCCCGAACGGTGGAGCCGGTCATGACGCTCTATCGCAGCATCCTCGAGACCATCGGAAACACGCCGCTCGTTGAGCTGAAGTCGTTCGCGCCGCGGCCGGAGGTGCATATTTATGCCAAGCTGGAGGGACAGAACCCCACGGGGTCGGTGAAAGACCGGATCGCGAAGTACATGATTGAGTCGGGAGAGCGGCTGGGACTGCTCAAGCCCGGCGACACGATCCTCGAGCCCACTTCCGGCAACACCGGCATCGGCCTGGCGATGATCGGCCGGGTGAAGGGCTATCGCGTGGTCTGCGTGATGCCGGAGAACGTGAGTGCGGAACGCACACAGCTGCTCCACGCGTTTGGCGCCGAGATTATCTACACGCCGGGTGAACTCGGTTCGAACGGCGCCATTGCGCATGCGAAAGAGGTCGTATCGGCGAACCCGGGGAAGTACTTCTTTCCGTATCAGTATGGGAACGAAGCGAACCCGCGGGCGCACTACGAAACGACGGGGCCGGAGATCCTCCGCGACCTCCCACAGACGACCGTGTTCCTCGCGGGCCTTGGCACCGGCGGGACGCTAACAGGCACCGGGCGCTACCTGAAAGACCAGGTGCCATCGATCAAAGTGATCGCTGCCGCTCCACACCCGGGCGACGCCGTACAGGGCCTGCGCGCGATGGAGGATGGGTTCATCCCGCCGATCTTCGATGAGTCGGTGCTGGACGGGAAGATCGTCGTCGACAGCCGATCGAGCTTTGCGATGTCGAAGGAGTTGACCCTCAGGGAGGGGCTCTTCGTCGGCGTGAGCTGTGGTTCGGTGGTGAAGGCTGCGGTCAAGGTAGCAGAGCGCCTGGAGGGAGAGCAGCACATCGTCTGCCTGTTGGCGGATGGCGGCTGGAAGTATCTGTCGTCGAACCTGTGGACGACGGAATGGGAAGATCAGCCGGGGGACATCGACAGCAAGATCTGGTGGTAGGCGGCGCCGCGCCGGTGTGAGGCCAGGGCAACATCGGGCTGGCGTTCCTTGCGCCCCCGTGCAGAACTCGATAGCTTCCTGCCATGACGATCGCTGCCGAGCCCGCCGTAGCCGTCCGCGGGTTGAAGAAAAGCTACGGAGATGTGAGCGCGTTGGCCGGCATCGACCTTGAGATCGAGCACGGCGAGGTCTTTTCGTTGCTAGGCCCCAACGGTGCCGGCAAGACCACATTCGTCGAAATCCTCGAAGGGTACCGCGGGCGAAGCGGGGGTGAGGCGCGCGTCCTCGGTGTCGACCCGGCGCACGGGACACGGGCATGGCGGGCGCGGCTCGGGATCGTCCTGCAATCCACAGCCGCGTTCGAAGGACTCTCCGTGGAAGAGTTGGTGGCGCACTTCGCGCGATTTTACCCGGCGCCGATGGCAGTCAGCCGCGTGATCGGACTTGTCGGGCTGGAAGGGAAGCGCAAGCAACGGTGGACCAGCCTTTCCGGCGGGCAGAAGCGGCGGGTGGACCTCGCGCTCGGGCTGATCGGGGACCCCGAGCTGATCTTCCTCGACGAGCCCACGACGGGCTTCGACCCGGCGGCGCGCCGGCAGGCCTGGGATGTGGTGCGGGAGCTGACATCGCTCGGCAAGACGGTGGTGCTGACGACGCACTACCTGGATGAAGCGGAGGCGCTCGCCGACCGTGTGGCCGTCATCATCGCGGGGCAGGTGGTGGAGGTCTCGACGCCGCGCGAGCTGGGAGGGCGCGCGAGAGCCGTGGCACATGTCACGTTTTCAGCGTCGGACGCACTCGCAGGCAAGCCGCTGCCCGTGTTGCGCGGTGAAGTACGGGCTGATGATGGGCGCTTCGTGATTACGACGGACTACCCAACAGCCGTGGTGGCAGTGCTGACGGAATGGGCGGCGAGTCACGGATTGGACGAGATCCCCGCGCTGGCGGTGACGCGGCCGTCGCTGGAAGACACCTATCTGCGGATGATCGCCGAGCGCGAAGCCCGGGACGGCGACAAGGTCCAGGCGCGCGCCCTGGCGGGAGGGACGCGATGAGGAGCGACGAAGCCTTGAGTGCTGGTGCGGTGGCGGCGCCGGCCCGCGAACGGTCCAGGAAGCAGCCTGGCATCCTGGGGCTGAGCGTCGCGCGCACCGTGATCGAATTGAAGCAGTTTTTCCGGCAGCCACAGTCGGCGGTGTTTACGTTTGCGCTGCCGCTGCTGCTCCTGCTGCTGTTCGGGTCGATTTTCAGCGGCACGATCAAGGGACCGCCGGGAGTGAAGGCGGTGGACTTCCGCCAGTATTTCCTGGCGGGAATGATCGCCTCCGGAGTTATGTCGACATGTTTCAATAACCTTGCGATCACGATTTCGCTGGAGCAGCACGAAGGACTGCTCAAGCGCCTTTCGCTCACACCGCTGCCGCCGGCGGCGTATTTCGCCGGGAAGGTAGCAAGCTGCCTCGTGATCTCGGTAATTGAGACCGTGCTGATGCTGCTGGTGGCGACGCTTCTGTTCGGCGTCTCTTTGCCGGTGGACCTGGTGCACTGGGCAGCGTTCATCGGTGTGCTCCTGGGTGGGGTGGCGACCTGCACCCTGCTCGGCATCGCCTACACGCGCTTTATCCCGAATTCGAACGCGGCGACGCCGATGGTGATGCCCATCTACCTGATCCTGCAATTCATCTCCGGGGTGTTTTTCCAGTTCACGCAGGTGCCGGCGTTCCTGCAAGCGGTGGCCTCGGTGTTTCCGCTGCGGTGGATGGCGTTGGGCTTCCGGTATGCGTTCCTGCCGGATTGGTTCAAGATGCAGGAGACGGGGCACACCTGGAACATACCGCTGGTGTTCGGCGTGCTGGCGGTGTGGCTTGCCGCCGGACTCGCCGTGACGTTACGGACCTTCCGGTGGGGCCGCGCCGGCAACGCCTGACGTCGGCATGGGTCTCCGGCAGGCGCCACTCAAGTTTGGGAGGAGGCAGGATCGATGGCTTATATCACCCGGCAACGGCTGACCGCGCAGCTCGATGGGGACTTCGTCGTGTTCATGATCGGGATGCGCGTCAACAAGCCGTGGAAGATCCACAAGTGGCTACCGGTCTTCACGGCGATGCCCAAGATGCTGCGGGAACTGACGCGGCAGCCCGAGCTGGGGTTGCTGGAAGCGCGGCTGCACGTAGCGAACCCATTGAGCCCGATGGTGGTGGAGTACTGGCGTTCGTTCGAGCTGCTGGAAGCCTATGCCCATAGCCGGGATAACGAGCACTTGCCCGCGTGGCGGGCATTCAACAAGCACAACGCGAGCAACGGAGACGTGGGGATCTGGCACGAGACGTTCCTCGTCAAAGCTGGCCAATACGAGTCGGTATACAACAACATGCCAATCTTCGGGCTCGCGAAAGCGGGCACGCCGGTGCCGGCGACTGGCGGCCGCACGACGGCCCGCGGGCGCCTGGAGGGCGAAGGGGTTGCCCCGGCCGGCGTGCCGCTGGAGCCCGGGAGCGCGCCGACCGAGACCCCGAAGGCTGCAGGGAGCAAATAGTCGAGCAGTGCGGCGTTGGGTATGGGCGCCGCGCAATGCAGTCCTGACCGGGTGGTCTAGGTGCCTGCCTTTGCGGCCTTGAGTGCGCCAGGAGTCTTCTTCTCCGGTCCGGCCTTTTTCCGCTCGTGGACGAGTGGTCTCTTTGCCTTCGCTTTGTCGATGCGCCCCTGGATCTTGCCGGAGATCGCGCCGCCGAAAGCCGCGTACATCGTCAGGATCTCATCGTCGAAGTTCTGTCCATAGACGAGGCCCATGAACACTTCGGCCACGAATTCGCGGGGAGCGCCGAACGCGTAGGCGCTAACCTTGGCTGCGATGTTCCCGCCCGCGCCCTGAAAGCTGGTGCCGTGCAACGAATAGAAATTGCTGGGCGAGGCCTTGAAGTGCATCATGTGGCCCAGTTCGTGGACCACCGAGGCGGCCCCGCTGGGGTCGAGTTCGGTTGAGAGGTTCTTGTAGTACTCGCCGATGGTGGAGTCGATCGGATTGCCCACGACAGCGGAGGAGAGGTGGACGAAGTTGGGCGGATTAAAGACCGCCCGGGGCGTGGCTTTCGATTCGCAGAGCGTCGCGGCGTCGATATCGCGTCCCCACTTGGGGAGATGGACCGTCATGGCGCTCGGGAGTTCGAAGCCAGCACTTTCGATCTTCTTGATAGCCGTTTTGAACATTGCGAGGCGCGGCTTGAGGTTCAGATCGCGGCTGCCGTGGTGGACGGTGAGGGTGACGGAGCCGTAGTTGAGGGTGGAAATCACAGTAGCTTCGGGGACCGTCGAGAGCTTGATCAGGTTGGCGATCTCGGGGAGGTCGCTTTTGCCGGTGACTTTGTTGCCCCACTGGCGATCCTTCCACCTCTGTTCGAGCTCTTTAGCCTCTTCCTTAGTGGTGGGTGCGTTCTGCGCGCCGCGGGCTTTGGCAGCGTCCATGTAGCCCTGGGCCTCGTTCGCCTGGACGCTGTTCATGATTGCTATCGAAGCGTCGGAGAGGCTGCCGTCGTCGTTGCGGGGGAGGCTGAGGGCCTTCACCACTTCGCTACGTGGGCCTTCGAAGTCGCTATCGGTGCCGGTGCGCTTGGCATAGGTGCCCATGGTGCCGGGGAGCGTCTCGTAGCGAGCTTTGCGGCGCTTGCCGGCCTCGCCGATGCGCTGCAGAAGAGCCGGGCCGGCAGAGGGCCGGGCGTAGCCGTCGAGGAGCCGCGCGACAGCACGGTTGCCGACCGTTCGCTGGAGGTCGGAGACGATCTGGGCGGAGGAGCGGTGGGCTGAGTGCAGGCTCGGAGAGCGAGCCGCGCTGAGGCGAAGCGCAACCGCCCTGTCGTGGTCGTTCCGCCTACGGAGCCGCAGCCTTCCAGACACGGATGCATTTTAGGAGAACGCCCGGCGGCACGACAAGAGTTATGGCCAATCGCGAAAGCGGCTCAGCGCCTGGTTTCGGGCGAGCCCGCCGCGAGGCGCTCCCAGGCGACGGCGGCGGCGCCGAGGAGGCCCGAGTCGTCGCCGAGGTCGCTGAGGCGAACGAGGGTGCCGGCCGCAGGGCCATAGGCGAGTGAATACATCGCTTCGCGCATCGGGTCCAGGAGCATCTCGCCCATGCCCAGGAGGCCACCGCTCAGCGTCACGACGTCAGGGTTGAGGACATTGACGAGGCTGCCGATGGCGAGGCCGAGGATGTGGCCGCCGTGGCGGATCTCCGCTTCACAGACGGTATCGCCCTGGAGGGCGGCGGCAAGCAGGTCTGTGCTGGCGGGATCGCGTCCGTGGACGATTTCACGCAGGCGGGCGGACTTGCCGGTCGCGAGCAGGCGGCGGGCGCGACCGGCGAAGGCGGTACCGCTGACCATGGCTTCCAGGCAGCCACGAGAGCCGCAGTTGCAGACTGGCCCGGCCGGGTCGACGACGATGTGGCCGATTTCGCCGGCGAAGCCGTTGGCGCCGCGGTAGAGCCGTCCTTCGATGACGATGCCACCGCCGATGCCGGTGCCGAGGGTGGCGTGGAGGAGGTGCCGCATGCCTTTGCCGGCGCCGAAACGAAATTCGCCGAGGGCTGCCGCGCTGGCGTCGTTTTCGATGTAGGCGGGGATGCCGAGCCGCGCCGAGATGGGCGTGGTGAGCACCAGGTTTCGAAAACCCGGGATGTTGGGGGCGATGATGACGCGGCCGTGGTCGGCATCAATGAGGCCGGCGGTGGCGATGCAGGCGGCCAGTGGTGGCTCGTTTGCGGCAGCGGCCGTCTCCAGGAGGAGGCTGATGATCTGGTCGATGATCTCGTCTCTGGTGGCTGAATCGGGCGTGTGGTGGTCGCGCCGCACCGTAACCGTGCCGGCCTGATCGACGATGGCGGCCCGCAGGTGCGTCCCCCCAAAATCCGCAGCGAGCACCACATCTGGCATCGGACTACTGTAGCGAGGCCGCGCGCACCGCACGAACAGCGGGAGGGTGCGAGGCCGGGTTGCGCGGGTCGTCGCGGACGAGGACGCTGGCCGCATGTTCACGGAGTGGCAGCGAGAGCTCATTGAGGGATCGCGGGTGGCGCATCTTGGCACCATCAGCCGGGACGGGCGGCCTCACCTGGTGCCGGTGTGCTATGCGTTGAGCGGCGGCCGGTTTTGGGTGCCCATCGATGCGAAGCCAAAGTCTGGCGCTCCGCTGACGCGGGTGCGGAACATCGAACGTGAGCCGCGGGCCACGCTCCTTATCGACCGGTATGACGAGGAGTGGGCTCGACTCGCCTGGGTCCGCATCGACTGCACGGCGCGAGTGCTGGCGAGAGGGGAGAGCAGCGCGGAGCCACTCGCCGCCCTGCGGGCGCGCTACCGCCAGTACGAACGTATGGACCTTGAGGAGCGACCATTGATCGAGCTTAGCCCCGAACGCGTGACGGGATGGCAGTGGGACCGGGGCAGCTGATTCAGGGTGACGGCGCGAAGATGCCCCAGTAGGTGTGGCCAGGGTTTAGCGCGGCGAGGTTGTTTGGGAACCCGGGCACGCCCGCGGCGTAGTGCAGCCACTGACCCGTCGCGGGGTCGAACTCATAGAGGGCCAAGACGGGGCCTGCGGCGGAGTGGACGACTTCGGCCGGGCTGGCGGTGGCGGCCCCCCAGGTGAGGTGCATCAGCGTCATCCGGGCTGCTGGCGTGAGGACGGTCGTGGCACCCTCCACGACGACCTGCGCCTGGACTTGCGCGGCGGCTGCTGCTGGGGACGCAGGCTGCTGCGGGGTGGCAGCCCGGGCAGTTGGCGGAGGTGGCGGCGGTGTGGCGGTCAACACCGGCGTAGCGGCCGCCGGCGCCGGGGGGCTGCCGCGGCCGAACTCCGTGGCCCAGTACCAGTGATAGGTGGAGCCGGCGGCGTAGACGCGTGCGATGCCGATTTCGCGAAACTCCGCCGTGAGCATGACGCCGTTGTGTTCAGGTGAGTTGCGGAAGAGTGCGAAGGCACTCGCAGCGGTGCTGCGGTCGGTGCCGGCGGCGAGATTTTCACCGCCCGCGGAGCTATAGCCGCAGTCTGCGGCGCGGGTCCATGGGTCGCGGCCGAGCGAGTCGGTGTGGCTGAAGTAGTTCTTGGTGGCAAGGTCGGTGGCCATCCAGGTCGCATCACGAGTGAGGGCAGGAGAGACGGTGAGCGTGGAGAGGCCATTTTGGGCACGGTAGGAGTTGATGATCTGGAGGAAGGCTGTGGCGTCCGCATCCATAGTGGCGTTGGCGACGGCACAGGTTCCAGCGGCCCGCGCCGGGGGCGGAGCGGGGAGCAACGTCGCCATGATGGACAGGGCAACGGTTGCGGCGGTGAAGAGAAAGAGCGGAAAGCGCAAAAGGGTCCTCCCGGAGCCACCGCGCTCAGGCTACGAAAGAGATAGCGCTGCAAATTCACGAAATGCGCCGAGTTTTGTAACCGCTTTGCAAAGTCTCCAGAAATCAGGGAAAACCCCGGCGGGCGTTTCGCTACGATGTGTGAGGGGAAACCCGCGCATCGCAGCGCGGACTGCGGGAGGTCCGAAACGGGGGCCACGCCGCTCGATTCGCGCAGCGGATGATGATGCGAGGCGGCGAGGCTGCTAGGCTGAGGAGGGATGGACGCCCGCCTGCGGCGACCGGCTGTCGACCGCGGGCCCACAATAGCGGGAGAACAATCGATGGGACGATGGACGTTCCTGACGAATCACGCGTATGTGTTGTTGTGTATCGCAACCGATCCTGCCGTGCGGCTACGGGACGTCTCCGCCCGGGTTGGGATCACGGAACGGGCGACGCAGCGGATCGTCGCAGACCTTTGCGATAGTGGATATGTGACGCGCACGCGGGTGGGGCGGCGCAATCAATACGAACTGCACACGGAACTGCCGTTCCGGCGAACTTTGGATTCCGAGCCCAGTGTCGGATCGCTGCTGCGCGTGATGGAATCGCGGGCGCCTGGCGGGCGTGGCGACGATGGCGAACTGGCGAGTGCAACGGGTCGGTCCGCATAGACACTGCGGGGCGGACTCCGGTAGCTTTAATGCCCGCGCCTCCTTAGCTCAGCTGGTAGAGCGACGCTTTCGTAAAGCGTAGGTCCACGGTTCGAGTCCGTGAGGAGGCTCCAACTCTCCCGAGGGTGCCCCGGGCACGCTGCGGGTGGATGCCCGGGTGAAGCGATCGCCTTCGCCCGGGCGGGTCGCTATCCCCCTGACGTACAGCGTCTCAGCGCGGAAGGCGGAGTAGCCCGGGTGGCGCGGGCGGTCACTTATAGGTGGCGACGAAGGAGAGCATCCGCTGCCAGGCATCGGCTGAGGCGGCGGCGTGCTCTTCATAGGAACGGTCGAAGAAGCTGTGCGGGGCGCCGTCGTAGATCTTCACCTCGTTGGGGATGCCGGCGGCGTTGAGAGCGGCTTCGAACGCGTCGATTTCCGGCTTTGTGATCATTGCGTCGGCGCCGCCCATGAGTGCCATCACCGGCGACTTCATCTGGGGGACGCGGGCCAGGGGACCGGGCTGGCCGTCGGCGAAGCCGGCGCCGGGCCGGCCATAGAAACCGATCACGCCCTTGAGGCCGTGCCCGGCGGCAGCCTGGTTCCAGGAATTTGAACCACCGAAACAGAAGCCAACGGTGAAAATGGATGTGCAGGAGCCACCCTCCGGGGAGCGCAGGTAGGCTACGGCGGCGGCGGTATCGGCGGCAATGGTCTCCTGCTTCGTCTGGCGGACGTGCGGCATGAAATCGAACGCGGCGTCGCGCTTGCCGATGCCGGCCGTGCGCCCGAAGTAGTCGATGGCGACGGAATTGATGCCCTGCTCGGCGAAGCGGAGGGCGAGCTCTTCATAGAAGGCGAAGAGCCCACGGACGTCGGGGAGGACAACCATGCCGGCACCGCCGGGCTGAGCCGCCCGCGCGGCGAAGGCGGCGAATTTCGTGCCGTCGGGAGACTGGAGGACGAGGTCCTCGCTATCGACGGCGGCGCCGGCGACAGCGGCGATGGGTGGGTGAGCATCGAAGGGGAAGCACATGTTGGGTCTCCTTGGGACTATTTCGCGCTGGGGTGATGATGCGGAATTGTACAGCCCGGCGGTGCACATGGCTCTGGTGCATCAATCTGCTTGTTTTGCGAACGAGTTTCGCTCGTGGTATTGACAGGGCGTATTGGCTGGCGAAGAATCGCGGCCATTCGATGTGACCCGTGAGCGGATGATGACAAGCCCCGCAGCACTTCTCCGTGCAACCCGCGAGCGCCACCATCTGAGCCAGAAAGTGCTGGCGCAGCGCGCCGGGCTCTCCCCCGATGCCATCTCCAGCTATGAATCGGGGCGGAGGCCGCTGACGCGCGGGGCATGGGAACGGATCATCGAAGGGTTCGGCCTGCCGCCGGAAGAGGCGAACGCCGTGTTGCAGGCGGCGGGGTTCGAATCGGAGCGCAACCCGCAGTTGCTGACGCTTGAACAACGAAGGCCCGCATGGGCAGCACTGCAGGCGGATGTTTCGACCTACGACTGGCCCTGCATGGTAAACAACGACAATTTCGAGATTATGGCCTGGAACGCGGCGGCGAACGTGGTGGCGGAGATGGATATCGGCGCGGAGCTACCGCGGCTCGCGCAGCGGCACCTGTTGCGGATGGCCTCGCTCCCGCGATTCCGCGAACAGCTCACGAACTGGGACGACGTGCTTGGCACGCTCATCAGCATGTATAAGCACCGCAACGAGGACGTGACAGATCCCGAAAGCGGCAGCGCCTATTTCGCGGCGCTTGCGGGGGAACTTGCCCACGATTACCCCGACTTCTTCCCACGCATCGTGGCTCTCTGGGTTGCGGCGCAGCCGATCGCTGATGGGGTCCACTTCGTCATCCCCATCGAATGGCGCGCGGGGGACGGCAGCGCGTTGCGTTTCGATGCCACCCTGGGCCCGTGGAGTGATTTTGATGGGGCGTTCGCATTCGACTGGCATCCCGCGGACGCTGCAACGTGGCGCTGGCTGGAAGCAAACCGTCCGCAGGTGAGCCTCGCCGCTTCGACAGGGCCAGCAGCCGGAAGCGACCCGGGCCCGAATCCTGAGACAGAGGCGGCTCTGCCTTCGTGGCGGAAGTTGCTCCGCGAAGCGCGTGAAGCGTGTGGGCTGAGCCGCCATGCGCTACACGAGCGGACGGGCATCTCGGAGGAGACGCTCTACAGCTACGAGGCGGGGCGGCGGCGGCCGCGCGAAAGCAACCTCCTCGAAATCGCGCGGGTCTTGGACCTGGACGGGGCGACGGCCAACCTCATCCTGACAGGAGCGGGGTTCGCGGCGCGTCCTTCCCACTTCGCGCTCTTTGTCACGGGCCAACGTGCGCGCCCGCGGGCGAAGAGCCACCTGGCCCAGGGCCGAGCGGAGACGCTGGCAAGCGTGCGCGAAGTGGCATCGACGTTGCGATGGCCGTGCTTCATCATCAACTCCCGCTGCGAAGTCGTGGCCGCCAACGGGCCGGCGGCGAGTGTGACGGAGGTATCGGCGCCGCGCAATCGCCCGGTGGCCGGGCGGGATAACTTGCTGAACTATGTAACATCGGAGCCGTTCCGAAGCAGCGTCGAGAATTGGGACGAAGTGGTGAGCGCAATCCTCCCCGGGTCGCTGGCGGCGTCCATAGACGGCAATGAAAGCGCCCCGAACGATGGCTATTTCCGTTCCGTGGTGGAGCAGATCCGGCGGCGTGACCCACAGATCCTCGCGAGGCTGATCCGCCTCTGGCGCGGGGCGGAGCGCCGCCGCAACCCGCAGCGTGTGGTGTTCAGCATTCGCTCGCGGCGGGCAGACGGGGCCTTGCTTCGGTTCAATTGCCAGCTGGGGCCATGGGACCAACGTTCTCCCTATTGGGCGTTGGACTGGCACCCGGCAGATGCAGAAACGTGGAATTGGCTCGACACACGTGCGCAAGGCGCGACGAGGCGCTGAGCGAAGCGGTTGCGAGGGGATGGCGTCGTCGCAATACTGAGTAGTGCGATTGGGTGACGCCGGGGCCCCATCGCAGGGAGGCAGGCCATGAGCATCCCGCACCATTCACAGCAGCCACCACTGCAAGCGGGCGAAGCGGCGCACGCCGGCCCGGAAGCATCCGGCGCGAGCGGTTCCGACCGGGAGCAGAGCCGGAGCGAGGCCGTCGCACATATCGCGCTTTCGTTTCCGTGCCCGGTCTGCGGCGAGCGCTATGACGTGACGCTTGGTCAGATCCTGGTATCGCAGGCGGACATGGCTGCGGGCTGCCATGCTCGCGGCGGGGATGAGTGCCCGTCGATGCATTTTGCCTCGTTGGTCGATCGCAGAGACATCGAAGAGCTGGATCGTGCCCTGGCGAAGATCGAGTCGGCGGTGACCGCTGCGGGCGGCCGAATTTCGCTGACGGGACATCCCGTGGAGTAGCAGCGCAGGACCAGGCCTGGGCGGCGTTGACAGGCGAGG
>Ga0307374_10008091_pt1 | contig 15807 bp, 10 predicted proteins | sample OX3MG_FD_202532 | JGI IMG/M metagenome (GOLD analysis project Ga0307374, IMG submission 202532) | Soil microbial communities from Risofladan, Vaasa, Finland - OX-3 | ecosystem: Environmental > Terrestrial > Soil > Coastal area > Acid sulfate soil | place: Finland: Risofladan, Vaasa | collected... | reverse complement strand
ATAAGACGGGCTGGCTTGTCAAGCCCCAAATACGAATGCGAATTTGCTCTGAAACGAAGGGGGGAAACAAGGCCTAGCGCGGCAAGGAGTTAAGCCCGTTCAAGAATCGTGGATGCGGAATCGCTGTGGGGACATAACCTAGCACGCGTCACCACATCGGGTAATAGCTGTTTGACTAACCCAATCTGGGGAAAAGGTAGCGCTCTATACTCAAAAACTGTCTCATCCGTCTCACTGCCTAGCTCGCAATTTGGTATGCTTACTCCGACAGAGGTCGTGGAAAATCCAGCGCCCACACTTTATGCCGCGATCTCGTTGGGATTTCGGTCGCCCAAGCTGCGGGCCGACGAAACTTAGCGGAGCCTCATGGCGCCGTGGTGAGATGAAACTCTTGACCAAGACAATGCGAAGATTGTGGACCGCAATCGGAATAGCTCTCGTTCTGCTCTCAAATCAGGGCGCGGGATTCCACGCCAGCCCCCGGCCACAAGGTACAGATCACCGTTTTCTTCCTGGCCCGCTTCGCATTTCAAACCAAGCGTCTTCCGCCCCGTTCGTCCCGCCCACGGCAAGGCATCCCAAGCTCACCACCTTGCTTGCCGAAATCGCCGAGTCCATCCCACAGGCTCCGCAGCCTGGCGTTCCAGAGCTGCTCCGGTCACAGGTGCCCGGCCCTGCTCAAGGTCAAACTCCGCCCCCGTTTCCCGAAGCCGTAGAGGATGCCTTGCGGTCGCGATTGATGCGGATGGATTCAACCGGCGCTATTCAAGTTTACATTGAACTTACAAGCGCCAACCAACAGAACATAAAGCAATTACAGGCTCTTGGGGTCGTCCTGGAAATCGAGGATACGAAGCACAACCGGGTCCAGGCGCGGGTTCCGCAGAACAGTCTCTCCCAATTGGAATCGGTTCCCTTCGTGCGTTTCATCCGGCTGCCCAACTACGCCGTCCACAACACCGGGTCCGTTGATACTCAGGGTGACACAATTCTGGAAGCCACGAAGGCGCGGGCCCAGCTTCACATTGACGGAACAGGGGTGCGCGTGGGGGTGATTTCCGACGGCATCAACGGCATCTTCGCCACCGGCTGCACAACTTGCCAGGGCGTGGCGGGCGGGCCGATTTCCACCGGCGATCTGCCGCAATCCACCGGAACCCGCAATTCCAGCGGCGTTCTCAATTCAGCGAGCGGTGGCATCACCGGCCGCTCCTTCCAGTCGAATGGCGACCTGGAGGGACTGCCCAGCGGGACGTGCGGATTCGCGGGCGCCGGAGCCGAGGGCACGGCGCTCCTGGAAATCGTTTATGACATCGCTCCAGGAGCGAAATTATTCTTCGACAACTCCGGCACCGATATGGAATTCAATCAAGCGGTGAATGATCTCGCCGGCAAGGCCGATGTGGTGATGGATGACATCAATTTCTTTGGTTTGCCCTATGACGGCACCAGCGTCGTTTCACAAAACACCGCAAGCGCGCTGAACAACTCCTCAAATCCCATTCGAGGCTATTTCACCGCCGTGGGCAATAATGCCCGCCAGCATTACCTGGGCCTCTACCAGGATTCCGGCGTGGACGGAACCAAACTGGGATTGCCCGCCGGACACCTCCATCTGTTTCAGGCCAATTCCACCACCTCGGACGTTCAGGGTCTCGGTCCCACCACCACCGATCGCGTGATTCTGCCAATTAACGGCGAAGTGGTCGTCGTCCTCACCTGGGATGATCCCTTCGGAGCTTCCAGCAACAACTACGATCTGTATTTCATCAATGAAAGCACCGGGAAAGTCGCCGCTTCCAGCACCGATATTCAGAACGGCACCCAGGACCCGGTGGAATTCTTTGATTACACTAATAAAACAGGCGCGCAGAGCAACTTTGATATTGTGATTCAGAATGTGAACAATCAGGCTCAACCGAAGCACCTGAGTTTGTTCCTGTTCCAACCGGAGTGCGCGTTGGCCGGGCCGTTGCCCATCGCGCCCGCCCACACGGAAATTCACAATTACAACACCGTCTCCAGCAGCGTCGCCGCCGAAGCGGATGCGGGCGGATCACCCGTCAGCGTGGTCTCTGTCGGAGCGATTGCCGCCAACGATCCCGGCAACCAGGACATCGAATACTTCAGCAGCAACGGCCCAACCCTTGATGGCCGCATCAAGCCGGACGTCACCGGCATCGACGGCGTTTCCATCACCGGCGCAGGAAAATTTGAAAATCCATTTTATGGAACCTCGGCCGCCACGCCGCACGCCGCCGGCATTGCCGCGCTGTTGCTCCAGGCCGCGCCCTGCCTGCTGGCGAATTCCAGTGGCGCGCGCGTTGACGCGGATGCCCGAACCACCCTGCGCAGTCTCGTTCTGATCAACTCCATGCCTCTTGGGTCGCCCATTCCCAACAACATTTTTGGTTACGGCCGCCTGAACGCGCTGGCCGCCGCGGACCTGGCCGTGCCCACCGCGCAAGCCCTGGCCAACGAAATCGTCAGCGGTAATGCCTCCACGGGATTCAGCGGCAGCCTGCCGCCCTCGGGCTTCTCGGACGCGCAGCAGTGCCCGCTCACCGTTACCGCAACGGGCGGCTGCACCACCTCCACCGGATCGAGCACCGTCAATTGCCCATTTGGGACCAGCAGCGTAACCCTGGTGGCCACGGCGGATGGCGTCACGCTTTCTGCTCCGGTCAAAACCCAAATTACTGTCACCAATTTCAGCATGACCGCGTCGCCGGCAAGCTCCAGCGTGACCCCCGGCCAAGTCGCGGCTTATCAAGTCACCGTCAGCCCGCAGCTCGGGCCGTTCGGAAATGCCATTGCACTTGCCTGCACCGGCCTGCCGGGCCGCGCCAAATGCACTTTCACTCCCAACACCGTCACGCCAAATGCGCAATCCGCTTCAGCCCAACTTTCAATTTCCACGGCAGCGGCTTCGCGGCTGGCCCCAGGCCCTGGCTTTTTTCCGCCTGCTTCGCCCCCGCGCGGTTTGATTTGGGTCGCCAGCATGGCGCTTTTTGGTTTGTTGCTTCTTGCTTTGAGCTTTCCCCGCCGCATCCCAGCTTGGCGCCTCGTTACCGTCATCATCCTGGTGCTACTTTTGGCTTATATGGCGGCGCTTCCGGCTTGTGGCGGCGGCAATAGTTCACCGACCAGCATTCCCGGAACTCCTGCCGGCACTTACACGGTGAATGTCACGGCAACGTCCGGGTCGCTGGTGGTGACGACGCCGGTTACTTTGACAGTTCAATAGGTTTGCGTTTTGATCCCTCAGGGAGGGTAGTGGGTCAGTTTGCTGTAACGGAAGTCTCTGACCGCCGGTTCGAGTCTCTACATTCGAGCGGCTATCCTCCGCGATTGGTTGTCGTTCTGAGCGTTCATAGCCGAAAGTCGGCTACCCGTAATCGGGATTGAGGCTAACCTCCATTCGCTTCTCTGCCCGCCGGGAACGCGACCCGTAACGCCGGAATTTTCGCCTTCCGCATCATATCATTCAACGCCGTAAGGTCTTTCGTCCGAATCGAATCCCACTTGCCCATCAACGGATCCAACCGCTGATTGAGCGATTGGAACACCTCAAACGACTGCTGGGTGGGCGCATGGTCGGCGCTCTCCACGAAGTGTTCGAGCACAGCGTACTTGCCGTCCAGTCGGATTGGGTAATTCAGCGAATCTTCAGACGATGTAATCTCCGGATCAATCAACGTATTCACCAAATCCTTGAGCTTGGTATCCAGATCGTTCGCGGCCTTTACCACACCTTGCTGACTGGTTTGTCCCGCCAAGTCCTTGGTCAACGTCACGAGCTGGGCTTCAAGACTTTGCGCCTGGTTAACGGTGTTATCAATCTGGGTAAGCCGTGTTCGAATAGCCAGCGCGAGCTGGAGCTGCTTTTCGAGGTCCGCTTGCGTGGCTTTGAGCCGGGGATCAAGCTTCACCGTCAAGGGCGCAGTAAGCGTTTTGCCCGCTGCCGTCAGCTTCACTTGATAATCACCCGGCTCCGCCAGTGGCCCGTGCAATCCGCTCTCATATTCGTAAAGGTTGTAATTGTCAATCTTCGCCGCGTCTTCATAGCGCAAGTCCCACACAAAGCGGTTCAGGCCGGCTTTGGCAGGAAGCTGGTGGCCCGACTTTTTTAAGGCGGGTATCACCTCCTGTTGTTCCTTCTCTTGCGGCTTGAGACTGCTGAACCGGCGCACTACCTTGCCGTTGCTGTCCAAGAACTCCAGCGTGACGGCCTGCTTTGGCATGGGTTTGGCCCTCAGATAGAAATAAACAATCGCGCCGTTCGGCGGATTCTGTCCCACCGGTCCGTGCGGATGGAAGCCGCCGCCCCGGTGCGTACGATAAGTCAAACGCGGCTTGAAAAGGTAGACATCGGATTGCGGGGGTTGGCCCTGCGATTGGCGAAGCGGCGTGATGTCATCCAGAATCCAGAACGCCCGCCCGTGCGTCGCCGCTACCAGGTCATCATCTTTGATGATCAGGTCCCGCACCGGTGAAGGCGGCAGGTTTGACTGCAATGTTTGCCAGTGCGCACCTGCATCGAACGACACAAACACGCCGGTCTCCGTTCCGGCATAGAGCAACGTCGCCTTCACGGGGTCTTCGCGCACGGTATGAACAAAGCTCGTAGCCGGAATGCCGTTGGTGATTTCACTCCAGCTCTTGCCGTAATCGCGGGTCACATAGATATAGGGCTTCAGATCGTCCAGCTTGTGGCGGTCAATGGCCAGATACGCCGTAGCGGCATCGGAAGGCGATGCCTCGATCAAATCGACGCGGCTCCATTCGGGCATCTGCTTCGGGGTGACGTCCGTCCAGGTTTTTCCGCCGTCGCGCGTCAAATGCACCAGGCCGTCATCGCTGCCCACCCAAATCTGGCCCTTCGTGGTTGGCGATTCAGCGATGGCAAAGATCGTGTCGTAAAATTCCGTCCCGGTATCATCCTTGGTGATCGGTCCGCCGGAGACAATCTGCTTGCTCTTGTCGTTGCGGGTCAAGTCCGGACTAATCACCGTCCAACTCATGCCGCTATTGGTGCTCTTGAACAACATCTGGCCGCCGTGATAAATCACATTCGGATCGTGCGGAGAAATGACAGTGGGCGCGGTCCATTGGAATCGGTATTTCTGGATCGCCGATCCTTCTCCATCGGGAACTTCGGGCCACGGCCCAATTTCCTGAATTTCGCCAGTGCGATGATTGTAGCGCGTGAGTTCGCCTTGGTAGCCACCCGCGTAAACAATGTTCGGATCGCGCGGGTCGGGCGCGATGGTGCCGCTTTCGCCGCCACCCACGCTATACCAATCCTGCCGGCCAATGTACCCGTGATCGGTGCGGCTGGCGATGCCCACCGTCGAGTTGTCCTGCTGCGCGCCGTAAACGTAATAGTTGAATCGATTGTCCGCAATCACGTGGTAGAACTGCGCCGTGGGTTGATTGTCCTCAGGTGTCCAGGTTTTGGTGCTATCCAGGCTGATGGTGACCCCGCCATCGTTCCCCAGGATCATGTGGTTGGGATTCATTGGGTCAATCCACAGCGCGTGATTATCCCCGTGAGGCGGATGGATGACAGTGAAAGTCTTGCCGCCGTCGGTGGAGCGGAATGCCCCGACGTCTAAAACATAAAGCGTATCTACGCTCTTTGGATCTGCGAAAATGTGCATGTAGTACCAGGAGCGTTGAACCAGGCGGCGTTCCTTGTTAATCAGCTTCCAGTGTTTGCCACCATCGTCGGAGCGGTAAAGGCCGCCTTTCTTCGCTTCCACCAGCACATAGACGCGGTTCGGGTCCGCGCCTGAAACGCTCACGCCCATGCGCCCCAGGATGCCCTCCGGCCATCCCTTGCCCTTCACTTCTTTCCACGTCGCCCCCTCGTCCTCCGACCGGTACAATCCGCTCCCCGGCCCGCCGCTCGTCAATCCCCACGCCGTGCGGTTCGCCTCCCACAGCGCCGCATACACCAGGTGCGCATTCGACGGCGCAAACGCCACGGCAATCGCCCCCGTCTTGTCATCCTTAAAGAGCGTCTTCGTCCACGTCTTGCCCCCGTCCGTCGTGCGGAACACACCCCGCTCCGCGTTCGGCCCGTAGACGTGCCCCAGCGCCGCCACCAGCACCACGTCCGGGTTCTTCGGATCCACCATCACCGCGCCGATCGTCTGCGTGTCCTTCAGCCCCACGTTCTTCCAGGTCTGGCCTCCATCCACCGACTTGTAGACGCCGTCGCCGTGTGAAATGTCGCCGCGAATGCAGGCCTCGCCCGTCCCCACGTAAATCACGTTGGGGTCCGAGGGCGCCACCGCAATCGCGCCAATCGATGAGACCGGCTCCTTGTCGAACATCGGCTGCCAGTTCACCCCGCCGTCCGTCGTCTTCCACACTCCGCCGCTCGCCCCGCCAAAATAATAGACTTCGGGGTTGCCGGCGATGCCCGCCACGGCAATCGACCGCCCGCCCCGGAACGGCCCAATCAACCGCCACTTCATGCCCTTCAACCAACTCGGATTGACCTGTGCCGCAGGTTGAGAGTCTTGTTGAGCGAGGATCCGGCCGGCCCACAAAAGGCCTGCAAGCAGGCCCAGGGCCACCATCGAGCGAAGCAACCTTTTTCCAAGAAGACGCATTTCCAACATTCTCCGCAAAAGGATTCAAGGCCGCCGATTCTAGCGCGATGAAGAGGAAACCAAAAGAGCTTTTTGCAACGCCTGACTTCGGGGTGCAAGTTAGGGGCGACATGAGTGTTCACCCGTTGCCTTAATGTTGCAATTCGCGGGTGGCGTCGACGTCGCTTTTTATGTCGGAGACCCTTGTGGCCTCTATGCCATCACCGCTGAAGGAGCACCCGATGAATGGCCTCAAGTATATCGGCATGGATGTCCATTTGGCGAGCATCAGCAGGGTGGTGCTGGATGCTGCCGGGAAGTTGGTGATGGAAGTGACGATCAAGACTGAGGGCGCCGCGCGTGGCGAAAGGGGTAGTCTGCGATCCGCGTCAAAACCCCCGGCATCCGGGGGAGAAGAAGAGTGACCGGATCGACGCGCGGAAGCTGGCCGAGTGGCTGCGGCTGGGCATTCTGAAACCGGTGTATCACGGCAATGCCGGGCGGCGGGCGTTGCGGGAAATGGTCCGGAGTTACCTCCGCTTGGTGCGCTCTACCGCCGCCCGGAACGCTTAGGAATCAAGACTCCGTCCGCGCCCAACTGCGAACGATAGGGCCGCCACGCGCCAAAATCGTGGGCGTACCCCTTTGCGGGTATAGGCGTTAAGATAAGCGTTTCCGCTCCCCCTGAGCCGCGCTAGCGGCGACAGCCTGTGGCCCACGGCGATTAGCCGTGGGGTAGAGTTCCAAAAATCCTCCCATAAGCCCCGTCAGGGACGACATGCTTCCCGCGCGTAATGCCGCCCCTGTCGGGGCTTGGAAGTCTGCACTACCCTCTTTTCCCACGGCTTGCGCCGTGGGGTAGAGTTCCAAAAATCCTCCCATAAGCCCCGTCAAGGGCGACATGATTCCCGCGCGTAATGCCGCCCCTGTCGGGGCTTGGAAGTCTGCACTACCCTCTTTTCCCACGGCTTGCGCCGCGGGCCACATGATGGCGCCCGCCAAGGCGGGCTTTGGCGTAGTTCCTGGCCCTTATTTTAACGCCTGTGCCCCTTGTGGGTACCCGTTCGGGCGGGCACAAGACCCGCCCCTACGTCCAGCAATTCAAGACCGCCCCGGAGTGCGGTCATTCCCGCGAAGGCGGGGAGCGGGAATCCAGGCGGCGAAATTCAAACATTTTTGGTTAGCCTTACCGTCGCGGCCCGGCCAAACCGGACTTGCCGCTCACACCCACGCCGGATAGCGACACGTTCTGCGGACTGCCGGGAGCATTGTCGGTGACCGTGACTGCTGCGGCCAGGGTTCCGCTTCCAACCGGGAAGAAATAAACCGTGATCCGGCAGTTGTCGCCGGGCGCCAGCGTGTTCGGGGCGATCGGGCAGTTGTTCGCCTGCGCGAAGTCGCCGCTGTTCAGGCCGGTAACCGCAATGCCCGTAATCGACAGAGGCATTTCACCCGTATTGGTCAGCGTGACCACCTGCGGAACGTTCGGTGCTTGAACACCCTGCGGGCCGAAGTTCAAGCTGGTGGGACTGAGACTCACAACCGGGCCGAGACCCACATCCAACCTGAAAACCGTGCCGTAGTTCCTGGTTCCACCGTCCTCTGTCGTCCCGTAGAGATTCCCGTCGGTCGCCTGGACCAGCCCCGCGAAGGGCACGTCTCCGTCCGTACAACCGCTTTGCGAGCAAAAGCTGTAAAGCGTGGTCAGCGTGCCACTGGGGGTGATTTTGAAGATCGTACCACAGCCACCCGAGCAGGAGTTGTTGGCCCCGCCTGACGCTGTTGTGCTGTAGAAGTTCCCATCGGCGGCCTGGACCAGCGCGTTGGGGCTGGCGCCGTCCGTCCCGTCGAAGCTGTGCAGCGTGGTGAGCATGCCACTCGGGGTGATTTTGAAGACTGTCCCGCAGCCAAACGGGGAGCACGCTCCGTTGGCCCCACCCTCCGCTGACCCGTAGAAGTTCCCATCGGTGGCCTGGACCAGGCCCGCGTACGGGAAGGCACCGTCCGTCGAGTCGAAGCTGTGCAGCGTGGTGAGCGTGCCGCTTGGCGTGATTTTGAAGATCGTCCCACAGCCATTCGGGGAGCAGGAGCTGTTGGCCCCGCCCCCAAACGTTGTCCCGTAGAAGTTCCCATCGGTGGCCTGGACGAGGCGTGCGTACGGGAAGGCACCGTCGGTGCAACCGCTTTGCGAGCAAAAGCTGTAAAGCGTCGTTAGCGTGCCACTTGGGGTAATTTTGAAGATCGTGCCATCGCCGTCGGTCCCACCCTCCACCGTTGTCCCGTAGAAGTTCCCATTGGCGGCCTGGACCAGCCCCCCCTGGGGCGCCTCGCCGTCCGGGCAGGAGTATCCGACGACACAAAAGCTGTAAAGCGTCGTCAGTGTGCCACTTGGGGTGATTTTGAAGATCGTCCCACAGCCGCTCCCGCTGCAGACGTTGTTGCCTCCGCCACTGTACGTTGGCCCGTAGAAGTTCCCGTCGGTCGCCTGGACCAGCGCCCCGTAGGGGATGGCGCCGTCCGTGCAAGTGCTTAGCGAGCAAAAGCTGTAAAGCGTCGTCAGTGTGCCAGTTGGGGTGATCTTGAAGACCGTGCCTTGGCCGTTGGCCCCGCCGTACGGCATTGTCCCGTAAAAGTTTCCGTCGGTGGCCTGGACCAGCGCCGCGTAGGGGAGGGCGCCGTCCGTCCCGTCGAAGCTGTGCAGTGTCTTAAAGCTCTGCGCAGACAAGGCCATCGCCGTCGCTACGCACAGCACAAAGACAGCGCAGGCCATCGTGCCCCAGTTAAGTTTGTCCATGTTACCCCCTCGCCGCCCTGCGGGCTTCGGATATGATTGTGAATGCGCCCGGAACCTACCACCACGGTTCGGCCCTGTCAAGAACCTGATTACGCAATAACGATTCATCAAACACTGGAACGAAGTGGGTAGCGCAGACTTCCGCTCTTCAGGAAGTCTGCGGGTTTTCGCCCGCAACGGATAAATGCCGCAGAGTTTCTGGAAAGCGAAACTCTGCGCTACTCGCTTCGTTACACTCTGATGCGGGTGGCACGCTACCGGCTTGGAAACGTCTGGTGATAGTTCGGGTACGGCGGTCGCGGGAATTGTTTGGGCGGATTTTTCTTGAGCATCTCCATCACCACCTCGACGGCCTTTTCAAGCTGCGGGTCGTGGCCCTCACGGACGAGCTTGGGATCAAGATTCACTTCGTCGTCCGGGGGAATCCCGTGATTCTCGACTTCCCAATGGCCATTCAGCCCGTAGATGGCCCAGCGTGGGGCAGTGATGCCGCCACCATCCATCAGCACCGGATAGCCGCCGATTCCCACCAATCCGCCCCACGTCTTCATGCCCACCAGCGGTCCAATGCCAGCCTTACGGAAGTACCAGGGCATGGCGTCGCCGCCGGAGCCAGCGAATTGATTGATGATCATGGCCTTCGGACCAAAGATGGCGTCAATCGGCTCGGTGTAGTCCTGGCCTTCGCGCGTGGCCACGCGGCTCATCGCTGGCCGCTTCAGATAATCGATGATGTAATCCGCCAGGTCGCCTCCGGTGTTGAATCGCTCGTCGAGCACCGCGCCTTGCTTGCCGACTTGCGCGAAGTAGTAGCGGTTGAAGTTGCTGTAACCCGCGCCGGCGGTGTTGGGCAGGTAGACGTAGGCCAGCTTACCGCCGCTTAACTCATCGACCTTGCGGCGGTTTGCTTCAATCCATGCCAGGTTGCGCAAGGCGTATTCATTGGGCACGGGGACGACAGTGACTTGGCGCGATCCGGTTCCGTCCGGGTTGGGGCCGACCTTCAGAACCGTTTGTTTTCCGGCTGTTTCCAAGAAGAAGCTATAGATGTTATCCGTCGCATGCAGCTCCCGGCCGTTTACCGCCAGCAGATATTCACCTTGCTTGACGTTGACACCGGGCTGGGTGAGCGGAGCGTGAAGCTGCGGGTTCCAATTTTCACCGTTGAAGATGCGAGCGAACTGATACCGGCCGTTGGCAATCGTGTAGTCAGCGCCCAGCAGCCCCACGCCTTCCGGTTTGGGCGGCGGAAAGTCGGTGCCGCCCCGCACGAACATGTGGCCCACGGTCACGTTCCCCGTCATTTCTTCAAAGAGGTAGGTCAAGTCAGCGCGGCTGCCCAGATTCGCCACGTAAGGCTTGTAAAAAGCCTCCGCCTGCGGCAGGTTGAGGCCGTGGAAATGGGGATCGTAGAAGAAGTCGCGTTCGATCCGCCAGACCTCATCGTATTCCTGCTTCCATTCGGCGCGGGGCGTGGTGTAAACCTCCATGCCATCCATTTTCAGCACGCCTTCGCCCGGCTTGGGCGGCTTATCCGTGGAGGTGATGAACCACTTGGTTTTCTGCTCGAAGAGCATCTTCGAGCCGTCGAATGACAAGTCGATCGAATTGAGGCCATCCACCAGCTTCGTGGTTTTTCTCTTTTTCAGATCAAAGTTCCAGACCGTCATGGAGTGGTCCGCGCCGGCTTAGCTCCGGGGCTGCGAAGCTTTCCAGTTGGAAATTATCTGGTGTTTAATGGATGGTGCCGCAGGGGATCGAACTGGTCCGCGTGCTGCACGGCGCGAGGGATTTGAAAGGGCTCCTTTAGCAATTGTGCAATGCAGGCGGCGCTTGAGATTACGATCATAGAAACCGGCGGTGAGGAAATGCAGATGATTGAAGCGGCGGCAGAACGGGTACCTCAGCACTGCACCCGCCCAGCTCAGATCGTTGAGGCTCTTGAAACTCGGGAGAGAACCTAGCCGCTATGGATCGGCGCACCGCTCAAGGCAAAACTCCATGCAAATGGCAAACGCAGCGGGGTCCTCAATAAACACAGCACAATATGCCAAACAAATTAAGTAGCAGTTTTGTGAGGCCATGGGTATTCCCTCCGTTCTTCATTTTCATTGCATTCAGTTTTGCCGACTGCCCGCCTCATGCATGCGCATCAGTTCGTGCAGAGTTTCCTGGGGCGACATCCCTTGGAAAGGATGGTCGAGACGGACCTTCGTTATCTGTCGTGGCAACCGTTGAACCGTTCCATCTTCCAGAATCAACGCGCTGTCAATTTCGTCAGTTCTTGTGCTGCCTTCGATGCCTCCCTTCTTCCCATTCATCAAAAACGTGTATGAGCCCCTGAGCGTCGAAGCCATATGCATGAAGACTACGTAGGAATCGTCCATGTCGACCCTTTGCACAAACTGCTTCACGATATCCTGCTTGCCGTCCGCCCCGGTCCACTGGGTTGTCGTTTCAACCTCAGTCCCGTGGGGAATTTGTTGCTGGTTTTGATCAATAATCTTACCCTGTATCGGTTTCTTGAGACCGATCCAAGCAGTTTGGGTCTGTCCGTGGGCGAAGCCGGCCGCGGACAATATCGGAAGAGCGGCGGCTGTCCCCTGCACAAAAGCCCGCCTGGATAGCTCTGATTTGGGTTTTTTCATCGGGACACCTCCAATTAGGGCTAGTCTACCGCCGCCGTTTCTGGCCGTCAACCATTTTTGTTGAGGGCAGGGTTTCGTACGTTCCGAAACTCTGGGGTGCCAGGACAAGCGGCTTGTGGCTTGGAACAGGTAAACGCCGCCGCGTTCATTGAAATCGGAAATTGGCGTTCACCCCTTCGGACATATGCTATGCGGTCCCCAAGCGAGTCGCGGGCACCCGGCACGCTTCCCGGCGATGGGCGACACGGGCAGTGGTGAGTCGCTGCGAAGAGTTGTCTGTTACGCACAACACGCTGGCTGGCGCAGAGCCGTGCTCTGCGCCAGCCAGCCGGTGGCCGTTAGCTCACTTGCCTTGGGATTTCTTGCCTGAGCAGATTCTTATCTTTGATAGAAAGGCAATCATGCACTGCTTTCGCTTTCCGGCATCACTATGCAGTGTGGCGGAAGCTTCCGCGAGACCAGGCAGGAGGTTGCTTCGAGCCCATTCACAATGCCCAATTTTCAACGCGCAACCCATCGACACGGGAGAACTCCCGGACGTTATTGGTGACCAAGGTTAAATCTTCGCTCAAGGCGTGGGCGGCAATCAGGAGGTCATAAGCTCCAATAGGAGATTCTTTCCTTTCAAGGTCCGTGCGAAGCCGGCCATAGTGGCGGGCGGCTTCGCTATCCAAGGGCAACGCGGGGATCACGGTTCGTAATTGCTCGATCCTTTCCAGGTTCGACTCGAATTGCTGGCTTTTCCAGGCCCCGTAAACAAGTTCCAGAAAGGTGATGACAGACATGCCGACATCACCGGGCTGCAACCGGCGCAACCGGGACTGTACGGAGGCGGGCCGCTGCTTTGCAATGTAAATGCAGATGTCCGTATTGAGGATGTATCGCATCAGAGCCGAACCCGTTGACCCAGACGGGGCTGTTTTCGGCCCTTGCTGAAAAAGTCCTTGGACAGTCCAGTGAGCAATTCAAACGCCGGGGCCAAGTTGCGCGACTTCTGCCGCACCACCAATTCATTCCCGCGCTGGAAGATTTCTGCTTCCCCAGTTGGAATTTGGAATTGACGTGGAATTCGCACCGCCGTGGAATTGCCGCTTCGAAAGACCTTGGTGGTCGCCATCAAGCTTAGTATATATGTTAGGTATATACAAAATCAAGAAAAAGACCCTGGAGTCTCCGCCGCGACAAAGATCTGAGACCCATCGGGCGCGTTGACTGATTTCGCTCCAGGCAGCATTTTTCCGCGCAGGATGGTATGCTGTTTTCCACCGCCTGAGCCTTTGGGGTGGAATGCGCCCATGAGACCGGCAAAGAGACGTGAGCCGCCTTCCCGCCAGCGTTCGGCCAAGGGAAGAGCGAAGCACAGTGGAAAGCACGTGACGATCCGGGACGTGGCCCGGGTCGCAAATGCCTCCGTTTCCACCGTTTCCGCTGCCATTAACAATACGGACTACGTCAGCGCAGCCATGCGCCTGCGCATCGAACGCGCCGTTAGGCGGCTGGGCTACCGGCCCAACGACCTGGCGCGGGGCCTGCGCCTGCAACGCACCCACACCCTGGGGGTTGTGGTTCCCGACCTTTCGAACAGCTTCTACACGGAAATTCTGCAGGGCATGAAAGACTATGCTTCGGCTGCTCATTACACTTTGCTGATTGGCGATTCCCGCGACCGTTGGGCGGAGGAGCAGGTCTATCTGGATAACTTCCACCGCCGCCGCGTGGATGGAGTCATCCGCATTCCCGCCGCAGACGACCAGTGCCGCAACATCCGGGAGTTGCTGGGAGAAATTCCAGTGGTTTATGCGGACCGTTTTCCCCACACGCGCGACGCGGCGGGAGGACACGTGGGAGTGGACAACACGGTGGCGGCGTTTGACGCCACGCGCTACTTGATGAGCTTGGGCCACCGGCGAATTGGCATTGTGGCCGGGCCGGAGACGGCACCCACCGCTGCTGACCGGCTGGAAGGCTACCGCCGCGCCGTGCGGGGCGGCCATGTCCCGGTTGACCCGGCGCTGGTGCGCCGGGGGGACAACCGCATGGTCAGCGGCCACCGCGAGGCCATCGAGTTGCTCACGTTGCCGGACCGTCCCACCGCTATCTTCTGCACCAATAACATGATGACCCTTGGCGCCTTCCAGGCCATACAGGAGTTAAAGGTGGTTTGTCCGGACGAAGTCAGCCTGCTGGGTTTCGATGATTTCTACTGGGCGCCGCTGCTTCGTCCGCAGATCACCATGGTCCGCCAGCCGGCAAGGGAAATCGGCTTGGCGGCGGCTCGTCTGCTGATTGAGCAGATTGAAGGGCGGAATACGGTGGGAGGTGATCAAACCCTTTCCACCCAACTTATTGTCCGCCAATCGTGTGCCCCGCCTGCCACCCGACCCGAACCTTCCATCGTCCGCTCCGGAAAAGTCGGGGCGTAGGCCTTCCCGGCGTGACCTCACCACGGGTGGTTCAGGGGAGGTAACGGCGGGCCCTTGCCGTGATCTGATGAAGCCTCGCCTTCCCTTTGGTTTCCGGCATGAAATCCAGCGGCATCACCGGAGATTTTGAAGTTGACAAGTCAGTCAATATACCGTATACTAATCAGTACCCTCGCAATCAGATTCTGGTCTGGAGAGGCCGGAATCCCGTTCCCCCTCATAACCGAAGTCGCAGTTCAGGCTGACGGGAGAGTTGTAACCACTGGCCCCTGGGATTGTTGCCGGGTTAGAGGCAGATCTTCCGTCGGGCGGTACAACCAAGTCCGGAGACGAACGCAAGGGAGGATGATCCATGCCGTCACGTGGTAATAATGACGCTTACCGGGAAGAGATTCAAAACTTGAAGGATGTTGCGGACCAACAAAAGGAAGCGGCGAAGGCGGCGGAGCAACACCGCACTTCGCTGGCGAGTCTGACGCGCGGAATGGCGCTGGCAGAATTGGGGAGCTCTCAATACTCACAGATGCTTCAGGGCGTCGCTGGATTCGGCAACCAACTGCCGCCGGCGTTGCAGGCGGCCGCGGCTTCCTTTCAGAATCTGGGGTTGGTTTCCGAGGTGGCGTTTTCCAATCTGGAGCGGGGATTCGCGTCCTCGTTGGCCGCGGCCATGGTCTATGGATCATCCTTCGCGGCGTCGATGGAAATGGTGTTGAAGCAGTTGGCGGCTTCGATCAGCGCCGAAGCCGAATTGCAGGCAGTGAAAGCTACGGCGCTGGGATTTCTACGCCTTGCGGAGTTGAACCTTCCGGCTGCCACGGCCGCATTCGCCTCGGCGGCGGAGTGGGCGGTGGTGGGTGGGGTGGCGGGAATCGCGGGAGGCGCTGTACCCGGCAACTTGCCAGGCTTTGGTGGCAGCTCGTCCGGCACGCATTCCTCAAGAGCCGGGACACCGACCGCCAGCGATGTTGCGGCAATGCAGCCGGTTTTGGCGCCGGGCGCGGCTGGCGGTCTCAACGCGCCTTCCGGTTCGGTGACCATCCTGGTGGGCAGCAATGACGCGGAGCTGGCGCGCTACGTCGGCGAGCTGGTGAACACGCATGTTTCAAACGGCGGGAAGGTAACCAGCTCGCATACCCTGCGGCCCGCCTTCGCTGGAAGCTAACCCGGATTTCTCACTAAACAATTGAAAAAGGCTGTCTCTTCTGGCATAAGCATTTTAGTGAGAAAAACTTGCGCCAGAGAAGGAGACAGCCTTTATGACTACAGAGTGTAGCGGAAAACCTTTTGAATGTCAGCCCCTGGGGAAGCGGGAAGTGCGGGCGGGTTTTGATGGGGGGACG
>Ga0307374_10008089_pt1 | contig 15811 bp, 18 predicted proteins | sample OX3MG_FD_202532 | JGI IMG/M metagenome (GOLD analysis project Ga0307374, IMG submission 202532) | Soil microbial communities from Risofladan, Vaasa, Finland - OX-3 | ecosystem: Environmental > Terrestrial > Soil > Coastal area > Acid sulfate soil | place: Finland: Risofladan, Vaasa | collected... | reverse complement strand
CGATCCGTCAAGGCCGGCGACGGAGCTCGTCGATCGCGTCCGCGCGCTGTCGCCGCACATCGGTGCACGGCTCGGCGATCTCGTCGTCTGGAAGGCCCGCGCGGACGGCGGCGCGTTCGTTCCGGTCGACGTCCAGCCCGCCGGCGGCCGGCGCATGGACTACGAGGCGTATCTCCGTGGCCGACGTTAGCCCGGCGCGGCGCGCCGCGTACGAAGTCCTCTTACGCGTGTTCGAACAGGAGGCGTACGCCGACCGTGCGTTCCGCACGGCGGCGAACGGTCTCGACGAGCGCGAGCGCGGGTTCGCCCAGCGGCTCGCATACGGCGCCGTCCAGCGCGTCCGCACGCTCGACCACGCGATCGAGACGCTCGGCAAGCGGCCGGTGCGCAAGCTCGACCCGCCGGTCCGCGCGGCCCTCCGCCTTGGTGCGTACCAGCTGGGGTACACCGAGACCGCGCCCCATGCGGCCGCGAACGAGTCGGTCGAGCTCGTGCGCCGCGCCCGCCTCGAGCGCGCAGTCCCGTTCACGAACGCGGTCATGCGCCGCCTCACCGCCGGCATGCAGGGGCTGCTCGATGCGCTCCCCGACGGTGCACTGAAGGAGTCGTATCCCGACTGGATCGCCGAGATCTGGACGCGGGACTTTGGCGCCGACGAGGCGCTCGCGCTCATGCGCGCACAGAACGAGCCGCTGGAGACCGTCGTGCGCCTCGTCCGCGGTGACCCTCCCGGAGAACCAACTGATATCCCGGGCGCATATCGCGTCGAGCGCGTGGACGACCTGGCGGTCGCCGAGGGGCGCATCTGGCCGCAGAGCCGTGGCTCGCAGCTGGCCGGCCTCGTCGTCGGCTCGCAGGAGGGCGAGCGCGTGCTCGACCTGTGCGCAGCCCCCGGCGGAAAGGCGACGCAGCAGCGCGGCGACGTGACCGCGGTCGAGATCGACCCCCATCGTGCGAGCGAGCTCCGGGAGAACGCGGCGCGGCTCGGTGCGACGAACGTCCACGTCGTCGAGGCGGACGCCACCGCGCTCTCGCCGGAGCTGACCGGCTATGACCGCGCGCTCGTGGACGCGCCCTGCTCCGGCCTCGGCGTTCTCGCGGCACGGCCCGACCTGCGCTGGCGCGCTCATCCGCTGCCCGAGCTCCAGCTCGCCCTCCTGCGATCGGCAGCCGAGCGCGTGCGGCCCGGCGGGACGATCGTCTACTCCGTCTGCACGATGAACGCGGACGAGAACGAGGCCGTCGTCGAGGCGAGCGGGCTCACCGTTTCGCCGCTCGGGGAGGAGTGGCCGCAGTTCGCCCATCCCCGGCGGCCGGAGTTCCTCCTGACGCTTCCGTATGAGCACGGTACGAGTGGCTTCTTCATTGCCCGCCTGACCGCTTAGAGTCGCCCCATGGGCTGGCAGGAGTGGGTGCGGACGGTCGAGATCGAGCCGTCGCTCTACGCCGCTGACTTCTCGCGGCTGGGAGACGAGGTCGAGATTCTTCTGCGCGCGGGCGTGCGCGTCTTCCACTTCGACGTGGGGGACGGCCACTTCGTCGAGCCGATCACGATAGGCCCGATCGTCCTGCGCTCGATCGCGCCGGTCGTGCACGCGATGGACGGCGCGATGGACTGCCACCTCATGGTCGACAACCCGGTGCGCCACTTCCCGCAGATCGCGCAGGCGGGCGGCGACAGCGTGACGTTCCACTACGAGGCGGTCGACGACGTCCCGGCGACGATCGCTGTCGCGCGTGAGCACGGGCTGCAGGCCGGCGTCGCGTTCAATCCCGAGACCGAGCCCGAGGACGTGGCGAAGGTCGCAGGCGGCGCGGACATCGTCCTGTGCATGAGCATCCACCCGGGTTACTCCGGGCAGGAGTTCATGGAGGGCTCGCTCGAGCGCATCGCGCGCACGCGCGCCGCGCTTCCCGAGTCGGTGCACGTGCAGGTCGACGGTGGCATCGACAACGACAACGTGCGGGCCGCCTACGACGCCGGAGCGACGCTCCTCGTCGCGGGCAGCGCGATCTTCGGGCGGGAAGACCTGCCGCGGTCGTACCGGCGCCTGGTACAAGCACTGGCGTGAACTTCATGCAGCGGGCGCTCGAGCTCGCGGAGCGCGGCCGGGGAAAGGTGCGGGACCATCCGCTCGTCGGCGCGGTCGTCGTCGGCGGCGGCGAACTCGTCGGCGAGGGCTGGTACGAGTACGACGCAGTCGACCATGCGGAGACCGTTGCGCTCGCGCAGGCCGGTGAGCGCGCACGCGGTGCGACGCTGTATGTGACGCTTGAGCCGTGCGCGCATCACGGGCGCACGCCGCCGTGCGCCGATGCGGTGCTTGCAGCGGGCGTTGCGCGCGTCGTCGTCGGCGCGCTCGATCCGAATCCGAAGGCTGCGGGCGGAGTCGCGCGGCTGCGCGCGTCCGGCGTCGAGGTCGAGGTCGTCGACAGCGTCGAGGCACGTCGGCAGAACGAGGCCTGGCGCACGTGGGCGGCGCTCGGCCGTCCGCACGTGACGCTGAAGTTCGCGGTCACGCTCGACGGACGGGTGACCGTTCCCGGGCGGCGTTGGGTGTCGGGCGAGGAGTCGCGCCGCCTCGTGCACGAGCTGCGCGCGTCGGTGGACGCAGTCGCAGTCGGGATGGGGACGGTGCGCGCCGACGACCCGCGGCTCGACGCGCGCGACGTCGGCGCGACGAAGCAGCCGCGCCGGCTCGCGTTCGGGCACGGCCAAGCCGGCGAGCTCGAGCTGCGCAGCGGCCCACTGGAGGACGAGCTGCGGGCACTCGCGGTCGAGGGCGTGCAGTCGCTCCTGCTCGAGGGCGGCCCGACTCTCGCGACCGCATTCCTCGCCGCGGGCCTCGTGGACAAGTTGATGCTCTTCGTCGCGCCCGTCGTCGCGGGCAGCGGCGCACGGTTCGTCGACGACCTCGGCGCCCGTGTTGGCGTCACCGACATGACGGCGCGCGTCGTCGGCGACGACGTTCTCCTCGAGGGCTATCTGCGCGAGGCGTGAAAGGAGGGGGCGGTGGTGGCCGCCCCCTCCTTCGCGTCCGCAGGGAGTCGCTGCTGCGGACTCCGCGACCGGCGAGCCCGATCGCAGCCCTGGGCGAGGACAACTCCCGGCTGTTGTTCTCGTAGCTTCGATCCGCACGCGCCGCGCGTCTGTACCGAGGGCCGCTGAACCGTGTGCGGGAAAGCCGCAGCTACTTTGTGCACATGTTCACGGGGATCGTTCGCGAGCGCGGCCGCGTCGTCTCCTTCGACGGCTCACGACTGGTCGTCGCGGCCGAAACCGGGGCCGAGATCGGCGACTCCGTGGCGGTCGCCGGTGTCTGCCTGACGGTTGCGGAGGGTGGTGAGGGAACCCTTGCGTTCGACGTCGTCGGCGAAACGATCGAGCGCTCGACGCTCGGCGGGCTTGCAGCGGGAGACGAGGTGAACGTCGAGCCCGCGCTGCGCGCCGGCGAGCCGATGGGCGGGCACATCGTGCAAGGGCACGTCGACGGCGTCGGCTCGTTCCGCGGGATCGCTGATGGGCTCACGTGGTTCGACGCTCCGCCGGACGTCCTCCGCTACTGCGTCGAGAAGGGCTCGATCACGGTGGACGGGACGTCGCTCACGGTCGCCGGGCTCGACGACGGCGGCTTCGCCGTCGCGCTCGTCCCGCACACCCTCGAGGCGACGACGCTCGGCGCGCTCGAGCCGGGCGACGCGGTCAACCTCGAGGTCGACGTGATCGCCAAGTACGTCGAGCGGCTTACGATGCAGAGATGACCTTCGCGTCCGTGGAGGAGGGGATCGAGGACATCCGCGCCGGGCGGATGGTGGTCGTCGTCGACGCCGCCGACCGCGAGAACGAGGGCGACCTGACCATCGCCGCGCAGTTCGCGACGCCGGAGGCGATCAACTTCATGGCGAAGGAGGGGCGCGGTCTCATCTGTCTCGGCCTCACCGGCGAGCGATGCGACGCGCTCGGCCTGCGCATGATGACCGAGCGCAACGAGACGCCGTACGGCACCGCGTTCACCGTCTCGATCGAGGCGCGCGAGGGAATCTCGACCGGCATCTCCGCGCAGGACCGTGCGCGCACGATCCAGGTCGCGATCGATCCCTCGAAGGACAGCTCCGACCTCGTGCAGCCAGGCCACGTGTTCCCGCTCCGTGCGCGCGACGGCGGTGTCCTCCAGCGCGCCGGCCAGACGGAGGCGGCCGTCGATCTTGCGCGGCTCGCGGGGCTCATCCCCGCCGGCGTGATCTGCGAGGTGATGAAGGACGACGGCACGATGGCGCGCGTTCCCGACCTGATCGAGTTCTGCGCGCGACACGACATGAAGCTCGTGACCGTGGCCGACCTCATCGAGTACCGGCGCCGGCACGAGAAGCTCGTCGACCGCGAGATCACCGTCCGGCTCCCGACCGCCTACGGCGACTTCGACGCGGTGCTGTTCAGAGAGACGCTCACCGGCAAGCAGCACGTCGCGCTCGTGCACGGCGACGTCGACGGCGAGGAGAACGTGCTCGTGCGCGTGCACTCGGAATGCCTCACCGGCGACGTCTTCCATTCGCTTCGCTGCGACTGCGGCGAGCAGCTCGACGCGGCGATGAAGCTCATCGCCGACGAGCAGCGCGGCGTCCTCCTGTACATGGCGCAGGAGGGTCGCGGGATCGGGCTGCTGAACAAGTTGAAGGCCTACGAGCTGCAGGAAGGCGGCCTCGACACGGTCGACGCCAACCTCGCGCTCGGCTTCGCCGCCGACGAGCGGGAGTGGGGGATCGGCAACCAGATCCTCAGCGAGCTCGGCCTCACGACCATTCGATTGCTGACGAACAACCCGAAGAAGGTGTCCGGGCTGCAGGCGTTCGGGCTGGAGGTGACCGAGCAGGTCCCGATCGAGATGCAGCCCCATCCGGAGAACCGGCGGTATCTGGCCGCCAAGCGGGATAAGCTCGGCCACGGCCTGCACCATCAGGGACTGCGGTTCGAGGAGGACGAGTGAGCGACGAGAGCGGCGAGCACTGGCCCGGCGAACAACTCGTCGCGGCCGAAGTCGAGGTCGAGGAGGAGGAGGAGGAGGTCGAGGTTCGGGAGGACGACACCGGCGAGGAGCCGGTGGTCGCCGAGGAGCCGGAGCAGCTCGCGGGCCATGCGCCCGGCGCGCTCGACCTTCCGGACGGGCTCGACGTCGTCGAGGGCTCACCGCACGGGACGCGGAAGCGCATCGCGATCGTGCTCTCCCGTTTCAACGGCGACGTCACGAACCGGCTGCTCGAGTCGGCGCTCGCGGAGATCGAGCGAGCCGGGATCGAGCGCGAGCACGTGACGGTGATGCCGGTGCCGGGAGCGTTCGAGCTGCCCCTCGGCGCCATGGCCCTGGCGAAGACCCGCCGCTACGTCGCGATCGTCGCGCTCGGCTGCGTCATCCGGGGCGAGACGGCCCACTTCGAGTACGTCGCCGGCGAGGCGGCGTCGGGCCTCCAGCTCGCCGCCCTCGAGACCGGCGTCCCGGTCGCATTCGGGGTCCTCACGACGAACACGCTCGAGCAGGCGATGGCCCGTGCGGACAAGGGCGCAGAAGCCGTGCGCACCGCGCTCGAGATGGCCGATCTCTTCAACCAGCTGCGCGCGACTGCCAAAGCTTCGTAGCCGCTACACTGCCCCGCCGATGTCGAAGGTCTGCTCAATCTGTGGGAAGAAGCCGGGGTTCGGGAACCACCGGAGCCATTCGATGGTTGCGACGAAGCGCCGCTTCGACCCGAACCTGCAGCACGTCCGCATGATCCTGAACGGGAAGGCGACGCGGGCATACGTCTGCACGCGCTGCCTCAAGGCCGGCAAAGTCCAAAAAGCCGTCTAGCGGCGCCGCAACCCTCAGCGTCCGCGGGTCGTCCAACCCGCTGGTGCAGGCGGTGTCCCCCTCTCCTCTCGGCCGGATCACGATCGCGAACGCGGCGATCGAGCACATCGTGGGCGAGACCGCCCGCGAGTGCTACGGCGTGGTCGCCATGGCCGGCCCGAAGTGGCTGCCCGAGCGGGTGCGCAAAGGGATCGAGATCGGTCGCGACGGCGACGAGGTGACGATCGACCTGCACGTCGTCGTCGAGTACGGCCTCAACCTCGCCGAGGTGGCGTCGACGATCCGAAACCGGGTCTCATACGAGGTATCCCGCATGACAGGGCTTCCAATCCGCGCCGTCGAAGTGCACATTGACGACGTGCGGAGACCGAAGTGAACCTCAACGGCGACCTGGAAGTCCTCCAGAAGATCGTCGACGGCGCGCTCGCATCCCTCGAAGCGAGCCGGCAGCGCATCGACGACCTCAACGTGTATCCCGTACCGGACGGCGACACGGGGACGAACCTGACGATGACCGTGCGCGCCGTCTCCGAGGCGGTCGAGCAGACCTCGGCGGCGAGCCGGCAGTCGCTCGCACGCGACATCGCGCGCGGTGCGCTCATGGGCGCGCGCGGCAACAGCGGGGTGATCTTCTCGCAGATCGTGCGCGGCGCCGCCGACGTCCTCGGAGAGACCGACGGGCCGCGCATCGACGCGAATGCCGCTGCGCTCGCGCTGCGTGGTGCGTCCGATGCCGCGTACCGCGCGGTGCGCAGGCCGGTGGAGGGAACGATGTTGTCGGTGATTCGCGAGCTCGCGGAGGAGGCGGAGGCACGCGCGCTCGAAGGGCCTGCCCTCGGCGATCTCCTCATCGAGCTCGTCCGCCGTGGCGAGATCGCCGTCGCGCGGACGCCGGAGCAGCTGCAGGTGCTCCGTGACGCGGGCGTCGTCGACGCCGGCGGCGCTGGACTGCTCGAGCTCGTGCGCGGCGTCGCTGCGACGGTGAGCGGAGAGCCGCTCCCACTGCCGCAGCCGCGTGAAGAGCCGCTCAGCTTCGAGGCTGTTCACCAGGAGCTGTCGCCGTACCGCTACTGCACCGTCTTCCTCGTCGAGGGGCACGACCTCGACCGAGATGCGCTCGAGGGAAGGCTCGAGCGGCTCGGCGACTCGCTGCTCGTCGTCGGCGACGAGAACGCGCTGAAGGTGCACGTGCACACCGACGATCCCGGCGCGGCGCTCTCGCTCGGCACGGAGGTCGGCACGATCGACCGGGTCGAGATCGCGAACATGCACGAGCAGACGCAGCAGCGCGAGGAGCGCCTGGTCGCCGCTGTCCCCGACCCGCCGGCAGAGCCTGCTGCGACGGGCGTCGTCGCCGTCGTCGCCGGCGAGGGCAACCGGCGCCTGTTCGAGACGCTCGCGCAGGGGATGGGGCCGATCGCGATCGTCGAGGGCGGGCAGACGATGAACCCGTCCACCGCCGACCTGCTCACCGCCGTGCAGTCGCTCGCCTCGGAGGAGGCGATCCTGCTGCCGAACAACTCGAACATCGTCCTCGCCGCCGAGCACGCCGCCGCGCACGCGGGCCGGCCGGTCGAAGTCGTCGCAGCCGACTCCATTCCCGCCGGCCTTGCGGCGATGGTCGCTTTCGACGGGTCGCGCACGGCGGCCGAGAACGCGGCGGAGATGCGCGAGGCGGTGGCGGCGGTCGCGGCCGGCGAGGTCACCGTTGCGTCACGCGACGTCGAGCTCGGCGGCCTCTCCATCCGCAAGGGCGAGTGGCTCGGCCTCGCCGCCGGGGAGCCGGTCGCGGGCGGCACCGACTTCGAGGACGTTGCCGCGGCCGTCGCCGAGCGGCTGCTCGTCGAGCCGCGCGACCTGCTCACGCTCCTCGCCGGGTTGGACGCGCCTCCGTTGGACGAGCTCGTCGAGCGCATCGCCGCCGCGCATCCCGACCTCGATGTCGACGTGCAGGACGGCGGTCAGCCGCACTACCCGCTGCTTCTCTCCGCCGAGTAGTCTCAAGGCGTGACCCGAGTGCAGCGTGGCGCTCTCACCTTCGCAAGAAACCAGGGGCCGTAGGCCAAGTGGTTGCGCCCGTGCGGATCCTCCTGGTGGAGGACAATGCGGTGTTCCGGGAAGCGCTCGAGTTGTTGTTCTCGCTTCGCGATGACATCGACGTGGTCGCGTCCGTCGGCGACGGCGCCGCCGCCGTTCCCGCGACCCTCGAACACAAGCCCGACGTGGTGCTGATGGACTACCGCCTACCCGGCCTCGACGGCGTGCAGGCGACGCGGGCGGTGCTGGCCGCACGCCCGGAGACGGCGGTCGTGTGCCTCACCGCCTCTGCAGGCGGGCACGAGATCAACGCGTTGCGGGAGGCCGGAGCGACGGCGTGCCTGCGCAAGGACCAGGAGCTGGAGGAGATCGTCGACGCGATCAAGAGCGCCGCCGACGGCCGCACGTGGACGTGAACGTCGCGAACACGGCGATCGTCCTCGATTCGACGGCGGACTTTCCCGACGCAGCCGACCGCTTCCCGAACTGGCGCGTCGTCCCGCTGTACGTCAACTTCGGCACCGAGAGTTACCGCGACGGCGTCGACCTGACCGCGGCCGAGTTCTACGCGCGCCTGCCGACCTCGGAGACACTCCCGACGACGTCGCAGCCGACGCCGGCCGACTTCCGTGCCGTCTACGACGAGCTCGAGGGGTACGAGCGCATCTTCTCGATCCACATCGCCGCGAGCCTGTCGGGAACGTTCGAGAGCGCCGGGCTCGCGGCCGACGACCGCGTGCGCAGGATCGACTCGGAGACTGCATCGGCCGCGATCACGATGCTCGCGCTCGCGATCCAGCGCAGGCTCGATCGCGGCACGACCGACGACGAGGTCGACGCGCTCGTCGAGCGCTACCGCGACGGCCACGGCCTCCTCTTCACCGTGGACACGCTCGAGTTCCTCGCCCGCGGCGGCCGCATCGGGCGGGCCAAGGCCTTCGCCGGCGAGTTGCTCCACGTCAAGCCGATCCTGTCCATCCGCGGGGGCGAGGTCGTGCCGGTGAAACGCGTGCGTGGAAACCGCAAGGCGTTCCAGGAATTCGTCGACACGGTGCAGACGGCGACGGTGGACGGGCCGGACCTGCACTTCGGCACCGCGCACGCGGACGCTCCCGAACGGGCGGCCGAGCTCGCGAGGATGGTGCGCGACTTACGCCCGGAAGCGACGATCGACGTCGAGACGGAGCTCGGTGCCGTGATCGGCACCCATGCCGGTCCGGGATGCGTCGGCCTCTTCTGGTTCGACGACTCCGTCCGGTCCGCGTTCTAGCGTTGCAGTCGCTCTGGCGCTGAGCACGATGACCGAGACCCGTCGACAGACGGCGTTTGCAAGGCTGGACCAGCCACCGGCCTGGCCGGCGACCCGTGGCAGATCCCGCCCACAGCGCCTCGAAGCCTCGCTCGACTCCCTTCCCGGCGTGGGCGCGACGCTGAAGCGCAAGCTCGCGAGCCTCGGCATCGGCACGGTGCGCGACCTGCTCGAACACGTGCCGCGCCGCTACGAGACCGCGGCCGACGAGGTCGCGATCGCCGAGCTGCACGGCGACGAGGAGGTCGTGATCGTCGGCGACGTCCTCAACGTCTCGAAGGGCCCGCTGCGCGGACGGCGCACGCTCGTCACCGCGCGCGTCTCCGACGGCACGGCGACGATCGGCGCCACGTGGTTCAACCAGCCGTGGATCGCCGACCAGCTGAAGCCGGGTATGCGCGTCCGGTTGCGCGGAAAGACCGGGCGCTACGGGTTCGACGTGCGCTCCCACGACCTGGGCGACGCCCGGGCGACAGCGGACTTCGCACCCGTGTATCCCGCGGCGGAGGAGATCGCGGCGAAGACCGTGCGCCGCGTCGTCGAGGCGGCGCTGCCGCACGTCTCCGACTACTTCGATCCGCTGCCGGCGGAGTTGCGTGCCGACGAGTCGATGCCGCTCAAGCGCGACGCGCTCGCCGTCGTGCACCGGCCGCAGAGCGAGGACGAAGCGGAGATCGGCCGGAGACGGCTCGCGTTCGACGAGCTACTGCTGCTCCAGATTGGCATCGCGCGCCGCGCCGCCGAGCGCGAGCGCACGCTCGCACCGTCGCTCGGCGAGGCCGGCGACCTGATCGTCCGCTACCGCAAGTCGCTCCCGTTCGCGTTGACGCCGTACCAGGAGCAGGCCATCCGCGAGATCGACGCCGACCTCACACGCACCGTGCCGATGCAGCGCCTCCTGCAAGGCGATGTCGGATCCGGCAAGACCGTCGTCGCGCTGTATGCATTGCTGCGCGCGGTCGAGAACGGGCGGCAGGGCGCGCTCATGGCTCCGACTGAGACGCTCGCGGAACAGCACTTCAACACCATCTCGGACTTGTGTCTCGCGCTCGGCGTGTCGTGCGGCCTGCTGACGAACGCGACCCCGAAGCGCGACCGCGCGAGTGCGCTCGGCGCCGACGTCGTCGTCGGCACGCACGCGCTCATCCAGGAGGGCGTCGAGCTACGCGATCTCGCGGTCGCCGTCGTCGACGAGCAACACCGCTTCGGCGTGGAGCAGCGGCAGGCGCTCGCCCAGGGACGAGGGCCGCACGTGCTGCACATGACTGCGACACCGATCCCGCGCACGCTTGCCCTGACGATCTACGGCGACCTCGCCGTGTCGGAGATCGCGAAGCCGCCGGCGTCGCGCAAGCCGGTGGTCACCTCGCACATCGGCGAGGAGCGCGCGTCGGAGGCGTATACGCGTCTGACGCGTCTGTTGCGCGAAGGCCGCCAGGCGTACGTCGTCTGTCCGCTCATCGAGCAGTCGGAGACCTCGCGCGCACGAGCGGCGGAGGAGGAGGCCGAACGGCTCCAGCGCGCGGAGCTGCACGACTTCCGCGTCGGGTGCGTGCACGGCCGCCAGAAGGCGGCGGAGCGGCGCACGACGATGGCGCGCTTCAAGGCCGGGGAGATCGACGTCCTCGTCGCGACGACCGTGATCGAGGTCGGCGTCGACGTCCCGAACGCGACCGTGATGATCGTGCAGGAGGCCGACCGCTTCGGCCTCGCGCAGCTCCATCAGCTGCGCGGCCGCGTCGGCCGCGGTGCCGAGCAGTCGTTCTGCGTGCTCGTCTCGCGGCCGACCGAGGAGCTCACGGAGTCGGCCCAGAAGCGGCTGGACGCGCTCGTCGCCACGACGGACGGCTTCGAGCTCGCCGAGGTCGACCTCGACCTGCGCAGCACCGGCCAGCTGCTCGGCACGCGCCAGTCCGGGACGTCGGACCTCCGCTTCGCCAACTTCAAGCGCGACCGGGCGTTGCTCGAGCAGGCGCGCGCTATAGCTCGTCGATCGCCGGCGCTGTTCGAATCGCCGGACTGAGCGTCCCCCAGACCGCCATCGCCACGCCGAACGCCGCGAACACCGCGATCGTCGCGCGCGCGGAGACCGTTGCGAGCAGGAATCCGGCCACGAGCGGCCCGAGCGCGGCGGTGCCACCGGTCAGAGAGTTGATCGCCGCCGTCGTGCGGCCGATGAGCCGGTCCGGCGTGAGCGAGAGCTGGTACGGCCAGACGATCGAGTCCGTCGTCGGAATGGCGAGCGCAGTCGGGATGAGGCTCGCCGTCAGCACGTAGACGCTCGGCCAGACGAGGAAGAGCGCGCAGCCCGCCCAGGTCCAGAACTCGAGCACGATGAGTGCCCGCGACGGCAGCAGCGTGCGCACGACCGGCGAGATCGCGGAGCCGACGAGGAGCGCGGCGCCGAAGACGGCCACGAGCGCACCGATCTCCCCGCCCGAAAGCCCTTGCCGCTTGGCGATGACGACGAGCGCGAGCGACACGCCGGGGAAGACGATCTGCGCCAGCGTGAAGATGCCGACGATCGTGCGCAGGAACGGGCTCGACCAGAGGAAGCGGATGCCTTCCAGCAGGCTGTGCACGATCGGTGCCGACTCGCGCTCGCGCTCTTCCTCGAACCGCGTGCGCATCGCGAGCAGCGACCCGGTCGACGCCGCATAGGAGCCGGCATCGGCGAGGAACGGCAGCGCACGGCCCAAGCCGAAGAGGACGCCGCCGAGTGGCGGCCCGGCGAGCCGCACGATCGCGATGCGGGCGGTGAGGACGTTCGTCGCCATCGGCAGTTGCGGCCGCGGAACGACCGAGCGCATGGCTCCCATCTGTGCGCCGCCGAAGAGTGCCGCTCCGGCGCCTTCGACGAACGCGACGATCGGGATCTCCCAGTAGGCGACGTGATGGAGGACCAACGCGACGCCGAGCGCGGTCACGGTCGCGGTGCGGACGACGTCGGAGACGATCATGATCCGCTTCCGGCTGAACCGGTCGGCTGCGAGCCCGGCTGGAAGCGCGAAGAGCCAGAGCGGAAGGGCGCGCGCAAAGGCGACGATCCCTGCCTTCGCCGGCGAGTGCGTGATCGCAAGCACGAGCAGCGGGTATGCGATCTGCGTCACCTGTGTCCCGACGTTCGACAGCAGCTGGCCTGCCTGGAGCAGCACGAAGTCGCGGTTGCGCCGAAGAGGGACCGTTTCCACGCGCGGCACCGTATAGACAGCGTGGACCGGCGTCAGTTCCTTCTCGCCCTCGCAGCGGCTCCGGCCGTTCTCGCGCACGAGCCGCTCGCGTATGTCACGGCCGACACGGAGTCGCAGGTCGTCCTCGTCGGGATGACGACCGGGCACGTCTATCGCCGGATCCCGACGGCTCCGTCGCCGTTCAGCATCGAGCGCGTCGGCGACCTCGCAGTCGTCGCGCACACGGTCAGCGGCCGCGTGACGGTGCTCGACCGCCACGTGATCGAAGGCTTCGGCGAGCCGCGCTATACCGCAGCCGCGCACGACGGGCGGCACGCGTTCGTGAGCGACTCGGGCCATACCGAGCTCGTGGCGATCGACGTCTTGCGCGGAGTCGTCGTCGGCCGCGTGAAGCTGTCCCAGTGGCCTCGGCATGTGTCGCTCGCGCCGAACGGGCGCACGCTGTGGGTGGGGCTCGGCACGGCCTCGAATGCGATCGCCGTCGTCGATGTCTCCGACCCGGCGCGGCCGCGGCACACGGCGACCGTGAAGCCGCCGTTCCTCGCGCACGACGTCGGCTTCGCCCCCAGTGGCCGCGCGTGGATCACCGGCGGGGAGGCGAACACGATCGCGGTGCACGGCGGGCCGACGCTTCCGGCGGACGTCGCGCCGCAGCACGTGACCTTCCTCGGCGACCGCGCATACGTGACGAGCGGGGCGTCCGGAACGCTGCGCGTCTACCACGAGCCGACTGCGCGGCTGCTCGCGACGACGCGGATCCCGGTCGGCTCCTACAACGTGCAGTTCGCCGCCGGCCGCGTGCTCACGCCGTCGCTCGACGAGGGGACGCTCTGCGTCCTCGACGCGAACGGTCGCGTGCTCGAGAAGGTGCACGTCGCGCCGTCCTCGCACGACGCCTGCCTCGCGTCCTCCTAAGCTAGGAGGCATGCGGATCATCGCCGGCTCCCACCGGGGCCACACGATCAACGCCCCGGCCGGGCAGGACACGCGGCCGACCTCGGACCGCGTGCGCGAGAACGTGTTCAACATCGTCGGCCCCGTGGACGGGGCGGCCGTTCTCGACCTCTATGCGGGCTCGGGAGCGATGGGGCTCGAGGCGCTGTCGCGCGGCGCCGCGCGGGCGGTGTTCGTCGAGTCGGACGGGGACGCCGTGCGCGCGATCGAGCGGAACCTCGACAAGCTCAAGCTGCGGGCGACCGTTCTGCGCCGCGACGCGATCGCGGTGCTCTCTGCGGAAGCCTCCGCAGGCAGGAAGTACGATCTCGTCCTCGTCGACCCTCCGTACGACATGTACACCGACCTCCAGCCCCAGCTCGCGCGCTATCTGCCGGTCGTCCTCGCGGACGACGGGATGCTCGTCGTCGAGACGGATGCGCGCACGCAGCCGGAGCTCCCGCTCGAGGAACGCACCTCGCGGAAGTACGGCCAGACGCGCGTGACGGTGTACGAGAAGTGATCACCGCGATCTGTCCCGGCTCGTACGACCCGGTGACGAACGGTCACGTCGACGTGATCGGCCGAGCAGCCGGCATCTTCGACCGCGTCGTCGTCGGCGTCGTCGGCGAGCCCCGCCACAAGCAGCCGATGTTCACGGTCGAGGAGCGCGTCGAGTTCCTGCACGCCGCGCTCGCGCACTTGCCGAACGTCGAGATCGACGTCTTCCGCGAGCTCGTCGTCGACTTCGCGCACCGGTGGGAGGCGAAGGCGATCGTGAAGGGCCTGCGCGTCATGTCCGACTTCGAGTGGGAGTTCCAGATGAACCAGCTCAACCGGCACCTCGCTCCCGACGTCGAGACGATGTACGTCATGGCCGGCCCGAATGTGAGCTTTGTCTCATCCAGCGGGGTGAAGGAGATCGCAGCCTTCGGCGGCGACATCTCCGACCTCGTGCCGGAGCCGGTCGCCCGCCGCTTCAAGGAGATGTTCCCGGCAGGACGTCCGGGGACGCCGGAGAATCCCGGGGACTGACAGCCCTAGGGCTAAACTGGAAACCATGGACGTCCTCGTTCTCATCGACAAGCTCGACGACCTCGTGCACAACGCGAAGGCCGTCCCTCTCACCGACCAGGTCCGCATCGACCGCGAGGAGATCTACGACATCCTCGACCAGATGCGCGCGACCATCCCGGAAGAGATCAAGCAGGCGCGCTGGATCGTGAAGGAGCGGCAGGAGATGCTCGCGGAGGCAAAGCGCGAGGTCGACCGGCTGCTGGCCGAGGCGCGCGAGCAGGCGGTGCGCGAGGCGTCGCAGACCGAGATCGTGAAGATCGCCGAGCACCAGGCGCAGGACATCGTCGACGACGCCCGCAGACAAGCGCGGGAAACCCGCCTCGAGATGGAGGACTGGGCCGACGGCATCCTCTCGACGCTCGAGGTCAACCTGGACAAGTTCCTGTCCGCGGTGAAGCGCGGGCGCGAGCGGCTGCACGAGCGTTCGCAGGAAACCGTCGTTGCCGGCATCGGGCCGACCGACGGCTCCGCGGACGATCTCGGCTACTGACGCTGCATGTAGTCGGCGCCGAGCTCGGCTGCGAGGTCGACGAACGCCTGCGACGCGGCGGAGCGATAGCGGTCGCGATGCCAGACGACGCCGAGCACGCGCGGCGGTAGGCGTCCGCCGAGCGGCACCGCGACGAGCGCCTGGTTGCGCGGGTTGACGACGAGGTAGGGGACGACGGCCGCGCCGAGGCCCTCGGCGACGAGGGACATCAACGTCCCGTTGTCGTCGGTGCGGAAGACGACGTTGATCTCCGAGACATGCCCGCGGAGGAAGCGGTCGGGCTCGCCCGACGTCCGCCAGCCGATGAGCGGCATTCCGGAAAGCGAGCGGAGCGGCAGGCTGTCGCGTTCGGCGAGCTCCGACTTCGCGGACACGAGCAGCACGTAGGGATCGCGGAGAACCTCCCGTGACTCGAATGGCCCCTCCGGCAGCGGCAGCTCCGCGAAGGTGAGGTCGAGCTCGCCGCGCTCGACGAGGCGAAGCAGGTCGGCGACGTCCGCCTCCTCGTGCACCTGCACCTCGACGCGCGGCCACTCGTCGCGGAAGCGCCGGAGGAGCGCGGGGAGGATGCGCGCGCCAACGCTCTGGAGGATGCCGACGCGGAGCGGGCCGGCCGCCCCTTCGGCCAGGGCGGCCATGTCTGCCTGAGCCGCGTCGAGCTGCGCGACGATCGCGTCCGCGTGCCGGAGCAGGAGCTGCCCGGCCTCGGTGAGGGACACGGGGCGCGGGCCGCCGGGACGGACGACGAGTCGCTGCCCGACGACGCGTTCGAGGTGGGCGATCTGCTGGCTCACCGCCGACTGCGTGTAGCCGAGCTCGCGCGCCGCGCGGCCGAACGACTGCGTGCGTCCGACGGCTTCGAGCGCGGCCAGATGGCGCAGCTCGAGCCCGAGGAATCCATCACGTTTATTCATGTTAAGGGATTATATCC
>Ga0307374_10008088_pt1 | contig 15812 bp, 20 predicted proteins | sample OX3MG_FD_202532 | JGI IMG/M metagenome (GOLD analysis project Ga0307374, IMG submission 202532) | Soil microbial communities from Risofladan, Vaasa, Finland - OX-3 | ecosystem: Environmental > Terrestrial > Soil > Coastal area > Acid sulfate soil | place: Finland: Risofladan, Vaasa | collected... | reverse complement strand
TATTGGGAGACCATCATCGAGTGACGAGAGCACGAATGAACCGAGGGCGTCAGAAGGTGAAACGCTCCAGGAGCTCGACGTGCGGGTCCTCCCCCACGGTCAGCGCCACGAAGTGATCTTTTCGACCTACGATCACCTGGTCCCGGGTGCTGGGTTCGTGATAGTCAACGACCACGATCCCCAACCGCTGCGCTACCAGTTCGAGGCCCAACACGCTGGCGACTTTACGTGGGACTACCTGGATTTGGGTCCGAAGTTGTGGCGAGTACGCGTGGGCCGGCCATTGGGGTCAGCCACAAGCTAAGCGCAGTCACCTCGACGACGCTTCAAGAACGTCCTGGCACGACGCGTGCTCACAGTGCCGCGAGATCGGACTGACGGTTCAGGTCCGGCGCGCCACATACGCAACTTCTCAGAGCGACACGCGCCGCCTTGCCAGAACTTCCTCATGCGGGCTCGGCGCGATGGGCGCAGTGGGGGTTCAGGGAGTTATCGAAGCACCTTGATCAATGGTCCGATTGGTACTCGCGCTCGACAGCAAGCGCAGCGCTGGCACGGATAGATTCACCAGCACGCACAACCCGGTAACGACCAGCAGGACGCCGCCGAGTGCGAGCGCGCTGGAGATTGACGCGCCAAAGCCGAGGCACACTGCGCACACGCCGGCCGTGGTGAGCCCGTAGACAACGCCGGCCCAGCGATGGTCGTAGAGATCGGCGAACATCAGTTGAGTGCCGTCCGCCTTCTGGTCGATGCCGCGTCCGCGCAGGAGCGACCACAAGATGAAGGGAACGACCTTGTGCGCGTGGCCCACCAGGGCCACCAGCAACCAGCCCCCGATCGCCGCGACCGCGGACGCCGTGAGGGCGACCCCGAGATGGTGATGATGCCCGATCGTCAACGCCGCGCTGAGGGCGAGACCGGCGCCGGCGACCAGCCAGAACGCTGACGTAAGCACGAAAAGCAAGTGTAGGTCCGCTTTTCGGCGACGATGTCGAACGTGCACCGACAGCGAGTACAGGTGCGCACCGAGACCCGTCGCTAACACCGCCGCACCGAGCCACGCGAGCCACTCCACGCTCAAGAGCAGGCCCGGCGAGAGTAGGAGCACTCCGCCCGCAATGGCCCACACCGCGATCCACGATGAACGCCGTCGACCCGGAACATGGGCCAGCAGGAACATCGGCCAAAGCTTCTCCGACACGCTGACGTAACTCAGACCGAGCCAGCCGAACATACCAATGACTGCGTGGGCCAGCACCACGTGAGCGCTGAGATCAAACCAGTTGCCGCGGCGGTCAAGGACGTACACGATCCCGTAGCAAGCGGTCAGCACGAATCCGCCGACCGCGAGTCGCAGTCCCATGACTGGTGCCCCCTTGCCACGCACCGAGAGCGGCGGGACGATGTTCACCACCACCAGCGTGACGGCCACTCCAGCGAAGAACCCTCCGGCCTCGACGAGGATCTCCTGTTCGGTCCCAAAGCCCAGCGGAAGCAGCCACGCTCCCACGAGCCAACTCACGAATGTTGCGCGTGAGAGTCGCACCGAACGCATCGGGCGCTGGGTAATCACGGGAGTGAACTGGTGCAGGGCACCCAACACTCCCATGGAGAGGGTCGCGAGCATCCCCAGATGCGCTGCGGCCACCACCTGGCCGTCGGTGGGATCGACCATGCTGTAGCCGCGAGACCAGGTGAGCGCCACACCGCACGCCAACAGGCCCAGAGCTGCGGCAACCAGAAAACTTAAGGGCACTGATGGTGGCGGAATGGCGCTCGGAAGTCCGGGCGGACGCCCTTGCCACCCACCCTCGCTCAGCGGTGGCGCGTTCTCAGGGGCCACGACGACCCTTCCGTGTGACCTCGACGTCGAACGAGGTTGCCGAGGCGCTCAGCGCTGATTCGAACGGATTCGGGCCGCTGCTCGGGCCGAGCGTACGTTCGGCGAACTGCGCATTCGACGCTTGGCGCACCTTGGTAGCGCCGTTACCTACAGGGCTGTGACCGGAAGACAACGGGCAATCCGGTTCGGTTTCGTAGGGACGGGATAATGTCCGAGGCGCGATGGTGGTGTTGACACCGATGTCGTGACCAATCAGATTGTCGTACACGTCGGCGCTCTTCGGCGCGCGATGACCCCTTAGAGTATGCATAGTATAACTCTAGTAGAGGATAGAATAATCATACCGGTCACTTAGGTCATCGGAGGAGGAGGTTCAGCATGACAACTGTTGACGCACGCCCGCTCATTGCCGCAGGTGATGAGCCATTCGATCTCATCATGGCCGCGGTAGCGGCCCTTGGCGAGCACGAGGAACTGGTGGTCCTGGCGCCGTTCGAACCGGTTCCGCTCGAAGGAGTCCTGGGCGCGCAGGGATTCTCTTACGAGGCACAGGAAATCGGTGCCGACGACTGGCGGGTCACCTTTCGGAGGCAGTCATGAACGGTGACGACCAGACCAGAGAACCGGTCGCTATCGGATTAACCCGGGCCGCGACACCAGTGGATAATTCCGTTGATGCGGCATGGGAGGCACTACGGTCCGTCTACGATCCCGAACTCTACCTTGACGTGGTATCCCTAGGTCTCATCTACGACATTCGTGAGACGGACGGAACCGTCGTCGTCGAAATGACCCTCACCACGCCCGGTTGCCCGGCATCGGAGAGCCTGTCGGAGATGGTCCGAGCCGCAATTCAGCAGTGCGTGGGAAACTCGGCAGCCGTGGACGTGCGCACCGTGTGGGACCCGCCGTGGAGCCCGGCGCTCATCGATGAGGAGGCGGCCGAGGCATTGGGATTTCGGATTCGGTGATGATTGCGCCTTCGCTGCTCTGCCCGCCAGGAGTAAATGTTCAGTCACGGCTTCTTGGCCCGAGCCATCAATCCAAGCGGAACGCAAGTGCAGGTACGTAATGAATCGAGAGGTGCGTGTTGTCCGCGTCTACGACAACTCGGGACACGAGGGCAATGTTTACCGAGTGCTCATCGACCGACCATGGCCCCGCAGCCGGTCGAAGGGCCGAGTCGATCATAATGAATGGTCTAAGGGCACCACGCCCAGCACCGAACTGCGGCGCTGGCACCGACACGACCCGGAGTACGTCGCGGAGTTCTCCCAACGCTACCGGACGGAACTGGCGTTGCCGCCTGTGGCGGATGTCGTATCGAAACTGCGCGAGACGAACAAGGTGCGATCACTCGTCCTCCTTACCACAACGCGTGACGTCGAACATTCCCGAGCAACGGTGCTGCGCAGCGTCATCGTGAACGCCAATGGCTCTTAACTCGTCAGCAGTATCTGGACTCGCTAGCAATGCCCTGGGCAATGCCGAACGGCGCGGCGCCCGCTCCGATTTCAACGTTCCAAAGGAGACCAGATGAGAACGGCCGTTCACGGAATGCCCCGTATCGGGCACGACCGGGCCCTCAAGTGGGCGCTCGAAGGCTACTGGGCCGGAACGGTGAGCGACGAGCAACTTGACGAGGTCGCGTCGTCGATTCGCAGGCGTAACTGGATGGCCATGACCGACGCCAAGGTCGACTTTATCCCCTCGAACGACTTCTCCTTGTACGACCACGTGCTCGATGCGACGGTCATGGTCGGAGCCATCGCGCCGCGATTCGCCAGCGCTGGTGGGACGATTGACCGATCACGTTACTTCGCGATGGCACGTGGGGGCGAGGTCGACGGGAGGACTGTCGCCCCTCTCGACCTGACCAAATGGTTTGACACCAACTATCACCATCTAGTGCCCGAAATCAGTTCCGACACAGCGTTCGTCCCAGACGCCACCAAAGTGATTAACGAGTTGGCCGAAGCCACCACGCTCGGTATCCTCACCACCCCTGTACTCCTCGGCCCGATGACCCTGACACTACGCAGTGCCTCCCGGCACGACGGAGTTGACGTGTTGGAGCTGCTCGATCCCTTAGTCGACGCGTATCTTGAGATTTTGGCGCAACTCGAGCGCGGTGGCGCCACCTGGGTACGTTTTGACGAGCCCGCTCTGGTCGAAGAGCGCAGCGCCGAAGAACTCGACGCACTGCGTCGGGTCTACCGGCGCTTGGGCGATCACGCCAGTCGACCGAAGATCGCTCTGTCGACATACTTCGGTCACTTGGGACCAACCATGGGGACGGTACGAAATCTGCCGGTCGAAGCGGTGGGCCTCGACTTCAGTCGAGGGCGCGAGAATCTTGATCTGCTGCGGTCCGCGGGTGGCCTCGGGGACAAGGTTCTCTTCGCGGGACTGGTGGATGGGCGCAATATCTGGTCCAACGACCTGCACGCCAGTCTCGACCTACTCGATGAGCTCAGCGAACTCGCCACCGAGATCGTCGTCTCCACGTCGTGCTCACTGCTGCACGTGCCGTTGGGTCATGCCGCCGATGAGAACATCGACCAAGAGGTCCGCCCCTGGCTCGCGTTCGCCCACGACAAGCTCGGCGAGTTGGCGGTGCTAGCCCGCGGGGCAAGCGCGGGTCGCGGTGCTATCAGCGACGAGCTCGACGCCAATCGGGTGCGTTCGGCCGAGCGCCGGAACTCGGCGCGCGTCACCGACCACGTGATCCGTCAGCGGGTCGCATCATTTGCCGACCCGGATCCCCGCCGGACTGAGGCCTTCCCCGAAAGGGTGACTCGCCAGCGCGCTGAATTGACACTCCCCCTCTTGCCAACCACCACCATCGGTTCGTTTCCCCAAACCTCGGAACTTCGTCGGGCGCGCGCGTCGTGGCGCGCCGGGAACCTCGATGACGCTGGCTACGACGCAGTACTGCGCGCGGAGATCGATCACGTGCTCAACGTCCAAATGGAAATCGGACTCGACGTCCTCGTGCACGGAGAGCCCGAGCGCAACGACATGGTTCGCTACTTCGCTGAACAGCTCAGTGGGTTCGCGCTCGCCGACGAGGGGTGGGTGCAGTCCTACGGATCGCGATACGTTCGACCCCCGATTCTCTTCGGCGACGTGGCGCGCCGCGCTTCAATGACCCTCAAATGGACGCAGTACGCCCAGTCGCGCACGTCCAAACCGGTCAAGGGCATGCTGACCGGACCGATCACCATGCTGCGATGGTCGTTCGTGCGAGATGACCAGCCCGAGCGCGATACCGCCGACCAATTGGCACTGGCCATCCGCGACGAGCTGGTGGATCTCCAGGCGGCCGGAATCTCCATTATCCAGGTTGACGAACCCGCCTTGCGCGAAGGCCTGCCTCTGCGCTCCACTGAGCGTCCGCAGTATCTGACGTGGGCGACCCGCGCTTTCCGTCTGATCACCTCCGCAGCAGACAGCGCCACACAGGTGCACACGCATATGTGTTACGCGGAACTGGGCGACATTGTTCAGGCGCTGGACGAATTGGACGTGGACGTCCTGTCCTTCGAGGCGGCGCGATCGGACATGGCTTCCCTCGACGCCCTGCACGACGCCTCGTATCAGGGCGGCGTGGGGCCGGGCGTCTACGATGTGCACTCGCCGTGGGTCCCCGAGGTCGCGGCGTTCGAGGGGCTCCTTCGCCGGGCGCTCGAGAGTCTCGGGCCCGACCGGTTGTGGGTGAATCCCGATTGTGGCCTCAAGACCCGCCGCTACGAGCAGGTCCTTCCGGCGCTCGACCACCTGGTGACGGCGGCACGTCATCTGCGAACCGAGTTGGGCAATGGCGTAATGCCGCCGGGCGCCGGTACCGGCGGCGTTAGTACCGAAACACGTTCCAACCCGTAATCCATGAGTTCGTATGAGCTCTCTCAGCGGTGGCTCGCCGCGGACCCGGGCGGACTGTGGCTGGTGGCGACGGTCGTCGGAGTTCGCACCGAATGTCGCGACGCTGCGACGCTGCTCTTGGAACTACCGGAGGCGGTGGACTTCGTCGCCGGGCAGTACTTCCTCGTACGGTTGCGAGTCGATGTCGCGCCGGGAGTCGTCGAACAGGCATATTCGGTCTCGTCATCACCGTGGCCACCGTCGTCGACGATCGAGATCACTGTTCGCGACGTACCTGGTGGTCGCGTGTCACCCTTACTCGCGAGACGAGTTGGCGCTGGCGATCAGCTCCACTTGCACGGACCCTTTGGCTCCCTGACGTGGGACGGGGTCGACGTCGGCCCGCTGATGATGATCGGGGCCGGCAGCGGTGTGGCACCCTTCGCGTCCATCGTGCGCTGCGCCTCGGCGCGCCAGGCAACCACACCAATGGCCCTGCTCTGTTCCAGTCGAGATCGAACCACCACGCTCTTTCGTGAAGCGCTCAGTGAACTCGATCGCCAAGGGGATCGCCTGTCGGTGATCCATACCTTCACCCGAGATCCGCGAGACAGCTCGGCTCAGTACCATCGCCGCATCGACACGTCAATGCTCGGCGAGGTTATCGAGACACTCAGAGTGTGGGATCCGAACCCACCGTCGATACTGATCGCCGGTCCCCTCGAAATGGTCGCGACAGCGCGTCGAGCCTGTGCCACCCTCGGCATCGAGGACGATCGCGTCAACTACGAACTTCACGCGTGAGCCACCGCATCCAATGTTGGAGGCACCGCGATGCCTCTCGAAACATGGATCGCCACCCGACGACCGAAGACTCAGGTCCACGAGGACTCGGTGAGCGATCGGCGCGACCTACTCTTCGATGAAGATGCACTCCCCGGGGCACTCTTCGGAAGCTTCGGTCACGGCGTCCTCGAGTCCCGAGGGCACCGGGGCCACACCGGCTGAGCCACCCGGGTCGGACTTCACGTCCGTACCTTCTTTGACGTAGGCCAGCCCATCATCCAGCAGGGTGAAGACGTCTGGACAGATCTCTTCACAGAGTCCGTCGCCGGTGCATAAGTCCTGATCGATCCAGACCTTCATAGTGAGATATCCTCCACCCGTATCACGACACTCGGCGTGGCGTCATCAGTACATCCCGAGTTCGAGGCGCGCGACGTCGCTCAGCCGGCTCAAGTCCCAAGGTGGGTCCCACACCAACTCCACGTCGACCTCGCTGACGCCCGGCACCGAAAGAACGCGAGAGCGCGCGTCGTCCTTGAGTACGTCACCCATGCCGCAGCCCGGTGCGGTCATTGACATCTTGATCTCCACCCGGTGGCTTCCGTCGACCAAGGACCGCGCCACGCACTCATAGATCAAGCCGAGGTCGACGACGTTGATGGGGATCTCGGGGTCAAAGACCGTCTTCAGTTGTTCCATCACACGCTCCAGATCGAAGGGCCCCGAGGCCGCGACCTCCCGGTCGAGCGTCTCGTCCGTGAGTCCCAAGGCCCGAACGTCCTCTGCTGAGATGCGGGCTAAGTAACCACTGTCGGTCTGGACGGTGACGGTGCCTCCGAGGGCCTGTACCACCAGCACCTGCTCACCCGCGCGCAGTGACATCTTCTGGCCGCTGGGAATCAGTGTGACCTCGCAGCCGTATACGAGCTCGAAGGGGGTACGTCGCCCGGTGTTCACGACCTACTACCTGCGCTACTCAAGACCGTTGACGCCACCGCGCCGGTCCCCGGGCGCGCGTCACGGTCATCGTCGGGGTCACGGCGATCAAGGCGTGCCTCTCGGCGCCCACGGCTCACTAGAACGTCCCCTCGTGCGCGAAGCCGTCGATCGAGAGTCGTTCAGCGAGCAGCGCTTCGACGTGGGTACGAAGCGACTCGGACGCGACGCGATCGAGCATCTCGCGTGCGAACGCCTGAGTGAGCAGCGCCCTCGCCGCTTCGCGGGGCACTCCGCGCGAACGCAGGTAGAACAGGGCTTCCTCATCGAGAGCACCGACCGCGGCGCCGTGGGTGCACTTCACGTCGTCGGTGAAGATCTCGAGTCGCGGCCGGGTATCGATCTCGCCGTACTCCGAGAGCAGCAGGTTCTTGTTGGTCTGGTTAGCGTCCGCACCATCAGCGCCCGGCCAGACGATGATCCGACCATTGAACACACCGTGGCCGCGGCCGTCCACGATCCCCTTGTAGAGCTGGTGGCTGACACAACGAGGTGCGACGTGCTCAACGAGAACGACGTTGTCGTGGTGCTGATCTCCTCGCGGCCAATACAGACCGTCGATGCTGACCCGTGAGTCTTCGCCTTCGAGGTGCACGTGAATTTCGTTGCGGGCGATCTTCGAACCCAGCATGACCGAACCGGATGAGAATGTACTGCCCGGACCCTGATGGACGTCGAGCAGTGCCAGATGGAACCCGGTGGCCGGCTCGTCTTGGATCTTGAAGTGATCGACGCGAGCCCCTTCGTCGAGGAGCACGTGAACCACGGCGTTGGTCCAGGTCGCGCCGGGCGTGACTCCGGCGTGGGTCTCAATCACACTCACCCGACTTCGCGCGCCGGCCACAATCACCGAGCACGGACTGGAGACGAGTGGCGGACCCTGGGCGTCCGAGAGGAATATCAACTCAATTGGTTCGTCCACCACCGTGTCGGGCGCAATATGGATATACGCGCCATCCTCGGCGAATGCGGTGTTCAGCGCGGTGAAGGCGTGATCGTACCGATCAAAAGCTCTCGAGAACGCCGACTCGAGCCCGGCGGCCCCCCGGTCGAGGGCCGTAGCCAGGCTCGTCACGGTGACGCCCCCTTCACGAGCGCGCAACGACGACAGGTGAGGGGCGAAGAAACCATTGACGAACACCGCACGCTCGTTCGACGGGTCGACCGTCAATGCCTCACGCGTGGCCGACGTGACTCGAGGGCCGTGACCAGCCTCGGCTCGTTCGAAGGGGATGTCCAGGAGTGCGTCGAGTCGCGTGTACTTCCAATCCTCGTCCTTACGCGTCGGCAGTCCGCGCGCCTTCAGCCACTTGAGCGACTCGTGGCGTGCTGGCGCCAGCCAGGTGGGTCCGGCACCACTCGGCGGGATTCCCAGCGATGTACACAGCAGAGCCGCGGGCATCTCCGATGTCGCGAGCGCCCGGTCTGTGAGTACTTCGGTGGTCATGACGTCGCGCCCACCGGTATCGACACCTCGTCGCCGCGCGCAGGGACGAGTTCGCTATAGCCGTACTCTTCGAGTTCGAGTGCTAGATCCCTGTCGCCCGATCGCACTATCCGGCCGCCGGCCATGACGTGCACTCGATCGGGGACGATATAGTCAAGGAGTCGCTGATGGTGGGTGATGACGACCATGGCTCGATCGGGACTGCGTAGTGCGTTCACCCCTCCGGCGACGATCCGCAGCGCATCGATGTCGAGCCCGGAGTCGGTCTCGTCCAAGATGGCGAGCTTCGGTTCGAGAATCGACATCTGGAGAATCTCGTTGCGCTTCTTCTCGCCTCCTGAGAATCCCTCGTTAACCGAGCGATTCATGAAGCTTCGGTCCATTTCGACCGACTTCATCCGATCTTCCGCCATGGCCATGAACTGCATCACGTCAAGTTCCTCGAGCCCACGTCGGCGAAGTACCGAATTGAGCGCCGTGCGCAAGAAGTACAGGTTGCCCACGCCGGGGATCTCTACTGGGTGCTGGAAGGCGAGGAAGACGCCCGACGCGGCTCGGTCCTCGGGCGACAGCGCGAACAGATCCTCGCCTTCGAAGAGTACGATGCCTTCGGTGTCGTAGGCTTCGTGGCCAGCCAGCACGTTGGCCAGGGTGCTCTTGCCTGAACCGTTGGGCCCCATGATGGCGTGCACTTCGCCCGCCGCGACGTCGAGGTCCACTCCTCGCAGGATCTCGTTATCACCGATGCGGGCGTGCAGGTTCTCGATGTGCAGCATCATCCGACACTTCCTTCCAGGCTGACACTGAGGAGTCTTTGCGCTTCGACGGCAAACTCCATGGGCAACTCTTTGAATACTTCGCGACAGAACCCGTTGACAATCATGGAGACCGAGTCCTCTTCAGAGATCCCGCGCTGACGGCAATAGAAGAGCTGATCCTCGCTGATCTTGGACGTCGAAGCCTCGTGTTCGACCTGCGCGCTCGGATGCTTCACCTCGATGTACGGAAACGTGTGGGCGCCGCTCTCACTTCCCAGGAGCAACGAATCGCACCGGGTGTAGTTGCGGGCCCCTTGCGCCGAACGCAGCATCTTCACCAAACCTCGGTAGGTGTTCTGGCCGTGGCCCGTCGAAATCGCCTTTGAGACGATCGTGCTGCGCGTGTTCTTGCCGATGTGGATCATCTTGGTGCCGGTGTCGGCCTGTTGGTGATTGGCGGTGAGAGCCACCGAATAGAACTCGCCGATCGAGTTGTCACCTTGGAGGATGACTCCGGGATACTTCCACGTGATGGCCGATCCGGTCTCGACCTGGGTCCAGGAGATCTTGGAGTTCGCTCCGGCACACTTGCCCCGCTTGGTGACGAAGTTGTAGATGCCACCGCGACCCTGCGCGTCACCCGGGTACCAGTTCTGCACGGTGGAGTACTTGATCCGTGCGCGCTCCAGCGCCACGAGCTCGACGACCGCGGCGTGGAGCTGGTTCTTGTCGCGCATCGGGGCGGTGCAGCCCTCGAGGTAACTCACGTCCGCCCCATCTTCGGCGATGATGAGGGTTCGTTCGAACTGGCCGGTGTCGGCGGCGTTGATGCGGAAATAAGTGGAGAGTTCCATCGGGCAGTGCACGCCCTTCGGTATGAAGCAGAAGGAGCCGTCGGTAAAGACTGCTGAGTTGAGCGTGGCAAAAAAGTTGTCCCGGTAGGGCACCACGGAGCCGAGGTAGGTGCGCACCAGTTCTGGGTACTTCTGGACCGCTTCGGAGAACGAGCAGAAGATAACGCCCACATCGGCCAACTTCTTCTTGAACGTCGTGGCAACCGAGACCGAGTCGACGATCGCGTCCACCGCCACGCCACTCAGGCGCTCCTGCTCGGCGAGCGAAATCCCGAGTTTATCGAACATCGACCGCATCTCCGGATCCACCTCGTCGAGACTGGCCAGCGCCGCCCTGGGCTTGGGGGCCGCGTAGTAGATGATGTCCTGGTAGTCAATGGGTTCGTAGTGAACGTTCTGCCACAGGGGCTCTTCGAGCGTTATCCAATGTCGGTACGCCTGGAGTCGCCAGTCAAGGAGCCATTGCGGCTCACTCTTCTTGGCCGAGATCAGTCGAATGGTGTCCTCGCTCAAGCCCCTGGGAACCAGGTCGGTGTCGAGATCCGTGGAGAATCCGTACTTGTACTCTTGGTTGGCGAACTCCAAGACCTCGTTCGATACCTCAGTCATGACGTAAGCTCCGTATGCCGTAAATACTCGGTGGATTGATGCGGCGAATGCAGCCATTGAGCGTTCGCGCCGCCAGCCGCGACGAATATCACGGCGTTGCTCCAGCTCAGTTCACCTTCGGCACTCAGGTACCTCCGCGCGATCTCAACCGACGAGCCTTGCGAGGTGCTCACGGGTGCAATCATCACCACGTCCTTTCATCGCCATCTCCTGGACAACTGCTAGTGAACCAAGATGACATTGACACTACTTCTAGAAGTTTAACCTTTCAAAACTTTCATCAATCATTCCAGGGAGGTAGTCTTGGTCGTATGGAGAGCGCGGTTGTGGTATCGATCAGGATGTCAACGGCCCAACGCCGCGTCCTTTCCACCGTGAAGCACAGTGGAGAGGCGTCGGCCGACGCTTTGGCCGAGATCTTGGGAACTTCCCCGAGCGCCGTTCGCCAGCACTTGGCTGTCCTCAAGTCCGGAAAATACGTTGCTTCGCGTCAAGAACACGGGCGATCCGGCCGGCCGGTTGACCTCTACCACTGCACCGCACTGGGCGAGTCACTGTTCGCCGACGGTTCGGCGCTGGATCTCTCGATCGAGTTACTCGGTCTCTTCGAAGAACAGGACCCCGGACTCGTCTCGCGCGCCTTCGAGTTGAGTCGGCGCCGACGCGTGGAGCAATGTGAAGACAAGTTAGTGGGCACGTCTCTGGGTGAGAAGGTGGATGCACTTGCGGCACTACTCAGCGACGGGGGGTATATGGCCGACGTGGAGAGCATTCTTCAAGGTGAGTATCGACTCACGTTGCACAGTTGTGCCATCTGGGCAATCGCCTCGCGCTTTGGTCTGGCTTGCACCACCGAACTCGATTTCATGCGCGAGATTCTTCCAGAAGCGCACATCACACGGGTGGCGCACAAGGTAGCGGGAGCGTATGTCTGCGCGTTCGAATTCCGGCCGCGGACTCAGCCGCACACCGAGCGCGTAAAGGAACCGAGTGGTCTGACGTCGGCGTGAAGCCAACGTCGTCCTTCGGTGAGTGCGATTTTCAGCCGACAGGGCAGCACCGTGTTCGACCACGACATCGAGTTGACCCGATCGTAAAGGTGGCGGACAGCTTGGGAGTCAGCACGTCGTCACTTCGTGACCTGAGGGTAGCCGTGTAAGACGGTCAGTCGTACTTCTCGACCTGGACCGTGGCCGGATCGACGCCGAGCTCGGATAACCATTCCTGCACGTCTTCGACCATCGTCGGTGGCCCACAGATGTAAGTACGGCCGGGGAACTGTTGCGCGACGGCTTCGGCGACCATGGCCTGGTCAATTCGACGATGATGCGACGCCCGCGGATCGAGCGGATCCCGAGTGAAGGTGTGGACAACCTCCAACCACGAGAATCGTTCAGCCAAACTGACCAAATCCCGATGGTAGAACGCGTAGTCGAAACTGCTCGACGAACATACCAGTCGTATGGGAATATCCAGATCCTCGGCGACCGCGTAACGGATCATGCTCATCAGTGGAACCACGCCACTGCCCGCTCCAACCAGCAGGACCGGACCACCGTCTTCCATCGTCCACGTGAATCGCCCAACTGGCCCGCGCACCTCGACCCGGTCGCCTGCGGCGAGATCGCCGACCAGACGAGGTGAAACCAAACCACCCGCCACCTCGCGCACCCCGAGGTCAATGATCGAGGGATCCGGTACGGGAGAGGAGCCGACGGAGTAGGCGCGCTGCACCGGGCCGGTTCGGCCGGGTACCGTGAGGCGCACGTTGTAGTACTGGCCGGGCAGAAAGCCGACGGACTCCTCGAGTCGCAACCGCAAGGTAATGGCGTCAGGCGCCTCTTCAATGACGTCAAGAACCTGGGCGGCCTGCCAACGTGCGGGCTGGCGTTTCGAGACGCCGCGGACCTCACGGTTGGACGGCGACGAGGCGTCAACCGACCTGTCGTCAGTATCAGATGAAGACGCCATGAACGAATTCTTTCACTAGTATGGACTAGAAAAAAGTTTATCCTCGGCACACGAAGATCGATCGGAGAAACCAGCTGCTCGCGTCCTCGTCAGTCCGAGAGTTCAAGACCACCGGCAAACGCCGGTCCCAACCGAGTAGGTATGACAATGCGCATCGATTACACAAATGTCTTTCCGGCTGCACTCGCCGCAATGGCGGGACTTGAGCAGGCCGTTCATTCAAGTTCTCTTGAACCGGAGTTGCTCGAACTGGTAAAGCTGCGAGCGTCCCAGATCAACGGCTGCGGTTACTGCGTGGACATGCACTCGAAGGATGCCAAGGGTATCGGTATCGACGACCAACGGCTCAACCTCGTGGTCGTGTGGCCCGAGGCGCCGAACTATTCGTCACGTGAACGAGCGGCACTCGCCTGGTGCGAGACGCTCACCACGCTGTCGAGTACAGGAGCATCCGACGATGTCTACGAGAAAGTGGCGAGTCAGTTCACGCCCGAGGAGATTGTCGCGCTCACTCTCGCAGTAGTGGCTATCAATGGATGGAACCGATTTGCGGTTGGATTGCGATCACCAGTGGGAAATTACGTCAGCCCCCACAAGACTCACTCGTGAACGGATGCCCATCTTGATCCCCGTCCGGCGATGGGGCTCAAGACATAACGCTGCGTGCCAGGTCGCGATCTTGAAGATGCAAGTCCGTGGCTGACCTCACCGATTTGAGGGGATTGAGCGATGAGTGTGACCAGAGTTCCTCACCGCGAGGGTGCCCCTTTCGCCCAAACGGGCGCAGCACGAACTAGGCGCCAGATTCGAGGGCGCCAATATCCGCTCAGGGAGTCCCTCCTCCTTAATCCGAGGGACGCCCCTACTGAAGTCTCCCGGATCCAAGGGTTCCTTGTTCGGAATCGAAACGGCAGTCTCCAAAATGCACTCCTTGATCAAGCACACAACCGCATTCGGGACACAGTAAATGGGCCCAGCAGGCGGGATCGCCACCTTGATCCTCTGTTCGTGACAGATCTGTCTCATCGGGTTTCTTTTCTTGGTCCCGCTCGCAAGTCCTGGGGTTCGATCCCCCAGTAGGGCGGTGCACGAGCCATTCGATGGAGAAACTTATGTCGCCAACTGGTTCAACCTCGTGTTCAACTTCTGGCGGTATGGCCTGGGTCGAGTGAGTTTCAAGAACGACATCGAGCGGCGGCTGCGTTTGTGCTGTGAAACGAAGTCGCCCCTCGTGAACCGTCAGTCTCGCCCAGGTACCGGGGGCAACGCGATGAGAACGTCGCAGTCCTGATGGCATGTTGCACTCGTCCCACACAGGGCTTGACCGGACAACCTGCATACCCTCTGGCAGCTCACAACGGTCGCAGAGTGGACAGTCAAGGGTCGTTCCCAACCGGGAATTTCGTCCCTCCTCCTCTAAGACCCACGCTCGAAGTTGGAAGGGCGGGCGGTGACGAACATGCTGACCGTGACCGCAGGATAACTCTGCGACCCAGTCACCATCGTCATCACAGTGGAAACTGGTGATGCTTCGCTCCATCGTGCCAGCGTATCGGTGCGACCGAGTGATTCGAAGCGCATCACCGCTTCATCGCATCATCTGGAAGACGGAATCACGCAGAGATCAGCGACTTCATAATGCGCACAACACTTGGTTAGGAACGTCGTGTGGTCTCCTCGAGTCGAGAGACGAAGAATGCCTGGTCGACGACACCGGACACGTGCGGCCTTTTCGTCGCTGGTCCACTCGACGGTCCCCCGGTGGCAGACAATGAATCGCTGCACTGAGGGCATGTTGCAGGGTCCTTCGCGATCACTGCCGCGACGATTTGGCCGAAGAGCCTGATTGGCGACAACCAGAGCAGACTGAACCATCGGGTGCGGCCTGGCGCGCGCGGGGAGATGTCGTGAGCCTGAAGGATCGACCAATTGCACGCCTAATGACAGTTGAGAACGGAAACGTCTCGCTACGTTGGCAGAGATATTTCAGCGAGTCGACCACTCGTCGTTGGGCGGCTCGTCGCGGTCAGACATAAGGCGCCACTCTCTACGTCCTCGGTCGTTCACATTTCGGAACGCGGCGGAAAGGGCGGAGCGAGAAACGCGAGCAGCGTGAGCCCTGCTCGACCTTCATTCGAGACCCGCAACTCCTCATCACCGCGAAAATAGGCGAGACAACCCGCTGCAAAGGCGACAGTACCGCTTTCGGTATTGAGAACGCCATCGCCTTCCACGACGAAGAGCATGAGATCCGATGAACCGTGGCGGTGTGGGGGTAGGGCCTGGCCCGGACTGAGCTTGATTACCCTGACACTGGACTGCAAACCGTCGATGAACGGCTGCGCGATTAACTTTTCGTTGTCGTACCCAGGGATGTCGCTAAGCCTGACGATATCCATAACTGTGGGTATAGCACGACGCGAGGTCCGACTGTACCTGGCTTTTGCGATTGAACGTCGGGGGTGGTGCGATTCAGCGCAATCTGACGAAGGACCAACGATATCGATGACCGAAGTCGCCGGTACGGGTGACGAGGCAACCGAGGGGGTCCGTAATCGCGACGTGGCACAATGGAACCTACGCATCTTGTCTGTCGAGAAGTTATGGCAGCATTTCGGACATTGCACAATACGATCAAGACATGACAATGCGAATCGGTTGCCAAACTTTGCCGGCGAACA
>Ga0307374_10008086_pt1 | contig 15812 bp, 12 predicted proteins | sample OX3MG_FD_202532 | JGI IMG/M metagenome (GOLD analysis project Ga0307374, IMG submission 202532) | Soil microbial communities from Risofladan, Vaasa, Finland - OX-3 | ecosystem: Environmental > Terrestrial > Soil > Coastal area > Acid sulfate soil | place: Finland: Risofladan, Vaasa | collected... | reverse complement strand
TCACCGTCGTCCTCGCCGTCACCCAGCGCGAGCCCGATACCGACGGCGCCCGCCGTTCCTATTCTCCCGCCCGACGCAATGCCCGAAATCGTGAAGATCATCTTGCCGGGCAATATCGTCTCCATCGGCGAGACCGTCTCCGGTGAAGTCATCACGTCGTCCAACGTCGCAAGCGTCGAGGTCAAGGTAGGGCCGTACGTGTGGCCCATGCAGAAAGTTGCGCCGGGCGAGTTCACAGTCTCGCTCGTCGTTCCGCATATCCCTCGCGCCCTACGTCGTCGCACGTACACACTCGAGGTGCTCGCGCACAACACACGAGGCGACACGGTTACGATGAGCCTGCCGATCGTGCTCCACTAACGTGCCGGTCGACCTGGCACCGGCAGGCATCTGCGTCACCGGCGATCGGCTGATACCAATCTACGCATCGCGCGCCATCGCGAGCCCCACGAGGAACCCGGCAACCTCTGCGGTCTTCATTATTGTGAGCCCGATGGCGAGAACAGGGTGCCGCGCCATCTCACCCACCCTGCTCACCAGCGCAGCACGCACCGGCGTGAGTCGTCGCACGCCCTCCCACCCGTGTTTGCGCGCGAAGCGCCGGTAACCGCGCGCATAATAGAACTTCTTGCGCGCGAGCATCCCCAGCCGAGGATGGCCCTCGTCGTGATGGATGAACGCGTTTGCGAAGAGCGGCGGCCGCGAGGCACGGACGCGCATCGAGAGATCCCAATCCTCGCCGCCGAGCAGCGATTCGTCGTAGCCGCCCGCCGCGAGAAAGGCGGAGCGACGAAAGAAGCGCGCCGCGCTCACGATCGGATCGCCGTGGTAGAAGTCGCGCTCGAAGCGCTTGCAGCGCGCCCAAAAACCCGCTCCGAACGAATCCTCCGGAATCGCCACCGCATCGCCCTCTCCAATGCGCGCCAAACACGCTTCGACGACGTCGCGATCGAGCACCATGTCGGAGTCAACGATCAGCAAGTACTCGCCCGAGGACGCTGCAACGCCCGCGTTACGCTGGGCCGAGCGTTCGGGCCCCGCATCGATGACACGATCTGCGAAGGCGTGCGCGATCGCGACGGTGTCGTCGGTGGAGGCGTTGTCGACGACGACGAGTTCGATCTGCGGATACGTCTGCTCCCGAATGCTGCGTAGGCACGCGGCAAGCGTGCGCGCGGAGTTGCGCGTGGTAACGATAACGCTCGCCGCCGGCGCAATCACTGCTAGCGCGGAGCCGGAACCTTCGGAATGCCGTTTCGGCGAAGAAAGGCGAGCTTCTCGTACCCGCGCGACCACATCCGCGTCACCACGCTATCCGGCATGCACCTTTTAGCCTGCACGCTGCGGCGGCGGCGCAGCGTATCGGGAAGTTGCGTGATGATGCGCCCGAAGGTCGCGAGATACGCGTTCGCGATCGACCATCTTCCCGTGAAGAACGCCGCCGCGGCCTCGAGCAGCAGCACGGGCGAGAAGACGAGCACGTAGGCCGCCGCATTGGTGCGATTCAAGTTGGCGAGCATCATGCGGAAGGTGTTCGCCTCGCGATTCGCGATCCGGTAGGTCGACGTCGTGTAGCGCTCGCCTCGGAGCCCCGGCGTGTAGAAGCTCCCGCGCACGTCGAAGCCGAGCGTCGAGGCGCCCTTGTGCTCGCAAAAGGCGTCGCGCACCGAGACGACCGTAGAGCCCGCAAGCCACGCGCGCCAACAGATATCGACGTCCTCGCCTCCGAAGAAGATTCCTTCGTCGTAACCGTGCAGCTGCGAAAAGAGCGCTGCGCGTACCATCAGCGCGCACCCTTGCACGAAGAATGCCGGGCGAAGATCGTACGCGGGAAGCTCGGCGACGCGCACCCCGGTCGTGGCATCGACCGGGAAGCCCCAGCGATCGATGGTGAGGCCCGTCGTCTGCACGATCTCCGGAGAGTGCGCGTCGAGCACGACCGGCGCGACGATGCCGATCTCCGGATGCTGTTCGACGACGCGCTGCAGCGCCGCAACCATGCCCGCACGCGCGACGGCATCGTTGTCGAAAAAGAGCAGGTATGAGGAGCTCGTAGCGAACGCGCCGGCGTTGCGCGCGAGCGAGAGCCCCACGTTCTTGCCCATTGCCATGAAGCGGGCGCGGTCGCCGAAACGCTCCTGCAGCATCTCCAGCGACCCGTCGCTCGAGCCGTTGTCGACGACGACGATCTCGTCAACCTGGCCGAGCAGGCTCTCGACGCACGCGAGATTTGCGGCACCTCCGTTGTAGTTCACGACGATCGCCGCCGTGGCGTTCTCTTTCACCCGCGCCTCACGCAGACCGCGATCGCGGCGAGGAAGAACGCGGCGTCGCCGTATAGCTCGGCCAGCCATTCAAACCCGGCGAGATGCGCGACGATGGCGAGCGCCAATACGACGAGCGCCGCGTGGGGAGACCAGCGCAACGACGCTAGGAGCGTGCGCGCCAAACGAACCATGCGGCAACTCCGAGGGCACAGAACAGACCGATGATCTCGAACGCAACTACTGCGTTGAATACGACGAACCTCCCTGCATTAGCGATCGGCCACGCATCGCGCCATCCGTCGATCGCGACGCGTGGCGCAATGCGTACGCCGTGGCCGACCTCGAGCCCGATCCACGACCAGTCGTAGCGCTGGCCCAAGACCGCGAGGCCTCCCCGCCGCACGAGCGAGCGCGTCTGCGGCACCCCGAGATCGTAGAGCGAAAGCGCGCCGAAACGTGCGGGCGTCGCGTGCAGAACGCGCGCGATCTGCGCATCCGAGAGCCAGGGTTGCGCTTTGATGAAGTCGTTACGATAGAGCACGTACCGGATGCCGATCGCGCGCAGCAGCGAGGGAGTCTGCGGCGAGCGCGCGTCGAGCGCCGCACGCACCCTGTCGGCCACAGCCTGCGACGCACGATGCTTCAAGTAGCCGCCGCCCTTGATCAGCCCCGCGTCGAGAGCGAGCAGCGGCCGTGCGATGAGATTTTGCGGCAGGCCATCGCCGCCGTAATAGTTCCAGGAGTAGCGAACGTCGTAGCCTTCGCCCAGGTTCGGCGGCAAGAGCAGCACGCCGCCGCTGCGCCCGCTGTGGTTGAGATATCCCGCCGCCTCGCTCCAATATGCCGGCACGCGCACGTACACCGAGGGCGAGTAGAATCCGTCGGGCGCGTTGACGTCGCCGTGAAAGGCGGTGCCCGTCACCAGCAAGATTCCCGAGAGCGACGCAACGACGACCGCCGCGGTTGCGACCGGCAGCCGGAGCCGGCGAAGGCGCAACGCGTCGAAGGCCGCCGCGGTGATGACGCTCGCCAAGAGAAAGGCGAGGATCGTTGCGCCGCCGGGATCGTCGAAGAAAAAGACACCCGGGATCTTCCACAGCAGTGCGCTCAGTCCAGAGAGCGGCGCGTGCGATCCCTTCGCGATGAACGTCATCACGAGAAGGCAGGCCATGCCGTAGCGGGCCGCTGCGAGCTGCCGCCCGCGCAGAACGATCAGCCCGGTAACGCCTCCGGCAAACGCCAGGAATCCCGCGGCATAGGTAAGCGGATTTGCGTCGTAGGCGGCAGCGCCGGGAAAGTACTCGGCAAACGCCCAGCCCCAGCTGAAGAGCCCGCGCAGATCGTTGAGCAGGCTTGCGCGCGCGAACGTCCACGCGTTTGCGGCCAGGCTCGTCGGATGCGGAATCACGACGCCGACGAACGAGAGCACGTCGGGAACCGCCCACCAGAGTGAAACCGCGATCATCGGCACCGCCGTGACCGCTGCCCAGACGAAGAACGCGCGCATGTCCCGCGCAAAGAAGGCGCAGAAGACCGCCAGCAGCACCGCCGCGACGAGCAGTTGAAAGACGAGCTGCGGGGTGATGCCGAGCACCGGAAATACGAGCAAGGCGAAGATCGTGAGCGCCGCGCGCATCGCCGGGCGGCGCTGCGGATCGCGCGCCGCCGTGACCACGAAGAATCCAAGCCACGGAAGCAGCGCGAGAAAGGTTTCTTGCGTTGCGTTGAGGCTCGGGACAATCGTCTGGGTGAAGGGATTGATCGTATAGATCCACGCAGCAACGGTCGCCGCAGCAACGGTGACGCCGCATCGCCGCGCGAACGAGAACGCGCCGAGCCAGCTTGCCGCGAGCAGCACGTAGATGAGCGCGATCTCGCCGAGCCCCGGGCCGAAAAGCTTGTCGAGCACCCACCAGAGCGCCATGAACGGCACGAAGGAGAACGAACCCGAAATCTGGCCGAAGTAGTTGTCGTAGTCGTTCCACGCCGGAAGCGCCTTGTGGAACCAGACGCCGGGATCGAGCTGCGGCGCCGAGTCACCTTGGGCGATGATCGCCCCGGGATGCCACCAGTGCAGCGCCACGACGGCGAGCACCGACAAGGAGAGCGCAGTCGCGCTACGGGCGAGTTTCAAGCTTTACGCGTGCAACGTCGGCGCTGTGGAAAACCCAGCTGTCGCGCTTTCGGACGAAGCCGTAGTGTCGCCCGATCGTCGCGCGCGCGATGAGATCGATCATCGCCTCGGCCGAGGCGTCCCATGAAAACTCCTTCGCTCGATCGACGGCCGCGCTCGAAAGCCTCGCGCGCAACGCATCGTCCGATAGCACCCGGACGATGGCCGGCGCAAGATCGCTTGCGTCGGGGACGAGCAGCCCCGTGACGCCGGGAAGAATTGCTTCGCGCAAACCGGGCACGCTAAAGGCGACCATGGGGGTACCGCACGCCGCCGCCTCGATGACGCCGACGCCCCATCCTTCGATCTCCGAGGCGCTGACCGCAACCCACGCGCTCTGCAACAGCTCGCGCTTGCGCTCGAAGCTCACGAAGCCTTCGAAGACGACCGCGTCCGCGACGCCCGCCTCGCGCGCGCATCGTTCCAAGCGGGCGCGGTCGTCGCCATCGCCCGCGATATGCAACGCGGCTTCGGGAACGAGCGCGCGAACGCGCCCAAACGCCTCGATGATGCGATCGACGCGCTTGTACTTCTTCAGCCGCCCGAGGTAGAGCACCATGGGATGCGCCGATTTCGCGCCCGGGCCGAGCCGGTCGTCGACGCCGTTGTGAATCACCTCGATCGCATGACGGGGGATGCCAAGCTCATCGTGCATCGCTTGACGCGTGTCTTCGGAGACGGCAACGAAAGCGTCGTTCCCGTAGAGACGCGGCATGAGCCATCGCTCCGCCCACGCGAGCGCTGCCGAGATCGGCCACCGCATGTGCTGCCGCAAGACCGTCTGGTGCACGTGGTGCACGACGCAGACTTTCGGCTTCATCGAGAAGAGCGGGCTGAAGAACGGGATGCCGTTCTCGGCGTCCACGACCACGTCGAAGCGATCGCGAAAGCGCCGCAGATACGTTAAAGGAAGGCGCACGTAGACGGAGAGCGCGTTCCCGACGCGCGTAACGCGAATCCCGTCGATCATCTCTTCTCTGGGCGCCCCGGCAAAGCCGGCGGTCAGCCACTCGACCGCGTGGCCTTGCGCGACCCAACGCCGCGCCATCTCGTGCAAATACGCCTCAGCTCCGCCGGCTTGCGGATGGCGCGGATCCCTCCAGTTCAGCAGCAGCACGTTGAAACCGTGATGCGAGCGCAGCGGCGCCGTAGGAATGAAGTAGTCGAACGCCGGCACGATCGCGCGAAAGAACGAGTGCCGGATCCGCAAGCGCAGGATCGAGGCGAGCATGCGCAGCGAGGCGGGCACGAGCCGCACGCGCGAGCCGGCGGCATCGCGCCACACGGTCGGAAGCTCGATGATCCGCATGCCGGCGTTCTTCATCGCAAAGAGCAGATCGACGTCGAAGGCGAAGTTCGACGTCTCGACGTCCGGCAGGACGTTTAAGAGCGCATCGGCGCGAAAGGCCTTCGCGCCGCACTGCGTATCGCTGACCTTCAATCCGAAGAGCAGCCGAACGATGGCGTTGAAGACGCGGCTAGCAAAACGGCGCTGCAGCGGCTGGGCGATCTCGACGACGGCTCCACGGCACCAGCGCGACGCGACGACGGCGTCGTAGCCGTCGAGCGACTCGCAGAGCCTGCGCATCTCCGCAGCAGAGGTTGCATGATCGGCATCGACGTAGGCGACGATCGGCGCTTGTGCGACGAGCATGCCGGCACGAACGGCCCCGCCCTTACCGATTGCATCTTCTATTTCGACGATCGAAACATTCGGATGCCGGCCGGCGAGCTTGCGCGCGATCTGCGGTGTGGAATCGGTGCATCCGTTGAGAACGACGATGATTTCGGAGTCTTCAAACGCGCGAGAGAAATCGCGAACCGTTCCTTCGATTCGCGTCGCCTCATTGTGCGCCGGTATGACAATGGAGAACCGCATCGCCGCCCTTCCCGTACTGCGACCGCCGTTCACCTCGGCTCCTACTTTCCCTGGTGTTGCAGCCGCACGGGGCGGCGCCTCCATTAACTCTTCCCCGACCACTCGCCCATCGGTTTCAGATCGGCCCGCGATACGCGCCACGCGCGTCACGGCGCGCATTCATCTCGACATCGAGTGCGCGCACGAGCCCGGCCGACGGATCGAACGCCGCTCCCGCGATGCGTACCTCGGCAACCGGCCGCAGCGTGGCCGTCGTCGTCAGCACGACCGCCGGCCAGCAGAAGAACGAGAAGATACGCCTGGCACGTATCCGGTGGGCGAGGGCAACACCAGCGCGGCAAACGCAATTGCGGCGACGACGGGAAAGGCGAGCTCGTATCTACGCGTCATGGGCGGGCGATCGAGGTGCAAGAGCGCGGGCTGCAGCGGCAATGGTGCGCACCGCCCGCCTCGCCGCCTGGCTTCCCCGGTTTGGGGGGCGGCGCGAGCGCTCGGAGAAACAAGCGCTTCGTTTTGAAGCTCCGCGTCGTCATCTTCAACTGGCGCGACCTCGCACACCCGAAAGCCGGCGGCGCCGAGGTCGTGACGCACGCGCTCGCCGTCGCCCTCGCGCGCCGCGGTCACCGTATTCTGTGGTTCACGAGCCGCCCGCCCGGAACTCCGCCACGCGAGGATCGCGACGGCTACGCGATCGAGCGGCGCGGAAACGAGCTAACCTGCCGCTTCTTCGCGTGGGCCTGGCTGCGCAGAAACGCCGGCTACTTCGACGTCGCGATCGATGAAGTGAATACACTACCGTTTCTCTCGCGCTTCGCAACGAATCGGCCGGTCGTGCTCTGGCTGCACCAGCTCGCGCGCGAAGTCTGGCTTGCGGAAGCGCCCCCGCTGCTCGGGCGTATCGGATATCTGCTCGAACCCGCGATGTTACGCAGCTATCGCCGCGGCCCGATCGTGACGGTCTCGCCGTCGAGCGCGGCATCATTCGTCTCTGTGGGTCTCGGCGCAGATGCAGCCGTCGTGGGCGAGCCGCTCGCACCAGCAGAGGATGCCGTGGCGTCGCCGCGCGTGGGGCGCATCGGATATGCGGGCCGTATAACCCCCTCCAAGCGCATCGATCACATTCTGCGCGCGCTCGCGCTCGTACGCGCGCAACTCCCGGACGCCGAGCTCGTCGTCGTCGGCAGGGGATCCACGCGCGAGCTGCGGCAACTGCAGGCGCTTGCACGGCGGCTCGGCGTAGGCGCAGCCGTCACCTTCGCGGGACGCCTTTCGGACGACGCGCGCGATGCGGTGCTGCGTACCTGCGACGTCGTTGCGATGACGTCGCTGCGCGAAGGTTGGGGGCTCGTCGTTTCGGAAGCCGCGCGCTTTCGCGTGCCAAGCGTCGTCTATCCGGTTGCCGGCCTCGTCGATTCGGTGCAAAACGACCGCACCGGCATCGTAGTGGACGAATCGACGCCCGAGGCGCTCGCAGCCAGCATCGTGCGCGTCGTACGAAACCGAGCGCTACGCAAGCGCCTGGGCGATGGCGCGGCACAATACCTTGACGCGTTCTCCGAAACCCGCTTCGTCGACGCTTTTGAAGACGTGCTGCTTACCGCCGTCCGGGCGGCGCAGCAGACGAGAGCGTGACGGAGTACGCTCTCATCGATCCCTTCGAGTACATCGTCATGGCCGTGACGGGAAATGAGCCGCGAGTGAGGCTCAGCGACGTATCCCGCAGCGGCTGCGCGTCGACGGCGCCGCCGTCGAAGGCTGCGCTCAGCAGATTCGAACTCGCGCCGCGAACCGCGATCGTCAAGGTGAGCGCGTGAAACCGCGCGTCGTTCGCGTGGTGCCCAATCCGGCCGAGGACGCTGCGCGCTCCTCGCACCCAGCGCTCCAGGTAGACGTCGCCGTTGCCGTCGTAAGCGACACCGTACCCGTCGGTATAGACGCTGCCCAAAACGAGTACCGACCGTCCTGCGGCCGCCGCCTTCGCGATGCGTACGCGCAGCGTCACCGTCGCGCCGGTCGGGAGCGCGCCTTCCACCGCGAACGTCTTCGACGCGGAAAAGGGCTGCTCGGCAGTAGCGACGGCGTGGCTGCAGGCCGGCATGACGAGCGACAATGCTAGGGAATTGACGATCGGTACAAGGCGAGCGCGCCGCATCGATGCTCTCCAGCTAAGCAAGAAGCCTTCCCCCAAGACGCTAGCAATCTACCGCATGCTTTCCCGTGCATCGCAGCGGCTTCCTCCGAACGGTCAAGATCGCGGGGAAGGCCTCGCCGACACCAGCGTGACGGAGTAATCTTGCATCGAGCCATCCTGACCGGCGGTGAAGACGCTTGCCGGAAACGGGCCGGCGACGAGGTTCAGCGACGTGTCCCGCAGCGGCTGCGCGTCGACGGCGTCGCCGTCGAAGGCTGCGCTCAGCAGATTCGAGCCCACACCGCGAACCACAAGCGTCAAGACGAACGTGTGAAACCCTGTGCCGTTCCGATGATGCACGATACTGCCGAGGACGCTGCGCGCGCCGCCTACCCACCGCTCGAGATAGACGTCGCCGTTGCCGTCGTAAGTAACGCCATAGCCGTTCGTGTAGACGCTCCCGAACACGAGCGCGGTGCTGCCCGCGATCGCTCCTTTGGCGATGCGAGCTCGTATCGTCACCGTTGCGCCCGGCAACAGCGCGTACTCCTGCGAGCTACTCGCACCGTCTACGCCCGCAAGCGAGCCGTCGGCCCGGACAGATGCGCCGGGAAACGCCGTCTCCGCTTCGAGATCGCGCAAGCGGCGCGCGTAGATCGTGTCGCCGTCTGCAACGAAGAGCGTGCGGCCCACGACGACCGGAGGGCTCGCGGAGAAACCCACGGGAAAGCGCAGGCGGGATTCGACGTCTCCGTCGAAGGCGCGTACGACGTAGAAGTAGCCCGCCACGTCGCCGAAATAGACGTTGCCGTCGTAGACGACGGGGCTCATGCGCACCGGCGCGCGCGTGCGCACCGTCCAGAGCACGCGTCCGGTCTTCGCGTCGAACGCGGCGAGTTGCTCGCTGAAGCTCAGCGAATCGTAGAAGACGCCGCCCGCATACGTGCCAGCGATTGCAAGCTCGAGCGTGCCGCCGGGAATGTACGGTCCGACGGCGGGGTCGTCGTACTCCCACACCTTCGCGCCGTTTGCGGCGTCGAGTGCGTAGACGCGGCTTTGCAGCGGCGTGCCGTCGGAGATCGTCATCCCGTGCCGGAGCTGGCTTTGCGTGCGAATCGGGACGAACATACTCTCGACGAAGATCCTTCCATCGGCCGCAACGGGCGAAGAGTCGCCCCATCCGTGCGGGCTGGTCCACGCGATTCTACCGTCGGTGGCGCGGACGGCCCACGTCCACGATTCTTCGTCGAGAAGATTCCATTGCGCCTTGCGGTAGATGCGTAGGCCCGCCTGCGGAGAGACCGCGGAGGCGCCCACGACGAGGCCGCCAGTGGCCACAAGCGAGCTCATAGAATCGAAGCCGGGGTAGGCGGTTCGCCATAGAAGCGACCCGTCGTGAAGACTCAGCGCGCGCACGACGCCGTCGCCGGCGGCAAAGAGCAACGCCGGGCGGCCGCCGACGGAAGCGATCACGCCGGTCGGCATCGCTTGGCCGCGCACGGCGCGGCGCCAAACGAGCGCGCCGCTCCTCGCGTCGAACGCGTAGACCACGTCGCCGCCCGGAACGCCCATGAGCGCGCCTTGCGGCGTGTCGTAAAGCCAGCGATTGTTTCCGGTGCCGACGATAACGAGGCCATTCGAGACGAGCGGTGCGTTCATCGCGATGTTCGCAAGCCGCATGCTTTGCCATCGTACCCGGCCCGTGCGTGCGTCGAGCGCGTAGAGATGCCGGTCGAAGGACTCGACGTACAACGTGTCGCCGACGATCGAGAGCGCCCCGTTGACGCGCCCCCCGAGACGGCGGCTCCACGCGACGTCCCACGCCGGCGCGGCAAAGACCGCGTTGTTGTCGGCGCGATACTGATACATCGTCCACGCGTGCTGCGGAACGATCGACGCGCATGCCGTAAGACAGAGCGCGAGGGTCGAGGCCGCTTTCATCTGCCGTAGAGTCGATCGTGCGGTATCCAGCGCCCGAGCGCGACGCCGAGAACGGTCCCCGACAACTCGACGGCCTTCAATATCACGAGCCCGACGCCGAGCACCGGATGGCGCAGCATCTTGCCGGCGCCTCGCACGAGAGCGCCGCGCGCGGGGTTGAGCCGCCGCATCGCGCCGGCTCCGTGCTTGCGCACGAAGCGAGGCCAGCTCTGACCGTAGTAGAGCTGTTTGACGAAACGCTCGCGCAGACTAACTCGCCCTTCATCGTTCTGCATGAGGGCATCTGCGAATACGAGCTGCCGCCCGCGCAGGACGCGCATCGAAGCGTCCCAGTCGTCCCCGCCGAGCAGCGTTTCGTCGTACCCGCCCGCGTCCAGAAGCGCGGCACGCCGGAAGAACCGTGCGGCGCTGACCACGCGGTCGCCATGGTACAGCGTGCTCTCGAAGGCTTTGCAGCGCGACCAAAATCCCGACCCGCAGGCAATCCGGTCGATGGCTACCGCATCGCCCGAACCGCACCGCGCGATGCACGAGGCGACGACGTCGGGCGAGAGCGTCATGTCGGCGTCGCCGACGAGGACGAACTCGCCGCGCGCCGCCGCGATGCCGGCGTTACGCTGGGCGCAGCGCTCGCGCCCGGCCTGAAGCACGAGATCGGCGTGCCGTCGCGCGATCATGACCGTGTCGTCGGAGGATGCGTTGTCGACCACGACGAGTTCGACCGCGGGGTAGGTCTGCGCGCTCACACTGCGCAAGCACGCGTCGAGCGTTCGCGCAGAGTTGCGCGTCGGGATGACGACGCTCACCAGCGGAGCAGCGCTCACGGGCGCAGCCACCATGCGCCGAGCGCAAAGATCGCGAGCGCGGGAAGCTCGGCGAGCGCGCCCAACTCCGAAACTGCGGTCGGCACGAAGAGGAGCAGCCCGGTTCCATTTTTGCCGAGCCGCCACCCGTTGAACTCGCCCACGATGCGAACGTGCTCGGAGGCCGGAACGAAACCTTCCCGAAATCGCAGGTAATCCGCGAGCGGGTCGCCGCTCGGGCGTGCGCCCGGCGGCAGCAGTGCGAGATGCCACGACGGATCGAACGCTTGGTTCTGCTCGAGCAGCCGCCCCGCAAAGGCCGGGCCGACGGCCTCCGACGCGTTGAGCTGAACGAACGCCTTCGGATCGGCGAGCGCGGGATATGCGGCGACGCTGCGCGGCCGCGCACCGCGAACGAGGTAGAGCGCGTCGGACCCAAACGTCGCGCTGCGGCGAAGCCACGGCACGCTGCCCAAGAGCCGCTGCGATGTGGCCCGATCCAGATCGTACAGCCACGGCCGGTTCAGCGCGTCCTCCGGGTCGTCGACGAGCGCGACGTACTGCACGCCGATGCTCGCCAGCACGCGATGGATCTCCTCCGAACGCACGAATCGGTAGAGCAGCTTCGGGATCGTGTCACGATGATGGTACAGCAGCTCGGTCATCCCGAGGGGCGGCGTCGCAAGGGCCATCTGGCCCGCGGAGACGATCGGATGGCGCACCGACGGGTCGACACCAGGAAAGTACGACGGAAAGAGCGCGACTGTTCCGTCTCCCGACGCCGTGTCAATGAATCGCTGAAGCGCCACGTCCTGCGGCCGCAGACGCGTCGCGGCGAAGTTCGATTGGCGCGTCGGATCGAACGCGTCGCGCATCAGCAGCGCAACGAAGATCACCCCGGCGACGGCGACGACAGGCTGCAGCCGCAGGTGCCGAAGACGTGCAAACGCGGTCGCACGGTCGAGCGCGAGCGCGACGCCGAACGACGCCCCGAAAACCGCGATCGAGTAGAGCTTTTCGACGCCGCGGAACAGGTCGAAACCCGGCAGATGCAGATAGAGGAACGCGCTGACGAACCCGAGCGGCGATTTCGGCCCCGACAGCACGACGACATCCGCGACCCAGAGCGCCGCGAACGCCACCGCGAGGTCGCGCCGCCGCGCGACGTAGAAGCCCGCCACAGCGAGTGCCGGCAAGAGAAAGAACGGCAGCTCCACGGGCTCGGCCGCGAAGGCCGGCACGACAAGATTGTGATGGTAGTACGGATAGAAGAGCGCGAGCGCGTGCCCGATCGAGAGCTTTCCGGAGAGCTTCAGAAACGACGAGAAGGCCGTGTCGACCGCCGCCGAGAGCGGAGAGAGAATGAGCGACAGCCACCAATAGAGCGTGAGCAGCAGCGCGAGTCCGGCTGCTACGGCGACCCGCAATGCGATCGCGCGCGTTGCGTAGCGCCGTCGTCGGCGGGCGACGAGCGCCCCGTAGACGACCGCACATGCCAAGATGGTGAGATACGCGTAGCGCACCTCGTACACGGCTTGCACGGCGATGAGAAGCGCGAGCGTAGTCGCCGCGAATGCACGTCTTTCCCGCACGACTACGAGGAAGCGGTCCAGAACGAACGGCATGAGCGCGTACGCAATCAGCGCAGGAATGTGACCGCGTTCGATCGAGCCGACTGTCCAGGTGTTGAGTGCAAAAAGGGCGGTAGCGACGCTCGCGGCCGCCGGCGACACCGCGCGCCTGCGCAGGAACCAGTACGGCGCGATAATCGCGAGCGCGCAGTACGGCCACAGCCAAAAGAGCCGTTCGAGTACCGTCCACGGGATGCCGGCGCGGAGCAACGCCCCCGTCACTGCCCAGACCGGGAACGACGGCCACCACGGCTGCATGTTTTGGCCGAAGTCGCGCAGCGGCTCGATCGACGGGGGCCAAAAGCCGGAATGCAGGATCGTCGTTTGCGTCAAGAATGGAGGCGCGAGGAAATCCTCGCCCGCGATTAAGCCCGGCGCGAACCACGCGTGCAGAACCGCGACGAGCAGCACGGCGGGAAGCGCGAGGGGCCAGTTACGCCGAAGCTTTGCCTTCACGCAACGATTGTAGCGCAACTGCGGCGACCGCGGCGAGCGCGATGGCGGCGTTCCCCACGACCATGACGCGCACAACCTCGAGGAGCGAGGCGTGGAAGATGCCGATCGCGCCGAGGGTCAAGCAGGCTCCCGCAACCGTCGGCAGGGCGAACGCCACGCGGCGCGTCGCGATCCCATACGACGCCACCAGGTTCGTGAGCGCGAGGAGCGCCATCGCGACGGCGTACCACGTCAAGAGCCCCGACGCGCCGTCGAACGCACCGCCGAGCAGCAGGTGCAGCAAGGGAGTCGCTGCCATTGCGATCACGCCCAGGCTCACGGCGGTCAGCACGGCGAAGACCCCGAGCGCGCCCCGGAGCGCTCCGGCGCTCGCCTCGCCGCGCGAGTAGCGCACGGTCGCCGCCGGCAGCAACACGACCGGAACGAAGCCGACGAGGTACAGCACGATCTTTCCGACCAGTGCCGCCGCCGCGTAGATCCCCGTCTGCTGCGCGTTGAAATAGTGCGTCACGAGCACGACGTCTGCATATCCCATAAGCGAGAACACGATCACCATAGCTGCCGCGCCTCCGCCGGAAGCGAGCATAGCCGCGCGGTCGTATCCCTCGCTTGAAACGGGTCCGCGCATTGCCAGCGTCACAGGAACGAGCGCGACGAGTGCCCCGCACGCGGCGCCGACCAAAAACCCCAAGACGCCGCCCACGAGGCCCATGCCCGCCGTCGCAAAGGCGACGATCGCCGCCACTTTTGCGATTCCCTCGCCGCTCGCAGAGAGGGCGTAGATGCCGAATCGGTGCGCGCCCTGCGCGAGCGCGCGAAACGCGGCGCTCGCGACGACGACCGCGGCGATCGGGCCGCAGAGCCACACAACCATGACCGGCAAGTGGAGTTTGGCGGCGAGAAGCGGGCCCAGCAGCGCAAAAGCGGCGACGTACAAGGCGGCGGCGATCGCAACGAGGCGCGACAGGTCGCGGGCGAGGCGATTCGTGCGCCGGACATCTCGTGCGTAGTACTCGGCTGCAAGCCGCGAAACGGCGGGCGCGGCGAGCGCGGACGGCAACGCGGCAATCGTCGCGAGGGACATGGCGGCGTACAGCATGCCGTATTCGTGCGGCCCGAGCCACCGGCCGGCGACCGCGTGAAACGCGAAGCCACCGAGGTTGAGAACCGTCGACCCCGCGAAGACCAGCGCGCCGCAGGTGAGAAGCGAAGGGAATCTGCCGGCAACGGGCCGCGCTGCCGCCCCCGCGGCGGCGACGTCCACGTTAAATCCGCACCTTCACGCGCTGAACCGGCGCGACGCGCTGGCAGAGGGCGCTGCCGAGGTCCTCGCGATCGTAATAGTGCAGTACCCGCATACGGTAGAATATGGCCAAGGTGTCGAGCAGTACGTTCCACACGGTCCGCAGGTTCAAACGGCCGAGCCCCCGCCGGAACTCCAGCACGACCGGCGCGTCGGCGATGCGGTAGCCGCGCCGGAGCGCGACCGCGAGAAGCTCGACATCAAAGGCGAAGCGCTTCACGCACACGCGCGGAAAGATGTCGTCGAGCAGGGCCGTTTTGAAGAGCTTGAGGCCCGTCTGCGTGTCGCGCACCGGCAGCCCGAACAGTATCCGCGTCAGTGCGAAATAGAGCTTGCTGTAGAGGCGCCGAACTCGCGGATACGTCACGCGCGAGCCGGGATGCCATTTCGACCCGATCACGGCGTCCGCGTCCAGCAATCGCATCGTTTGGAAGAGTACCGGAAGCTGTCGCGGGTGGAGGTCCATGTCGGCGTCGAGGAACACGACGAGCTCGCCCGCCGCCGCAGCGCTGCCGACCCGCAACGCATTGCCTTTGCCGCTATTTGCATCGCACCGCATAACGCGAACGCGTTCCGGGTCCTCGCGAAGCACGCGTTTGGCTTCACTGTACGTGTCGTCGCTGCTGCCGTCGTCGACGATGATCAACTCGAAGTCGATGCCAAAATCGTTCAGGACGCCGATGGTTTCCCGCATGTTTGCCGCGATGTGACACGACTCGTTGAAGGCAGGCACCACGACGGAGACCCTGCCTGCCGAGCCGTTCTCCACCGCGACCGAACGACCGTACACCCGTGACCTCACGGACTCACCCCTTCTGCCGAGCAAGGGAGGCTCTCGGTCCCTTGCACCGTTAAACGCAACCGTACCCACGGGTCTAGCGACGTATGCTTACAGTGCGATTAGAATACGCTCTTCCCCTGAGCAACGTCTGCCCAACGTCCATCTGGTATGATGAGAGCCGCTGCCCTAAGAAATCAAGGCTCGCAGGTGCCTGCTCGTTCGCAATTCCTTCGCAAGCGGCGCCCATAGTCGGCTCGCATGCTCCCCTGCAAGAGGAACCAGGCCGCCTAGCCGGTAGAGGCTAGCCGGCAGATGCTCACCCTGGATGGCGCTAAGATCGCTCGCCTCCGCCTTAGCCGGGGGCTCACGTCGCAAAAGGCGCTGGCGGAGAGGACGCGCGAGGTCGATCCGCTGGGCACCGGCGTCGCGATGCGCCTGGTCTGGGAC
>Ga0307374_10008084_pt1 | contig 15819 bp, 13 predicted proteins | sample OX3MG_FD_202532 | JGI IMG/M metagenome (GOLD analysis project Ga0307374, IMG submission 202532) | Soil microbial communities from Risofladan, Vaasa, Finland - OX-3 | ecosystem: Environmental > Terrestrial > Soil > Coastal area > Acid sulfate soil | place: Finland: Risofladan, Vaasa | collected... | reverse complement strand
CTATCGAGCGCGCGTTCCCCGACCCCGGTCCACCTGTCGACCCCGGTCCACCTGTCGGCTGGCCGACAGGTCGGCTGTCGGCCCGCCGCTCACCCGGCCGTCGCGGGGGCGACCATCATCGGCCCGTCGGACGCCCTCGGCATGTGCCTGTCCGATCGGTCGGTTCCCGGCCCAGAGGGGGAGGGCCGGGCATCGACGGCTCGGTCAGCCGAGCGAGGCGAGAGTCGCGACGAGTTCCCGGACCGCCGCCGCACTGCGGTCGAACGCCGCCTGCTCGTGACCCGTCAGGGCGATCTCCATGACCCGCTCCATGCCGCCCGCCCCGAGGACCACCGGCACGCCGACGAAGAGGTCGTGCGTCCCGAACTCGCCCGCGAGGAGGACCGCGCACGGGAGGACACGCTTCCGATCGAGGAGGATCGACTCGACCATCTCGAAGACGGCGGCAGCCGGGGCGTAGAACGCCGAGCCGCTCTTGAGCAGCGCCACCACCTCCGCGCCGCCGTTCGCCGTCCGCGCGCAGAGCGCGGCGACCCGCTCCGGCGACATGAGCTCGGTGATCGGGATGCCGGCCACGGTCGAGTAGCGCGGCAGCGGGACCATCGTGTCGCCGTGTCCGCCGAGGACGAAGGCGTGTGTGTCGCTCACGCTGACTCCGAGCTCCTCCGCGATGAACGCCCGGAAGCGCGCCGAATCGAGCACGCCCGCCATGCCGAGCACGCGCTCACGTGGGAAGCCGGAGGCCTCCATCGCAATGTGGCACATCGCGTCGAGGGGGTTCGTGACGATGATGAGGATCGCGCCCGGCGAGACAGCCGCGGCGGCCCGGACGACGGACCGCACGATGCCGGCATTCTTCGCCAGCAGGTCGTCGCGGCTCATCCCCGGCTGGCGAGCAAGCCCGGACGTGACGACGACGATGTCGCTGCCCGCCGTGTCGGCGTAATCGTTCGTGCCGACGATCCGTGCGTCGTGACCCACCACCGGGGCCGCCTCGGCGAGATCGAGTCCCTTGCCCTGGGGGAGCCCTTCGACGATGTCGACGAGGACGACGTCGGCGATCCCGGACTCGACGATCCGCTGTGCCGTGGTGGCGCCGACGTTCCCGGCGCCGATGACGGTGACCTTGTTGCGAGCCATGGGTGGCTGAGCTCCTTGTGGGTTCGGATCGTCGCAGCGGTCGCGGTCTATCCGACCCGCGGACCGGCCGCCGCCACCCCGGGGGTGACGCTGTCGGCGAACTTCACGAAGTTCTCCGCGAACATCGTCGCGAGTCGCGCGGAGGCGCGATCGTAGGCCTGCCCGTCGGCCCACGTCGAGCGTGGTGAGAGGAACGAAGGCGGGACGTCCGGGCACGAGACGGGCACCTCCACGCCGAAGATCGGGTCGCGGACGGTCGGCACGTCATCGAGTGCGCCGGAGAGCGCGGCCCGGACCATCGAGCGAGTGTGGTCGATGTTCATCCGCTCGCCGGTGCCCCAGGGCCCGCCCGTCCAGCCGGTGTTGACGAACCAGGCGGTGACGTCCCAGCGAGCGAGTCGATCCGCGAGCATCGCGGCGTACTCGCTCGGGCGGCGCGGCATGAACGGCGCCCCGAAGCAGGTCGAGAAGGTGGCCCTCGGCTCACGGACGCCGATCTCGGTCCCGGCCAGCTTCGCGGTGTAGCCGCTGATGAAATGGTAGGCGGCCTGATCGTGGGTCAGGCGCGAGATGGGCGGCAACACCCCGAACGCGTCCGCCGTCAGGAGGATGACATTGCGCGGCTGCCCCGCCATCCCGGTCGGGTCGGCGTTGCCGATCATGTCGAGCGGATACGCTGCCCGGGTGTTCTCGGTGAACCGCTCGGAATCGAGGTCGAGCTCGCGGGTCTGTGGATCCAGGTCGACGTTCTCGAGGATCGTCCCGAAGCGACGGGTCGTGGCGAAGATGTCCGGTTCGTACATCGGCGACAGGCGGATCGTCTTGGCGTAGCAGCCGCCCTCGAAGTTGAAGAGGCCGTCGGGCCCCCAGCCATGCTCGTCGTCCCCGATGAGACGGCGCAACGGGTCGGCGGACAGGGTCGTCTTGCCGGTCCCGCTCAGGCCGAAGAAGACCACCGGGTCGCCGGCCGGCCCGACGTTCACCGACGAGTGCATCGGCAGGATGCCTTCATCCGGGAGGACGTAGTTCATGACCGTGAAGGCGGCCTTCTTGATCTCGCCGGCGTATTCGGTACCGACGATGATGACCTCCATCCGGGCGAGGTCGAGGAGGATCGCCGTCTCCGTGCGGGTCCCTTCCGTGGCCGGATCCGCCTTGAACGAAGGGACGTCGATGATCGTGAAGTTCGGCTCGAACGTCACGAGGTCGGAGGCACTCGGTCGACGGAACAGGTTGCGGACGAAGATGCTCGCCCAGGCGGTCTCCGTGTACACCCGTAGCGACCGCCGGTGCGCCGGATCCGCGCCGATGTGGCAGTCCTGCGCGTAGAGCGGTCGGTCGGCCAGGTAGTCGGCGAGCCGGGCCCGCAGCCTCGCGTAGTGCTCCGGCGCGATGGGGTGGTTGATCTCACCCCACCAGATCTTCGCTTCGGTCGAGGGCTCGCGGACGACGAACTTGTCCTGCGGGCTGCGTCCGGTGTGCTTCCCGGTGCGGACCACGAGCGGACCGGCAGCGGCGACGATCCCCTCCCCGGCCCGGATGGCGTCCTCGTAGAGCTCGGCCACGCTCAGGTTGGCGCGCAGGTGGCGGCCGAGCGTCGGCCCGGCGCGGCCGACGAGCGTCGCTCCACGCGTCCGCGGATCGGTGGGGGCTGCGGTCATCTCCGGTCTCCCATGCGCACGAGCCTCGTCGAGCCGACCCGAGTCATCGGGTGGTCGACCGGCCGCGCGTGGCTCCGTGCCCGATGGTGTCGTCGGTACCGGAGGGAGTCGGCTTTCGCAGTCGGCCGGATGATACTCCGGTCGGCAACGGGTTGCGAAATGGTTGCTGCGCCGTCAGTGACCGGCCAGGACGGCCGGTACTCCCGATTACCCGGAGGCGACCGGGCGGGCGACCTTCTCACCGGCGCGGGCGCCCGCGGTCGTCCACCGCGCCAACCCCGCCTCAAGGCGGGCGAGCAACGGCGGCGACCCGAGCCGGGTGAAGATCTCGCGCGCCTCATCGGCGGCCGCGCGCGCGTCGGCGACGTCCGGGCCGATGAGCGTCGCGAAATCGAGCAGGCTCATGCCGAGGTGGATCGGCAGCCGGAGGTCGCGATGGGCGACGATCGCAGCGCGGTAGTCCGCAACCGCCTCGGCCCGATCGCCCTCGAGCGCCCGGACCCCGGCGACGAGGAATCGCCGATCCGCAGCGACGACCGGTCCCCGTTCCGGCTGAGCCAGATGCAGGCCCAGCGCTCGGCGGGCTCGTCGCGCGTCGGCCGACCAGATGGCGGCTCGCGTCGCCCAATCGGCCCCGACGAACGCGCCGTCCAATCCGAGCTCGGCACATCGCGTGCCCGCGGTGAACGCCTGCTCGAAGCGCCCGGCGAGCGCATCGATGACGGCGACGGTCTGCAGGCGCCATCCCTCCGCCCGCGGGTCGTCGAACAGGGCACGGAACGGCTCGAGGCGAGCGAGCGTCGATGTGGCACCCGGATCGTCACCACGCAGGGCCAGGAGGAGAGCCTCGCTCTCGCCGAGGCTCACCGCCATCGCCGGCGTCAACTCGTCCCGGTCGATCTCTGCGATCAGCCGATCGGCGGCCGCCCACTCGCCGACGAACACCGCATTGCCGACGCCCCCCTGGAGGAACTGCGCGAGCCAGCCCCTGATGCCGAACCGGCGCGCGAGGACGATGAGCTCGTCGTTCATGGCCTGCGACGCCTGAGGGTCGATCGACCACAGGTTCGCGCTCAGGTTGTTCCCGGCGCGGAGTCGTGTCTGGATGAGGCCGTGCGCCTCGGTGAGCGGGATGACACCGCGCAGGATCGCGATCGGCTCCTGGCTTCGACCGGCGAATCCAAGGGCGAGCGCGCGGTTGACCAGCGCCTCCGCGACGGACGGGATGAGCTCGAGGCGTTCGGCCGCGGCGATCGCCCGATCGGCGAGCTCGAGCGCGCGAGGATCACGGACTCTCGCGTAGGCCCGAGACAGCTCGGTCAGCAGACGCACGACGTCGGGCTCGGATTCGAGGTCGGCCGTCTCGGCCACGGCGGTCTCGAGGACGGCCGCCGCCGCGATCGGTTGACCATCATTCGTGAGGGCCATGCCCAGCAGCGCGCTCGTCCGCGCGACCCCGGTCCGATCGCCCTGCTCTCGGTGCCAGGCGATCGCCGGGTCGATGAAGGAGCGGACCGTCTCGATATCCGCTTCGTTCGAGGCTGCTTCAGCTGCCCGTTCCCGGAGAGCGGCGAGCTCGGCCGGATCGACCGTCGTCTCGAGGGCCTGGCGGAGGAACCCGAGGGCCTGCCGATACGATCCGAGTGACGCCGCACGGTCCGCCGCCCCCTTGAGCGCGAGTCGTGCCTGGCCGGCAAGGGCGTCCGCCTCAGGCCCTTCCGGCGCATTCCGATAGGCGGCGAGGTACTGGGCGGCGCGCGCACCGGCGAGTTCGCCCGCACCCTCGCCGTCATCGAGCGACTCGAACCAGCGGGCCGCGGCGAGGTGGCGACTCTTGCGGTCGGTTCGGGCGAGCGTGTTGTAGGCCACCTCGCGGATGAGCGCCTGGACGAACGAATACTGCCCGCGATCGGGGCTTCGCGGGTCCGATTCCAGGGTGAGGAGTTCACGCCGGACAAACGCTCGCAGGCGCGGTTCGAGCACATCCGGATCTACGCTCGAGACGGCGGCAAGGCCGGCGATCGTGAAGCTCTGGCCGAGGACCGCCGCGTCCTGGAGGAGCGACCGGTCGGCCACGTCGAGGCCGTCGAGCCGGGCCGCGATGAGGGCATGGAGCGTCTCGGGGACGGCAAGCTCGGTGAGGGCACCGACCGGGCGGTACGCGCCGCCCTCCTCGGTGAGCCGGCCGTCGGCGAGGAGCATCCGGACGGTCTCGACGGCATAGAGCGGGATGCCATCGGCACGGGCCACGATCGTCCGGACGACCGACTCTTGGAGGCCGGGCACGAGTCCGGCCAGCAGCTGGCGCATCGCCGCCGGCGGCAGGGGCTCGAGGCTGAGGCTCGTGAAGTTCCGCTTGCCGGCGCCCCACGAGGTCCGCTGCTCGAGGAGTTCGGGCCGGGCCAGGGTGACGATGCAGATCGGCAGGTTGCGCGACCACTCGAGCAGGTGGTCGATGAAATCGAGCAGTCCGGAGTCCGCCCAGTGGAGGTCCTCGAACACGAGCACCACCGTGCCCTCGGCCGCGATCCGCTCGAAGAACGTCCGCCAGGCGGCGAACAGTCCATCGGCCCGCGCCGGTGCACCCCCGCCATCGGATGGCGTTCGGTCGAGACCGAGGAGGGTGAGGAGCGCCGGCTCGATCCAGCGTCGCTCGGGCTCATCGGGGATCCAGCGCTCGAGCGTCTCCCGCACGCGGCTCCTCGTCGTGGCCTCGTCGTCGGTCGCCAGCAGCCCGCAGCGCTCGCGGACCATCTCGCCGAGTGCCCAGAAGCTGATCCCGTCGCCGTACGCCGGCGAACGGCCGTCATGCCAGTACATCGTCTCGACGAGTCCGTCGAGGTACTTGAGGAACTCCCAGGCGAGGCGGCTCTTGCCGATGCCCGCCGGACCGATGACGGAAACGAGGCGGGCGCGGCGGTCGCGTCCTGTCGCGTGGAACTGCTCCTTGAGGAGTCGCAGCTCGTCGTCGCGACCCACGAACGGCGCTTCGAGTGCTTCGGATCGGTTCCGGCCGCCCACCTCGGCGACGACGCGGAGCGCCCGCCACGCCGGGACGGGCGCGGACTTGCCCTTGAGCGCCTGCTCGCCGGCCTCCTCGAACGCGATGGCCTTCGACGCGGCGCGGTGGGTCGCATCGCCGACGAGGACGGCACCCGGCGGGGCCACGCTCTGCAGGCGCGACGCAGTGTTCACCAGGTCGCCGGCGACCATCCCCTCGCCGGTCGCGCCGAGCGTCACCGCGGCCTCGCCGGTGAGGACGCCGGCGCGTGCCTCCACGCCGGGCCCGAGGGCACGCACGGCGTCGACGAGCTCGAGGCCGGCCCGAACCGCCCGTTCGGCATCGTCCTCGCGTGCGACGGGTGCGCCCCAGACCGCCATGACGGCATCGCCGATGAACTTCTCGACCGTCCCGCCGTAGCGGCCGATGACGTCGCGAGCGATCTCGAAATAGCGGCTGAGGAGGGCGCGGGTCTCCTCCGCGTCACGGCCCTCGGCGAGGCTGGTGAAGCCGACCAGATCGGCGAACAGGACCGACACGAGGCGCCGCTCGGAGATCGGTGTCGCGACCGGTGTCGCGCCGGCGGCGCCTCCGCGCCCGTCGGATCGGATGGCCTCGGCGGATCGTGGCGCCACGGCGCCCGGACGGGATCCGTCGTCTTCGGCCAGCGCGATCCCGCACTCCCCGCAGAAGCGCGCTCCAGGCGGGTTCGCCGCGCCGCACGCCGGGCACCCGGCGACCAGGCGCGCGCCGCAGTCGATGCAGAACTTCCGACCTGCGACGTTCTCCTTGCCGCAACTCGTGCAGATCACGGTCGACTCCGCCTCACGTCCCACTCCGGGTGCCCGCTCGGATGCGCCTCGCGCCGTTCGCCAGCGTCAGGACGCGAGGGTACACCGCGCCGATAGGGGGTCTCGCCACCCAGGCCACCGCTACGCCCCCTCCAGCGCATGGCGCAGATCGGCGATGAGGTCGTCGACGCCTTCGATCCCGACTGACAGGCGGATGAGGGCCTCGGGAACCTCGAGCGGAGAGCCGGCGACCGATGCGTGGGTCATGACCGCCGGGAGCTCGATGAGCGACTCGACACCCCCGAGCGACTCTGCGAGCGTGAAGATCCGGGTCGCCTCGCACACCGCCACCGCTCGTTCACGCGCCGAGCGGGTCGCCGATGCGGCGGGCACGAAGCTCACCATCCCGCCGCCCGAGCGCATCTGGCGGGCCGGGCCCACGAGGCTTGCCGCAGCCCCCGGGGCGAGGCCGGGGTAGGCGACCCACGCCACGTCGTCCCGCCCGGCAAGGAACGTCGCGACGGCGAGGGCGTTCGTCGCATGTCGCTCCACCCGCAGGGCCAGGGTCCGCAGGCCGCGCAGGACGAGGAAGCAGTCGAACGGACCGGGCACGGCACCCATCGCGTTCTGCAGGAAGCGCAGCCGCTCCGCGATCGCGTCGTCGTTCGTGACGGCGACGCCGAGGACGGTGTCCGAATGGCCGGAGAGGTACTTGGTGGCCGAGTGGAAGACGATGTCCGCGCCGAGCGCGAGCGGCCGCTGGTTGATCGGCGATGCGAACGTGTTGTCGACGACGATCCAGGGCCGGCGGCCGCCCTCGGCTGCGCGGCGCCTCACCGTCGCCGCCGTGCCCGCGATGTCGACGAGCTTGAGCAGGGGATTCGACGGCGATTCGAACCAGACGAGCGCGGTCCGATCGTTGAGCGCCTCCCACAGTGCGTCGGGGCCGGCGGCAAGGTCCACGTAGTGCGGATCCGCGCCGTGGCCGCGATGGACGCGTTCGAGGTAGCGGAACGTGCCCCCGTACACGTCGTCGCCGACGACGATCTCGTCTCCACCAGCTGCGAATTCGGCGATCGCGGCGGTCGCGGCGGAACCGCTCGCGAAGGCGATCCCGTGGCTTCCACCTTCGAGCGCGGCGACGGCCCGCTCGAGCCGCTGGCGGGTCGGGTTCTGCGTGCGGCTGTATTCGTAGCCGTTGCGCGGCCGGCCGACTCCGTCCTGGGCGTACGTCGCCGTCTGGTAGATCGGCGGGGCGACCGCGCCGGTCAGTTCATCCGGTTCCTGGCCGGCGTGGACCGCGAGGGTCGCGATGTCCAGATCGTCGAGCCATCCGTCGTCATGCATGGGGCCATCATCGCATCGGCGCGGGCGAGGCCGAGCCGCGGTCCGTCGTTGCCGCGCCCTACCCCCGCCGGGCCGCCGGGCGATTGGCCAGGTACTCGAGGACGTCGAGCTTCGTGACCACGCCGATGGGGCGATCGTCTCGCACCGCGATGACCGCCGAGGCGCCGCCGGACAGGAGGCCGAACGCCTCATCGAGCGAACCCGCGACGTCGACGAGCGGCAACGGATGGTCCATCACCTCACCGACCGTCCGCTCGACGACACTCGGGTTACGGAACGCGCGCTCGAGCAGTCCCTTCTCCGTGATCGAACCGACGATCCCCGCGATCGCAGATCCGTCCGGTGCCTCCGACACCGGCAGCTGGCTGATGCCGTACTCCTGGAGGAGGGCGATCGCGTCGCCGACTCGCTGAGTCGTCCGGGCGAGGACGAGATCCGGCAGTCCGCCCGCGTGGTGGCGATCGGCCAGCAGGTCGCCGACCCGAACGACAGCGCCGGTCGTCTCGAGCAGGCCGTTCGAGCGCATCCACTCGTCGTTGTAGAGCTTCGAGAGGTAGCTCCGGCCGCCGTCCGCGAGGATGACGACGACGATCGTGTCCGGGCCGGCGTCTGCGGCGGTGAGTTCGCGCCCGACCTCGAGCGCTGCGACAAGCGCCGTCCCGCATGATTCGCCGGCCAGGATCCCCTCTTCGCGGGTGAGCCGTCGCGCCGCGAGGAAGGCGTCCCGGTCGCTCACCCGGACCCATCGATCGACGACGGCCGGATCGTAGGTACCGGGGAAGAAGTCTTCGCCGACGCCCTCGGTGAGATACGGGCGTGCGGTGTCACCGCTGAGAATGCTCCCCTCCGGGTCGGCACCGACGATCGTGATGGCCGGGTTGCGCGCCTTGAGGAAGTGCCCTGCGCCCGTGATCGTGCCACCCGTGCCCGCGCTCGCCACGAGGTGGCTGATCCGGCCGTCGGTCTGCTCCCAGATCTCGGGGCCGGTCGTCCGCTCGTGGGCGGCCGGGTTCTCCTGGTTCCAGTACTGATCGGGCTTGAATGCGCCGGGGATGTCGCGGGCGAGCCGCGCAGCGACCGAGTAGTAGGACTCCGGCGATTCGGGGGCGACATTGGTCGGGCAGAGGACGACCTCCGCACCGTAGGCGCGCAGCAGCTGCTGCTTCTCGGAGGACTGCTTGTCCGCCATGACGAAGATGCAGCGGTAACCCTTGAGCGCCGCCGCGATGGCGAGGCCGTGACCCGTATTGCCACTCGTCGGCTCGATGATGGTGCCGCCGGGGCTCAGGAGGCCGGCCCGCTCCGCCGCCTCGATCATCGGGAGCCCGATCCGATCCTTCACCGAGCCGCCGGGGTTGAGCATCTCGAGCTTGGCGAGGATGAGCGGCTGGCGCTCGATCGGGCCCAGGTCGCGGGTCACCCGGGTGAGCCGCACGAGTGGCGTGTTGCCGACGAGGTCGACGATCGATCCGGCGTACTGCATCGCCGGCGAGTATAGGTGTGGCGTGGGGGTCGAGGGGCTGCCGGCTTCGATGGGGCTGCCGGTCGCCGCGGGGGTGCCGGCTTCGTCGCATATCCGCACGTATGGACCGTTACGCGAGTCCGGACCGGCGCTCGACGGGACACGGCCTGGCCCGAGCCAGCTCGCGACCCTGGAGTCACGCTCGGACGCATGCGGGCGGACCGTCTGAACACCTCGTCGCGGCTACCCTGGTGGTTCGATCCGGCGCGAGCTCCTCCGTAACGGTCTGTGGAAGCGGTTCTGCGAGGAATGCGGCCGCGCCGGCGGCCTGCAGGTTTGTGCCGAAATGGGACGGCCGCGTTCCGATCGCGCCGCGCCTCAGCCAGTCCGGTCGAGACCGCCCGGCCGAAGCAGGAGCCAGGTCAGCCGGTGACGCAACCGGCGCGGATGGTCCGGCGGGTCCACCGTCCATGGGTGGAGCGCCTCCACGGCCGGCCCGAGCCGCTCGGCCAGCGCATCGCTGAGGCGCCGGGCGAGATCGAGCTCGCCGCGGCTCCCCTCAGCCGGCGACTCCAGCGACGCGTTCGCGCCAAGCAGCTCCTCGACCGACGTGGCGGGCAGGATGCGCGACGCCATGCGGTGACCGAGGTACAGCTCTTCCGTGCCGGCCATCGCGAACGGCACGATGGGAGCCCGCGTCCGCAGCGCGATGACCGCCCAGCCGCTGCGGAACGTCCCGATCCGGCCCGCCGGCCCGTTGACCGTCCCCTCAGGCATCTGGACGAAGACACCGCCGTTGGCGAGGACAGCGCGGGCCGAGGCGACGTGCGCCTCGATGCCGACGCCGCCGCGCCAGACCGGGAGCAGCCCGCCAAGGCGGTGGACGAGCCGCTCCCGGGACCGCGAGGTGAAGGTCGACGGTGCGCTGCCGAGGAACCACGCTCGCGGCTCGACCGGGATGGCGTGGAGGACGAGGAATGGATCCATCCAGCCCCGGTGTGCCGCGCCCACGAGCAGGTAGCCGCCGTTCGGCAGGTGCTCCTGGCCGGAGGTCCGGATGCGCAAGCGGAGGACCACGAACAGGACGAACCTGGCGAACAGGCGGACCGCGCGATAGAAGAGCGATGCCCTCGACTCCGGTTCCCGGCCGAGCCAGTCGAGCCCTTGGCGGAGGCCCCCGGCCCGCGCCGCCGCGAGGGCCTCGGGAGCGAGGCGGGCCGGGAGGGCTCGTCGTCGCCGAGGGCCCGGCGGCGGGATCGAGTCCTCAGGCAGACGCGATGGCTCCGGGATCCGCCCCGGCGCCTCCCGCCGGGGCCGCGGCTGCGGCAGCCTCCGCGCGCGCCGCCTCGTCGACCGCCGCGAGCGTGGGAGCGACCCGCCGTCGCACGGCGATGATGACGAGCCCGGCGGCGATGAAGAGGACGGAGAAGATCTGGGCGGTGGGGATCGTGAAGAACGTCCAGTTGTCCGCCCGCAGCGTCTCGAGGGTGAACCGCGTGATGCCGTACCAGACGAAGAAGAAGCCAAGCAGCTGGCCCGTGTGGATCCGTCCGGCGTAGCGACGGGCGAGCCACAGGAGCACGAGGAGCCCAGCCAGCCCGGAGAGTGATTCGTAGAGGAAGAGTGGCTGGAAGGCGGTCGTCGCGAACGGATACGTCGAGCACGGGTACGCCGCGATCCGGTGGTCGCACTGGATCGCGATCCCCCACGGCAGGTTCGTCGGCGGACCGTACAGCTCCTGGTTGAAGAAGTTACCCCAGCGGCCGACCATCTGCATGGCGAACAGCCCGGGCGCGACGATGTCGGTCCACGTCCAGAAGGAGGCGCCCTTCCAGCGGGCGTAGAGGAACGCGGCGATCGTCCCGGTGATCATCCCGCCGTACACGCCGAGGCCGGTGTAGGGCGGAAGGAAGACCTTGATCGGGTCGGACGCGTAGAGGTTCGACCACTGGTCGATGACGTGGTAGGCCCGGCCACCGATGAGCGCCGCGACCGCGACGACGATGAGGCCGTTCGCGAGGAGGTCCGCGTCGTGGCCGCGGCGGCGCGCCTCGTGGGTCATCACGAAGTAGGCGACCGCCAGGCCCACGGCGTACCCGATGCCGTACCAGAAGATCGTGAACGGGCCGAGCTGCAGGGCGATGGGATCGGGGGTGATATCGATCATCGCCGCGCAGTGTACCCGGCTTCGGGGTCGGGCCGGTGCTGGTCGCGACCGTATACTGGCCGGCGCATGGACCTCTCCCCCGTCGCTCGGCCGGCCCGCCACCGCCCGGCCGCACGGCCCCGGCGACCGCTGGTCGCGCCCGTCGGCCGATGAACGTCCAGGTCGACTGGTGGCTCCTGCTCGTGGGACTCGCCGTGGGAGCGGGCCTCACCTGGCTCGTCCTCGCCGAGATGCGCCGCCACGAGGATGACGTCAGCGAGGGCGAGCGGCGAGCCGAGGCAGGATGGATCGTCGACATGCTCGCCGCGTCCGGCACGGAGGCGGACGTCGACGGGATCCTCGAGGTGCTGCGGCTTCACCGCACCTTCCTCGCCAGCGTGCCGCCCGACGACCCGATCTGGACATCCGGCGATCCACCGTGGCCGGAGGATGGCGGAACGGCCGACGCGGACCGCTAATAACGCGCGTCGAGCACCCGCCGCGCGTCGGGCACCCGGCCTCGATGGAGCGCCACTGCGCCGAGGGCGAGGCGTCGATATGAAACGTCCGTGAGGCCGGCGCGCAACATCGTCCGGACGAGCTCGTCGGGGTCGGGAAAGCCCTGCAGCGACGTCGGCAGGTAGCGGTAGGCATCACGGCGGCCGAAGAGCGACCCGAGAAGCGGCGCCGAACGGCGGAATATCCCGTGATAGATCCGACCCCACAGCCGCGGACGTGGCAGCGACAGCTCGAGGCAGACCACTCGACCGCCCGGCCCGACGACCCGCGCGAGCTCGCGGAAGCCCGCCTCGAAGTCCGCCAGGTTGCGCAGGCCGAAGGCGATCGTCGCCGCGTCGAACGAGGCATCCTCGACCGGCAGCGCGAGCGCGTCGCCGACCCGGAACTCGAGCTGGACGAGGTCGCGGTGACGGGCCGACGCCTCTCCGATCATCGCCGGTGCGAGATCGATCGCGAGCACTCTCCCGAACGGACCGACCCGTTCGGCGAGCGCCGCGGCGAGCTTGCCGGTCCCGCACGCGACGTCGACGACGGCATCGCCCGGGGCGACCGCGGTCGCGGCGACGGCCGCCCGTCGCCAGCGACCATCGAGACCGAGCGTCATGAGCGTGTTCATCCGGTCGTAGACGGGGGCGATGGCGTCGAACATCGCTGCCACCGAGGTGTCCGGAACGGGATTCCCGCTTCGGCTCGGCGTGGCACGGCGCCCGCTACCGGTCTTGCGCCGGAGGCCGCGAAGGCGACCGATGTTCACAGCCTGCCGCTGAGGACGGCCGGGCCGCCCACGTTCACGCCACCGAGATCCTCGAGTGAGACCCCGAACCGGGTACCCGGGGCGTACGAGCCGAGGTTCTCGACCGTGCCGACCCAGTAGGCGATGTTCCGCGCGACGTACATCCTCCCGATGCGAGCCCGGCCGGCTGCCGTCTCGAGCCAGCAGCGGTACTCCTTGCCGGCCGGCGCGGGAGCGAGTCCGTCGGCGATGACGACGAGCGAGCCGGAGCTGGCCGAATAGGTGAGGCTGCCACGCGCGATGCCGCCGGCGGCCGACGCGAGGCCGATCTGCCGCGCATCGGGCGCCGCCGCGACCCTGACCGTCCACGTCGCGATGTTCGCGAGCTCGGTCGCGTCGATCGCCGCCGCGGCGTTCTCCGAGCCGGCGGACCCGACGCCGCCGCCGCCGACGCCGCCACCGCCCACGAGCGCCGCCGTCGCCAGCACGGCGATGACGACGGCGGCCGCGATCGCGGCGACCCAGGCTGCGGGGTGGGTGGAGCGAACCGGGGCAGGCTGCCCTGGCCGGACGACTCCCAGCTCGTGGACATAGGACAGGGTCCGGGCGCGGAGCTCCGCCGGCGGGTCGACGGCCTCGTCGGCAACCACGGACTGAACGATCGACGCCGCCCGGCGGAGGCGGTCGAGCTCGTCGAGGCAGGGGCCGCATCCGGCGAGGTGGCCGGCGATCGCGGCCGACTCCGGCGTGTCGCCAGCCACGATCCGATCGAGGCCGCCCGGCTCGACGGCGGCGACCTCGAGCCGCTCGCGGACCTCGCGATGGTCCATCACTCGCCGACCTCCAGCGCGACCGGCAGGGGGACCGGAGCGACCTCGGCCCCGAGTTCCACCGCGAGGACGTCGCGCAGCCGCAGGAGCGCGCGCCGCGTCCGCGTCTTCACCGTGCCGAGCGGCCAGCCGAGGCGTTCGGCGATCTCCGACTGACTCAACTCGTCGCGATAGGCAAGCACGATCACCGTTCGCTCCGTGTCTGGCATCGTCGCCAACGCCGCCCGCAGCGACGCTCGGAGCTCGGCCGACAGGAGGTCCGCCTCCGGGCCCGGCGCGGGGCCCGTACCCATGACGACGCCGCCGGACGCGAGCCGCTCGAGTGCCGCGGCCTCCGAACCGGCATCCGGCCGGAGCGCCGAGGCCGACAGGAGGCGGGGGCGTCGCGCGATCGCACGGAGCCGATCGACCGCGCGATTGCGCGCGATGGTGTGGAGCCACGCCGCGAGCGAACCCAGCGCAGGGTCGAACGATTCGGCTCGGTTCCACACGATCAGGAAGGTCTCCTGGACGACTTCTTCGGCGAGCTGGCGGTCCGTCACGAGGCGGAGCGCCGCTCCGTAGACCGCCCCGGCGTGCCGATCGTAGAGCGTCGCCAGTGCGTCCTCCGACCCGGCCGCGACCGCGCGCACGAGGGCGGCGTCGTCGGCGCCGACGGGCACGTCCATCTCCGCTGCCTCTTACGTCCCGCCGACCGTGTCGGTTTCCGGCCCCAGGTGGAACGGGCGACGCTCGAACGCCGTCGAGAGGACGACGTCAGTCTCCGTCGTGAACACGTTCGGGACGGCCTGGATGCGGCCGATGATCCGCTCGAGGTGTCGCGTGTCGCGGGCCCGCAGCTTGAGCAGGTAGTCCGCCTCGCCGGCGATGTGATGGCACTCCTCGATCTCCGAGATCGAGGCGAAATCGCCGGTGAGGTCCGTCGCCGTCGTGCCGGGCGCCTGGCTCAGCCAGCAGAACGCGAGGATCGAGAGGCCGACCGCATCCGGATCAACGACCGCGGAATAACCGCGGATGACGCCGCGCGCCTCGAGCTTCTTGACCCGCTCGTGGGCCGACGGTCCGCTCATCCCGACATCCGCGCCCAGCTCGGCGTACGGCCGCCGGCCGTCTCGCTGGAGGACCTCGAGGATCCGGACGTCGCTGCGACCGACGCGGTCATCGCTGGCGGCATGTCTATGTTCGTTAGGCATCATCGATACGCAGTCACGGTCTATTAGGCTATACTACCGGCAATCACACGTGGACATCGAAACCGTCGCAGCAGCGGCGGGGCGATCTGCCGACGACGTCCACCCAGCGGAGGTACGCGCCATGGTGCTCGTCACCGGTATCGCTCTCCTCGCGCTGTTCTCGCTTGTCAGCATCCTGCTGGGCTCCGAGGACGGGCGCGAGGCGCCCGGCGGGGGTGGCCAACCCGATCCGGCCCGCTATGTCGCCACCTGGCTCGTCTCCGGCGGTCGGCGAGCCTGACCCGCCCGCTATCGGCCCAGCCGATAGCCTACTCCACGAGGCCCCCCATCCCGGGGCCTCGTTCCATGTCCGGCGTCACGACCCAGCGACGCCGATGACCCTGCCGACCCCGAAGGTGACCGTCGCGGCTGCGGCCCCGATGACGACCTGGCGGACTGCGGAGAAGATCGTCCCACGGCCGGTGATGAGGCTCACGCCGGTCCCGACCAGTGCCAGGGCGACGACGCTCGCCGCGATGCTGGCGGCGAAGGCGACCCCGCCCGTCGCGAGGAGGTACGGGATCACCGGCACGGCCGCCCCGCCCGCGAAGGCAAGGAAGGAGCCGAACGCCGCACCCCAGGGCGAGCCGAGCTCGTCGGGGTCGAGGCCGAGTTCCTCGCGGATGAGCGTCTCGAGCGCGGCCTCGGGATCCTGGAAGATCCGATGAGCGATCGTCCTCGCCTCGTCCGCCGAGAAGCCCTTCGAGCGATAGAGGGTCGCCAGCTCGGCTTCCTCCTCCGCCGGCATCGCCTCGAGCTCGGCGCGCTCCAGCGCGATCTGGCGCTCGTAGAGCTCGCGCTGGCTCTGCATCGAGACGTACTCGCCGGCTGCCATGCTGAACGCTCCGGCGAGGAGACCGGCGATGCCTGCCAGCAGGATGAAGTGCGGCTGGACGGACGTCGCGCCAGCGACACCCATCACGAGTGAGAGGTTGCTCACGAGGCCGTCGCTGACGC
>Ga0307374_10008082_pt1 | contig 15822 bp, 14 predicted proteins | sample OX3MG_FD_202532 | JGI IMG/M metagenome (GOLD analysis project Ga0307374, IMG submission 202532) | Soil microbial communities from Risofladan, Vaasa, Finland - OX-3 | ecosystem: Environmental > Terrestrial > Soil > Coastal area > Acid sulfate soil | place: Finland: Risofladan, Vaasa | collected... | reverse complement strand
TGCACATCGCCGATGTCGCGCATTACGTCCAGCGTGCGGCGCCACTCGATGGCGAGGCCCGGCTTCGCGGCACCTCGGTTTACTTCCCGAATCGCGCCGTGCCGATGCTTCCCGAGGAGCTTTCCAACGGTATCTGCTCGCTGAATCCCAAGGTGGACCGCCTCGTGATGAGCGTCCTCATGGAAATGGACGCCACCGGCAAAATGGTCCGCTCCGATTTCACTCCCGGAGTCATTCGTTCCGCCGAACGAATGACGTATACCAGCGTCCATAAAGTTCTCGAAGACGATCCGGAAATGATCCAGCGGTACGCCCCGCTCCTCGGCGAGTTTCGACGCATGAAGGAACTGGCTCTTCTGCTCAATCGCCGGCGCAATGCCCGCGGCTCGATCGATTTTGACCTCCCCGAACCGATCATCGAATTTGATGAGGACGGCCGCATGCTCAGCATCTCCCGGAGCATGCGCAACATTGCCCATCGCATCATCGAGGAATTCATGCTTGCCGCCAATGAAGCGGTGGCCCAATACCTCGAAAAACGCGCCATCGCCTCGCTGCACCGCATCCATGAAAAACCGGACCCGAAAAAAGTGCTCGAATTCGAGGAGTTGGCTCACGCCTTCGGGTATTCACTCGGAGTGGAGGATTTGGCGGAGCGGCGCATCGCCGTGCGTCATGGTCAAGTGCAAGCGGCCGCGCGGGCCGGTCGCACCGGCCGTGGCCGCTTGCGGCCGATGAATGTCACTCTGCCCGCGGCGGAGGAAGTGGATATTCGCCCGCGACACTACCAGCGGCTCACCGAGAAAATTGCGGGGAAGCCCGAAGAGAGAATCCTCTCCTATCTGATGTTGCGATCCTTGAAGCAAGCGCGGTACTCAGCCGATTTGCTCGGTCACTTTGCCCTCGCCGCGCAGGAATACACTCATTTCACATCGCCCATCCGGCGCTATCCGGATCTTATCGTGCATCGCGTGCTCAAATGGGCGCTCGCCAATCCGTCCGCGGTGCTCCCGGATGCGGTCGCCGGCCATCTGCCTGCCGTGAAAGAAGATGCGCCGCCCTTGCTCGGACCCTACCGCCGGGTCGAATTGGAGAAAATCGCGTCCGAAAGTTCGGAAGCGGAGCGCCGCGCCGACGCTGCCGAGCGCGAGCTCGTCGACTGGAAAACCGCGCAATTCATGGAAAGCCGTCTCGGCGAAGAGTATGACGCTCTGATTATTTCCGTACAGAAGTTCGGCTTCTTCGTCGAACTGCTGGATATCTTTGTCGAAGGGTTTGTGGGCATCGACCGGCTTGAGGAGTCTTCGGGCCAGCGATGCCTCTATCGCGATCGCGATCATTCGATTGTCACCGAGCCGTATCGCGGCTCGCATGCCTCGGGCCCCAAGCGTGTCTTCAAGCTGGGCGACCGTATCCGCGTGCGCACCGAACGAATTGACCCCTTTCGCCATCGCGTCGAATTCTCGCCGCTCTAGCATTTTTCGATTCCCCACGGTCCGCACGCACGCGACGGAGCCGTTCGGCCCCAAGCTCGTCTTATCATTTGTTATTAAGGTAATTAACTAAACATATACTATATGGAAAGAAACTTATGTACCATTGACGCTGTTGGATAGCGCATCGAAACTAGGCGACGGCATGAATCGCTACTCGGCCATCGTCGGCAAGCGTGTCGAAGCCCACTACCGCGCCAGCGACTCTCGCTTCTCCGCCGTGGGCGTCCTTGTTTCGGATACAGGGACGTCCATCTTCATCGAGGAACGTCTTTCGCAAGGCGGCAGGCAAAAGACATTCCGGGTCGAAATTCCTTACGAATACGTTCTCCACATCGCGGAAGCGACGAGCTAACCTCGCTTTCCAGTGCAGCGTTTCACATCGCGGCAATCCCTCCCGCCTCCCAAAGTGCTTCGCTTCCCCGGCCAAGTTACAAAAATCTCCAATTTCCATGCCATTTCTTGCGTATATTGGTCCTCTGCTTTTATCTGGGAGGATCGAATGAAACCCACTGTGGGATTGATTGGGCTCGGATTGATGGGCAAGCCGATGGCCCGGAACTTGCTAAAAGCCGGATTCCCGCTCGTGGTCTGGAACCGATCGAGCGCGAAGGCGGACGACCTCGTCCGCGAGGGCGCGAAGCTCGGAGCCAATCCCCGCGACACGGCGGCGCGGGCCGACGTGCTGATTACCATCGTCAGCGATCCCCCCGCGCTCGAAGAGATCCTCTTCGGGCCCGGCGGAGCGATGGAAGGCCTTCGCCGCGGCAGCATATTCATCGATTCGAGCACGATTTCTCCCGATCTAGCACGCCGCGCAGCCGCCGCTTGCGCCGAACGCGGAGTGGATTTCCTCGACGCTCCCGTCACAGGCGGCACATGGGGAGCTGAAAAGGGTGAATTGGTTTTCATGATTGGCGGAAAGGCCGAAGTGCTCGAGCGCGCGCAGCACGTGCTCGATGCGTTGGGAAAACGATTTTTTTTGCTCGGACCCAACGGCGCCGGGCAGACCGTGAAGCTAGCGATGAATTTGATCCTCGCGCTCGAAGTGGATGCGCTGGTGGAAGCGATCGCGCTCGTCGCCGCGGCCGGCGTGCAAGGAGAGAAACTGGTCGAAGTCCTGCAATCGAGCATGGGCCGCTCGGCCCTGCTCGATGTCAAGGCGCCCCTCATTTTGAAAAACGAATTTCCGGCCAGCTTCCCGCTTCGATTGATGCATAAGGATGTCCGCCTGGCTTTGGAGCTCGCGGGCCAAAGCGGAATCACGCTGCCCGCCGCGGCTGCCGCCTATGCCACCTACACGGCCGTGAAAGACGCATCCACCGACGACCCCGACTATGCGGCCGTCGCCCGCTTCTGGAAGAAGCCGTAATGTGCTCCGCTACAGTTTCGCTGCGGCAGGCAGGAAGCTGAGCGGCAAATCGCGCATGGAATGCAGCCCGGCCGGGGCCGCCAGAATCGCCGGAATTGCATTCACCGCCACGGCGGCAGTCGCAATATCCCCATGTGTGCCGCCCTGTATCACAAGCGCAAGGTTCGGCTCGCCCGTCAATTCGATGCTGTCGGCAGGCTCTTTTGCTCCGACGTACATCTTGAGTTCCATGAAAATGGACTCTTTGCCGCCCGCCGTGCCTCGCGCCACTTGATGCACGCCCGCCACTTGTCCCGCGGCCACTTCGAGGAATTCGGTCCGAATCGTTCGGTCGGCGATCACCGGCTCGATGGTTTCGGAAATATCGTCGAGCGCAAAGCCCAGGCCGTCGGCGACCATGGCCATCGACTCGGGCAAGCCGTGGTGCTTAATCACGCCGGCGGCGACTTGGTCTTTGAATTCTTCCGGCGTCATCCCGGCGCCGATCTTCTTTTGCAGGGGCAGCCGCCGCTGGGATGCGTCCACCACGCGCACCACCTTCACCCGGTCCACTCGTTTCGCGGCCGCGGCGAGCGTTAGGACAAGTTTATCCATGACGAAACCTGGATTCACGCCAGCCCCCACCAGCGCCACCCCTTCGTCCTTCGCGGCGGCATCGAGCTGGGCGGAAAGTTCCGGATGCTTATGAAAGGGATAAGCGAGTTCTTCGCATGTCGAGATCACGCAGCAGCCCGCGGCCAGGCACGCCATGAGTTCATTCATCACTCCCGCCAGATAGGAGGAAGTCGAGTGAATCACGACGTCCACCGGCTTCTCCAGCACGGCCGCCGGGTCGGCGGAAATGGCAATTCCCCACGGTGCGTCGGGCGCTCCCGCCACTTCTCCAAGGTCGCGCCCGATCTTCGCAGGGTCTTTGTCGATCGCACCCACGATTTCAAGGGCCGCTTTCTCCCGCATCAAGCGCACAATCGAAGAACCAATCGGGCCAACTCCGAACTGCACCACGCGAACTTTTTTCTTCACGGCGCCTTTTCCCTCCTCCGAAAGCTTCTAACTTAAAGCCTGGACGCAGTGATCGCAACCAGATTTGGAAGCAGAGCCATTTATTTTGCCGATGGTGTCCATCGCGGCTTCCACGGCGGATTCCTGGTGGGGAAAAGAATCCTCTGTGAGGGTGCGACGGAGTTGTGGAAACCTTGAAGTGGCGCTTACGCGAGTGACTCTACCGTCTTGAAACGATGAAGGCGCGCTCGCCCAGTGCGCGCGTGGAGCCTACAACCGGGATCGTGTGGCGCGGATGTAATCCCGCAGAGTCGACACGTTTGGGCCGTAAGCGCCCACTCGGCCCGCATCCACCGGCAAGCCGAGATATTCGGCTTGCTCGATGCTCAGGCCGGCATCGTCGAGTTCCGCCAGGCTGTAGCCTTCGGCCGGAGTAAGACGGTTCCGTCGAGACAGGTCCACCGGGCGCGGCGGACGATGCGTGTTCCATCGCTTTTTAACGATCAGGAAGAAATCATCCCAGTCTCGCCGGTTCCACATGTTGTCCCTCCCGCCCTTGCTGCCACCACGTTGGATGCAGCACGAAGACTTTCGGTAGCATCAATCTTCCGCTCCGTTTGTGAAATCCTGTGAAGCGTGGCAAATTCTAACCCTCGGCCCCTAGAAAGTCGCGCCCAAATCCTGTATGTATCCAGTGAGTTATCGCACTTTTCGCACAGCTGATCCGCTGGAGCCGTGTGTGTCGGCCGAGCGAACGGAAACTGAGAATTCGCGGCCGTCCTCGCTGCCTGCTACACTCGCCCGCGCGGCACTGCTATACTGCGGGAAAGGTTACTCAATCGTTTGAGTCGCAAGAAATTCACATGAATGCTCCCGTCATCGTTGTGCATTACCACGAACTGTGGCTCAAGGGCCGCAACCGCAGATTTTTCCTTGGAAAACTTTTCACCGCATTGCGCCAGAGCCTTCAGGGAATTGCCGTTCAAAGGATCGAGCAGCCCGGAGACCGCTTTCTCATCCGGCTTAAGCCGGACGCATCGCTCAAAGAGGCCGTCGCGCGCGTCGACCGGGTCCTCGGAGTTGCCTACTATGCCGTGGCGCGTCCCGTGGAGCGCAGCTTGGAGGCGCTGTGCCTCGCAGCCTGGGAAGAGGTTGGATCGTTGCGTTTTACATCGTTCGCCGTGCGCGCCAGGCGCAGCGACAAATCCTTTCCGCATCACACCATGGAAATTGAATCCGCGGTCGGCCGATACCTGCTCGACAAGCTTCGCGCGCAGGGGCGCGACGTGCGCGTGCAATTGAACGATCCCGAGCTCACGTGCCACATTGAGATCACGCCCGGGCCTGCCCTGGTCTATGCGCGAAAGATCCCGGGCCCTGGCGGCCTCCCGGCGAATACCGCGGGACGCATCGCCTGCCTGCTATCGGGCGGATACGATTCCGCCGTCGCCGCCTATCACATGATGAAGCGAGGCGCGCATCTCAGCTTTATTCACTTTTATGGGACGGGCGGCCAGCCGGGAGAATCTTCCCTGCACGTCGCCAGCGGCCTGGTCAGGCAGCTGGTGCCGTATCAATTTCGCGCCAAGCTTTATCGCGTCCCATTCGAGTCGATCCAGCGCGAAATCGTCCGCTACGCCCCGGAAAGTTATCGCATTTTGCTCTACCGAAGGACGATGCTGCGCATTGCGGAAGTGCTCGCCAGGCGTAATCACGCCCTGGCGCTCGTCACTGGCGACAGTCTGGGCCAAGTGGCTTCGCAAACGCTCCGCAACCTCGTGGCTGTCGACACGGTAGCGCGGATGTCGGTGTTTCGTCCGCTGATTGGCACGGACAAAATGGACATCCTCGCTACCGCGCGAAAAATCGGAACCTACGACATTTCTTCCGAGCCATTCCACGATTGCTGCCCTATTTTTTTGCCGCGGAATCCCGCGCTCTACGCCCGGCCCGATGAGCTCGACGCCGCCGAAGCCAAGCTCGATATTCCGGCTCTCATCGAGCAAGGCCTCCGAGGCACATCGATCGAGCGATTTAGCTATTCCGGCGGCGTCGTGGAAACCATCGAACCAACGTTACTCCTGCCCGCAGATAAACCGCGTCCCGCTCTGGCGTAGTTCTTCCCGTGGGCAAAATTCGTCGGAGCACACTTCCGGCTCGGGAAGCCGAATCTGCATCGGCCTCAACGCAACCTGGGAAAGTTCACAGTCAGGATTTATCGGTCGCGGCCGCCGTAACCGCCGCCCCGTCCCCCGCGTCCCCCACCGCCGCCGCCTCCGTGGCCGCCGCGTCCACCCCCACCACCGCCACCATGACCGCCACGTCCGCCGCCTCCGCCGCCGCCCTCTCGCTGCGGGCGTGCTTCGTTGACCACGAGCGCGCGGCCCAGAAAATCCTTCCCGTTCAATGCCGCGATTGCCTTCTCCGCTTCCGCATCATCCCGGATCTCGGCGAAACCAAAACCGCGCGGCTGGCCTGTAAAACGATCGCGAAGCAGCGTCAGAGAATCCGGCTGCACGCCCACTTCTGTAAACAACTCCTGCAACTGCTCTTCGGTAGCCTTGAACGGCAGATTGCCCACGTACAGTTTCTTCACGGTCGTGCTCCTTGTGCCCCAATCAACCGTAGGGGATGTAATGCGGAGGCTGAAGAAGCAGTATCTCGGCCGCAGGCAGCCGGCAAGTGCGCCGGCTGGTCCGGGCTGAAGCAAGCGCTCCAGCAACTCAGCAGCATCTTGCTGCAACTCACCCCGGCAGTCAACCATCGCCGGCCGCGCCTCGGGGAACCCCATACTTTAGGAAGAGCCGGTCGCTGGCTGGTTGAACCTTAAACAATGTAAAACAATGTCCTGGGTGGGGTCCTAGATAGAAATAGCGCGAAAGCGAGAGATGTATGGAGATCCCGTCCGCACAAATGGAGTCAGGTGCGGTAGCTCGCGTTGATGTGGATGTATTCCTTGGTTAAATCACAGGTCCACAGGCGCGCATGTCCCTCGCCCGCGTGGAGGTCCACAACGAGAGGCAGGTATTTCTCCAGCATCTTTTCATGAGTGGCGATTTCATCGAACGGGTGCTCCCGGCCTCCACGGCAAACCTCAATGCCAGCCAGCCAGATATCCACGCGTTCGAAATCGAATTTCACTCCGGAGCGCCCGGCGGCCGCTAGGATGCGCCCCCAGTTCGGGTCGGCGCCCGCAAACGCGGTCTTCACCAGAGGCGAGTTCGCAATCGTGCGCGCCACCTGATCCGCGGCCCGGTTCGAGGATGCGCCCCGCACCTCCACCTCAATCACCCGCTGCGCGCCTTCCCCATCCGCGACAATGGCGAGCGCCAGCGAATGGCACACATCCTCGAGTGCGGAGCGGAACGTTTTATAATCGCTGCTCGCGCTCCTCACGGACGGCCCGCCCGCCTGCCCGTTCGCCAGAAGCGCAACCGTATCGTTCGTCGATGTGTCGCCGTCGACGGTAATGGAATTGAACGTCGGGCCAACTGCCTCTCGCAGCGCGCGAGAGAGCACGGGCGGCGTTACGCTGGCATCGGTCGCGAGAAACGCGAACATGGTGGCCATGTTCGGATGGATCATTCCCGAGCCTTTTGCGCACGCGGCGATGCGCACCTGCCTTCCGCCCACTCGGAATTTAGCCGCCGCCCACTTTGGCACCGTATCCGTGGTCATGATGGCTCGCGCGAATTGCTCGAACGAAACGGCGTCCGATTTCCGCGACCGCACCAGTTCCGGCACAGCCAGCAAAATCTTGTCTACAAGCAGCGGTGCGCCGATCACTCCCGTGGAACACACCAGAATTTGCGTGGGATCGACATGGCCCAATTCCTGCGCAAGTCTGTTCGCCGTAGCCACCGAGGCCGCATAGCCCTCCGGGCCCGAGCAGCAGTTCGCATTTCCCGAGTTCACGATGATGCCCCGGATTTTGTGCCGGGATTTCTTCATGTGGGCGCGGCATAGCACCACCGGCGCGGCCACCACTTGGTTTGTCGTGAACACGGCGGCTGCCGAGGCCGGCACTTCGCTGAGCAGTATTCCGAGGTCGAGCTTCGATTTTTTCAGGCCGCAGTGCATCCCCGCAAATGCAAACCCGCGAGGCAGCTCAGAAGCGGTGAGAGGTTCTCTCATGGTTTTTCCTCGAGCTTCGCCAGGCGCGCCGTAAAATCTTTGAGAGCCGCGCGGACGGCGCTGGGTGCTGTCCCTCCCCGCACGGCGCGGCGTGCCAGCGCTGCATCGAGCGTCAGCACGGAAGCTACGTCGCGCCCGAAAGCGGGCGAAAATTCTTTCAGTCGCTCGACCGGCATCTCCCGGATCGATTTCCCTTCTTGCTCCGCCGCCCGCAGCACCTTTCCCACCGTTTCGTGCGCTTCGCGGAACGGGACGCCGCACGCCACCAGATAATCGGCCAGTTCCGTGGCAACCAGCGCCGGGTCCTGCGCCGCCTCGCGCAACCGCGCCTCGCGGAAACGGGTCGCGGCCAGTGCCGCCGCGGCGATTCGCGTCATGGAGAGAGCCTGATCGTTCGCCCCGAAAAGCGCCTCTTTGTCTTCTTGCAGGTCGCGTTGATAGCTCGACGGCAGGCCCTTGCAGGTCGTGAACAGTCCGAAGAGCCCTCCATAAATCCGGCCTGTCTTGCCGCGGATCAGTTCCCAGGCGTCCGGGTTTTTTTTCTGTGGCATCAGGCTGCTGCCCGTCGAATATTCGTCCGGCAGGTCGAGAAAGCCGAATTCAGGCGAGGCAAACAGGACCATGTCCTCGGAAAGCCGCGAAAGATGCATCGCCAGGGTTGCGAGCGCGAACAGATACTCCAGCGCGAAATCGCGGTCGCTCACCGCGTCCAGGCTGTTGCCCGTTATCCTCGAAAATCCCAGATCGCGCGCCAGCGCCTCGCGGTCGAGCGAAAAAGCGCAACCTGCCAGCGCCCCCGAACCAAGCGGGCAAGCGTCGGCGCGAGCCGCCGCGCCCGATAGCCGCTCCGCGTCCCTCTCGAAGGCTTCGCCGTGCGCCAGAAGCCAATGGGAGAGCAGCAGCGGTTGCGCATGCTGCATGTGAGTCGTTCCGGGCATGGGAACGCGAAGATTTCGCTCGGCCTGGGAGCCAATCGCGCGTAATAAGCACGCGACCGCTCGCCGCATCTCCCCCGCCGCGCTCCTCACGTACATCCGGAATTCCGTCGCCACCATTTCATTGCGGCTGCGGCCTGTGTGCAGCTTCGCGCCGAGCGAGCCGAGCTTTTCGATGAGCGCCGTTTCGGCGAAATGATGAACGTCCTCGGCCTTCGAGCCGTCGAGCCATGCCGCATCGGATTGCGCGCGGGCCTCGATTTCGTCGAGGGCGGCCACGATCTTCTCGCTCTCCTCGGGTGTGAGAATCCCGGCGGCGGCGATGGCGCGGGCCCACGCACGGTCCAACGCAAGTTCCTGCGGCAATAGCCTGCGATCGTATTGCCATGAACGCTCAAACTCGTAGAACGAGGCGTCCGGTGCGCGTTCGAACCGGCCGCCCCACATTTTATGGCCGGCAGGACCGTTCATCGCGCCTCGGTCTCGAGCGGCACGGTAATGGGCAGCGCGAACAGATTGATAAAGCCCTCGGCGTCTTTGGGATTGTAGCCAGTCATGCTGAAACTGGCGAGATTGGTGCGGTAGAGCGACCGCGGCGATACGCGCGACGCCACGCTCACGTTCCCTTTGAATAGCGTCAGTCCCACCGAACCCGTCACGCGGCGCTGCGAACTGGCGAAGAATGCATCCAGCGCCTCGCGCAGCGGTGTGAACCACATGCCGTAATAAACCATCTCGGCGTATCGCAGCGAAAGTATCTGTTGGTAATGCGCCGTCTCGCGATCCAGGCACAGCGATTCGAGCTCCCGGTGCGCCGTCACCAGCAGCGTCCCGCCCGGCGTTTCGTACGCCCCGCGCGATTTGATGCCCACGAGCCGGTTTTCCACCAGTTCCATGCGCCCCACGCCGTTCGCGGCGGCAATTTCATTCAGCTCTTCGAGCAGCCTCAGCGGCTTGAGCTTCTTGCCGTTCACCGCGACGGGAATGCCCTCCTCGAAGCCGATCTCAACCGTCGTCGATTGATCGGGCGCCTTGGTCGGCGATACAACCCATTGCCACATGGATTCCTCCGGCGCATTGGCGGGGTCTTCCAGCACTCCACCTTCATGGCTCAAATGCCAGATATTCCGGTCCCGGCTGTAGATGTTTTTCGTCGTCTGCTCCACGGGAACGTTGTGCGATCGCGCGTATGCGATGGCTTCCTCGCGCGATGCGATGCCCCACTCCCGCCACGGCGCGATGATCTGTAATTCGGGCGCGAGAGCCTTCGCCGCCAGCTCGAACCGCACTTGGTCGTTGCCCTTGCCGGTGCAGCCGTGCGCCAGCGCGTCGGCGCCGGTCTCCTTCGCCAGTTCCACTTGCCGCTTCGCCAGCAGCGGGCGCGCAAACGAGGTTCCCAGCAGATACTTGTGCTCGTAGACCGCGCCGGCGCGCAGCGTCGGCCAGATGTAACCCGTAATAAACTCCTCGCGCAGGTCTTCCACGTGCGCCGAGCTCGCCCCGGTGGCCAGCGCTTTCTTCCGCGCGGACTCCAGGTCTTCTCGCTGTCCCAAATCGCCGATCATGGCGATCACTTCGCAGCCGCCGTAATGTTCCTTGAGCCACGGGATGATGATGGAGGTATCGAGGCCTCCGGAATAGGCAAGCACAACTTTCTTCGGCAATTCAGTCTCCTTGGATTAGGTAAGTAGCGTGTGCAGGATTGCTTTCTGAACGTGCAGCCGGTTTTCGGCCTGATCGTAAACGATCGAGCGGGGCGAGTCGATCACCCCTTCGGTCACTTCCAGGCCCCGGTGCGCGGGCAGGCAATGCAAAAACACCGCGTCCGGCGCGGCCTGTGAGAAGAGAGCTTCATTCACTTGATATCCCGCGAAGGCGGCTTCGCGGGCGGCGGATTCCTGTTCCTGGCCCATGCTCGCCCACACATCGGTGTAGACCGCCTGCGCGCCGGCCACCGCCTCTTCGGGCGACCGCAGTATCTCGATTTTCCCGCGAGTTTCCCTCGCGACGCGCTTTGCTTCCGCAACGATCGCGCCGTCGGGTTCGTAACCGTCGGGAGTGGCGATGCGAAGGTGCGCTCCCGCCCGCGCTCCAACCGTGAGCAGCGAATGGCACATATTGTTGCCGTCGCCGACGTACGCCAGCTTCAGGCCTCGCAATCCGCCGAATCGCTCTTCCAGCGTAAAAAAGTCCGCGAGCGCCTGGCAGGGGTGAAACCGGTCCGAGAGCGCGTTGATGACGGGGATTTCCGCGTTCGCGGCGAGCTCTTCGAGCGACCGCTGAACGAACACGCGCGCGACGATCCCCTGCACCCACCGTTCGAGGTTCTTGGCCATGTCGCGGACGCATTCCCGCTGCCCGAGATGCGTCAGTGTATGGTCGAGAAATACCGCATTGCCGCCCAGGCTCGCGACGCCGACTTCGAACGTCACCCGCGTCCGCAGCGAGGGCTTTTCGAAAATGAGCGCCAGAAAACGCCCGGACAGCGAGGTTCGATAGCGGTCCGGATGGGCCTTGATGTCCGTCGCCAGATGGAAAAAGGACCGTAGCTGGCTCGGACTCCATTCCGTGCCGGTCAGCAGATCGTTCGATAACAAAAGGGGGGGGGTGGCCACGTCCATGTTTACCTCGCCGCAGCCAGCGCCAGTGGCTGCTTTCGTGTTTCGATTTTCGCGGCTCGCGCTGCGGGCCTTGCCGCGGCCTTCCGTGCTCGCGCCAGCACGTCTTCCAGTCTTTCCAGAAATTCCGCTACATCCTGCCTGCGAATAATGAAAGGCGGCAGCAGGCGTAAAATGTGGTCGTGCGTGCAATTGATCAGCATGCTGCGGCGCAGCGCTTCCTGCACGAACGGCGCGCCTTCCACCGCCAGGTCGATGCCAAGCATCAGCCCTTCGCCGCGCACCTCCCGAATGAAGTCGAATCGCGAAGCGAGTTTCTCCAGGCCGTCGCGCAGCTCGGCGCCGCGCGCGCGGACGTTCGCCAGCAAATCGTCCTCTTCCACGATCGTGAGGAACTCGAGCGCCGCGGCGCAAGCCAGCGGGCCGCCGCCAAACGTGGACCCATGCATTCCCGGCCTCAAAGCGGACGCGAATCGCTCGTTGGCGATGAAGGCGCCCAGCGGAAGCCCGCCCGCGAGCGACTTTGCCACGGTCACCACGTCCGGCAGCGATCCGAATTTCTGGTAGCGGAATTTTCGTCCCGTGCGCCCCAGGCCCGATTGAATTTCGTCGGCGATGAGCGCGGCATCGTGCTGCGTGGCAAGCGCGCGCGCTCTCTCCCAGAAATCCTCGTTCAGGGGAAAGATGCCGCCTTCCCCTTGAAGCGGTTCCACCACAATCGCGCACACCGATTCGTCGAATTTCGCTTCGAGATCCGCCACGTCGTTGAACCGCACGAATTCGACTCCGGGCACCAGCGGCGCGAACGGCTCGCGGTATTTCGCCGTATGCGTGATCGAAAGCGCGCCGAACGTGCGCCCATGGAAAGAATTTTCGAGCGCCAGGATGCGCGTCTTGCGGGAAGTGTCGGCGCCGCTCGCCTTCGCGTGCGCGTATGCGCGCGCCAGCTTCAGCGCCCCTTCCATGGCTTCCGAACCGCTATTCGCGAAAAACACCCGGCTCAGTCCCGACCATTCGGCAAGCTTACGAGCCAGCGGTCCCTGGTAAGGGTTGTGGAACAGGTTCGACACGTGCGTGGCGCGGCCAGCTTCGCGGCGCATCACCCGGACCATCCGCGGATGGGCGTATCCCAGCGCGTTCACCGCGATCCCAGCCAAAAAATCCAGATATTCGCGGCCCTGTGAATCGTACAAGCGGCATCCGCGGCCATGCGTAAACACCAGCGGCGGCCGCCGGTACGTATTCATCATGTAGCGCGCCGCCTCCGCCTGAATCCTTGCCGGAGACATTTGCTTTCGCGCCGTTATTTTCTTTTTCCTGGCTGTTTTCAACGCGCTGCTCCGTGCGCGGCTTTGACCCGCGCCCTGACGCGAATCACCGGCAGCACTCGCGTTCCCGGACACCGCGTCCCGCTCACCGCCGTAAGAAGAGCGCGCGGCTGCGTGCCCCCGACGATGCGTACTTCCGCAATGCCGCCCGCGAGAGCGCGCTTGGCGGCTTCCAGCTTCAGGATCATCCCGCCGGACACCTTGTTCTGCCGGATCAGATCTTCAATATCCGTTCCCTGCACCGCGCGCAGCACTTTCTTGCCGTCGAGCACGCCGGCCACGTCGGTCAGGAAAATCAACCGGTCGGCATGAACGAATTCCGCCGCTGCCGCCGCCATGTGGTCCGCGTTGATGTTGTAAAGCTGGCCGTCCGCGCCCAGCCCCATGCAGGACGCGACGGGAACCAGCCCGGCCCGCCACAGCGAGGTCAGAAAATCGACATTCACTTCCGTGAGGTAGCCGACAAAACCAAGCCCGCCCTCTTGTTCGTTGACCTGCATCGGCTCGGCGAGAAAGCACGCGGCGTCGCTGGCCCCGATGCCCACCGCCGGTTGCCCGGCCAGGGAGATCGCGCCGGATAGCTTCTTGTTCAGCAATCCCGCGAACACCATCACCGCGGCGTCGCGCGTTTCGTGGTCGGTCACGCGCAGCCCGTTGATGAAGCGGCTCGTGATTCCCATGCGCGTCAGCGTCGCGGTAAAAATTCTCCCGCCGCCGTGAACCACCAGGATTTCGTGTCCCGCTCGCGCGAGTTCCGCAATCTGCCGAGCGATGGCTTGCACGTTTTCGTCGCTCTCAAGGAGTGCTCCTGCAATTTTGACGACGAGTCTCATAGCAACCCCGCTGTTTCGGGATACCCGCGCATCCCGTTCAAATTTTGTACGGCCTGCCCCGCGGCACCCTTGCCCAGGTTGTCGAGGCATGAAACGATCACCAACCGCTCGCCCTCGGAATCCATCGCGAAGCCGATGTCGCAGAAATTCGTGCGCGCCACGTGCTGCAACTCCGGCAAGCTTCCCGCTGGCAGCACTCGTACCATCGCGCGCCCTCCATAGAACTGCCGGTAGAGCGTTTCGACGTCTTCCGCCTTGTGTAGCCCGTTGAGCCACACGTACAGCGTCGAAAGAATTCCGCGCTCAACCGGAAGCAGGTGCGTCGTAAACACGAAGTCTTTCGGGGCCAGCCCGAGATGCTCGGAAACTTCTGGCGTGTGGCGATGCGTGAACAGGTTGTAAGCGCGGAAATTCTCGTTGATCTCCACGAAGTGGGTCTCCCGCTTTGGCTCCTTGCCTGCCCCGCTCGCGCCCGATTTGCAGTCGCACACAATCCCTCGCCCGGCGTCGATCCAGCCCGATTCCACGAGGGGCCTAAGCCCCAGGATCACCGCCGTCGGATAACACCCGGGATTCCCCACCAGCCGCGCCTTCGGCAGCGCATCCCCATAAAGCTCCGGCAGGCCATACACGGCCTCCGCCAGCGTCTTCGCATCGGGGGCCGGCAGTTTGTACCACCGCGCAAATGTCTCCGGCTCCCGGAAGCGGAATGCACCGCTCAAATCCACGATGCGCAATCCGGCATTCGCCTTCCGCAACTCCGGCACAAGCTCGAGAGAAGCCTCATGCGGCGTTGAAAGAAACACCACCTCCGCTCCGCTATTCGCCACCGCTTCCACGGAAAGCGGCTTGCACGGCGCTTCACCCCATCCGCGAAGCTGGGGAAAAAGCTCCGTCAGGCAGCGCACGTTGGCGCGGCTGTCGCGGAGAAAAAAAGTCGGTGTTTCCACATGAGGATGCCGCAGAAGGAGCCGGGCCAGCTCGAATCCCGCGTAGCCCGTTGCTCCAACGACGGCGACCCTTGCCGGGGCGTTCATCGGAGCATTTCCTCCATGCGCTTTTGAAGCGTCTTACACGTGCTGCGCGAAGTCGATATGATCAGCACCGTGTCGTCCCCCGCGAGCGTCCCGGCCACTTCCTTCCAGTGTTCCCCGTCCACGGCGGCCGCCAGCGGCTGCGCGCCGCCCGGCGGCGTTTTCAGGACGAGCATGTTCTGCGCCGGCCGGATATCGAGCAGAAAATCCTTCAGGGCGCGTGCAAGCGACGGCAGCGGCGCTCCGTCCTCAGCCGTCGCCGTTGCCAGCGGCCGATAGCCTTCCACCGTTTTCACCAGCCGAAGTTCCCGGATGTCGCGCGAGAGCGTCCCTTGCGTCACGCGGACGCCCAGGTGCCCCAGTTGGCGCCGCAACTCATCCTGGCTCGCGACCGCCTGGCCCGAGAGAAGCTTCAATATCTGTCCTTGCCGGAATCGTTTCTGTACGCCCATTGCCCTCGCTGCGTGATTATGCAAGCTCCTGCATAATCATACAGTACTCCGCGAGCGTGTCAAGCATTTGCCGCCGGTGGAGATGTCCTATTCTGTGTGAATGGTCGGATGATTTTATTGCGTAGGTTTATTGCAGGGGGCGGAAGCGCATCCGTTCCGCTGCCGCGTAACTTTTGATCAGAGGAATGGCCCGCGTATCGCAGAGAATGGCGGCATCGTGGGCCGCGTCGGGAGGCGGAGCGCTCACGGGCAGCAGAGCTCCCTCGGCTTCCTTCAGAAACGTCAAGTTGTTCTCCTCCGCGTTCCAGTCGATCGATATCACGTCGCCCAGGCAGACCTGCTCGGTCGCCAGCAAGCTCGCCAGCGGGTACACCAAGTGCCGCTCGATCGACCTCTTCAGGTGTCGCGCCCCGTATTTCAAATCCGTCCCTTCGCGCAGCAGAAAATCCTTCGCCGGCTGCGTCACGCGAAACAAAAATCGTCCCTTCGCCGTCTCCAGCACCCGCTGCTGCACCATCCCCAGCTCGATCTCCAGAATCTGCTCCAACTGCTCGCTCCGCAGCGGATGGAACACCACCACTTTGTCGATCCGGTTCATGAACTCCGGCGCGAACTTCCTCT
>Ga0307374_10008081_pt1 | contig 15823 bp, 11 predicted proteins | sample OX3MG_FD_202532 | JGI IMG/M metagenome (GOLD analysis project Ga0307374, IMG submission 202532) | Soil microbial communities from Risofladan, Vaasa, Finland - OX-3 | ecosystem: Environmental > Terrestrial > Soil > Coastal area > Acid sulfate soil | place: Finland: Risofladan, Vaasa | collected... | reverse complement strand
CTGCCGCCGGCGCGCGCGCCACGCACGGTGACTGCGACACTCAATCGTGTGCTCGATCGGCTCGAGGCGGAAGTGGCCGCTCGCTGAGCCGCCACGTGAAGTTGCCTTGGAGCTCGCGCGACTCGCGTCTGCTGAGGCCGCGATATCCGTAGGGCGGGCGCCGCAGATGGCGCGACAGCGAAAGCAGCGGCCAGCCCAACGGCAGGTAGAACGCCACGAGATCGAGATCCCGCAGCACGGCGATGAGCCGGTTGCGCGCCGGCTTGCGATAGTGGTTGCGCTCATTGCGGATGAACGCCACCGGCCAGCCGGTAGGCAGCACCTTGCGCAAGCACCCCTTCGCCGCGCGTAACGAGGTGGTGAGCGAGCGCCAATTGTAGGGGTGTTTGCCATACGTGGCCACCAGGCGGTCCAACTCGGCCTGCATCGTCTTGCGCACGCGATGCGCGGCGCGGTCGAGCGTGTTGCGGTCGGGCTCCTCGTGGTCTTTCACGCCGAGCTCGTGCAGCACCTCCCAGGGGTCGATCGGGTCGCCGACCACGAACGTCATCTGCGCCGGCAGCGCGAGGTACCACATCCACGGAAAGATGAGGGCCAGGATCCCCGCCGGCAGCGGCAGGAATGGCACGTGGAAGTAGCGTTGGAACAACCGATCGAGCGGCGGGAAGGTGACGTGGAACGGCATGACCCATTCCGCGTTCACCACGTACGTCGGATAGATGGGCACGTCGTGCCGCGCCGCGAGCCGCATGAAGCTCGTGCGGAAGCGTTGGAGGTGGTACCGGTGCTGGAACCCTTTGCCGATGCCGGGCACCCCTTCGGGATAGTAGATGATCCGGTCGCCGCGCTGGATGAGCCGCTCGAAGTTGTCGAACGTCATGTCCACACCACCGCCGCGCCGCCACAGGTTGTCCACACCGAACGGGCGCATCCACCAGGCGAGGGTGAGTTCCTTCTCGAACACCGACCGGCACTTCGCCTCGGGGCGCATCTCCTCACGACGCCAGAGCGCGAAGTCGAGCACAATCGCGTCGTACGGGAACGCCGTACCGCTGTGATTGGCCGCGATGATCACCGGCCCGTGTGCGGGCAGCTTCTCCACCCCGATGAATCGCGGACGGAAATAGTAGTCCGACAGCGGCGCGATGGCTTGTCGCAACAGGTCGCGGCAGTACGCGGCGTCGAACGGCTCGTAGCAGGCCGGTTCCGCCGTCGGTTCGGTCTGTGGCGACAGCGTCGTCGTCATCGCGTCACCCTCCCCGCCGGAACGCCAGCAGCACCGCAGCGGCGTACAGCACGCCCCACAGTGGCCACGCCGCGCCGAACGCCATGAGAATCGCGCCAGCCACCAGGCAGAATCCGGCGAGCAGCGTCGCGCGAACTCCCTTGAGCGGATTCTCCGCCGGAGGCCGCGTGCTGCGTTCCAGCACCCGTACGCCCTCGGTGACCAGCGACGGCAGCTTCACGGCGGCATCGAGCAGATCGGGCGCGCCGCGCACCCCCTCGTGCACGAACCGGAATGGGCTGAACTGTTCCAGAAACACCCGGCGGATGTGGCGCCGCGAGATCTCGGCCACGTCGAAATCGGGGAGCAGCACGTGCCCCACCCCTTCGAACGTCACCAGCGCTTTCACCATCAGCACCAGTTCCACTGGGAAGTACATGCGGTACTGTCCGCCGCGCGCCACCGATTCCAGCACCAGCTGGGCCAGCGAGAACGAATCGAAGCTCGACGCGCGATGCCAGCGGGCCGAGATCTCCGACACGTCGCGGCGGAATCCCGCCGGATCGCCGCCCCGTCCAGGCACGGCCACCGCTGCCAAGTAGCGCGCCGCGTTCTCGTGGTCGCCGGTCACCAGCGAGTAGTAGTAGTACAACAGTGCCCGCCGCAGGTCGCTCTCGAACCGCCCCACCATACCGAGGTCGATGAAGCCGACCTTTCCGCCCTCGAGTACGAGCAGGTTGCCGGGGTGCAGGTCGGCGTGGAAGAACCCGTCGCGGTACAGCATGCGGATGATCGACGCCGCCCCCAGGTCCACGAGATGCTCGCGTGTCTCCTCGGGCAGCGCCGTCGCTTCGCCGCTGTCCGGCCGGACCCCGTCCAGGTACTGCATGGTCAGCACGCGCAGGCCGCTATGGGGACGGTCCACCGTCGGGAACACCACATCCGGCATGTCGCGGAAATTGGCGGCGAAACTCTCGGCATTGTCCGCCTCGCGACGGAGGTCCACCTCGCGCAGTGTGTACTCGCAGAACTCACTAATGATGCGCTTGGGTTGATAGCGCGACATCACCAACTGCAGCCCGCCACCCAGCATGCGCAGCAACCGCGCGTCGCGCCTGAGCGTCTCTGCCACGCCAGGCTTGACTGCCTTGATCACCACGTCGTCACCCGTGATCGTGGTCGCGCGGTGGATCTGCGCGATGGACGCCGACCCCAGCGGTTCGGGGTCCACCCACGAGTACATCCGGTCCATCGGGCGGCCCAGGTCGCGCTCCACCAGCGCGGTGAATCTCTCGAACGAGACGGCGGGGAGGCGGTTCAGCAGGCTCCGCAGCTCGCTCGTCACCGAGTGAGGCAGGATGTCCTCGCGGAGACTGAGGATCTGCCCGAGTTTGATGTAGGTGGGGCCGAGCATCTCCAGCCGCAGGCGGAACTGCACGGCGAAGGAACGGTCCACGAGATCGCGGCGCAGCAGCGGCCGCGCCATGGCACTCACGACGCGGGCGGCCACGTAGCGCGCGCCGCGGCCATCGCCCTGCGCGCGCCGGTCCCGCGTCCAGGCGACGATCCCGCCGAACAGCAGGCCCAGCAGGTGGCGGTTGGTGCTCATTGCGCGGCGCACGATCCCCGGAGGGCGGCGAATCTCGGCCCGCTCGAACGCGGCCGATGCCGTGTTCGGGGGCCGCGGCGGCGCGAGCACGTGCGATGTCACCGGTTGCGCCCCAGCCGTTCGTGGGCTGACACCCACTCCAACGATGAGATGGCCGCGGCGAGCGACAGTTCGCCGGCCAGCACCGTGGCGGCCACGATCTCGGCGAGCTTGTTCACGTGGCCCTCGCCCCAGCAGCCGAGCATTTCCAGGCATTCGCGCTGCGTGGCCAGGTGCGTGCCGCCGCCGTGCGTGGCCACGATCAGGCTGGGAATCGTGATCGAGAAGTAGAGCGATCGGTCAGGCGTGATTTCCGTGTACGCCGTGGCCGCGGCGCCTTCGGCCACGTTGGCCACGTCCTGCCCGGTGGCGATGAACATTGCCGTGATGGCGTTGGCGGAGTGGAGGCCGTTGTTGTTGGCGCCCGAGAGCAGTGCGCCGACGTTGGCCACGCCCCAGTGGTAGACCAGCTGTTCTGGCTCCACGCGCAGCTGCTGACGCAGCAACTCGGCGGGCACCGTCGCTTCGGCCGTCACGCGTTTGCCGCGCGGGTGCAGCACGTTGATGTGCGACGCTTTCTTGTCGGTGGCGAAGTTCGACTCGAGGTAGGCGCGGCGCACCGTGCTGTTGTTCGCCAGAATCCACTGGTAGGCGGCGAAGGTCGCCCTCCCCACCATGTTCTGTCCCGCGGCGTCGCCGGTGCTGAAGTTGAATCGCAGGAACGCGAATTTGTTCGACAGGAACGGCTCGATGTGCGTGAGGCGTGCCACGTGTGACGTGGACTCGGCCACGGTGCGGATCTCCGGCAGGTGGTCGTTCACCCAGACCACGAAGTCCCGCGCTTCGCGCGCCGACACGAAGATGAACACCGGCGCCCGCTGCATTCCGTCACCCGACACCGTCGTCTTCACGCCGCCCGCCAGCCCCACCACCTTCATGCCGCGGCTGTACGAGGCAACCAGCGAGCCCTCAGTGGTCGCCAGCGGAATGAGAAAGTCGCCCTGCGCATACTCCCCGTCCACGCGGAGCGGGCCGGCGATGCCGAGTGGGATCTGGGCGACTCCCGTGAAGTTCTCGATGTTGCCGCGAGTCTCAGCCGGCGCCACGGAGAATACCGGTACGTGTTCCAACCGTACACCGGTGAACGTCTCCACGAACTGCTGGCGCCGTTCGATCAGCGTGTGCTCATAGTCGTCCGCGGCGCCTTTGGCGTTGGGGATGTGGGACGTGACGGCCCGCGCGGCATTGCGCGGTTCGACGGCCGGCGACCAACCGGCTGGAATGGTTGGCGTGCCCATGAGTGCCTCGGCGGTGGATACCTGAGTGTGCACCAAGGCCTGTATTGGAGGTATCAGGGGGCGGGCCTCACACTGTCGGCCCTTTCCCGACCGTCCGGTAGGCGAGTTCCCCCTGGGTCGCGCGGTGTCAACCGGTCTGCGCGATCTGGCGGCAGGACTGCGGGCGCCGGCGACGGCCCGTACCGGGGAGCACGGAAATGGTGACGTCTCCTCGCTGGCCCATCCTAGAATGAGCGTGTCGCGACCCTGGGGGCGTTCCGCTTTCGGGAGTCGTCCAGTTGCGCGCGTCGTGTTTCCGATCGAGGGGCGGCGTCCACTTTCGCTTGAGGCCTCCGCCTATGCTTCTGCCTCGGTCGTACCGTGCCATGGTTGCCGGCTTCGGTGTCGGATTCGTCGTTCTGCTCGTCGGGGTGGCGTGCCGGCCCGACCAGCCGGTAGTCCCGCCGTCCGCAGCGGAGGACGCTCCCCGGTCAAACTCGCTGCCTGCTGCCAACCCCGATAGCATCGGCATTCACTATCTGTGTGAAAATCGCTTCCGAATTCGCAATCGCAACAACGTGGAGGTCGCGGTGCAGTGGGTCGTGGTGGGCACCAGCGATAGCGGTACCGTCGTGCTCGCGGCACGACAATCGGGAACGTCGTTCTCGGAGACGTATGTGGATATGCCCGATTCCGGCACCGTCCGGCTGTTCGTCGGCGGCGTTCGCATCGCAGCGGCGGAGAACACCGGCGGCGCGTGTGGCATCAGGCGGTTGACCGTTCGGTTGGAGCCGGGGGTGATTGCGTCGCCAGCAGCGTTTGACACCGCCTATCCCGTGGGGACAGCGGTGTCCTATTCATTCGCGCCGGCGCCCGGTTACAGAAACGTACTGGTGGCGTTGGACGACAGCCTCGTGCCGGCGTCGGGCAGTGTGGTGATGGGCACGGGTCACCTGCTGTGGGCGGCGGCCGACCTGGACGTCGAGCTACCACTCGCCACCGATCCGTTGGTCGTCGAGTTGCACGGGTTGCTCACCGCCGAAGATCCGGTGTCGACTTACCAGCAGATACTGGACGACGTCGGAGCCTTGTTCGACGCGGTGGGACCGGACGAAGCATCGCGACGAATGAAGCTCGCCGGACTCGTGGCCTACGATCCGATTCGCGATTCGGCGGCGCTTGTCCGCGTGGACGATGCGCTGGCGTTGCATGAATTCACGGTGGGGAGCGGTGAATACGACGGGAGCGGGGCAAGCGGCGGCCCAGTGATCATCGCCGACCGGTCGCCGTCCGGCGCGCTACGTGAAGCGGCCCCGGGGAGTGGATGTTTCTTGCAGCGGCCGCCTGAAGTGCCGGGATCGTCGGAGCCGACGAGGGTGGTGTATATCAATGGAATTCGAACCACGTTCGACGAAGCGGCCACGACCACGCGCGGTCTCGACTGCGCCCTCGTCCAGAGTGGCCAGTTGAGCGGATCGCGCTACACCGTTCGCATGTTCTACAATCGCACATGGTCCGTTCAACTCCCCGAGGACGTTCGGAAGGCATTCTGGTGCGTCTTCGCGGGTGTTCGATGGCAGTCCCAGTGGTCCTTTCTCGCGCGCATCGTCGGGTATTCAGCCTGCGCAACCCAGGCCGCAGTCACCGCCATTCGAACCCAGGACTATCTCGAAGCCTTCAGCCAGTTTGCCAAGGTACAGGCCGGGTCGCCGGGGCTATCCGAGGACGCCGACAGTCTCGCGCGCTATTTCGCCGGGGTCCGGGCGCACGATGGCGAGCATGTGATCGTCGTGGCCCATTCCCAGGGAAACCTGATCACGCAGCAAGCGGTGCAGGCGCTTCGAGATCGTGGGCTCTATGCGCCGCGGGCCGATTCCCTGTGCCTTGCCGCCGTTGCCGTCGCGGCGCCTACCAGTTCCAACTGGCCAATTCCCGACGACCATCTCCTGGGGCTCCAGGTGCCAGGCGATTTGTTGTCGCTCCTCACACATCGCAATCATTTTCCGACCATCTCGACCTCGTATTCCGATTCCACCCAAGCGCTCGTCGAGTTGATCAGGAGTCAGCTGGCCGGCGCAACCGACCCCGGCCAGCGGCTTGCGCTCGTGCAGATGGCCAATCTCGTCCGCTGGTCACACGGGGTGCGCCTCCACTCGATGGACGAAACCTACCTCGGTGAACAGCCTGCTCGCGATGCCATCACCAACGACGTGGCCACGCTTCACCGCCAGTGTACCATCGGCCAGTTGGCCCTGGACCCGGCCAGTGTGACGCTCCGCGTGCAATCGAGCACGCCACTCGCGGTGTCGGCCACCAATCGCAATAGTCTCCCATTACTACTAAAGAGAAATGTTTCGTGGATCATTCCCCCTATCGTGGCCCTGTCGCGCAATGAGCGGCGCGTGACCGCCACCAGTCCGGGGGCGGGGGAAATCACGGCGCGCGTCTTCGATCGAGAAGCGCGAGAAGCCATCCAGGTACCAATGGAGGCGCTCGTCGTATCGGCCACCCAGACGCCGCGTTCGTCCTGGAAGCTCGATGAATGGAATGCGCCGCCGGACTATCCACCTCCCGACGTCGGACCTCCGCCGGCGTGGGACGGCATCCCTTCGAAGTGCACGGGCGTGAAGATCCTCTCGGCAAGGGACTCGGTGCTCAACGTCACTTATACGTGGGCATACGTCGCCCATTGCTGGTATGCGGCCTCCGGAACCGTGCAGCCGCCCGACGGAATTCACATAGCCCGGTACCGTTGGCGTTGGTTTGATTCGGCTGGCGTAGAACGGATATCGCCGACCAATCAACTCACCGCTTATTCGGTGCAGGACATGCCGGCTGACGAGCCGCTCGCACCATTTTCCGGTTGGGGTCGTCTGGAGGTATGGGGGCTCAACGCTAGCGACGTCCCCATTGCCAAGGGAACGGCGTGCATTTCAAACTGCGGAGGTACCCCATGAAGCTCAGTGGTCTCTGCCTCGTCGCGTGCGTGATGCTCGTTCCCGCGTGCAAGCATCACGTGTCGCAATACGCGCGCCCGGGCGACGACCCGCACGACACCGATTCCCTGTACGCCCTCTACCATCAGATTCTCAACGACTCCGATCCCGTGAGGACGTGGTCCGAGACCGAGTGTGAGATGTATCATCTAATGAACAAGCTCGGACCCGATATCGCGATGCGCCGGCTCCGCGCGTTCTTCGATACTGTGTACACCCCCACCGAACGGCGACATCGAGAAGCAAATGTCGATCCCAAGCTCTGGTATCGGGCATATCCGCTCGATGATGCCAGTTGCATCGCAGAGATGGACGGCAGGTATGACCCGGGTGTGAAGATCGACACCACGCACAGGCCGCCGCAGCCACCGCGCTGACAGACCGGCCCGGGCGGTAACGCCCGGGCCGGTTTCTATTGTCCCGTCTTCATCAACTCCGCCTTGATCGCCGCCAACTCACCACGCTGCGCTGGAGTGGGCGGATACAGCGTCCCCTGCCGCGCGCCACTCCCATTGAAGTCGCCGGCGAGGCCGTACGCTCGGCGCTCGAGTCTCACCGCAGCGCCGCGCGCGCGGCCCTGCGCCTTGTGCACCAACTCATAGGTCCGGCGTTGCACGCCCAGCAGGTCCATCAGAAACGACTCCCGCTCCCGGTACTGCGCCAGAGTCACCGGCATGAGCGGATCGGGGTTCACCTCGAGCATGCGCCTCGTCGTCGCGCCGCCCGCCGACAGAGTCACCGTGTAGGTACCCGGCGACACGAAGGGGCCCGCCGGCGCGATGGAACGCGGTGGACGCGGCAGCGCCTGCAAGTTGTAGGTTTCGGTATCGGGATCCGACGGTGGCGGCGTGTGCCGCAGATCCCACACCACACGGTGCACGGTACCCGGGCCGCCCGGCCCGTCGAGCGTCCGCACCACCTCGCCCTCGGCGTTGGCGATCGTGATCGTCGCCCGATCCGCGTCGCGGCCCAGCGAATAGTCGATCACTGCACCATCCGGCGGGTTCTCTCCCGCGTAGAAGTCTTGCCCGCGGTACGAGTAATCCTCCCAATACTGGAAAATCGTCGCTGGCTGCAGAGTGAATAGGTGCACCGGCTCCGCCGCCGTGGCTGGTGACCACTCTCCGACCGCCGCACCGTCGTCCAGAATCCAGAGGCTGCGCCCGTGCGTGGCCACCACGACATCTTGCGTTCGCTGATCGAACTGCACATCCATGTACAACGTCGTGGGCAGGTTGGCGCCGGCGGATTCCCAATGGCCGCCTGCGTCGGTCGATACCCAGAGCGCATGCTCGGTACCCAGGAACAGCACATTCGGATGGTGGGGGTATACGGCGATGGTGCGTACCGATCCGTCGCTCGGTAGCCCGCCCATGATCGGCGACCACGTGCGGCCGAAGTCACGAGTGCGGAACGCATACGGCCTGAAGTCCCCGCGCCGGTGGTTGTCGAACGCCACATAGGCCACACCGGGTGCCTCGCCGGACGCCGTCACGCGGCTCACATACGTGCCATCCGGCGCGCCGCGCGCGTTGTGCCCCACCTCGGTCCACGTCCTACCGCCGTCGCGAGACACCTGGACATTGCCATCATCGGTGCCTACCCACAGAATGCGCGCGTCGAGCGGCGACTCGTCGATGGCTGACAGCGCGCTGAATGCCGTCTGCCCGTCGTTGCGCGAATTGGCGATCTTGGCGTCAGGCACGCCCATTACGCTGACCGTATCGCGATTCACTTGCCTGGTGAGGTCCTGCGTTGGCTGCCAAGTGCGCCCTTGGTCGTGCGTGATGAACAGCCGGTTGCCGCCATAGTAGTAGACGCCCGCCAGGTGCCGCGACGACAATCCAGGGGTGATCCACTCGAACCGGTAGGGCGGCTGACCCGGCGGCGCCTGCGGATGGATGTCGGAGCGGTCGCCCGTGTAGGCGTCCACGCGCGTGAGGTCCCCCTCCACGGCGTTGCTGTACACGTAGTGGCGCCCGCCCTTGTCCACCGTGCCGGATACCCCATCGTTGAACCCGATCTCGCGCCAGTCGCCCCCCACAATGCCCAGGTAGTGTCTGGTGGCACTGGGCCCGAACCAGGAGTGGTCGTCCTGCATCCCCCCGTAGATGTTGTACGGCGTCGCGTCATCGAGGCCGATGCCGTAGAATTGGCCAATGGGGATGTTGTTGATGCGGTTGTAGGTCGCGCCCATGTCCCAACTCTGATACAGGCCACCGTCGCCAGCGAGATAGAAGTGGCTGGGATTCCCGGGATCGATCCACATGGCGTGATAGTCGCCCTTGAGTCCCACGTCGTACGTCGGTTCGGTGGGCATGATACGCCAGTGGCTTCCCGCGTCGTCGCTTCTATAGAAGTAGCGCGCCAGCATGTACACCCGCGCGTCATTGGTGGGGTCCACGTAGATCGAGCTGTAGTACATGGGCCGCGCGTCGAGCGAGTTCTCATGCGCCCAGGTTGCGCCGCCGTCATCCGTGCGATACACGCCGCCCCCACCTTCGGTCCCGCTCCTCCCACCCGCCGGTGCTTCGACCACAGCGTATACCCGCTGGCCGTTGGTGCGCGAAATCGCGAGCCCGATCCTCCCCACATCGCCCGCTGGCAAGCCGCCGGCGAGTTTCTGCCAGGTCGCCCCACCGTCCGTGGTCCGATAGATACCACTTCCCGGGCCGCCCCCGTTGAAGCAGCAGGGTGTGCGCAGCCTCTGATACATGGCCGCGTACAGCGTGTTCGGATCGCCCGGGACCATGACGAGATCCACCGCGCCCGTGAGCGTGTCCACGAACAGGCTTCTCGTCCAGGAGCGTCCGCCGTCGGTGGTCTTGTACACCCCCCGCTCGGGTGAGGCCTTCCACAGGTTGCCCAGTGCCGCCACGTACGCCACGCGTGGATCGCGCGGGTCGACCACGATGCGCCCGATCGCCCGCGTGCTGTCGAGCCCGACGTGCGTCCACGTGGCGCCGGCGTCGGTGGACCGGTAGACCCCATCGCCCCATGAGCTGCTCTGCCGGTTGTTCTGCTCCCCGGTGCCTGCCCACAGCACGTCGGAATCCGAAGGGGCGATGGCGATCACCCCGAATGTGCTCGTGGCCTGATGGTCGAAGATCGGGGTCCACGTGGTACCGTGGTTCGTGGACTTCCACAATCCGCCGGTGGCTGACGCGATGTACACGGTGGACGGATCGCCCGGCAGAGCCGCCACGTCGTGGATGCGTCCGCCCATCACGGCCGGTCCAATGGACCGGAAGGTCAGGTCGCGAAAGGGACCGGATGGCGCTTGCGCGCGAGCCGACAACGGCACGAGCACCAGGCTGAGCCATACGAACAGCGCGTTGCGCGCCGCGGCGATCGGACGCCCGGCGTGTGCCGGGCCGAAATCGGCAACCTGGGAGTGATTCATGACCAGCGGGGTTGAGTGTCCAGTTGGCCGGGGCTGCCGGCGAGCGGGCGGGCCTGCTATTCCCCTATCATCCATCGCGGACCCGACGTGCACAAGGATCGGCCACGCGCTATCGTCCAAGCACCCGACCATTCCCAAGGTACCCGATGATTCACACCATCATAGAGCCCTTCCGCATCAAGACCGTGGAGCCGATTCGCGTGAGCACGCACGGCGAGCGGCGCCACTGGCTCGAACAGGCTAAGCTCAACGTCTTCTTGCTGCCCGCCGAGCACGTGCTGCTCGACTTCCTCACCGACAGCGGCACCGGCGCGATGAGCGCCAAGCAATGGGGCGCCATCATGGAGGGCGACGAGAGCTACGCCGGATCCAAGTCCTTCTTTCGGCTGGAGTCGGTGTTGAAGGATCTCACCGGGTACCAGCACATCATTCCCACGCACCAGGGCCGCGCCGCCGAGCGCATCCTGTTCAGCGTGGCCACGAAGCGCGGTGATCTCATCCCCAACAACACCCACTTCGACACCACCCGCGCCAACATCGAATATCAGGGCGCCGAAGCCGTGGATCTGGTCATTCCCGAGGGGCTGCAGCCCCGCACGCTGCATCCCTTCAAGGGCAATATCGACCTGGCCCGCGTGGAGGAGTTGCTCACGCGCGAGGCGCACCGTATTCCGTTTGGCATGCTGACGCTCACCAACAACAGCGGCGGCGGCCAGCCGGTGAGCCTCGCCAATCTGCGCGCCTATCGTGAACTGCTGAACCGCTACGGGAAGCCCCTGATCCTTGACGTCTGCCGCTATGCGGAAAATTCAATGTTCATCAAGCTGCGGGAGGAGGGACAGCAGGACCGCACCGTGAAATCCATCGCCCAGGAGATGTTCAGTCTCGCGGACGGTTGCATGATGAGCGCGAAGAAGGACGGCATGGTGAACATCGGCGGCTTCCTGGCCTTGAACGACACCGCCTGGGTGGAAGCGGCGAAGACGCTGCTCATTCTTACCGAAGGGTTCCCCACGTATGGTGGGCTCGCGGGGCGCGATCTCGAAGCGCTGGCGGTGGGGATGGAAGAGGGGCTGGACGAAGACTACCTGCGCTACCGTCTGCGTACGGTGGAATACATGGGCGAGAAGATGAAGGCGGGGGGTGTCGCCATCGTGGAGCCCACCGGTGGCCACGCGGTGTACTTGGATGCCAGGGACTTCCTCCCCCATTTACCCCCGGAGCAGTATCCGGCCTGGAGCCTCTGTAATGCCCTGTATCTCGAGGCCGGCATCCGGGGCGTCGAAATCGGCTCCGTGATGTTCGGCAAGCATAACGCCGACGGCTCCGAGAGCTACCACAGCATGGAGTTGGTGCGGCTGGCCTTTCCGCGGCGCACGTATACGCAGAGCCATTTCGACTACGCCGCGGAGGCCATCTGCGAACTCAAGGCTCGCGCTTCTCGGGTGCGGGGCGTGACCATCGTGAAGCAGGCCAGATTCCTCCGACACTTCACGGCGGAGTTCGAGACTGCATGAGCCGCGGTCGGCCCGGCCGAGTCAGGCCGCAGGGCCCGGACTGGGATTGAAGATGTCCAAGCGCGGCGCACCCTCCACGTCGATCATTCCCATCATTCCCTTCGACACCACGCGTGTCAACGCATGGTCCACGAGCTTGATCGTCTCCGGTACGGGGGTCTCCAACTCGAACACTCCGCAACTGCCCGGTGGCACGACCATGGTCTGGATGTAGCGTTGCGGTGCGTTCGCCAGGGCGCCTGCCTCCCACGCCTTGCTCCACACATTGCCGATCGGGTGGAAATGGCTCGACAGGTTGGGGCCGCCGCAGACGAAGAATACGCGCACGGTCTCGTCGCGCTTCACCTTGACCGCACCCCAGCGGCCGGTCGTGATCGCGTTCTTCTCTCCGTTGAGCACGACGTACGTCGGATCTTCGGCGCGCATCGCGTCGTAGTCAAACTCCCGCAGGCCGTGCGCGCCCGCCGCGCCCTTCAGGTAGATCTCGTTCTGGCCGAAATAGAGTTCGTGATCCACGGGCGGTAGCCCTTCCTCCGGTTCCACGAGGATCATGCCGTACATGCCCGAGCTGATGTGAAAATCGAGCGCCGGAACCGCGCAGTGGTAGATGAACGCACCCGGATACAGCACCTTGAACTCGATGGACGCCGATTGACCCGGCACGACCATCATCGACTCGGCTCCGCCTCCGGGGCCGTACACGGCGTGGAGGTCCACATTGTGCACGTCCCGATTCGTCGACGGATTCGTGAGGGTGAGATGGACCGTGTCGCCCTGCCGCACGCGGATCATCGGGCCGGGCACCTGACCGCCAAAGGTCAGGTAGGAAAACGCTACGCCCGGCTCGATCTCGGCCACCACTTCCTGCACGTCCAGCTTCACCTCGACCCGTTTCGAGGCGCGGCGCCCGATGGGCGCCGGCAGCTTGGTGGGGTCCCCGGCGACCCGCTGCGACGTGAGTGCATACCTCACGGCCCTGGACGTGGTATCCGGCCGAGCTGGCGCGGAGCCGGAGGTCGGCTTCGCCGGGCGACCCGCCCACATCCGCTCCCCACTCACTCCGCCAAGCGCGCCGGCCAGTGCGCCAACACCGATTCCCTTTATGAATGTCCGGCGTGAAGGCACGCGGTCATCTGGATTCACAGGCATTTCCTTGCTCCTTGGAGTTCGGCCCGATGGGCGATCTGGTCCACCACCAATTGCTGGTGTCCGATCCGTACTCGTCACCGCTCACGCGGCCCGCCAGAACCACACGGACCAGTCATCGTCGGCATGCGGCTCCATGTGGTAGACGAAACCACGCTCCGACAACATGCCGATGAGCGGAACAGGTGCGAAGGTCGCCCGGAGGTGAAGGACTTCCCCACTCTGCAGCGCCTCGACTGCAGCCATGATCCTGGAAAACGGCTCGCGACCGGCGCGTAGTTCCTCGCGCACATCGACTTCGACAACCGGTGCGGCGTCCGGGAACTCTACCGTTGTCCCGTCTGGTGTAACGGCATAGAAACGACTCATAGCGATGGCGGTGGCGATCGAAGCGCCGCGGGAACTCCCCAGCGAATGCGCCCGATCTGGTAGACGAAGAGGACGATCGCACCAAGGAATGACAGCGTCCCGGTACGCGCCACCAGCGGAGACGCCGCGGCGATGCCTGCGAGCAGCAATCCAACCCCCGCCACGGTGAGTGTCAACTGCACTCTGGCGACTCCCGTGGAATACAGATCGGCTGCCGTGGGAAGCGGGCCCCGTCCCAAGCGCCTGCCAAATCGCACCGTCCACGTCAGGAGCGGGATGATCTTGTACAGGATCCCGGTGACGAAGAGCACCAGCCCACCGAGCAGACCCGTAGTCACATACGCGGTGGCGAGACGGGTGTGGGTGCTGCCGAGCCCAAGCAGCACCGGGCCCATGATCGCACTGCTAGCCACAAACGGCAGCGACGCACGCACGAATCGCATGCCGGGGTCGAGAGCGCGCCGAACTCGCACGCGATAGAGGGCGTACACCCTCCATACGAACGCAGCCACTCCGGCGTCGACCAGGAACGCTCCGGTCCACGACGCCGCTGGAAGCCGCCCGATCAGACCCACCGCGAGCGTCGGCACGCCCAGCGCCAGCAGCAGGAGCGCCCGGCGGCTCCAACGCGAGTCGGAGCCGTCCGCAAGCAGGAACATGGGCAGCATCCGGTGCGATACACCGACGATCACGATCAACACCCAGCCGATGATGGCCACGTGCAGGTGCGCGGCGAGCACGCGGACACGGTCGGCGGCAATGAGTCCGCTGTGCAGATTGTCGGCCAGCATGGCCCCGAGCGCCAGCACGGAGAGCAAGAACACAATTGCCGTGGCGATCGCGGCCCAGGTGACGTCGCGACTGCGACTGCGCGCCAGCGTCGCGGCAACGTTGCCCGCCGCCAGCAGGATCCCGATCGCCACGAGCACCACGCCGGACATCACGAACGGCGTGGAACTTTCGGCCAGTCCGTACGCGAACCCGCCGATACCTGGGGCGAGCATCCAGAACGCCGCATGGGCCGCGCGCGCAGAATGGATAGGGACGCCGAGCGCGACCGGCATGAATTGATAGAGCGCGCCGAAGATCGTCAGCGTGAGCCATCCGAGCGTGAATAGGTGGGTGACGGCAGCGACGTGCGGAGTGAGGTAGATGCCGTTCGCGAGATCTGGGGCAATCCACACCAGCCCCGCCGCTCCGACCAGCAAATACACTGTCGCGGCCGCAAAGTGCTCACCGACGAGCCAGAGCGACGTACTCGCGACCGTGGGCGCCGTGGCGTGCACCGTCAATTCGCGCGGATTGGCGCGCTGAAGTTCTGCAACTCCCATCCCGTCCCGCTCCTCGTGCAGTCGGGATGAAGGATGATCATCCGGGCGACGCACGAGCGTGACGGTTGTCGCATCTCGCACCCAGCGGAAAGCGTATCTCCCTACTCGTAGCGTGGGCGTTCGCCGGGGCGGCCGAGCGTACGGAGTTGGGCCACGTCGGGTATCCGGAGCCGTTTCCGCGTGACCGGCCTGATGACGCCCTTCTCCGCAAGCTGCTTGAATGCCCGCGACACCGATTCGCGCGCCGTACCGAGTTCGAACGACAGTTCTTCGTGCGTACGACTGATCACGATTTCCACGCCTTCGGACGTCTGCTGTCCGTGCTGCTCGGCGTATTCGGCCAGATAGTGCGCGAGCCGCGCTGCGACGTCTCGGAATGCCAGGGTTTCCGTCACATGCACGAGGTGGCGCAGTCGCTTGCCCAGCTCGTAAATCACGGCGCGGGCGACATCGGGGTTATCGCGATAGAGCGCTTCGAATTCCTCGCGCGGTACGAAGATGAGCCGCGATTCCACCTCGGTGATCGCCGACGCCGGATACGGCCCGCCGTCGAGCAGCGGAAGTTCCGCCACCGGGCGCCCCGGACCTTCGCTCTGGAGTACCTGCTCACGGCCGGATGGGCTCGTTCGGTAGATCTTGACGCGACCAGTTTCGATCACGTACAGGCCCCGGCAGGGTTCGCCAGTGGTGAACAGGACGTGTCCCGCCGCGTAGGTCCGGGCCACGCTGCGCGCCGCAAGCCGGGTGAGCGCCTCCTCGGCGAACGTGGCGAACAGGGGAATCTGGCGCAGAACCGAGCGGGTATCCGTCGTAGAATTGCTCATGTACATTGATGACTGAGCGGCGCGGGCCGGGTCGACGCTGGATGTGACAACCGTCACGCGTCGCACTCGTGGGCGTCACGAGAATGC
>Ga0307374_10008080_pt1 | contig 15824 bp, 13 predicted proteins | sample OX3MG_FD_202532 | JGI IMG/M metagenome (GOLD analysis project Ga0307374, IMG submission 202532) | Soil microbial communities from Risofladan, Vaasa, Finland - OX-3 | ecosystem: Environmental > Terrestrial > Soil > Coastal area > Acid sulfate soil | place: Finland: Risofladan, Vaasa | collected... | reverse complement strand
CTTGCCGGAGGATTCCGGCCCGTAAATCTCCACGATGCGCCCACGGGGCAGTCCACCGATGCCCAAGGCCAGGTCCAGCGAGAGAGCCCCGGTGGAGATGGACTCAATGTTCATGCTCATGTTGTCCCCCATCCGCATGACCGAACCCTTGCCGAACTGCTTCTCAATCTGGCCCAGCGCCGCATCCAACGCCTTTTCCCGTTCTTCGGCCATCTCTGTCTCCTCTGTGTTCGGTTACGACCCTCAGCACCCTCGGTGATGGGGTGACCCTACGGGGGGGATGTGACAACACCACGCACGTCTCTGCCTGTCCGGGCATCATAGCGAACGTGTGTTCGTAATGTGGGGACCATCTCCCGGGAGGGAAACGGTCCGGGGTGGTTCCACAATGCGCGGCCTTTCTCGTGCTTCAGGCCGATCCGGGCGACCCCGGCCGGTGCGTTGACGCTCGCCCCACGCGGGTTAAGGGAGAATAGGGGCGAAATGAGCAGCCCGGTGAGCATTGCGCGTGGTGGCGCCCTCATGGCGGCAGTTCTCATGGCCACTCTGAGCGGATCGACCCTTCCCGCCGGGGCCGCCACCGGCGCGACTGCCCTCTACGGCGAGGCCATGACCACCACCAGGTCCTGGTCGGTGCACTACATATCCTCGGGGTCGGACTCCAAAGTCTCCATGCTCACCAGCGGGGACGCCGGTCCTGCCTCGGGTACCCAGGAGGTTCTCGTCGGCCAGGGCACCACCGCCGACCGAGCCTCCCTCGTCGTGATCGGCGGGATCACCTACATGAACGGGGATGCACGGGCGCTGATCGACCTGACCGGACTTTCCGCCTTGCAGGCCGCGGCCACAGCGGGGAAATGGATCCAGTTCGCCACCGACAACCAGGTCTTCTCCCAGGTCGTCGCCGGCGTCCGCTCTACTGATGTGGCCCAGGAACTGGCCCTCAAGGGCCCCTACCGGCTCGGTTCCCCACGCCGGCTGGACGGATACGAGGTCGACCCCGTCCTCGGCACCCAGCATTTCCCGGGCCTCAAGACCCAGCGGTCGGTCCTGTACGTGCGCGCCAACGGCCTGCACGTCCCTGTCGAGGAGGACACCTTGAACGCGCAGGGTAACCCGAACGGTGTGGAGCACACCGTCTTCTCCCATTGGGGTGAGATGGTGCGGCCGCTTGCTCCCCAGGCGACAGCGACGATCGGCGCGGTGAGCACGGCCTGAGCCCGTCAACCGGCCCCGATGTAAGGGGAGCCAGCCGGCATGGGACAATGCCACCCCCCAAAGCGCGCCGGGCCGAGAGCCCGCCGGGCAGCCGCCTCAGGCTGCGGAGAGAGAGCGACATGCGACCCCGTCCCACCCACAGCAGCGCGTGTGCGACAACCCTGGCCGCCACCGCAATCGCCCTCTTCGCCTGGGCCGGTCCGGCCGGCGCATCGGCCACTGCTCAGGCCATCTATGACTCCGCCCTCAAGACGGCCGGCAGCCAGAGCGTCCACTTCGTCTCGGCGGCCAGCGACCAGGGCACGAGCCTGAAGGTGGTCGGTGACACCGGCGCGACTTCGGGATCGCAGTCGCTCGTGGTGAGCAAGGGGAAGATGTCGGAGAAGCTGACCATCACGTTGGTCGGCGCCACCGGCTACCTGAACGGGAACTCCACCGCGCTCGAGAACATCATCGGCCTCACCACTGCCCAGGGCACCAAGTACTCGGGAAAGTGGCTCTCCTTTCCCACGTCCAATGCCAGCTTGGGTCAATTGGTCAGCGGGTTGCACGACCAGGAAGTGACGACCGAGCTCAAGTTGACCGGGCCATTGACCTTCGGCAGGTCCAAGACCATCAACGGCCAGCGCGCCACGGCCATTAAGGGCACCGTCGGCACGTCGGCCGCGACCCAGGTGCCAGCCGTGCTGTACGTGGCCGCGAGCGGGACGCCCCACCCTCTTGAGGAGGACACCAACCCGACCGCGAGCACCGCCAAGAGCACCGCCAAGAGCACCGCCCAGGCATCGATTCATGGCGTCGTGACGTTCTCCAACTGGGGCGAGAGGACGCGCGAGACGGCGCCGGCTCACGCGACCTCGCTGCTGTCCCTGGCTCCTCCCTCAGCGGGGTAGCCGACCTCCAACTGCGCCAATCTCTCCGGCGGACTGCGCCATGAGTGGGCGGGAGCTGAGGATCGGAGGCCTCCCGGCGCTCAGATCGAGACTCCCAGGCCCCGGGCCACGAAGGCAATCGCATCCGCCAGTAAGGCGTCGTCTATCGCATCGGGATCGAGTGCCCGCATCATCCCCAATCCGTGGAAGAGGGCGACGATGATCCGGGCCGCATCCTCAGCGGATTGCCCGGACTTGATCTCTTGTTCCGTTCGGGTCTCCGCAATGATGTCCCTGATGGCGAGGATGTCCTTGCGCTCGATCTGATTCAGCTTCTCCCGAACTTGCGGATTGCGCATGGCGTACATGGCGAACTCGAGGTAGAGGATCCCCCAGCTGTCCGGCGCGTCAGTCGCTCCGCGCCGGATCATGGCGACGAAGTCGGTGAGCCGGGCCTCCGGAGGGACATCGGAAGCCTCAAGCGTCTGCTGAATCAAACGCATGTCCTGGTCGTAAGCCTCTTCGAGAAGGGCCAGGAAGAGGTCCTCCTTGTTCTTGAAGTTCGAGTACACGGCACCCTTGGTGAACCCGGCAGCGGCCGCGACCTCGTCCAGCGTGGCCTCGTGGAAGCCCCGGGCGGCGAAGACCTCGGCGGCGGCCTGCAGCAGGTATTGACGCGTCTGTTGGCGGCGGCGCTCGGCCGTGAGGGGTTCCAGTGGCATGGGGCTTGTGCTACGGATGAGTATAGTACATACTAGTCGGTATGCATGATTCTCTTACGTATGAACGGAGCAGTGTGGCCGCCGCACAGGCGGATTCCGCGGCGAAGGAGGCGGCCGTCCTCACCTCGGGGCTTGTCCGCCGCTACGGGCCCGTGACGGCGGTCGACGGGATCGATCTGGCGGTGCGTCGGGGTGAGATCTACGGGTTTCTCGGACCCAACGGTGCGGGAAAATCAAGCGTCGTGCGGGTGCTGTGCACTCTCTTGCGACCGAGCGAGGGTCGGGTCTGCGTGGCCGGCTTCAATGTGGTGGAAGAGCCCAAGGAGGTGCGGGTACGTATCGGTGTGGCGCTCCAGGAGGCGGCCCTGGACGATGGCCAGACCGGTCGTGAACTGCTCGCCCTTCAGGGACGCCTCTATGGCTTGGACCGTTCACAAATCCGGGCGCGCCTGAACCAGGTGCTGGCTCTGGTCGACATCGGCGCCGCCATCGACCGCAGGATCGGGACCTACTCGGGCGGCATGAAGCGGCGGCTGGACCTCGCGGCAGCCCTGGTCCACAATCCCCAAGTCCTGTTTCTCGACGAGCCGACCACGGGCTTGGACCCGATAAGCCGGGCCAGCGTGTGGGCCGAAATCCGGCGACTCAACGTCGAGCTCGGCATGACGATCTTCCTCACCACCCAGTATCTCGACGAGGCCGACGCGCTGGCCGATCGGGTGGGCATCATCGCCAAGGGCCGCCTGGTCGCCGAAGGCCCACCCGACGCCTTGAAGCGCTCCATGGGCCAGGACCTGATCGTGGCCGAGGTCAGGGGGGACGATCCGACTGCGCTCACCAAGCTTGCCGATCTCACGGGAATCGACGCGGTGACCCAGGAAGGTGACCAGATCATCGTCAGCACCTCGGACGGAGCAGCCTGGCTCAGCCCTGTTGCCTTGACCCTGGGCACGACCTCGCTCGCAGTGTGCAGCCTGACCCTGCGCACACCCACTCTTGACGACGTCTTCATGGAGCTGACCGGATCCCACATGGAAGAGAAGGTGATCAGATGACAACGTCGGATGTGCAGATCTCCGGGCGCCAGGCGGGCTTCCTCCTTGACGTGCGCGCGGTGGCTGGGCGTGCCCTCCGCCAGATACCACGGGAGCCCAGCTCAGTGATCCCGGCCGTCTTCGTGCCGGCGTTCTTCTATACCGTCAATCTGGGCGCACTGGAGAACCTGGCCCAGCGGTCAGGCGGGTTCAACTACAAGGCGTTCCTCATTCCCATGGCCATCGCGTTCGCCGTCACCGGCATGTCGAGAGCCCCGGCTCTGGTCACCGACATCCAAGGGGGCTATTTCGACCGTCTCTGCCTGACCCCCGTCCGGCGCTCCTCACTGCTCCTCGGTCTCATGGTGGCTGACGTGGTGGTGCTCATCGCACTGTGCATCCCAGTCCTGGTCATGGGGTTCGCCGTAGGTGTGCGCTTCGAGACCGGAGTCGTCGGGATGCTGGTCTTCGTGTCCATTTGCGCCCTGTGGGGCCTCGTCTTCACGGGCTTTCCCTATGCGGTGGCCCTCAAGACCGGCAGTCCGGCCGCGGTGAACGCGTGCTTCATCATCTTCTTCCCGCTCTTCTTCCTCACCGATGCGGTGGTTCCGAAAGGAGCGCTGACCGGTTGGTTCTCACACATCGTGACGTACAATCCCGTGACCTACCTCCTGGGCTCACTGCGATCACTGATCACGGCCGGGTGGGAGCCTTCGATCCTGTTGGAAGGGGTGGCCGCCGTCATCGGAATCGGAGCGGTGAGCATGACGCTGGCCTTCTGGGCGCTGAGAGGGAGGGTGAGCAGCGGGTCGTAGGATGATGGCAGCGCATCTCTCGCGCATCACTTGAATGCTCATTGGTAACCCCGGGGGGCGAGGTGAGCGGCAGAGTTCGGGCCCCTCAGGCCGGTGCTCCCGTGGTCAGGTCGTAGACGGTGGTGCCGTCGACCGTCCGCGCGGTGAAGTTGCTCTCCACCCAACTGGTGATCTGCGACGAGACATCGTTGGACCGACCCTGGCCGAACCCACCGCCTCCACCACCGGCGATGAAGTAGTGGACGGCGCCCCCGGACACGTACTTCTCGAACTGGGCCAGTGACGGCGCCGGATCGGTCCCGTTGAATCCACCGATCGCCATTACCGGGTCACCACTCGCCAGCTGGTAGCCGGCGGCCGAGTTGGCATTCACGGTGGCGGCCACCCAGGTGAAGTGGCCGGCATGAGATTGCAGGAGTCTGGTGAGGGCCGGGGCTGATCTGCTAGCGCTCAGAAAACCGCCGCCGCCACCGGGTCCGCCAGGCCCGCCGGGCCCTCCACCCGCTCCGATTGCCGGTGGGGCGCCGCCGGGAAAGCCACCGCCGGGGAAACCGCCGGTGGGAAGACCAGCGGCCCCCGGACCGGCACCGAATCTCGGCCCACCCGGAACGCCGAAGCCACCCGGACCGCGACCGGGCCCGCCTCCCGGACCGCCGAAGCCGCCGCTCGGAGTAGGGGTGACCGACGGGATGGCCCCCGCGTGCGGGGTGGCCGCAGTGGCGACCGTGGAAAAGAGGGGCGCCGCCAGGGCGGCACCGAAGCCGAGCGCCGCCACCAGGACGGCGGCCATTCTGGGGGTGGCGCGCAGCAGCGGGAGGGCCAGGATGACCGCCACACCCATCCCGCCGGCCACCAGGACGAAGGGGCGCAGGGGGGGGAACCATTCGGGGGAACGCCCGAGCAGGACGAAGCTCCACGCCACGGTGACGGCCAGCGCGGCGGCCAGGCACGCGCGTCCCACCCATGTGCCACGGCGTCGCCACAGCGACATGGTGCCGATGCCGACCAGGCCGGCGAGGGGTGGGGCGAGGCCGACCGCGTAGTAGGGGTGGATGATCCCCTGAGCCAGGCTGATGGTCAGCCCGATGCTGACCAGGCAGCCGCCCCACAAGAGCAGCGCGGCGCGCTCCCGGTCGGTCCGCTTGGCCCGGATGGTGACAACCAGCAGGGCGGCCCCCATGAGCAGGGCGCCCGGGAGCAACCACGACATCATGCCGCCGAACTCGGCGTTGAAGAGGCGGGTCAGCCCCGTCGGACCCCACATGCTGCCGGCCGCGCTCCGGCCCCCGACGCTGCCGGTCTCGTTCCCAGTCAGCCGGCCGAAGCCGTTGTAGCCGAAGATGAGGTTCACAATGCTGTTGTCCTGCGAGCCACCCACATAGGGCCGGTCAGCCGCCGGGGTCAAGGCGACGGCGGCCACCCACCACCCGGCCGCCACCAGGACCGACAGGCCCATGAGGACGACCTGATACACCCGACGCCACCAGCCCGCCGGCGCAGCCAGCAGGTAGACGACGGCCAGCACCGGCACGATCAGGAAGGCCTGCATCATTTTGGTGAGAAAGCCGAAGCCGATCAGGGCACCGGCCAGCACCAGCCACGAGGTCCGGGCGCGTTCGAGGGCGCGCACGGTGGCGTACATGCCGGCGGTGAGCAGGAGGGCCAGCAGGGCGTCGGGGTTGTTGTAGCGGAACATCATCGCCGCCACCGGGGTGAGGGCCACCACGGCACCGGCCAGGATGGCGGCCTGTGCCGTGAACCAGCGCCGCACGGTGAGATAGACCAGGCCGACCGTCGCCACGCCTTCGAGAGCCTGGGGAACCAGGATGCTCCATGAGCTCACCCCGAACAGGCGGGTCGAGATCTCCATCACCCACAGCGAGGCCGGCGGCTTGTCCACCGTGATGAAATTGGACGAGTCCGACGAGCCGAAGAAGAAGGCCTTCCAGCTCTTGGTGCCCGCCTGCACGGCCGCCGAGTAGAAGGAGTTGGCCCAGCCGCTGGCGCCGAGGTCCCACAGGTAGAGGACGGCGGTCAGGGCGAGGAGGGCGAGCAGGGCCGGGCGTACCCAGACCGCATCGCTCTCCCGGCCCCGTACAAATCGGACCGCCCGGCCCGGAGGGGGGGTCGGCGAGTGCGGTGGGGGGAGCGGGCCGTCGCCGTCACCGGCGGCGTCATGGACCTCAACGAGGTTGTGCGGAGGGTTGAGCAGGCCGATCCCGGCACCGCCGGCTGCACCGGGGCGGTCATCAGTCACGGGAGGCTCCGGGGCGGAAGACCCAGGCGCGCAGGACGGCGAAGCGGAGCAGGGCCGCCGCTCCGTTGGCCACGGTGACACCCGCCAGCTCCCAATTGAGCGAGGCCGGTGACACCAGTCGGGCCGCCAGGAGGGCCAGGGTGGTCAGCACCAGGCTGGCGGAGTAGAGCCCGGCGGCGGCGAGGACGAAGCGCCCCCGGCGGGCCCGCCCGAAGGCGCGGGATAACTCCCGGTGCGCCATCAGGTTGCCCGTGGTGCAAATGGCCAGGGCCACCGCGTTGGCGCCCAGGGGACCGGCCAGTGGGCGGCAGGCCACGAAGAGGGCGAGGTAGACCAGGGTGCTGATGATGCCGACGCCGGCGAAGCGCATGAGCTGGTCGGCCGTCACCTGTTCGTGCCCCGCGCTGGACGGCGTGCCGCACCGGGACGATCGGCGGAACCGGTCGTGCGACAGGCGCCACACCCCGCGCAAATCGCTCAGCGCGGTTCGGAAAATCTGCACCCGCGAATCGGGGTCGTCCATCCAGTCCACCGGGACCTCGGTGATGCGCAAGCCCATGCGCTCGGCCTTGATGAGGAGCTCGGTGTCGAAGAACCACCCGTCGTCCTCGACCAGGGGGAGGAGCAGTAGCGCCGCCTCGCGGCGCAGGGCCTTGAACCCGCACTGGGCGTCGCTGAAACGCCCCCGCAACGAGAGCCTCAGGAGCAGGTTGTAGGCCCGGGAGATGAGCTCGCGCTTGGGGCCGCGCACCACATGGGCACCGCGGGCCAGCCGGGTCCCGACGGCCACATCGCGTTGCCCCGAGAGCAGGGGTGCCACCAGGGGCAGGAGAGCGTCGAGCGAGGTGGAGAGATCGACGTCCATGTAGGCCACGACGGGGGCGGTGCTGGTCGACCAGGCCGACCGCAGGGCGTGGCCCCTTCCCTTGCGGGGCAGATGCAGGGCCGCCACGCCGGGCATGGAGGCGGCCAGCGCGGTGGCCACCCCGAAGGTGCCATCGGTGCTGGCGTTGTCCACCACGGTCACCAGCGCACGGAACGGGAACGACCCGTCGAGGTAGGCCCTGAGCTCTCCGATGCGGAGACGAAGGTGCGCGGCCTCGTTGTAGACCGGGACGACGATCTCCACATCGACGGGCACCCGGCGCGGATCGACGCGGGGTTCGTGGGGAGCCAGCACGGTCATGTCGGGCATGTTGCCCGTCCCGTTTCCCGCTGCCGTGAGGGTCGCCTGTGGGTGGGATGTGAATGTGGTTCACCGCACGTCGTACGGCACGGCGGGGTCGCCCAGGGGGGCTGAGATCGGGATGGAAACCGTCACGGTCATGCCGCCGCCGCGGGACGACGTGGCCGCCACCGTGCCCCCGTGGGCGTGGACGATGGCCGCGACGATGGAAAGCCCCAGGCCGCTGCCACCGTGGGTGCGGGCCCGGGCGGCGTCGAACCGGTAGAAGCGCTCGAAGACACGGGCGGCCTCGTCGGCCGGCATGCCGGGCCCGGTGTCGCTCACGGCGATCCGGGCCCTCGGGCCCTCCTGGTCGACGTGGACGGTGGCCGTGGTGCCCTCCGGCGTGTGCGCTCTCACGTTGGCGAGCAGGTTGTCGAGTACCTGGCGCAGTCGGACCGGGTCCCCCATCACCTCAACGGGCCGGGAGGCCGTGAACTGCACCGGCCAGGCCGGGCCGACGGTCATGGACGTGCGCACGGCCTCGGCGCCCAGGGCGACCAGCTCGACGGGGATGAATTCCAGCGGGAGGCCCTCATCGAGCCGGGCCAGGGTCAGGAGGTCGCTGACCAGCCGGTCCATGCGTGCCGTCTCGGTGCGGATGCCCGTCATCACCCGGGGCAGGTCGTCGGCCCGCTGCCCCGCGCCACGCTCGAACAGCTCGGCGTAGGCGGACACCGCGGCAATCGGCGTCCGCAGCTCATGGGAGGCGTCCGCCACGAATTGCCGCAGGTGCCGCTCCGACTCCTGCAGGCGGGCCTCCGAGGCCAGCCGGGCGGAGAAGGCCGTCTCAATCCGTTCGAGCATCACATTGAGGGCGCGGGCGAGCCGGCCGACTTCGGAGGTGTCGTCGGCCCCGGGCACGCGTTGATCCAGATTGCCGGCGGCGATGGAGTCCGCCGTCCGCTCCACATCGCCGAGCGGGCGCAGTCCCAGTCGCACCAGCCACCAGCCCCCGGCCAGTGCGAGGACCAGCGCGCCGGCGGTGACGGCCAGCTCAATGAGGAAGAGCGTGTGCAGCGTGCGCGTGGTGTCACCCAGGGAGAAGGCCTGAATGATCAGGTCCCCGTTCTGGAGCTGGGTGGCGAGGACCCGGAACTGGGGGCCACCCGGCTTGGTCGGGCCGGCAGTGAAATAGGTGGCGCTGGTGCCGTCGGATTGGATGGTGAACCCCGTGATGTGACCGGGCAGCTGGGGCCTGTAGGCGCGATTCCCCACATAGGCCGGACACTCAAGCCCGGCGACCACCGAGCCGCTCGTCGTGGTCACCGCGATATAGCCGATCCCGTAGGTGTTGGGGAAGTTGGCGCCGCCTCCCCCACCGGGGCTGCCGTCTCCGGCCCCGAAGGCCGCCGAGTGGGGCGACGGGCAGTCGGGCCCCCCGGTGACCGGGTTGGCGGCCAGGCGGGCCGGATGCTGGGCCAAGCTCTGGTCGACCTGCTTGTAGAGGAACGACTGCAGCGCCGAGTAGGTGGCCAGGTCGGCCACCACCAACGCGACCGTGGCGATCGCCCCTACGGCCAGCAGGAGTCGGAGGCGCAGCGACACTCAGGACGGACCGCGGGACGACCCGCCCGGCGACTCGGACTCCCGGAGCGTGTAACCCACGAGGCGGATGGTGTGGATGAGCGGAGGACCGAACTTCTCCAACTTCTTGCGCAGGTAGCTGACGTAGGTCTCCACCACGTTGCCGTCACCGCCGAAGTCGTAGTGCCACACGTGGTCGAGGATCTGCGCTTTCGAGAGCACATGCCGTGGGTTGAGGAGGAAGTAGCGCAAGAGGTTGAATTCGGTAGCCGTGAGTTGGACCCCATGGCCGTCGCGGCGGACCTCATGGGCGCTCTCGTCGAGCTCGAGGTCGGCGAAGCGGAGGATGCCGTCGTCCTCGGGCTCGAAGCCGGTGCGCCGAAGGATGGCGTGCACGCGGGCGATGAGCTCGGCCAGCGCGAATGGCTTGGTGACGTAGTCGTCGCCGCCGATGGTGAGGCCCGCCAGCTTGTCCTGCAGGGAGTCGCGGGCGGTGAGGAAGAGGATGGGCACGCGCACTCCGTCGGCCCGCAGGCGCCGGGTCACCTCCAGGCCGTCGAGGTCGGGCAGCATCACATCCAAGATGACGAGGTCCGGAGGATCCTCCTGGGCCTGGGCCAGGGCACGGCGGCCTGTGATGGCCTCGTCGACCGTGAACCCCTCGTAGCGCAACGACGTGGCCACGGCATCGACGATTGAGGGCTCGTCGTCCACCACCAGGACACGGGGTCCGTTCTCGGTCTTCACTGGTCCTACCTCCCTGGGCGACAGCGTCCCACCGTGGGCTCCCCGTCCAGTGTGGCCCAGCTGTGAGTTTCCTGTGAGGAACGGCGGCTCAGGCGGCCCGGGCGATGAGGGCACGGCGCAGCAGATCGAGTGCGGAGATGGCCCCGTACTGGCGCACCCGCTCCCGATCTCCGGGCAAGCGGAGCTCCCGGGTCTGGGTCCCGCCGTCGCCCATGCAGAGTCCGACGAAGACCGTGCCCGGCGCCACGCCCTCCTGATCGTCGGGCCCAGCCACCCCGGTGATGCCCAGGCCGACGTCGGAGCCGGTGACCCGGCGCACACCTTCGGCCATGGCCGCCGCGGCAGATTCGGTGACCACCGGCCCGGTGGGCACATCCAGGACATCGAACTTGACCTGCTGGTGATAGGCGACCACGCCGCCGCGGAACCAGTCCGAGGCCCCAGGGACGTTGACCAGGCGGGAGGCGATGAGGCCGCCGGTCAGGGACTCGGCCACGCCCAGGGTCATGCGGCGGGAGATGAGCTGAGCCGCCACGGCCACCTCCATCGATTCGTCGTCGACCCCGAAGACGATGTCACCCAGGTGGGTGACGATGGCCTCGCGGACCGCACCCTCCTCGTGATCGAGGAGGCTGGTGGCGTCGGCGTCGTTGCGGGCGCGGGCGGTGATGCGGACTTTTATCCCCTCAATACCCGAAGCGAGGAAGGCCAGAGTGACCTCGCCGGCGGCATTGAGGGCGTCGACGCGGCCTTGCAGGGCCTCGGCCAACCCCGATTCGCTGGCTCCCCAGGTGCGCAGCACCCGGCTGACGATGACGCTCTCCTCCCCGGCTTCAGCCATCCGGGCGCGCAAGTCGGGCAGGATGGCCCGGTCGAACATCTCGGCCATCTCGTAGGGCACCCCGGGCACGGCATAGATCACCTTGTTGCCCAGTGGGCAGATGAGCCCGGGTGCGGTGCCGGCGTGCTGGGGGATGATGGAGGCGCCCTGAGGGACGTCAGCCTGGCGGGCGTTGTTGGCCGACATGGTGCGACCCCTGGCCTGGAAGAAGCCGGCGATGACGTCGACGATCTCCTGGTGCCGCTCAAGCTGCACCCCCATGACGTCGGCGATGGCTTCGCGGGTGATGTCGTCCTGGGTCGGCCCGAGGCCACCGCTCACGATGATGCCGTCGCTGCGAGCCAGGGCCGTGCGCAGGGCCAGGGTGATGCGGGCGTGGTTGTCGCCCACCGCCTGGTGGAAGTGCGACGAGACGCCGGCCGAAGCCAGGCGGTCGCCCAGCCAGGCCGAATTGGTGTCGGCGATCTGGCCGAGGAGCAACTCCGTTCCCACCGCCACGATCTCGATCCTCACGCCCCCGCCTCCCGAAAGGCCCGGCGACCATCGAGGAGATACTGCACACCGGTGCCGAGGGTCAGCGCAGTGGCGATCCACACCACCGTGAGCTGGAGGGCGTCATGGTGATGGAGGTGCACCAAGGGCGGAATGATGCAGGTGCCCACCGCCAGGTCCTGCACGAGTGTCTTGACCTTGGCCGAGGTGCGCGCCGGGATCGACACGCCGCGCCGGCCGGCCCACGAGCGGTAGACCTGCATGCCCACCTCGCGGACCGCCATGAGGATCACGGGCAGCCAGGGCAGGCGGCCCAGGTACGCCAGGGCACCGAAGGCGCCCAGGACGACCGCCTTGTCGGCCAGCGGATCGAGGAAAGCGCCCGAGCGGGTGGTTCCGTGGCGCCGGGCGATGATCCCGTCCAACCCGTCGCTGCCGGCCACGACCAGGCCCGCGGCCACGTTGAACCAGGTCGCCCCCCAGACCACGATCATGGCCACGAAGACCGGCGCGGCCAGCAGGCGGGCCACGGTAACCGCGTTGGCCGGTGTGGCGAGCGCGGTCGGACCGAAGGTGAAACGCTTGACTTTGGAATCGCTCATGGGAGTGGCCCGGAGCTGACCTCGGCCCCGGCCCTGGCCCTGGACGTGACCCCGGCCCCGGAGCCGTCGGCCCGGACGGCGGTGAGGTCAGGGCCCTCGGCCGCCGTGATCAACACGTCGAGCAGCTCTCCGGGCACGGTGTCACGTGGGAGAAGGACGATGCCGTCGATCTCGGGAGCCTCGTGCACCGTCCGCCCCCGGCCCGGCGCGTCGACCAGGACGGTGCGTGTCTGGCCGATGAGGAGATCCCGGCGGGCGGCGGTGATCCCGTCCTGAAGCTCGGTGCACTCGCGCAGCCGCTCCAAGGCCAGTTCCGGCGGAACCTGATCGGGCAGGTCGGCGGCGTGGGTACCCACTTCATTGGAGAAGGTGAAGAAGCCGGCCCAGTCCAGCTGCGCCTCGGCCAGGAATTCCAGGAGCAGGTCGTGATCGCGCTCGGTCTCGCCGGGATAGCCCAAAATGAAGGAGGACCGAAAGGTGGCGTTCCCGTCATTCGCCCGGATGTCGGCGATGCGGCGGAGAAAGCGCTCGCCGTCCCCCCACCGCCGCATGCGGGCGAGCAGCGGGCGAGAGACGTGTTGCAGCGAAAGGTCGAAGTAGGGCACCCCGGTGTCGAGCACGGCCGAGATCAACTCATCGGTCAAACCCGATGGGTAGAGGTAGAGGAGCCGGGTGCGCTCGACCCGGGACGAGACGGCACGGGTGAGAGCGGCGATCGGCGAGCGACCTGCGTTGACGCGCTCGGACGGCCTGGAGCGGTCCCTCCCGTACGAGGCCAGGTCCTGGGCTACCAGCACGATCTCCCTGAGCGGTGGCGCAAGACGGCCGGGTGTCGCGGCGCCCGCGGGAGGGGGAACGGTTCCCCCGGACAGGAGCAGTTCGACCTCAGCCAGCACGTCTTCTGTGGACCGCGACCTCTGCTTGCCCCTGAACGTCGGGATGGCACAGAAGCCGCAGATGCGGTCGCAGCCCTCCGCAACCTTGACGTAGGCCCAGGGAGCTGCCGAGGCGGGGCGGGCCAGTTCAAGCAGGTCGAAGCCCGCGGCGGGCCGGGGACCCCGCTTGGCCGCCGCCAGGGTGACCCGTACAGCAGCGGGCGCAGGCGGCAGCGGTGGGGCTCCGGTCAGCTCGACCCCAAAGCCGGCCACCAGGTCCACCTCCGGCATGACGTCACGCAGCTCGTCCCCGTAGCGCTCAGCCATGCATCCGGTCACCACCAGGCGTGCGCCCGGCGCGCGCTGATCAGCCAGTTCCAAAATGGTGTCAATCGACTCCTGGCGAGCCGCCTCAATGAAGGCGCAGGTGTTGATCACGACCAGGTCAGCCTGGGCCGGGTCGGCGGCGCGCTCATAGCCCTGACCATTTAGGTGCCCTGCGAGTTTGTCCGAGTCGACCTGGTTCTTCGGACACCCCAGGGTCTGCAGCCAGTACCGACCCTCGACCACGCACTCTCCTCACACCAGGCCGGAACCACCAGGGCGGCGGTGCACGGCGGGCCCGCCGCGGCAGGCAATCTTACTCAGGCACTATCAGTGTCTGGTCCCCGAGCGGAGAGGGAGGGATTTGAACCCTCGGACCCAGTTACCCAGGTCAACTCATTAGCAGTGAGTCCGATTCGGCCGCTCTCGCACCTCTCCCGAGGGGCCAGTCTAGGTCATGGGGGGGAGAGCAGGGTCCGGGCCAGAAATATGCTCTTAGCTGGGGAGTTTCCGTCTCAATGACCCTCCAATGGGGGCACCAAACGGCCCGATTCGGCGCTGTTCTGGCCCATTTTGGAGCCCATTCAAAGTGCCAATTTCGGCCCCGATTCCACTCTGATTCCACAGGATTCCACAGCTCGACGTAGACTGGCGGCCGTCGGTGGTCCCCAGTCGCCCTGTCGATCAGGGGCAGAGCAGAGAGATACGGCATGGCCCGCACCTACCCGGATCCATGGATGCCGAGGACGTTCTCGGCCTGGATCACCAAGCACACGACCACCCAACGGACCACGGACCGCGTGAGCGGCGCGGTTGTGCGGAAACCAGTCGACTGCTGGGACGTGGAGGGGCGGACCGACGGCGTCCAGTGGCTGAAGCGCTTCCGCAAGGCCGGGCTGGCCCAGACCTGGAAGGCCCGGATGGAGGCCGACTTCGCCGGCGGGCTGCCCTTCGACGCCCGGACCAAGCAGTTCATCGGTCCCGAAGACCCCACCGGGCCGGTGGCCCCCACGGTCTTCGAGCTGACTGAGGTGTTCTTCCACCAGCACCCCGAGTGGGAGCCGGCTACGAAGGAGTCGGCGGCCCGGTCGTTCAACCGGGCCAGGCGCTGGCTCCTGGCCCCCGGCGCCGAACCGACGGACTCCGAGGCCCTGGCGGTGGACGACTTCCTGCGGCATGCGAGCTTCCTGCCCCACCGGCTGGCTAATCGGATCACGGAGCGCCAGCGCGCCGGCCAGGCCTGGCTGGAGGCCCACTCGGCCCGAGCCGGCTCCCTGTCCACGGCGCAGGTAGAGGAGTTCGTCGCCCGCTTCGAGATCAGCGATCGCGACCCCGACAGGCGGATATCGGCGGCGACGATCATCCGCTTCCTCCAACCCATCCGGCAGTGCTGGACCTGGGCCGTCACCCGGGACGACATCCTGATCGAGCGCAGCCCCTGGGTCGTCGTGCGGACCCGGAAGAAGGTCAAGGGCAAGGCGACCATGGCGACCAGCCGGACCGCCCTGGCGGTCGATGCCGACATGGTCCTGTCCGTCCCCCAATCGCTGGCGCTGGCCGAGGCCTGTGCCACCGACGGGTCCTGGGGCGGGAACGTCGAGTCCTTCGTACTGGTCATGGCGCTGTGCGGCCTGCGCTGGGGCGAAGCCACGGGCCTTCTCTGGGGGGACGTCGAGCTGCCGAACGCGGACGGCCCGGGTTGGCTGGTGGTCCGGCGCAGCCACCGCCCCAAGGGGGAACGCTGGCTCGACCCCGACGAGGATCCCGAATGGGGTCCGCTCAAAGACCGCGACGTCACCGAGACCCGCCGGGCGCCGGTACCGCCACTGCTGGTCACCAAGCTGCGCCTTCACCACGAACTCTACGGCGAAGGGCCCGATGGACTGGTCTTCCACCGCAACGAGCAGCCGTTCGACAACTCCAAGTTCGCCTACAACGTCTGGGAGCCGGCTCGCTCCAAGATGTTCCCCCGCCGTCCCGATCTCGAGCCGAACGACCCCCGCCAACCCAAGCTGTCACAGCTGCGCCGCCACGACCTGCGCCACGCCGCCTGCTCGTGGTGGCTCCGGGAAGGTGTCGACGCGGTTGTGTGCCAGCGCTGGTCGGGACACCGGACGCTCTCGGTGTTCCTCGACATCTACCAGGGTGTGGCTCCAGGTCGAGAGGACGAAGGTGTCCAGCGCCTGGTCCAGAGTCTGTCTCGCACGGCGTAGGAGCGGCAGGGGCGCTGCACCGATATGTCCGAGCCGGCACCCTCGAGGCGTGAGGACCCT
>Ga0307374_10008079_pt1 | contig 15824 bp, 15 predicted proteins | sample OX3MG_FD_202532 | JGI IMG/M metagenome (GOLD analysis project Ga0307374, IMG submission 202532) | Soil microbial communities from Risofladan, Vaasa, Finland - OX-3 | ecosystem: Environmental > Terrestrial > Soil > Coastal area > Acid sulfate soil | place: Finland: Risofladan, Vaasa | collected... | reverse complement strand
GGCCCGTCGGTCGGGCCGGGGTCTACTGCTATCCTCGTCCCCGGCACCGTGGTGACCGTCGAGCCTGGCGTCTACCTCCCCGAAACCGGAGGGGTCCGGATCGAGGACACGCTGGTGGTCACGGAGAACGGTGTCCGCCCGCTCACCCAGTTCCCGAAGGATGTCGCCGTCTGATGGCTGTCTCCACCAACGATCTCCGCAACGGCATGACCCTCGACCTGCCCGAAGGGCTGTTCGCAGTGGTCGAGTTCCAGCACGTGAAGCCGGGCAAGGGCGGGGCCTTCGTGCGCACCAAGCTGAAGAACCAGCGGACCGGGGCGGTGATCGAGCGAACCTACCGGGCCGACGAGAAGCTCGAACAGGCCATCATCGACAAGCGCGAGATGCAATTCCTCTACCGGGACGGATCCGAGTACGTGTTCATGGACACGACGTCGTACGAGCAGCTGCAGGTCGAGACCGGACTGCTCGGCGACGCCGCCAACTACCTGAAGGAGGGGGACGACGCCGTCCTCCAATTCTTCGGCGCAGAGATCGTCGGGGTCGACCTCCCCGCGGCCGTCGAGCTCACGGTGAGCGTCACCGAGCCCGGGCTGCAGGGAGACCGGGTGTCGGGGGCGCGCAAGCCCGCCACCCTCGAGACCGGCCTGGTGCTCCAGGTCCCCCTGTTCGTCAACCCGGGTGAGAAGATCAAAGTCGACACCCGCTCCGGGGAGTACCTGACCCGGGCATGACCGGCCGGGTCTGCGCCGCTCCGGCGGCGACCCGCAGTCTGACGAGCACTATGGACCCCGCCCCTCGACACCAGGCCCGTGAGCGGGCGCTCACCCTCCTCTACGAGGCGGAGCTGAAAGGGAGACCCCCGGCGGACGTCGTGGACGAGCTGCCGATGGCACCGGATGCCTACACCGCCCAGCTGGTGCTCGCCGTGGCTCGCCGGGGCCCGGAGATCGACGGCCTGGTCGACGCCGCGGCCATCGACTGGGACATCGACCGGATGGCCGTGGTGGACCGGAACGTGCTCCGCCTGGCCGTGGCGGAGTTGATCGAGTGCCCCGAGGTGCCGGTGGCCGTGGTGCTCAACGAGGCGGTCGAGCTGGCCTCGGCCTACTCGACCGACGACTCGGGCCGGTTCGTCAACGGTGTGCTGGCGACCCTGGCCCGTCAGATCCGGGATTAGGGGCCGACGAGGGTCACATGTCGACCAGTGACATGCCCGGCACCCGACCGGTGAGAGCCCGGCCGCCGACGGCGCCGCCCCCCCCGGGCACCGGGGCGAGGGGCCTCGCCGGCTTCGATCCCCGACTCAGGCGCCTGGCGTTGGTGGTGGTCCTCGGCACCATCATGTCGATCCTCGACACCACCATCGTCAACGTGGCCATCGCCACGCTGGCCCGGGACTTCCGCTCACCGCTGACGACGGTCCAGTGGGTCAGCACGGGATACCTGTTGGCCCTGGCCACGGTGATCCCGCTGACCGGATGGGCGGTCGAACGCTTCGGTGCCAAACGGATGTGGATCGTCTCCCTCGCCCTGTTCCTCGTCGGTTCGGCGCTGTGCGGGGCGTCGTGGTCGGTACAGAGCCTGATCGTCTTCCGCGTCCTCCAGGGCATCGGCGGCGGCATGATCATGCCCATCGGCCAGTCGATCCTGGCCACTGCCGCCGGCCCCCAGCGCATGGGGCGGGTGATGAGCCTCCTGGGCGTGCCCATGCTGCTCGGCCCGGTGCTCGGCCCGGTGTTGGGAGGGCTGATCGTCGACACCGTGTCATGGCGCTGGATCTTCTACGTGAACATACCCATCGGCATCGTGGCCATCGTGCTGGCCGTCCGGATGCTCCCCGGCCACGAGCCCACCGACCCCTCCACCCGCCTGGACATCCGGGGCCTCCTTCTGCTCTCGCCCGGACTCGTACTCCTGGTGTACGGGCTGGCCCAGGCCGGCCAGGGATCGCCGGTGAGCGTGTTCCTGCCCATCGTGGCCGGCGGGGCACTGATCATCGGCTTCGTGGTCCACGCCCTGCGCTCGAAGATCACCCCGCTCATCGAGGTGGTCCTCTTCCGGAACCGGAGCTTTGCCGCGGCCGCGGCCACCACCTTCTGCTTCGGTGCCTCACTGTTCGGGGGGATGCTGCTCCTGCCCCTCTACTACCAGGTGGTCCGTGGCGAGAGTGCGCTGAGTGCCGGGCTGCTGATGGCACCCCAGGGGATCGGAGCCGCCCTGGTGATGCCCCTGGCCGGCCGGCTGACCGACCGGTACGGAGCGGGCCGTGTCGTGCCGAGCGGCCTGCTGGTGGCCGTCCTCGGCACCGTGGCCTATACCCAGTTGGGCGCCCACACCGGCTACGCCCTGTTGGCCACCTCGTTGTTCGTCCGTGGGATCGGTTTCGGCTTCGTGATGATGCCGGCGATGGCCGCCGCCTACCAGACGCTGTCCCGCCCTCGGGTGCCCCGGGCGACGACGGCCATCAACATCGTCCAGCGGGTGGGGGGCTCGCTCGGCACGGCGCTGGTGGCGGTGGTCCTCGAGCACCAGATCTCCGTCCAGGTCCAAGGGGCCGCCCCCGGCCTGTCGAGCGTGTCCGGTGCGACGCCGATCGAGCGGGTGCGAAACGCCCAGCCCCTGTCGGTGGCGTTCGGGCACACCTTCTGGTGGGTGTTGGGCCTGACCGCGGTGGCCCTCGTGCCCGCCCTGCTCCTCCCTCGACGCCGCGCCGAGGAGGCGGCGTCGCCCGGCCGGGAGGGCGCCCCGATCGTCGAATGAGCTCCCTCGGCGGGGGTATAGTCGGTACCTGACCGTGAAGCGGGTCCTGTGAGGCCCGAACGGACAGGAGGACCAGGTGGCCGAACGTGAGCGCAGTCATACCCGCCCGCGGGGTGCCGTGTTCGTCCCCCGCGTCCAGGTCATGACCTCGGCCGACGTGCACCGTGCCGTCACCCGGATGGCCCACGAGGTCGCCGAGCGGAATCGCGGCCTGCAGCAGGTGACGCTCATCGGGTTGCAGACCGGCGGAGTGGCCATCGCCCGGCGACTGGCCGAGACACTGGCCGAGGTCGAAGGGGCGGCCATCCCGGTGGGGACCCTGGACGTGGCTTTCTACCGCGATGACATCGGGCTCCGACCGGTACTGCCCGAGGCGGCCACCGACATCTCGTTCGATCTGACCGGGAAGACGGTGGTGCTGGTCGATGACGTGCTGTTCACCGGCCGCACCATCCGGGCCGCGCTCAACGCGCTGGGCGACTACGGACGGGCCCAGGCGGTCGAGCTGGCCGTGATGGTCGACCGGGGTCACCGGGAGCTGCCGATCCGACCGGACTACGTTGGGAAGAACCTGCCGACCCGCCGGGCCGAGATGGTCGACGTTTCAGACGACGGTGTCTCCCTGGGCGACCTGGTCAGCCGGTGAGCCCCTTCCCCCCCCACCTCCTCAGCATGGACGACCTGGGAACCGAGGAGATCACCGAGGTGCTGCGGGTGGCCGACTCCTTCGCCGAGGTCGGGCGACGGGCGAACCCCAAGGTGCCCACCCTCCGCGGCAAGGCGGTGGCCACCCTCTTCTTCGAGGACTCGACCCGGACCCGTATGTCCTTCGAGACCGCGGCCAAGCGGATGTCGGCGGACGTGCTCTCGTTCGCGGCCGGCTCCTCGTCGGTGAAGAAGGGGGAATCCCTCCGGGACACGGTCGAGACGATCGAGGCCATCGGCATCGACTCGGTGATCATCCGCCACGCCTCCTCGGGCGTCCCGGCCAGGGTGGCGCAGTGGGTGGACCACTGCGCGGTTATCAATGCCGGGGACGGTTGCCACCAGCACCCGACCCAGGCCCTGGGGGACCTCTACACGGTGCGCCAGGCCCTCGGCGGCGGCGACCCGGGGCTGTCCCGCTTCGAGGGGATGCAGGTGGTGATCGTCGGCGACATCCGGCACAGCCGGGTGGCCCGCTCACAGGTCACCGCCTACAGCGCCATGGGCGCCGAGGTGACCCTGGTGGCCCCCACCACGCTGCTGCCCCCCTCCCTCGAAGGATGGCCGGTGTCCGCCACCAGCCAGCGCCTCGACGAGGTACTGCCCAAGGCCGACGTCGTGTCGCTGCTCCGCCTGCAGTCGGAGCGGGGGAGCGGCGAGTTCGTTCCCACGTTGCGCGAGTACACCTCGGACTTCGGACTCACCACCCGCCGGGCGGCCATGCTCCATCCGGGGGCCTTCATCCTCCATCCCGGCCCGATCGTCCGCGGGGTGGAGATCGCGTCGGACGTGGCCGAGCTCCCGGCCGCACTGATCACCGATCAAGTCAGCAACGGGGTTGCCGTGCGGATGGCCGTGCTGTTCCTCCTCCTCGGCCAGGGGCCGTTCGCCGGAGCCGACCGTGACTGATCGCAGCCTCGGGAAGGGAGACCCGCGGCCGACGGTGTTGATCCGGGGCGGGACCGTGGTCGATCAGACCGGCACGCGTCGGGCGGACGTCCTGATCACACAGGGCCGGGTGGCGGCCCTCGAGGACCGGATGACCAAGCCCAGGGGCGCGATGGTGCTCGAGGCCGGAGGCTGCGTCGTCGCTCCCGGACTGGTCGATCTCCACACCCATCTCCGCCAGCCCGGACGCGAGGAGTCCGAGACCATCGAGACGGGTACCAGGGCGGCCTCCCTGGGCGGGTTCACGGCGGTCGTGGCCATGCCCAACACCGAGCCGGCCATCGACTCGGCAGAGGCGGTGCGCAACGTTCAGGAGCTGGCGGCCACCGCGTCGACAGAGGTGGCGGTGGCCGGGGCGATCACCGTCGGCCGGGCCGGCGAGCGACTGGCACCCATGTCGGAGATGGCCGCCCTCGGAGTGCGGCTCTTCACCGATGACGGCACCGGAGTCCAGTCCGCAGGGCTGATGCGGCGGGCCCTCGACTACGCCCGCGGCCTCGGCGTCACTCTGGCCCAGCACTGCGAGGACGGAACCCTGGCCGGCCGAGGGGCCATGCACGAGGGCGCCTGGTCGAGCCGGCTGGGGATCCCGGGCCTACCGGCGGTGGCCGAAGAGGTGATGGTGGCCCGGGACATCGCCTTGGCACGCGCCCTCGGCTCCCGCATCCACTTCCTCCACCTCTCGACGGCGACGTCGGTCGACCTGGTGCGCCGGGCCAAGGCCGAGGGCGTGGCGGTGAGCGCCGAAGCGGCCCCACACCACTTCTCGCTCACCGATGGCTGCGTCTCGGGGTACGACCCCGCCTTCAAGGTCAACCCGCCGCTGCGCCCGCAGTGCGACGTGGACGGGGTCAAGGCCGGACTGGCCGACGGGACCATCGACGCCATCGCCACCGACCACGCCCCCCACAGCCCCGAGCTCAAGGACCTGCCGTTCGACCAGGCGCCGCCGGGCATGCTCGGCCTCCAGACGGCCCTGTCACTGGCCATCACCGGGCTCGACCTGCCCCTGGCGCAGGTCCTCGCACTGTCGAGCTGGCAGCCCGCGGCCATCTGCGGGCTCGATCCGTCCCACGGGGGCGGACAGGGCGGGCCGATCACTGCGGGCGCCGCCGCCAACCTGTGCGTGATCGACCCGGGGGCGACCTGGACGGTCGAAGCGGCGTCCCTGGCCAGCCGGAGCCGCAACTCCCCCTATCTGGGACGGACCCTGACCGGCCGGGTGCGCCACACGGTCTTCCGGGGCGAGCCCGTGGTCATCGACGCCGAGGTCCGGCGGTGACCGGCCGCAGCGGGGTCGCCCCCCGGGCGGAGGCGCTCTTGGTCCTGGCGGACGGGACGCGGTTCGAGGGCGAGGCCGTCGGGGCCGTTCCCGACGGCGGCATCGCCACCGGCGAGGCGGTGTTCAACACCGTGCTCTCCGGCTATCAGGAGGTGATCACCGATCCCTCGTACGCCGGACAGGTCATCGCCTTCACCTATCCCCACATCGGCAACTACGGGGTGAATCCCGCCGATGACGAGGCCGGCCGGCCCCGCTGTCGCGGGGTCATCGTGCGCGCCCTCACCGACCGGCCCAGCAGCTGGAGGGCGACCGGGTCTCTCGAGGACTTCCTCGTCCGCTCCTCGGTCCCGGGCATCACCGGCGTCGACACCCGCCGCCTCACCCGCCATCTGCGCGACCGGGGGGCCATGCCGTGTGCGTTCGGCACGGCCACCGAGTCGGAGCTGCGGGCGGCCGCCACCGCCGCTCCGGCCACCGACGGGCAGGACCTTGTGTCCTCGGTCACCACGGCCTCGCCCTTCACCCGGGGGAGCGGTCCCTACCGGGTAGTGGCCTACGACTTCGGCGTCAAAGAGGCCATGCTCCGCCAGTTGGGCGACATGGCGACGGTGACCGTGGTGCCGGCATCGACCCCGGCGGCCGACGTCCTCGGGATGGAGCCCGACGGGGTCTTCCTCTCCAACGGGCCCGGTGACCCGGCCGCCCTCCCGGCCATCGTCGACGAGATCCGGGACCTGGTCGCCGACGGCACGGTCCCCGTGTTCGGGATCTGCCTCGGCCATCAACTGCTAGCCGCCGCGCTCGGAGCCTCCACCTACAAGCTCCCGTTCGGCCACCACGGTGGGAACCACCCGGTCCGGCGTCTGTCCACCAACCAGGTCGAGATCACCTCGCAGAACCACAACTACGCGGTGGCCGAGGCTTCACTCTCGGCCGTGGAGATCACCCATGTCAACCTCAATGACGGCGTCATCGAGGGAATGCGCAGCCGGGAGGCCCCGGCATTCGGCGTCCAGTACCACCCCGAGGCCGGCCCCGGGCCCCACGATGCCCGCTACCTGTTCGAGGAGTTCCGTGCTCTGATGGACGTGGTGGGCGGGGGCCCTCGACGGGGTCGGGCACCGGTATCGGGAGGGACGGGCGCCTGATGGCCCGGCGCAACGACATCGAGTCGATCCTGGTCGTCGGGTCGGGGCCCATCGTCATCGGGCAGGCCTGCGAGTTCGACTACTCGGGGACCCAGGCATGCCGGGTGCTGGCCGAAGAGAAGTTCAGGGTGGTGCTGGCCAATTCGAATCCGGCCACCATCATGACCGACCCGTCGATGGCCGACCGCACCTACGTGGAGCCGCTCGACCCCGACGTGCTCACCGCCATCATCGAACGGGAGCGCCCGGACGCCCTGCTGCCCACCCTGGGGGGGCAGACCGCCCTCAACCTGACCATGGTCCTGGCGGACCGTGGGGTTCTCGACGCCTATGGGGTCGAGGTCATCGGGGCCAATGCGGAGGCCATCGCCACGGCCGAGGACCGGGAGCGGTTCAAGGCGGCCATGGAGGAGATCGGGCTGGCCGTCCCGGCGTCGGGATTCGCCCACTCCCTGGACGAGGCCCTGGCCATCGGCGAGTCGATCGGCTTTCCCATCATGGTGCGGCCCAGCTACATCCTCGGTGGCGCGGGCACCGGTATCGCCTCCACCCGGGAGCAGCTGGTCCGTCTGGCCGCCGAGGGCCTCGAAGCCTCCCCGGTCAGCGAGGTGCTCATCGAACGCTCGATCGCCGGGCAGAAGGAGTTCGAGCTCGAGGTGATGCGGGACAACGCCGACAACTGCGTCGTCATCTGCTCGATCGAGAACTTCGACCCGATGGGCGTCCATACCGGCGACTCGATCACGGTGGCCCCGGCCCAGACGCTGACCGACGTCGAGTACCAGGCCATGCGGGACGCGGCGTTCGCGTGCATACGCCGGGTCGGAGTCGAGACCGGCGGGTCGAACGTGCAGTTCGCCGTGGACCCGTCCGACGGGAGCCAGGTGGTCATCGAGATGAACCCCCGGGTGTCCCGATCGTCGGCGCTGGCCTCCAAGGCCACCGGGTTCCCCATCGCCAAGATCGCCGCCCGCCTGGCCGTGGGCTACCGACTGGACGAGATCACCAACGACATCACCGGCGCCACCCCGGCATCATTCGAGCCGACCATCGACTACGTGGTCACCAAAATTCCCCGCTGGGCCTTCGAGAAGCTCCCCGGTTCGGTCGATGAGCTGGGTACCCGGATGCAGTCGGTGGGGGAGGTGATGGGCATCGGCCGGACCTTTCCCGAATCGTTGCAGAAGGCCATCCGCTCGTTGGAGCAGGGCCGCTCAGGGTTGAACGCCGATCCGGCGGAGGCCTCACTCGAACCGTTGACCACCGCGGAGCTGCTGGTCCGGGTGGGCACCGCCACCCCCGAGCGGGTCTTCCAGCTCGAGGCCCTGCTGCGCCGCGGGGTCTCCGTCGCCGACCTCGCCGCCGCCACCGGCATCGACCCGTGGTTCCTCGCCGCCATGGCCGAGGTGACCGACGCCCGGATGGCCCTGGACCTCCAGGTGACCCTGGGAGTGACGGTGAAGGACCTGGATCGGAGGGCGTGGCGACGGCTCCGGAGGCTCGGGTTCTCCGACCCGCAGCTGGCCCACCTGTTCGGCGAGCCGGTGACCGCGGACGACATCCGTGCTGCCCGGACCGCCCTCGGGGTCGGCGTCACCTTCAAGACCGTGGACACCTGTGGCGCGGAATTCGAGGCGCATACCCCGTACCACTACTCGACCACCGAGGACGAGGACGAGGTGCGGAGCTCGGACCGCCCGCGGGTCGTCATCCTCGGGTCGGGCCCCAACCGGATCGGCCAGGGCATCGAGTTCGACTACTGCTGTGTCCACGCCTCATTCGCACTCCGGGCCGCCGGGTACCAGACGGTCATGGTCAACTGCAACCCCGAGACCGTCTCCACCGACTACGACACGTCGGACCGCCTCTATTTCGAGCCGCTGACCCCCGAGGACCTGGCCAACGTGCTCGAAGCCGAGCAGGCCGCGTCGGTGGACGGAGGCCGCCTGGTCGGGGTCATCGTCTCATTGGGCGGGCAGACGCCGCTCAAGCTGGCAGCCGGGATCCCTGAGGATCTGGTGCTCGGCACCTCGCCGTCCTCGATCGACCTGGCCGAGGACCGCGAGCGGTGGAACGAGCTCTGCACCCGGCTGGGTGTCCCCCAGCCGCCGGGGGGCACCGCCACCAACGCCGCCGAGGCTGTCTCGGTGGCGGCCTCCATCGGCTATCCGGTCCTGGTGCGCCCGTCCTACGTCCTCGGCGGCCGGGCGATGGAGATCGTCTATGACGACGAGCGACTGATCGCCGCCGTCGAGTCGATGTCCGGCGTGGGTGGTTCGCTCGGTCGGGAGGGTGGCGTGACGCCGGACCGGCCCGTGCTGGTGGACCGGTTCCTCGAGGACGCGGTGGAGGTGGACGTCGACGCAGTGCGGGACGCAGGCGGGGACGTGGTCATCTGCGGCGTGATGGAGCACGTGGAGGAGGCGGGGATCCACTCGGGGGACTCGGCGTGCGCCCTCCCTCCCCAGACCCTCCCGGCATCGGTGATCGCCGATCTCGAGCGGTACGTGAGGACCATCGCCGAGGCGCTCGAGGTCTGCGGTCTGATCAACGTGCAGTTCGCGGTGAAGGGCGATTTGGCCTACGTGCTCGAGGCCAACCCCCGGGCCAGCCGGACGGTGCCCTTCGTGGCCAAGGCGACCGGGGTGCCGGTGGCCATGGTGGCGGCCCGGGTGATGGTCGGATCGACCCTCGCCGAGTTGCGGGCCGAGGGACTGTTGAGCGAGCCGGTGACCGGACATGTCTCGGTCAAAGAGGCGGTCCTCCCGTTCAACCGCTTCCCCGGAGTGGACACGCTGCTCGGTCCCGAGATGCGCTCGACCGGGGAGGTCATGGGGATCGACTCCACCTTCGGGCTGGCCTTCGCCAAGAGCCAGATCGCCGCAGGCAACCCCCTGCCGTCGAGCGGCACCGTCTTCTTGTCCCTGGCCGACCGGGACAAGGCCGCCGGGCTGGAAGCCGCCCGGCAGTTCGCCTCCCTGGGCTTCGAGCTGGCCGCCACCTCGGGAACCGCCTCGATGCTGGAGGCCGAGGGGATCGGCGTGTCCACGGTGGTGGCCAAGGTCGGCGAGTCGGATCCCGGTGTCGTCGACGCCGTCGATCTCATCTCCGGCGGGAAGGTGCAGCTGGTGGTGAACACCCCCCGGGGGCGCGGGCCCCGCGCCGACGGGCTGCATATCCGGGCCGCCGCCGTCGCCCACCTGGTCCCCTGTCTCACCACGGTGGCCGCAGCCAGGGCTGCGGCCCAGGGGATGACCGAATGGGCCGGACATCCGCTGTCGGTGCGGTCGCTTCAGGAGTACCACCGACGACGAGACGGGCCGTGAGCGGGCCCGGCACCTCCGCCCTCGACCGGGTGCGCCGTGCATGGCGGGCGGTGTCGGCCGGGGACGTCGACCTCACCACCCGGGTCGGGTCGATCGTCCTGCCCAATCCGGTCATGACCGCGTCGGGGACCGCCGGGCATGCCGATGAGCTCCAGGCGTACCTCCCTCTCGGCGAGCTCGGCGCGGTGGTGGTCAAGTCCCTCTCGGTCGAACCGTGGCCCGGCAATGCCGCGCCCCGGGTCCATGAAACCCCCTCGGGGATGCTGAACAGCGTCGGGCTGCAGGGACCCGGGCTCCAGCGCTGGATCGAGGACGACCTGCCCAGGCTCACCGCCACCGGGGCCCGGATCGTGGTCAGCATCTGGGGCCAACGGGTCGAGGACTTCGCCCGGGCCGCGGCCCTGGTGGCCGGGGTGGCCCCCGAGGTGGAAGGAGTGGTTGCCCTCGAGGTCAACGTGAGCTGCCCGAACATCGAGGACCGGCGCCGGATGTTCGCCCATTCGCCCCCGGCCACCGCCCGGGTGATGGCCGCAGTCGCAGAGCAGTGCCCCGGCGTGCCGCGCTGGGCCAAGCTGAGCCCGACTGTGGCCGACCTGGCCGAGGTGGCCGCCGCCGCCCTCGAAGCGGGCGCCGAGGCACTCACCCTGGTCAACACCGTGCTGGCCATGGCCATCGATGTGGAGAGCCGTCGGCCGGTCCTCGGGTCCGGCCCGGCGGGGGGAGGGCTCTCGGGTCCGGCCATCCACCCCGTGGCGGTGCGGGCGGTGTTCGACGTCCGAGCCGCCCATCCGGACGCCTCCATCATCGGGGTCGGAGGGGTCATGTCCGGCGAGGACGCGGTGGAGCTGATGATGGCCGGGGCTGACGCGGTCCAGGTGGGGACCGCCACCTTCCGCGATCCACGTGCGCCGGTCAGAGTCCTCCGTGAGATGGAGTCCTGGTGCTCCCGGAGGGGGGTCCGCCGGGTGAGCGATCTGAGAGGGGTGGCCCATGGGTGACCAGGTCCCCGCCGTCGGCTTCGCCGCCCGCGTGGCCGAGGCCGTGGCCCGGACCGGGCCGCTGTGTGCGGGCATCGACCCGTCACGGGCGCTGGTCGAGCGGTGGGGGCTGTCCGATGACGCACAGGGGGTGCGCCGGTTCGGGATGACCTGCATCGAGGCATTCGCCGGCGTGGTCCCGGTGGTGAAGCCTCAGGTGGCCTTCTTCGAACGCTGCGGATCGGCCGGGATGGCCGCGCTCGAAGCGGTGCTGGCAGCGGCCAGGGAGGCCGGCCTCATCGTCATCGCCGATGCCAAACGCTCCGACATCGGCACCACCATGGAGGCCTACGCCTCGGCCTGGCTGGACCCGGACAGCCCGCTGCGTGCCGACGGGGTCACGGCCGTGGCCTACCTGGGACTGGGCGCCCTGCAACCGATGTTCGATCTGGCCGGCGCCCACGGTCGAGGGGTCATCGTGGTGGCGCGCAGCTCGAACCCCGAGGGCCGTTCACTGCAGGAGGCCCGGACCGAAGCGGGTGCCGGACCGTCGGTCGAGGACATGCTGCTCGAGCAGATCGCCGGGCTCAATCGGGGCGGTCTGGTACCGGACGGGACGATCGGCGCGGTGGTCGGGGCCACGCTCCAGCCCTCGCAGTTCCGCCTGGCCCGCCTGGGTGGGACCATTCTCGCCCCCGGGGTCGGCGCGCAGGGGGCCGCCGCCCGTGAGGTGTCGGGGCTGTTCTCGGGATGCCCGCCGGGCTCGGTGCTGGCCAGCTCCTCCCGGTCGTTGCTGTCCGCCGGTCCTGGGATCACGGCACTGGGCGCAGCCGCCCGGCGGGCCCGGGAGGAGATGGCGCAGGCCTTGGCCTGACGCCCCGGGGGCCGGCCAGACTGATGCCAGACTGATGGATGTGGACCGGGCCAGCCAGACCGCTGTCTTCGCCGCCCAAGTACGGGCCGCGCACGCCCTTCTCGATCCCGATCCGGTCTTCGAGGATCACTACGCCCTCGCGTTGGCGGACGCCACGGAGGCTGACGTCCACGACCTGTTCGCCCTCATCCCTGTGGCCTGTGCCCGGGTGGCCCGCGTCCTTCCGGTCCAACGCGCCCGTTTCGTGGACGAGGAAGTAGGGCGAGCCGTGAGTCGGGGGGTCGACCAGTACGTACTGCTGGGCGCCGGTCTGGACTCGTTCGCCTGGAGACGCCCGGACCTGATGGCCGAGCTCGACCTCTTCGAGGTGGATCATCCGGCAACTCAGGCATGGAAGCAGCGGAGGATGGAGGCCCTCGGCCTGTCCCGCCCGCCGAGGGCTCATTTCATCGGCACGGACCTGGCGGCTGGGGAGGACCTCTCCGAAGGGTTGGGCGCGGTCACCTTCGACCCCGCCCGGACCTCGATCTGGTCATGGCTGGGCGTGATCGTGTACCTCGAGGTCGAGGCCATTGCCACCAAGATGAGTGAGATCGCGGAACTTTCGGCGTCGGGCTCCCGGCTCATCGTGTCGTACACGGTGACCCCGGATCTGATGGACCCCGGATCCCGCGAGTTCGCCGACCTGGCCCGGGCGGCGGCGCGCGGCGCCGGTGAGCCGCACCTCTCGGTCTTCACCCCGGCGGAGATCGAAGGCCTGGCACGGGATGCGGGCTGGGCCAGCGTCCACAGCGTGGATCCCTCGTCGTTCGCGCCGTGGTTCTCGAAGCGGTGCGACGGCCTGGCGCCGGCGTCATACGAGTGGCTGCTGGTGGCCGACGCCTGATGACCGGACCACCGTGCGGGTCCTACGGGCCGTCCCGGCCTCTACAGGATGGCCGCCAAGCGCTTGGCGAGCGTGTGGGAATCGCCGGGCCACCGCGCCGAGATGTAGTTCCCGTCCTCGACGACGAAGGCCGGGCGGGAGTCGTCGATGGAGTCGCGGGCCCGTCCGCTGGTCTTGAGCCCCGCATCCGGGGTGCCGGGGACCACCTCGAGGAAGTCGTCGGCCCGGTCCGGAGCCGCCGTCGGCGTTGCGAAGAGAACTTCGTGCCCGAGCCCGGACAGGACCTTCCAGCTGACCGCCACTTCCGTCGGGTCGAAGTCGAGGTCGGGTATCGGCATCAGCACCACGGACATCCGGCGGGCCGGGGCGGGCCTTTTCAAGCGCGTTCAAGTGCGCCACATCCGTCGGTCCGAGTTCGCCGTCCACGCCACACCACGGCCGTTTGCGCCCGATCCGACCAAACCGGCCGATCGCTTGCCGGTGATGTCCATACGACCGGTGGTCCCGGAGTGGGAGAATCGCCGGATGGCCGCGTGGGGACCATCGCTCTATGGCGATCCGTGCCGCCAGTGCGGGTTCGTCTGGTCGATCCCGTTCGACGATGGCGTGGCGGTCGTGGCCGGGCTCCCCGATGCCTATGGCGACCTGGTATCCGGTGCGAGCGGGGACGAACGGCACCCGGACCTCGGTTGGTCGGTAGGCGAATACGTCTGTCACGTCGCCGACAACCTGCGGATCTGGGCTGAGCGCCTGGCCGGGACGGTCGAGGGACCTCCGCCGGAGGTCGGCGGCTACGACGAGAACGAGCTGGCCGACGCTCGGCACTACGAGTCGATCCCGCTGCGGGCGGCCACCTGGTCCCTCTCGCGGGCGGTGGTCGACTGGGGGGAGGTCGTCGAGCGCTCGCGTCGGGCGGGCACCGTCCTGGTGCACTCCGAGCGGGGCAGCCTGTCGCTGGCCGATGTGGTCCGGTCCAACGCCCACGATGCCTTCCATCACCAATGGGACATCCAAAGGACCCTCGAAGCGGTGCGGTCCTGAGGAGTCCGCCTCGTGGAGGCACGGACTCGGGCAGCAGGGTGACCGCAGGCTACGATCGCCGCCAGCAGGAGCCGTCATCCTCTTCTAGTCTGGAGCCGGCTCGGGCGCCGGCACCGGCGAAGGAACGACCGGGGATGCCGGAGCGCTGTGACGCAGGGACTCCGTGATGGAGGAATTCCGAGATGCAGGTAGAGGTGAGGAGCGACGATGACTGACATGTCAGGTAGGGGCCGGTTCCGGTTTGTGGCCGTGGCGGTGGCCCTGGCGGCACTGATGGCCGCGTCGATGGTCGGGCTCGCCGCCCGGGCCGGCGCCGGGCCGCTGCCCCGGGTTGCCGGTTCGTTCAACTTCGTCGACATGGCACCGACTCCCTCGGGGAACGGCTACTGGCTGGTGGCCTCCGGCGGGAAGGTGGAGGCCTTCGGCGACGCCGTGTTCATGGGTGATCTGTCGGGGTCGACCCTCAATGCACCGATCATCGGCATGGCCGCCACCCATGACGGCAAGGGCTACTGGCTGCTCGGCCGCGACGGTGGTGTGTTCACCTTCGGTGATGCCCAGTTCTACGGGAGCACGGGAAACATCGTGCTGAACAATCCGGTCGTGGGCATGGCCGCAACTCCCGACGGGATGGGCTACCGGTTCGTCGCCTCCGACGGAGGCATCTTCTGCTACGGCGACGCCCAGTTCTACGGCTCGACCGGGAACATGCACTTGAACAAGCCGGTGGTCGGTATGGCCTCAACGGCGACCGGCAACGGCTACTACCTGGTGGCCAGCGATGGAGGCATCTTCACCTTCGGTGATGCTTCCTTCCAGGGATCGAAGGGGGGAGCCAAGCTGAACAAGCCGGTCGTGGGCATGAGCACCGACCCCAACACCGGCGGCTATTGGCTGGTGGCCGGTGACGGTGGCATCTTCTCGTTCAACGCACCGTTCTTCGGATCGACCGGCAACATCACCCTGAACCAGTCGATCGTGGCGATGACCAGCACCCCGACCGGCCTGGGCTACCGCTTCGTGGCCCACGACGGCGGCATCTTCAACTACGGCGACGCCCAGTTCTTCGGGAGCGGCGTCTAGGCGCTCGGTATCGGTATTCCCCGGGCCGCCCGCTGGCCGCCACCGTCGGACGATGGAGGAGCGGCTGGGCTCGCCTTCACGGAACGACAGCGCGTCCGCCATCCGTGAGGCGCGGCCCGAGGAGTTCACCCGACTCCGGGAGGTCGAACCGGTTGCCGACGGGATGTTCGCCGAGGTGGGGATCGGTCCCTTCATCGACGATGATGCCGAGAACCACCTGGCCCAGGCGTCCGTGGTGCTGGCGGCGGAGGATCCGGCGGTCGGATTCGCCAGCGTCGGGATCGTCGACGGTCCCACGTACCTCTGGCAGTTCCCGGATCGCTAGCGGAAGGATCTGCCAGCCGCCAGCCGCCAGCCGCCAGCAGGTGCCGGGCCGGCGGCTCCCGGACCGAGCTGAAGCCGGACCGGGTCGCCGGTCGGTCGTGTCGATGTCAACCGAGCCGGGTTGGCGGGCGTAGTACCGGGTGGGTCATGGACGTCTGTTCGCCCGGCTCATCGGCGAGCGCGTCCATCGCCGCGGATGCGACGACGGTCGTGGAGGGGGACGGACGGTGGTGAAATGAGGAGGACGGGCCGGGCCGGCGCCTTCGTCGGCGCCGGCATCATGGCCGTGACCGGAGTGGCGTGCGGCACCCCGGGCGCAACGGCCGCCGCCGGTCCCACCGTCGAAGCTTGGTGTCCGGCGCCTGCATCGACCAGGGGGTTGCTGGCGGACACCGTCGAGGGGACGGTGGTGTCCGTCGATCCGACGACGCTGCACACCTCGGTCGTCGCGACCCATGTGTTCC
>Ga0307374_10008075_pt1 | contig 15830 bp, 15 predicted proteins | sample OX3MG_FD_202532 | JGI IMG/M metagenome (GOLD analysis project Ga0307374, IMG submission 202532) | Soil microbial communities from Risofladan, Vaasa, Finland - OX-3 | ecosystem: Environmental > Terrestrial > Soil > Coastal area > Acid sulfate soil | place: Finland: Risofladan, Vaasa | collected... | reverse complement strand
CGCGCGCGATCGCGAGCAATCGCGGCAGAAAAAGTGATGGGATCGTTCGAACTGGTGGCGGCGCAGATAATCACGGCATCGGCGCCAAAACCATTCGTCAGCGATTTAATCGTCTCGACGAGCCCCTCCTGATTGCGATTGAACGCATACGTCGCGGTATGCTTTCGTGCAATATCGACATGATGATCGTCCAGATCGACGCCGATCGTCACGCAGCCCGCCGCTTTTGCAATGGCGCACGCAAGTTGGCCGACGAGGCCCAGGCCGATCACGACGACGGATTCGCCAAAGGTGATATTCGCTTGCCGCAAGCCTTGCATCGCAATCGCGCCAAGCGTGGTGAAGCAGGCTTCCTCGAAGGGAACTTCATCGGGAATTTTAACACAAAGATTTCTGAGGACGCTCACCACTTCGGCATGGCTCGCGCCTTGTCCGCCGCAGGCGACGCGGTCGCCGGGTTTCAAGTCATCGACATCCTCGCTCACGGCGATAACTTCGCCGGCGCAGGAATACCCAAGCGGCCCTGGTGTATCGAGTTTTCGGCTCACACGCTGCCACGTGGCCCAAAAGCCCTGCTGCTTAACTTCAGCAAGAACTTTTTTCACATCCTCCGGCCGCTGCCGTGCTTTTTGGAGGAGGGAGGCCCGCGCGAGATCGACCTTCATCTTTTCCGTCCCGGCGGAGATGAGGCTGGCATGCACGCGCACGAGCACGCCCGCGCGCTTTGGCTCGGATGGCGCCGGTACGTCCGTGATACTAATAACGCCCGAGCGGAGAGATTGGAGGAGTTGTTTCAAAATTATTTTATTCGTTCCCGAATGGCATTACAAATTCGTTCTGCTGCGTAAATCGCTTCCCGGCCATTCTCTTCGCTAAATTCATCTTCGACATCGAAGTACCGGGCCGTCACCGCAAACTGCGTGAGGAAATTTGCGTCGATTCGAAGCTCGCTTAAGAGGGAATCAAACGGAATGCACGCGTCCAGAAGCCCTTCCAAGTCGTGCGTTCTTGGTGGCCTGATACCGTGGTATGCTAAGAACGCTTTTAACTCCTTTTCTGCAGCCTGTTGCGAGTGAAAAGATATCACGGGCCATGATGGTTCGTTCGAGGACTCTATAGCGCGGATGGCTCTCCAATCATGCTCCGCTCGATTCAGCCAAATTTGGTGACTCTCAGGCAGCATGATATAAAATTTGGCCCTCGTGCAGGATATCCGGAATAATGGAAGCCAACGAATTCCTGCGCTCCTCAATTTCTTTTGGGGTATAGACGAGAATATCCATAGGCCACCAGCGGTTCAAAAAGAGGCTCCCGATCTTAACTCGTCGCTCCCATGGCTTTTCGTCGGATTCCATCTCGACCAGAAGATCGATATCGCTATCGGCATGGTAATCTCCGCGCGCGCGGCTGCCGAAGAGGATGACGCGCTTCGGATGAAACGCCTCGACGATCTTGCGCGTGATCTCGGCGATCAGCGCGTCATCGATCGGAGGGCGTTCGATCTTCGTGAGATTCGAGGCATTTGTTTCATTCCGTGGCATGGCGAAAGCAGAACGCGGAATGCACTCAATTTCATCCCGCTATCATTCCTTCGGCTCCTTTTTTCTCCCATCGTCTTGCAACGCCAGTTGGAGACATTTTCGTCCAATCCCTGTGCAGGCATTTATGAAAACAAACGGCTAACCAACTAAAACCGTGGAGCGAACTGACGCAAGAAGAGCGTGAAACGCGAGTCCGGGCGGGTTTCGGGAAGTATCGCGGACTTACCGGCGGAACGGAAGAATTCCTTCGCAACAAGCGCGAAGAAATTGATCTCGAAAATGAGAAATTTACTCGCCGGCTCCGCTCGAAGAAATGAATTACGTCTTGGATGCGAATTCCTCGATAGCATTCTTTGATGGCGAAGGTGGAGGAATCGCTATTTCCGATCTCCTGCTTACTCCACGAGCAATTTTAAGCCTTCATGCCATTAATGCATGTGAAGTGTATTATCATTTCGAACGAAAAAATGGTGTCGAAGTTGCAAATCGGGTGTTAACGGATATTCTTTCGTATGGGATTGAAATTGTGGATGAGATCGATCCTAAGACGTGGAAAGAAGCGGCCCATCTCAAGGCTCGATATAAGCGCCTTTTCCTTGCGGATGCAATAGGGGTCGCGTATGCGAAAAAAATTCGCGGTGTCTTTGTTACGTCCGATCATTCCGAACTGCAACCGCTTGCATCGGACAACGTGTGTAAGTTCTTTTTCTTTCGATAACTGCTCCTCACTTCTTCTCCGGCACCCCATCGTCATACGCGATGCCGATGTGGCTCTTCAGCACCGTTTCGCCCTGCTTGATGCGCGGGTCGGAGTACCAATCGTCGCCTTTCCCTAAGTCGATGAGCATTCCGAGGGAACCGGCATGGCGGGATTCGATCCAGTTGCCGCCGCCCTGGGAATCGGTGGTATCACTTTGATTGCAATAGTATTTGTCGTCGCCGTGGCTATCCAATAAGTATCCAAAGGAATTGAAGAAGCCGCATCCTTGCCCGGCGCCGGAGCAGCGGTAGGTATCCTTTCCTTCCCAATCTTCGAGGCAGCCGCTCGACCAATCGTGCGCGTTGCCTTGTTCGAGCCAGGCATAGGCATCGTAACTATCGTCGCCGGAATCATCCAACAGCGCGGCGAAGGAAAGATGAATACCGCTGCCTTGCGAATACTGCCCGGCGGAATAGCGGTCGGCGCCGCGCCAATCATGGAGAATGCCGAGGCCGTACCAGTAGCTTCCGCCTTGGGTGAAAATACCGGCGTCATAAACATCATCGCCCTGTTTGTCGCTCAAGAGGCCGATGCCGCCATCCGTGCCGACGCCGGTGCTCCACGGCCGCAGCCCAAAGCCAAATCCCTGCGACATGCCAACATGGGCGCGGTTGGGCCAGCGGTCGTCTGGGTATTTCCATCCGGCGCGGTAGGAATCATTCCCTTCGCGCTCGAGGAGCATCCCAAATCCTTTGGTGTAAGCAAATCCTTGAGAATAAACATCGGCCATATAGTGATCGGAGCCGGAATGATCGTAGAGCAGCCCAATGCCGAGCATGGCCGCGCCCTGCGCGCACCAATGCGCGGAGTAAATATCATCCCCGCCAAAATCGGCGAGAATGCCGACGCCCAAGCATCCCGCGCCCTGCGTCCACTGGTCGCCGCGGTAGGTATCGTTGCCATTACAATCGACGAGCACATCCACGCAGCCCACGCCGGACGCGATCGGACCGTTATAAAGATCGTTCCCGCCCATATCGGCCACATAGCGAAATGTTCCAGGCTTGCACGGCGGAAGATCATAGACGTCGTCTCCGCCCAGGTCGATAATCATCGCGAAATCGCCGTAATACCGGTTCGGTCCCGAACCGCCGATGACGCATCGGCCTTCGGGCGAATCCCATTCCATGATGCAGAGGCCATCGACACCGGGCACCGTGATTGGGCGAATCGGCTTGCCGGAATGCTTCAGGCTTCGCATTACCGCGAGAGCAAATTCATGCACCCAATTCGTATCGGCGAGCGCGGCCATGCGCCGCGCGGCGGCGGCTAAATCCGGGTAATCGACTTTCGCCGCATCGCCCAAAACATGCACCAACATGGTTTCCGCTTTACCGCGGGCCTGAAGCTGCAACACCGGATCGCTAATGGAATCGACCGGGTCCTCCCAATTCGTATCGGTATTCAGCAATTCGGATATTTGCCAGGAAAGCGGCGCAAGCTCCGAGCGCACGGGCGCATAGGCTTTATCGAGCAGCGCCTGCGTTTCCGCAAAATAATTTTTTAGTTCCTCGATCGTTTGTGGAAGCGTGAGGCGAGGAAGTACATTGGGAAGACAGCCGAGTTCGAGCGCGGCGGCATCGATGGCCCCATCCATGCCCTGCCCACGCGCGAGGCTATCCCACACGCTCTGGTCGATGAGCCGCGATAGCGCACCCACCCGCGTTGGATGATGATCCAAATAGGTTACCGCGTTCAGCCGGAAGGGATTCGGCTCTTTCGTAAAGCGCGTGTCGCAAAAATCGAAATCGGCGACGGCCGCGATTTGCTTCGCAATCGTATCGGCCCAACTCGTCAGGCCTTTTTCGGCAAGCGTTCGCTCCATCCAGGAATCTTTGCGAAGCGGCCCCAGCCCGGCATAATCCCAATACTTCATCGGCGGGATACGGTGTCCTCCCAAAAGTGGGACGGGAACCATCATCACCCTTCCGTTCCGAATGATTTGGAAATGCATTGTGTCGCCAATCTTCATTGCCATCAGGCGCGTGTTCAGAACGTCCGTGCCGCCATAGATGGAATCTTTTAATTCCTTTCCATCGACGCGGAGCACGATGTCATTCATCATCAATCCCGCGCTGTCAGCGGACCAATGTGGCGCGAGATGCCAGATGCGGTTCCCCTTCATGCTATCGTCCCCGCCAGTGAGCATTTTCACGGAATCGGCCGGCACGTCGTTAAAATAAATCCCAAGCCGCGGATGCATCGGCGGCAGCGGACCCTCCTGCACATACGGTGGGAAATCGACGTAATCGAGCGAATGGCTGATTAGGCTATCGGTGCAATTCGGCGCAAACACTTGCGCCTCGGCGGCAGGGACGAGGAAGATGAATGCTGCAAAGAGTGCAATTGCTGTAAAACGTGAATAAAATGATTTCATATTGTCCTTGCTAAAATTTTATCGCTCATATACCCCCCCTAGCGATCGCCACTATTAACCAAATTTCAATTGCAACAACAATAGCTGTTGGGATTCCCGCCTCAAGATAACCATCCAAATTATGTACTTCGGTAATCGGTGGTCCGGTGCCGGGAGTCAATTGAACGAGTATCGGATTGGGGCTGATCGTGTAAGCTCCTCCGGTAATTAAATCTGGGATCATTCCATACAAAGAAAAGGTGTAAAAGTTTCCAAAAAACCAACCCGAAACACTATTGCCTGTTTGTATCCGAGTAGTGATATAGCCCTCTTTAGAGATTACGATCTGATGAGATGACTTTCGGTCAAGTTCCCCCCGGAAGAAGCCTGTATTATGATAAATGCTGTCCACCGTTATAGTCGCATCACCGGGTTGCGCCATGATAGCAACTTCCTCACGAGACCCATTAATAATCGTACCACAAGACGGTATTCCGAGCAAGATCGCAAGCATGATGATTGCAATGAGAGGGGAGAATGTCTGATTACCCCTTCGATGCACGACGCTTACCATCGGGCAAGCGTAACGTTCGGCTTTTGATGTACGCATCAATGATTGACGACCATGTAATACAAATCCGTCAGCTTGCCACCGTTAGCAGTTCCCATGTTATCCTTCGAGGTAACCGTGAAGGTGCCCGCGGCTTGCGATGTTATCGTTAGCCCGCCGCCAGAGGCAGCAATTCCTACCGGGGTTACGATGATGGTGCTATATGCACCAACCAGCTTATTATAAACGGCAAGCGAAGTCGTTGTCACGGGGGGAACCGAAACTTCATCCGCCCAGTAGGACTGATGCGAAGCAGCATTCAAGCCGGAGCTATCGGGGGTGTTACCGGTATTATTCGCCCCGATTCCACCTTGCACCATCAAGGCCGCATTCCCATTCGTTTCGGAATCGAGAGCAATGATCGAAGGCGATGTACTGGAACCATTTTGAGCGGCAAGTGTCTGTATTCCAATATTCGGGTTCAGCATGTTGCTCGTGATTGCGCCCGCGCCAATGCCCAGAACGATATTTCCATCCGTGCCGCCGCCGGTAATTCCATTCGTGCCGGAAATACTTGTAATTCCTCCGCCTCCCGAAGCATTGATCGTAATCCCGTTTGTGGTGGGCGTTATGGTAATACCGCTGTCGCCGATAATCTGAAAATCCCCTGTTGTCGCATTCGGGGCAATTCCACTGATCGTCTGAACAAAATTAGACGCGAGCATTCCCGCGGAGATCAGCGGCAACATCGAGGAATCGATCTTGCCACTCGCATTCAGCGGCATCGGAAAAATATCCCCACTGACGGGCGTTGCCGAAACATCGAGCCCATTCACGCGCTCCGCATTGAATGCATAGGGCGCGGACCAGAGTAATTGAGGCGGAAGCGTTGTGGACGAACCATTGCTCGTCACCACGATCTCCATCGAGTATTGCTCATTGAATGTCATGCTCTCCGGAAAAGGTCCGAGCACGACAATGAAGATGCCATTCGTGACGATCACTCCGGGATCGATTTGAGTGAACAGGACATTCCCGGATTTATCCAAGAATATAAATGTCATCGAATCGGTCCCGTTAAACGGTGCTCCATTCTGCTCCACCATCCCCTGGTACGTGATGCCTCTCGGCACCTGCGCCTTCGCCGGCGGTACACCACAAAAGAGTGCCGCGCCAAGCACAAGACCTACGACCCATGAACGAAAAGACCTCATAGTGCCTCCTGACATTAGTTATTACCAACGCAAAATTACGAAGGAATTCCGGGGGCCAATGAAAATGTGAAGATGGACCTCACCAATCATCGCTCCGGAACCCGCCGTGCAGCGCGAACTTCCGTTCGCGATTCCGGTAGGGGTCGCGGACGGAAGTTTACGCTACACCGGCAGGGAGTGAGGCGGGAGCATCGCCCGTCCCCCAAGTCCGCGAGGGATGCGCGGGAGGGGGATTATTCCTTCACCAATTTCACCGTTTGAACTTTCCCATACGCCGTGACGATACGGGCGAAGTAGGTAAAGTTATTTATAAATATACTACTAAAACGCGAGAATTGTCCTCGGTTACAAAACTCATTTATCTTTTTGAAAACTATGCTTCCTAAAGACATAGGAACTAAAAAGTGGGAGTTTTATGAATAATTTTTTAGAAAGGTATAAAAACGAAACAAAAATGCCATTATTCATGAAGCACAAACGCGTGCAGCAAAAGTTGTTTGCCAAACCTGAAGAATTTATCATGGGCTTTACTTAAACTTCCAGGCCGCGTGGCGCTCTATGCAATAAATGGAGATCGAACTCCAAAAATTGCAAACTCATAACATCACTACAATGAATTATCTCAATAATTTCTCAACTTTCACAGCATTTTGTAACGTATTTTTGAAGTCCGGCGCGCTTCGCGGCGGAATGCTCGCACTCGTTGCTGGCCTAACCCTCGGCGCATCATCGGCGATGCTTTCGAGCTGCGCCACGCAGAGCACCGCTCCTTCGAGCGAAGCCAGCCTGACGGATGCAGCGCAAGCAGCGAACTCGCGTGACGCGGCGGACGTGCTGGCGGCTTCCGTGGGCACGAGTTCCGGCGGCGCGGGAATGGTCTTCGTCGATGCGATGACGCTCGCGCAAGGCCAGACAATTCCGGACGCGATCGTTCACACGCTGAGCGATACGGCGACCGTTCACACGGCGACGGTCACGCGGTCGCGCACATGGAATGGTTACAGCTATTCCGGCACCTGGACGCACACTTGGATTTATTACGATGCGAATGGGAACCCGATGCCTAAGTTTATCAAGGGCCAGACCGATAGCGTTGTGATTACTTCCCAGGGCCAGCACACGATCACCACGCCACGCGTGAGCCTCTCCGATTCCTCGCAGGGAACCTGGACGATCTCGGACCTCATCGCTTCGCCCGATTCCGCCACGCTGAACGGCACACTCACCCGCGCCGGACAGACCACGCGGCTCGCCAGCGGCAACACGCTCACGCATTCCTTCACGATGAACTGGACGAACGACGTCCTCGCGAAGGGCCTCGATAATGACATGGACATGGAGGTAGCCTATCTGCTCGGTAATGCATCGAGCGATTTCAAGGCGGTCGGATTTAAGGGTGCCAACTTCGAGCGTCAGGTCGCAATAGTATTCCATGGCGATGGAACCGCAACGCTTACCGTCACCCGCACGAGCGGCAACGGCACGGTCGATACGTTCACGATCGACGTGAAGCGCGGCATCTGGCTACGGGACGAGCATATTGGATAATTCTCAAATCTGCTGATTTTAGCGAAGGCCGGTGGAAACGCCGGTCTTTTGTTCATCATTCTTGAACCAAAATCCGAATCTGCGTGTCTCTAGTATGTTAATAATGACACCGCTCCAAAAGACCATTCTTGAGGTACTCGAACCAGATTTCCGTTATGAACAAACGGACTGGATTCCCTCTTTTCGTTTGATGCCCAGGCTATTGGGAAAGGCTGGAAAAGAAATTATTCGTAAGGGAATAGACGCCGATGATGTGGCGCAAATGCTTCAAGAACTTCAATCGAAAGGGCTTGTGGAATACTCACCACTCTATCGGGAATCGATTTTCCAGGGCTTCACCACGCGACTCACTGCGCGTGGTTATAATATGCTCCATTATGGACGCCCGTCGCTCGTTGGCTAATGTCTTCCAGAGCCTTTAGCCGTTTCGAGACCAAGTTGAACGATGTCCAAGCCTTGCTGGACATTCATCGCGACATTACGGGTAGCGGTCGCGGCAAAGTCAAACTTCGCGTGCTGCACAAAGCAGCTATAGCCTTGCTGGTAGCGGCTTGGGAAACATACATTGAGTCCTTGCTGGAAGAAGGAGTGCTACATGTTTCGGGCTTGGCACTCGCTGGGAACCAGCCGGATGTCCAGTATCCGGCGTTGCAGGAACTAATAAAAGAAAATGTTCAACAGGCCACCAAACGATTGCATACGGCCAAATCGGATAATGTTTTGATCTTGTTCCGAAATTGCTTTGGGATGGACGATATCCGTCAATGCTGGGGACGACGAGGCATGGATTGGAAGAGAGCATACCGCGCCTTAGACCAATTGCTCGATGAACGACACTCCGTAGTACATGGTGCTCTCCACGATCCAGAATACCACCGCCGTGATGTTGAACTCTGGCGCAAATTTTTGCGAATTACCGTAGATCGGACAGACCGTGAGGTTAAGAACCGGATTCGATCGCTTACCGGAAAAAATCCATGGTGAACACTCTGCACCTTCTCGAACTCGGCCTGACGCCGTATCGCGAAGCCTGGGAACTCCAGCGCGAAATTTTTCAGCGCGTTATTGCCGGCGAGGAAGAGGATACGCTGATTCTCGTCGAACATCCACCGGTCTATACCTTCGGTCGCGGTGCGGAAAAGCACGACAACGGTGCGCTGGCGAATTTTCTGCTTTCAGATCAGAAGCTTCACGAACTCGGCGCCGAAAAATTCGAGATCGAGCGCGGCGGCGATGTGACGTATCACGGTCCGGGGCAGCTTGTCGGTTATCCGATTCTTAATCTTGGACATTTCAAGGAAGATTTGGGGTGGTATCTTCGAGCCCTGGAAGAAACGATTATAGAGGTGCTGCGAACCTATGATGTGGACGGATTTCGCATCGCGGGACGAACGGGCGTGTGGGTTGGCGCGGAAGGTCGTGAAGAAAAAATTTGTGCTATTGGTGTTCACGCTTCACGCTGGTGTACGATGCATGGGTTTGCGTTCAATGTCAATACTGATCTTTCGTATTTCAAGCATATCGTTCCGTGTGGAATTTCGGACCGCGGCGTGACAAGTTTGGCCGCGGTACTTGGGCAGGAAGTGCCAATGGAACAAGCCTGTGAGCGCTACGTTACAGCCTTTGAATTGGTGTTCGATGTTTCGTTACAAGAACCACTGCTGACTCCATGAAACCCCTTCTTCTGCTCGCATTTCTTGTTAGTGTTACCTCTTCCTTATCGGCGCAACCCGATCCTGCGCTCGATGTTCGGATTGGTCAGGTGGCGATGCTTTTTCGCAGCGATCCGAGTGGTTACGATACGCTGTTCGACTCCAATTTTCGGAATGAAGTTTCCCCGGAGCAGTTAACGGGAATCTTTACACAATACTACCACGACTATGGCCCGGTCACGTCGTGGAAATTTGCCGATTCCTCGAAACAATGGAATGCCAAAGTTCGACTTGTAACCTCAAAAGGATTTGAAATATCGATGTCGATTGGGATACTTTCCAATGGCAGGCATCTCATCTCCTCGTTGCTATTAGGGGCAGCTAATCCGCAAATTACTTCGTTGGCGGAAGTTGCGCGCAAGATAGGCCAGCTTCACGGCACGGCAGGATTTCTTGCCACAAAAATTTCGGAGCGTGGATTGCAGGACATTGTCGAGATGAATCCCGACACGCCGCTCGCGCTCGGTTCGGCGTTCAAGCTGTATGTGCTTGCCACATTGTTGAAAGAAATCAATAGCGGCGCGAGGCATTGGAGCGATGTAATTCTCCTCGATTCGGCTTCGCGCTCCTTCCCATCCGGCGAGATGCATGCGTGGCCTGTTGGCACTCCTGTTACACTGGCGACCGCGGCAACGCTGATGATCTCGATCAGCGATAATACTGCGGCAGACTTGCTCATTCATACGCTCGGGCGGTCGCATATCGAAGCGATGCTTTCCGAAGCAGGCAACACGCATGCCTCGCTCAATATACCGTTTCTTACCACGCTCGAAATGTTCAAGCTAAAAGAAACGGCGCACGATCTTGGCAAGCAGTTTCTTGCGCTCGCGCCGGAAGCACGAAGGATCTTCCTCGATAATGATGTTGCCCGATTTCCACGCGATAGCGTCGGCCATTCGGAAGGCATGATCGATAAGATCGAATGGTATGCTTCTTCGCATGACATCGCTCATTTATATAAATACATTTTGGATCATTCCACGAGTGGTGAAGGCGCGCGCGTGCGCGATATTCTTTCCGTCAATCAAAGCGGGCTTGCCGATAAATCATATTGGACATACATTGGTTACAAGGGCGGTTCTGAACCGGGCGTGTTGAACCTTTCCTACCTCCTGCAATCGAAAGCAGGAGCGTGGTATGTTGTGACCGGCACATGGAACGATCCCACTGCGGCACTTCAGGAATCGGAATTCGAGGGCATGATGCAACGCGCACTCGAACTCCTGCAATAATCCGATGCCGTTGCTATATAAGAGAATTTGCGTGATTGGCTCGTGTGGCTCCGGCAAGACGACCTTCGCTCGAACGGTTGCCAAATCAATTGGCTCTTGCTATATCGAACTCGATGCCTTGTATCATCTCCCCGGTTGGCAGGACGCCTCACGCGAGGCGTTTGAGGAGGAGGCGATTAAACGAATGAGCGCGGACAGATGGATCGTCGATGGTAACTATATGAACATGCTGCGGGACCATCTGGCAGAATCCGACCTTATTATCTGGCTTGACTATCCGTTTCGCATCGTCCTTCGCCGAATGCTCTGGCGAACGTTCCGGCGGCTTTTTACAAGAGAGGAATTATGGAATGGCAATCGCGAAACGTGGCGAATGACCTTCTCGCGGGAGAGCATCGTTCTCTACCTGTTTCAGACGTACTGGAAACGGAGACGCAATTTCCCTCGATACCTGTCGATATATGATTCACAAGTTCTTCGCTTTCGGCATCCGCGTGAAGCTCGAAGATGGATTAAGGGTTTATGAAAAAAAGCAAGCTCATCTATTCGACGCGGCACATCAATTGTAGCTTTCTAATTCATTTTCCAGACAAACCACATGCATCATAAACCACAGTTATATTTTATCGGGATCGTTTGCAGCATCGGTCTTTTTATTGCCAGTTGCACGAGTTCACAACACTCCACGAACGGCGAGACCTACACAAAGACTGCCAATGGCGCTGTCGTAAACGTCACCGAGGACGAATACCATATCCACATGCCGACGGCGTTTCCGAGCGGCATTGTGACGTTCCACATCACGAATAATGGCACGAAGAATCACAATTTCAAGATCACCGGCATGGGCGTCGAGCAGCAATTGCCGACCGACATTTTGCCGGGCATGACGGCGGACATGACCATCTCGCTCGTGCCGGGTGTCTATGATGTGATCTGCCCAATTCTTGGGCATGCCGATCTCGGGATGCGGCTCAGCGTTACGGCGACGCAATAAATTGTCGAAGGGTTCAGTCAAATAGCGGTGGATATTTCCACGGCTCACTTTCGCGCATAATCGCATACGCCATCTCGATCACATCCTCGACTTGCGGCTTTGAGAAATAATCGCCATCCGAGCCATACGCCGGGCGGTGTTCCTTCGCGGTGAGCGTTACGGGTTTCGAATCGAGCCAGTGGTAACCATCCTGCTCCTCCAGGACTTGGCGCATCATAAATGCCGACGCTCCGCCGGGCACATCTTCGTCCATGAAGATAATGCGATTTGTTTTTTTGAGAGAATCGAGAATCTTGTGATGGATGTCGAACGGCAGGAGCGATTGCACGTCGATAACTTCGAGCGAGATGCCGAGCTTTTCGAGTTCCGAAGTGGCTTCCATGGCAATGCGGCAACACGCGCCGTAGGTCACGAGCGTGATGTCCGAGCCTTCACGCAAAATTTCGGGCACGCCAAGCGGCACGGTGAACTCGCCCACATTCGCTGGGATCGTTTCTTTCAATCGGTAACCATTCAGCACTTCGATGATGAGTGCGGTATCGTCCGAGCGAAGCATCGTGTTGTAAAATCCGGCAGCCTGCGTCATGTTGCGCGGGACGAGGATGTACATTCCACGCAACGCGTCGAGAATCATGGACATGGGCGAGCCGGTGTGCCAGACGCCTTCCAGCCGGTGCCCGCGCGTGCGGACGATGACCGGCGCTTTTTGTCCGCCTTTCGTGCGCCATTGGAGGGTGGCAAGATCGTCCATCAACGGTTCGAGGCCAAAAATTAAGTAATCGAGATATTGAATTTCAACGATGGGACGCAAGCCGCGCATGGCCGCGCCGATGCCTTGTCCAATAATCGTCGCTTCGCGGATGCCGGTATCCGTCACACGCAGCTCGCCGTATTTCGCCTGCAAATCTTCGAAGCCTTTGTTGACATCGCCGATGACGCCAATGTCTTCGCCAATCGCAAACACGCGTGGATCGCGCGCAAGAGCATGGTCGAAGCACGCCTGCATCACCTGACGGCCATCGACTTTCGCTTCATCGCCGTTGTAAATTGCTCTTACTTCCGGAACTTTCAGCGCCGATTCCGCCGAGTCGCTATAGAGATGCGAAGCATATTCATCGAAATGCCGCGCATCGGCATTCTTCTTCCATTCGCGTAGGTCGGAAGCATCGGCGACGATGCTGCTTCCAGCCCGACCAATTCTCAGAACTTTCCCGACCGCATTATAAATATCTTTATGGATTGGTTCCTTGATTGCGTTCAGTGCATCCTTAATCGAGACAATCTCCGCGCCTTTTTTCGTTTCCGTCGCAATCTTGTCAAAAATCTCGCTTACAACTTTAATGTCGTTCTTGATTGGTGCCAGGTATGCTTCCCACGCGCGCTGTTTGGCATCATCGACAATTTTCTTGTCCTCGGCATCGAAGGCGTCCATCTCCTCGGCGGTGGCGATTTTGGATGCAATGATCCATTCCCGAAACCGCTTCACGCAATCGTGCTCAGTTTCCCATTCAAGGCGCTCTTTCGATTTGTAGCGTTCGTGGGAACCCGAAGTCGAGTGTCCCTGCGGCTGCGTCAGTTCCGTGATATGAAAAAGAATGGGTGTGTGCTCTTTCCGCGCGCGCTCCGTGCCTTCGGCGTATGCTTTAAGGAGGGCGGGGTAATCCCATCCATTGACTTTATAAATCAGATAGCCTTCACCACACTCATTCGTCTCGAAGCCTTTGAGAATTTCTGAAATATCTTCCTTGCAGGTCTGATATTTCGCGGGCACGCTGATGCCATAGCCATCGTCCCAGACGCTGATCATCATCGGCACTCGCAGCACGCCGGCGGCATTGAAGGCTTCCCAGAACATTCCCTCGGATGTCGAGGCATTGCCGATTGTTCCAAATGCAGCCTCATTACCGTGATCGGAAAATTGCTCGAAACCCTGTTGAAGCTCCGGAGTCTCGCGGAATAACTTCGAGGCGTACGCCAGCCCGACGAGCCGCGGCATTTGTCCACTCGTCGGCGAAACATCGGCGGACGAATTTTTCTGCGCCATCACATTTTTCCACGAGCCATCCGCGTTCAGGCTGCGGGTGCCGAAGTGACCGTTCATCATGCGTCCGGCGCTGGCGGGTTCCGCTTCGACGGACGTATGCGCGTAAAGCTGCGCGAAAAATTCCTGAATGGTATGGATTCCGGCGGCGATCATAAAAGTCTGGTCGCGGTAGTAGCCTGCGCGCCAGTCACCGTTGCGGAAGAAGCGCGCCATCGCCACCTGCGGCACTTCCTTGCCATCGCCGAAAATGCCGAATTTCGCCTTGCCGGTGAGAACTTCACGACGCCCCAGCACGCTCGCGAGCCGGCTTTGGTGCGCGATGCGGTAATCGCTCAGGATTTCCTCGCGCGTGAGTCCGAGTTCCGAGATCGGGCTTGGAGTTGGGGAGAATTTGGGGGCGTGACCGTTCGTCATCGCCACATTCGTGAGCTTTTCGTTTGCCGCTTTCTTCGAGACTTTCGTCGCCATGAACCGCACAACACTTTCGCCGCAGCTTTTCTTCCCCGTCGTTATCGTTTGTGTAGCGCAGGCTTTTAGCCTGCGAGCGAGCTTTCAGCTCGTGCGCGGGTGATGCTTGCGGACCTGGAGGTCCGCGCACAGGCTGGAAAGCCTGTGCTACACGAGTGGCTATTCCACCACTATCGCATGCGTCACGGATTGCCCGCCCGCTTCGAGGCGGTAGAAATAAACACCGGCGGGAAGCGTGCCGCGCGCGAAGGGTAGATCGTGCTCGCCCGACGCGAAAAATCCATTCGCGAGCGTAGCCACTTCGCGGCCGGTGGCATCGAAAAGCTTGAGGGTGATGTAGGATGGTTCCGGCAGCGTGAAGGAGATCGTGGTGGATTGCGGGAAGGGGTTGGGGGAGTTTTGGTTTAGTGTAAAAAAAAGGGCCGGATAAGGGTCCTCAACTCTCGATTTCGGTTGAACGCTTCTAAAGAGGCCACTATCTGTAGCTACGAAAAGACGGCCACTTGCATTCATTGCCATAGAAATACTCCAGCATGGAAGTCCCGTCAGGCCAGAATTCATCGCTACCCATGTGTCGCCATCGTCGGTCGAATAAAAAATTCCCGCGCTGTTATATGCAAAAACATGTCTGGGCGAAGTAACAATAATTCCACCAATCTGCCCTTGCATCGAATCCAAGCGAAGCCACCCGTTCCTGTTTACAGAGCGATAAATTCCCTCGTTCGTCGCTGCGAAAATAGTTCTAGTGGAATCATCAATTGTAAGGCCGAAACTTGAGATTTCTCCGGTAGTGTCATCTGTAAGATTAGCGGCAACCTGTGTCCAAGTCTTGCCGCTGTCTGATGATTTGAAGATGTTGACAGAATGCTCAGAGTACCATCGACCGAAGTAATCGTAACCAGTTGAATAAACGCCCCCGACGTAAATATTGCCTTCTGAATCGGCGGCGAAGCTAGCGATTGAGTTGATTCCGCAGGAATCGGCCTCTTTCCATGTAGCACCAGAATCCAAAGATAAAACAATAGCCCCGATGGAGTCGGCATAAACGACACCCTTATTGATGAAGACCTCAGAAGAACTACCAACAATAGGTTCGCCAGAATAGAGAAGCTTCCACGAAGCGCCAGTATCTCTTGATTCATATAGTGCGTCATCAATAGTCGATGCAAATATCTTCCCGCCCAAGCCCGCAGCAACTCCGGCTATGGCGTCATTTGAATACAGAATAGGAGAATGTGACCAAGTATTTCCATTATCGGTCGAAATCATCATGCCATCAGGTTGTGTGCCAAGGAACAGTTCCCCATCTGGTCCCGTTGCAACGGGTGAGGGCGAAGTTGCCCACCAGCTAACATTATTCCAAGAATATCCTTCATTGGTTGAGCGACAAATAACATAATTACTTTCC
>Ga0307374_10008069_pt1 | contig 15842 bp, 15 predicted proteins | sample OX3MG_FD_202532 | JGI IMG/M metagenome (GOLD analysis project Ga0307374, IMG submission 202532) | Soil microbial communities from Risofladan, Vaasa, Finland - OX-3 | ecosystem: Environmental > Terrestrial > Soil > Coastal area > Acid sulfate soil | place: Finland: Risofladan, Vaasa | collected... | reverse complement strand
GGGGTCCGGCCCGCGGCCGATGCTTCTTGGCTGGCCCGCCACGGGGATCGGTATCTGCCGCGGCGCCGGCATGGCCATCCGGCTGGCGCGCCGGTAGTCCCAGCGCCGCCAGGCCATTCGTAGGCGGACGATGACGGGGGACAGGTTGGTGCGCAGGACCAGCGCTCGCCATTCGGGCAGCGTCCGCAGCAACTCCGGCGGCAGCACCCGCACGTATCTATAAGAAACAGCGTGGCCGCGCCGTCCGTCCTCGAACCGGGTCCGGGAGTGAGTTCTCAGCGCGACCTCGCCGCACAGGCGGGACAGCCCGTCCAGGGTGTCGGTGTCGGTGACGCCGCCGAGGATCACCTTGATTCCGGCGGTGTCCCAGATCGCCTGGGCGCCGGGTTTGTCCCAGCGGGCTTGGAGCTGGGCCAGGCCGTGGCAGACGGCCACGACCAGAATGCCCTTGCCGGCACTGTCGGCCATCCACACTGGCAAGGGGACCGGGCAAATCTGGGCGACCTCGTCCAGGCCCATCAGCAGCGGGGGATCGAGCCTGGTGTGCGGCTGCAGCGACCCAGCGAATGCGGCACCGGCGTGGACGTATTCGGCGAACGCGCGGAACAGGGGGGCGATCGGCGCCTCTTCGCGGCCGGTTCCGATCATGTAGAGGGTGTTGCGGCCGGACACGAATTCGGCGACGTCGAAACCTTCACCCGGCCCGGCGGAGGTCGCCGCCTCGACGGCCGGGTCAGCCATCCAGGCCAGTGCGCGGGTCACGGTCATGCGGATCGAGTCGGCGGTGCGGCCGGGTCGGCGGATCTCCTGGATCGGGCCGAGCCAGCCGCTGGCCGCGCTCGGGTAGGCGGACAGGATTTGCTCGGGGACAGAGTCGTTCAGCCCGTGCGCCCACTCGTATACGTCGTGCATGGTGCGGCCATCGAGCGCCGCCGCGTGCAGCAGGCTTGCCAGTACCGATGAGGCCTTGCCGATCCAGAACGCCATGTCGTGCAGGCCCTTGGACTCGGTGGCGGCGGTGAACGAGACAGCCCGCTGCAACGCGACCGCGGGGCGCTCGCAGCCTTGCAGCGGATTCCACCGGAAGGTGGACAGCACGTTGCCGATGCCCTCGGGGTTGAACACGTGCACCGCCCCGTACTGGCCGCGCAGCGCGGCGGTGTTGCCGAACAAGTCGGTCCGGGTGCTGGTGGCCACAACCGCGCCCGGATGGTCGATGATCCGGTCAGCCAGCCAGCCGGACTTACCGGCTCGCGGGGAGGCCACCACGATCGTCTGGTCCTCCATGCTGGCGATCACGCGCCGCCCGAATTGTGCCCGGCCCAGGCGTACCGCGTAGATGGTGACCGGCAGCAGCAGCCGAACCCACCAAGGCAGCGACGGCCGGGCCCGGCCGCCGGCCCGGACCGCCCGCAGCCGTGACCAGCGCACTGCGAGTTCGCAGATGTTCGCGAAACCGGGACCTGGCCGTAGGTAGAGCCTGATCCGCCAGCGGAGAATCCGGACCCGGTGACGGTCCGCGCCGGGGCCACCGGCGACGAGACGGACCGCCATGACGACGACCGCGAGCACGGCCAGAACGATCAGCAGTTCAATCGCGTAGTGCAGCATCTCAGCTGGGTGGTGCAGCATCATGCCACCGCCTTCGCGTCGGTTGCTGGCTGGGAGCCGGGACTGGTTTGGGACTGGGTGGCCAGGTACCTGGCGAGTTCGCGGCGCGCGGTGCCGGGGTGATAGCCGATGCGGCCGGCGATCTCACCGGCGACTTCGGCTGCCTTGGCCCGGTCGCCATACCGGGGGTCGCCCGCTTCGCCGCATCGCTCGTACAGGCGGATCAGCGCTTCGCGCTTCTTCTCGCCCCGGGCGAGTTCGACGTTTGGGGATTCACCTCGTGCGGGGTGCCCAGCCCGATCGGGCCGTTCATGCTGGGCCCCGGCTTTGCCGGGCTGGCCTGTCCGGCCGCCGCCGCTACCTGCGGGCAGCTCCCGTAGGTCGCCAGCGGCCAGTTGTGCTCCGCCGCGGATGCCTGGCGCGACTGGTGCTACCGCGAGGATCCAGCGGCGGAACCCGGCCAGCGTCCCCGGCAGATCGAAGATCAGCCTGAGCCCCCAAAGGCCCAAGCCGCCGAACGATCGCCACGCCGAACCCTCCTGCGCCACCCCGGCACCGTTGTCCCGGGTCAAAACCCAGCGGCGTACCACCGCGATGAGCCGGTCCGAGGCGAGCGCGTACAGCACGCTCGGCAGCACCCAGACCGTGATCGACCGGGGCGAGGCCATGTTGGCCGCGAGCAGGTTCATGGTCAGCGAGCCCAGCGCGCACGCCACGTTGAGGAACCGTTCGACGGCTCCGCGCCGGCCAAGGCGCGCCAGCGACAGCGCGAGCAGGGCGAAGATGACCGCGCCGGTGTCGAGCCCGAGTGCTTCCAGGATCGACGGCAGGCGGGCGTGTTTGGCGTGGTCGACGAAGGTGTACTGGGCGCGGAAGCTCACATAACCCTGGGCGGCGGCGAGCACTAGCAGCAGGCAGGACGCCGCCGTGAGCAGGCCGGTGCTCTTGCGCTCGGGCAGGTAACCGGTGGTGGTCACTGGCCATCACCGGCCTTGCCTGGGGCTGGACGGTCACCCTGGGCATCCGTTCTGGATGATGGGTTTTCCGCAGATCCGCCGCCGAGGCTGTCGCCGAGCTTCTTCAGGGCGGCGCGGGTGATGGCGTCCGGGACCTCGGTGTAGACCTCCATCGTCATGGAGATCTGCGCGTGCCGGAGGATTCGCATCGCTACCCGGGGGTGGACGTCGAGGGCCGCGAGCACGGAGGCGCAGGTGTGGCGGGTGTCGTGCACGCGGATGCGCGGGACGTCGGCCTTGGCACAGCGGGCCTCGAAGCTGCGGTTGAAGTTGCGCGGCTCGAACGGTGTTCCCCAGCGGGTGGTGAACACCAGGTCGCTGTCCTGCCAGCGTTCGCCGGCCTGCTCGCGAGCGGTAGCTTGCTGGTCGCCCCGCAGCTTGAGTGCGGCCGAGCAGATGTCTGGCATCGGCAGCGTGTCGTCGGCGTCGGAGTCCTCGGTCTTGACGCGCTTTTTGTGGATCAGTTGCTTGCCGACGCGCTGCAACTGCCAGCCGATTTCGACTTCTCCGCCGTCCAGGTCGATGCTGGGCCAGGTGAGCCCGAGGACCTCGCCTTTGCGCAGGGCATTGATCAGGATCAGGACGTACGCGGCGTAGAGCGGGTCGTTGTCGTCGCGCGCCGAGGCCAGGAACCGGCTCGCTTCCTCGACGGTCCAGACCGAACCCTTGCGCCGGCGTTTGGGCGGGCTGGGCACCTTGACGTACGAGGCGGCGTTCCTGGTGACCAGTTCGTCGGACGTTTTGGCGTGGTTGAGAACTGTCCGCAGGACGTTGCGGGCGGCCTGCACTGTCCGGCGACCCGGATAGCTCTGGCAGCAGGCGCCGATCGCGCAGCAGCGCTGCTGACCTTCGGGCCGGGCGGCGTCCTTGCCCTGGGCGCAGCACTGGCAGACGGTGGCCAGCTTGTTCAGCCAGGCCTGGACTTCGCGGGTCTGGATCCGGTCGATCTTCCTAGCGCCAAGCGCCGGGATGATGTACAGCCGGACCATCGCCTCGTAGTAGGCGTAGGTGGCCGGCTCGAGGTTCGGCTTGACGACCTCGTCCAGCCAGCGCGTGAGGTACTGGGCGAGGGTCGGGGTGCTGGTCGGGACCGGTGCTACCTCTGCCTGCGCCTGAAGCTTGACCCACTTGTCGTGGACGATCTCGCGGGTCTTGCCGTACACCCACTTGCGAGTGCGCTTGCCGCTCGGGGTCGTGACCCAGACGTAGGCGGCGTAGCCGTTGCGGTAGGGGAAGATCGACCCTTCGCGGTTCGCTCGGCCGCGGGGACGCCGCGAGCTGGGCGTGGGCCGCCCCCGCCGCCGGCCGCTGGCCGTCACCGGTCTGCCTCGGCTTCCGCTTCGAGCAGCGCCACATATTCGGCGATGGCGTCCGCGGGGATCAGCCGCGTGCTGCCTTCTTTGACGCTGCGCAGGCGGCCGGAACGGAGCTGGTTGTAGATGACGCTGCGGCTTAAGCTGAGCAGCCGCATCGCCTCGGGGATTCGGTAGAGCTTCTTGCCGGGGTCGGTGCTGGGCCCGCCGGTGCCGGTCTTGCCGGTGTCCGGATGCGGGGCATGGGCGGTTGGAGCCATGATGGGGGTGCCTCCTTGTAGGGGTGCAGCCCCGGCGGGTGTGCTTGGCGGTATGTCCGCCGGGGCTGCTTCGAACAGGTGAACTCGAACTAGCGACGTGTCGTCGGGGGTGTCTTGGCTAAGGGTCTCCTCGTCCGTGGGCGTCCTCAGCGGTCCACAGCAAGCTAACACACTATGTTCAACATGGTATGTATAGTTGGTCGGTGAGGCGCTTTCCGCTAGCGTTGCGGTGCCGTACCAGGCGATTCGCTGCACGAGGCCGAGGAGGACGACGAGGTGACCGAACCCGTCGGGCTTCCCGCGTACCGGCAGATCGCCGACGACCTCAGGCGGAAGATCGCCGAGGGGGAGATCCCGGTTGGCTCGGCCATCCCGTCCACCGCGGCGCTGACCAGGACCTACGGGGTCTCCACGACGGTGATCCGGGCCGCGGTCGCGCAGTTGCGGGCGGACGGGCTGCTGGTCGGGCAGCCCGGCAAAGGCGTTTACGTCCGTTCCACCCCCGAAGCAGCTGCCGAACGCGCTGCCACCGTCGACGACCTGTCGCAGCAGGTGGAGCAGCTTCGGGCTGAACTGCGCAAGGCCGAATCCAGTCGGCGCGATGAGGTGGCGGCCGAACTCGTGGCGCTGCGTGAGAGCGTGGCGCTGATCCGGTCGCGCCTGGTTGATCTGTACGCCCAGCTCGGCAAGCCGTACCCTGACGACGGGCTCGGGCCGGTTGTTGACATGGATGGCCTCGGGGACGGTCACCTGGGCGGTTGACCGCCCGCCTGTTCCGGGGAGTTGGGCGCCAGTCATCCCAGCCCGTTCCGGGCGAGGCCGGGATGACTGGCTGCTGACCGGCCGCGTCATCGGCCGGGATCAATCGGCGGAGGACAGTGGCCGTGCCCAGCATCGTTTTGGTCGTTCACGGAGTCGGCCTGAGCGGCGTCCTCGGGCATGCGCACGTACAAGCCGACGACGCGGCGGGTCAGCGCGGCCGCGAGCGTCGGGGGCTCGCCGCGGAGTGAGTTATCGGACTCCTCGCGGGCAATGCCCGCTCGCACCAACGCGACGGCACCAGCCAGGATGCTGGCAACGATCGCGGCGGCGAGGATGATGATGGCGATCATCTGCCCACCTCCTTTGTCAGGCGCATGCGCGCCTTGGCCGAACTCGGCTCCAATCCGCTGCACGGAGTCCGCCGATTGCACGGTTGGCGCGATAACGCGAATGCGCATCGACGGATCACGTCACTGATCGGGCATCCATGGGCGTCGCGGCGAAGGACAAGCGATGAGCGGGCCTGTCCGCTTGCCTGGCGCTGTGGGTACGTGCTCACACCGGCAGACTCAGCCGCGGACGGCGATGGACAACAGGGTGACTAGCGATCACAGCGGATTCACTCCATTCCCACCTGCCGGGGGAGGAGCCGGGTGCAGTTAGAACCCGAGGAAGCGCAACAGAACCCGACTGTCGCAGCATTCATCGCGGAGTTGCGGCACTGGCGGGAGGTCGCCGGTTACTCGCAGAAAGCGTTAGCCAAGCTCGTCGGGTACACGCCGTCATACGTGAGCAAGGTCGAGCGCGGAACGGTGCTCGCGAGCCGGAGCTTCGCTGAATCGGCTGACCAGCATCTGCGTGCCGGTCGGGCGCTCATCCGGCGCTGGAGGGAGATGCACGAAGCCCTCGTTGAGTTGTCAGGGGACAGAGCGCGGCATGACGAGCCACCGGCCGACGATCCGCAGTCGGCGCCCGGGCCTGACCTGATCGTGGAGCACGAACATGCCGAGCTGACCTACCGAGACGGCATGTACGAGACCCGTATCCGGCGGCAGTTGCGTAACACGGGCACGCAGCCGGTGACGCAGTACCTGGTCCGGATTGCCGTGGACCGGTACCCAGGCGATCCTGAGCGGTCGAATCAGCTCTACCGCGAGGATCCGCTGACCTGGGAAGAGATCGGGCTGTCCGCGACGTGCGGCGATGAGACCATGGCGTGGCACGTCAAGCACGACCGGGACGCCTTCAAGGAAGTCTGGCTTAACTTCGAGAACGCGGACGGGCGGTTCCCGCTGTATCCGGGGGAGATGACGTGGATCACCTACGTCTACACCGTCAGTTCCCACAAGTGGGGGCCGTGGTGGCAGCGCGCCATCCGGTTGCCGACTCGTCGGCTGAGCATGACCGTGGTCTTCCCCGCCAGGCTGGAGCCGGTGGTGTGGGGAATCACGACATCGATGACGGCCGAGGCGTCGCCGTTCCGCACTCCCATCTCGCGTCAGCAGAAGGATGACCAGATGGTATTCACCTGGTCGACGGACGAGCCGCCGTTGCACGCGCGGTACCGGATCGAGTGGAAGTTCAGGGTGCCCGACGAGGGGGAGACAACCGAGATGGAAACGATGAGCCCTGCCGAACGGATGCGCTCGCTGGACATCGCTCAAGATGGCGATCCGGTTCTGGCTGTAGTCGCGCGGCCGTTCGATCTGCCCTTGGAGGCTGAGGATGCGCGGCGCGTGGTGTCTCAGCTTGTCAGCACGTTGGAGCGGGTCGGGCAGGTACACAACTTCGTGAAAGGCATGGGCCTGGCCGCACCGCAGATCGGTATCGGCCGAGCGGCTGCGGTGATCCGGACGCCGGAAGGGGAGACGGTCACGCTCCTCAACCCTCGGATCAGCGATGAGTCGGCCCAAACGGACGAGCAGTACGAGGGCTGTCTCAGCTTCTTCGACGTCCGCGGCCTGGTGCCCCGGCCGCTGGCCATCGAAGTTGAGCATCAAGACATCGACGGAACCACACGGATCACCGCGTTTGAACGCGGCATGGCCAGGCTGGTGTACCACGAGGTGGACCATCTGTTCGGAGTGCTCTACCGAGCCCGGATGAGGCCAGGAATCGAGCTGATCCCGGTGTCCAAGTACAGGGGAACGGGGCAGCAATGGACCTATCGGTGACGTCTTGATGGCTCCGGACGTGGCTGGTCGGCCGGAGCGTCTGGCGGCGGGGCGGCGTATGGAGGATCTGCGGTTCGTGGTGGTCGGCGCCTACGTCGCTGACTGTTTCGTCAATACGCCGCGCCTTCCGGCCTGGGGCGAGGTCTACCAGGCCCAGTCCATCCGTACCTCGCCCGGTGGGAAAGGACTCAACCAGGCTGTCGCTCTCGCGCGACTCGGCGCTCAGGTGACCGCGGTCGGGGTAGTGGGCGACGACGGGCTCGGGCGCGACGTGCTCGCCGCGTTAACCCGGGAAGGGGTCGACGTCAGCGGCATGCAGTCGCTCGACAACGTCGCGACCGCGATATGTGTCTGTTTCGTCGGCAGGTCGGGGGAGACCGCATTCGTGTGGTCGCATCGCCGACGAAGTCGCCGTCACGCCAGAGACCGTGTGCGCCGCGTCTGCGGCGATCCAGCGTGCGGACGCCGTGCTGGTGACCTTCGAGATCCCGGTACCGGCGATCTGCGAAACGATCCATGCCGCAGGCCGATGCGGTGCCCGGGTGTTTGTTCAGCCGGCCCCGATGCTCGCCGACCCTGCTGGCGCCGCGTCGCTACCTTGGGACCAGGTCGACGTTCTCGTGCCCAACGAGGCCGAGGCCCGCGCGTTGCTTGGTGAAGGCGAGGCCGACCGCAGTGTGCCCGCCGATGACCTCGCCAGTGCACTGACCGCCCAGCTGGGTGTGACCACCGTGGTGGTGACGCTCGGGGAATCGGGTTCCGTCCTCTATGCGGATGGCGTGACCCGCCGATATCCGGCTCAAGAGGCCGAGACAGTCGACACCACCGGTGCCAGCGACGCCTTCACGGCCACCTTCGCTGCGCACATTACTGCGGGGGTACCCGAGGCCGATGCGATCCAGGCGGCCCAGGCCGCAGCCGCGTGGGCCATCCGCCACCCCGGCGGCCACGAATCCATGCTCAGGCCGAATCGATGATGCTGTTGCTGGACTGTTGGTAAGTCGCCTCAACAGCGCTGATCAGGGCAGGTGGCGACCTGCCCGGGCCGTCCGCAGCGCGGCTGCGGATGACCGGTCTGCGTGGAAGGCCGCCATCGTGCTAGCCGATCAGGTGCCCAACGACCGTTGTGGCACGCGCCCGTTGCTTCGGCGGGGCGTTCGTGATGGATGGCGTCCGTGTTGCACAATCGGGAAGAGACCAGGGAGGCCGGTTAAGTTGGCATACACGACGAGGATGGCCGCAGCGCTGTCCGGCGCGACGGTGAGCCAACTGCGTTATTGGCGGAGCCCCCGTACGGGCCCGCTGCTGGCACCGGAGATCGCGTCCACGCCGCAGGCCTTCTACTCCTTCCGTGACGTGCTCGCTTTGCGCACGTTCGTCCACCTCCGCGAACACGCGTCCCTCCAGAGGATCCGGGTCGCGATCGGCAACCTGCGTGAGCTGGGCGAGATTGAGCACCTTGCGTCGTTCCGGCTCATTTCTGACGTGGCCGGGAACATCCAGCTGGTCACAGAGGAAGAAGCGGTCGACCTGGTCCGCAGGCCGGGCCAGCGGCAGATCCTCGTCGTCATGGGTGATGTCATCGAGGCTTTCCCGGTGCGGGCGGGCATCGTGATACCGCACCTGCTCCGGCCACGCGAGCACCTGGCCGTGGACCCGGAGACCCAGGGCGGCACACCGGTGATCGCCGGTACGCGGGTGCCCTATGACGCCGTCGCGGGGCTGATGCGCGATGACGTGGCAGCGGAGCGAATCGCCGAGTACTACCCAGGCGTCTCGGCCGAGGCGGCCCGGGACGCGCTGAGTTTCGCAGCGTACGTCGATAGCTACGGCCCAGCAGCCCGGGCGGCGTGATGCGCGTCCTCATCGATGAGGACACCGCTGTGCAGTTGCTGGGCCCGTTAGCCCATGTTCTTCCCCGGCACCAGGTCGATCACATCACCAGGATCAAATGGGCGGGCAAGAAGGATCGCAGCGTCCTAGCCGATGCGAAGAGGGCCGGGTACGACGTGATCATTACCAAGGACCGCAACCAACTCAGCGACCCCCGCGAGTGCGACGCGATCAAGAGATCCGGCCTTCACCACGTCCGGTATCGGCAGCGGCAGGAAGGAGCCTACGGGCTCGGCCTCGCGCTCGGCGCGATCATCTCTGCCATGCCGAAGGTCATGGAGGAACTGGAAGCGAGCAACGGTCAGCGACTGGTGCGCATCGTGGCTCTCGACCCAACCCCGGCCCGGCGCTTTGAAATCACCGATCCCAAGCGAGATCCGCCATCGCCGTACTGGCCACGATAGTCGGGCGGGTCCCTCCCCGCTCGCCGTCAGATCCCAGCATGCGGTATCCTGGCCAATCGCTTGGGTAAGGCGAGTCGCACGACTAGAGCGAATTGAGTGATCCAACTCAGGGGCTGCGGGAGCAACGGACTACGTGCAGTTCTCCTCATACCAGTCGTTCATGGCAGTATTCACCACATTAGCGGTGTAGCAGCCTCGCGCCCAGTCTTTCGTTACAAGCTTGGTGTTGCTTTCGTTGAGGTTGCTGGCGAACAGGTCGTCGATCATCATTGGAGGCACGCCGAAGCCGTTGCTGCCCTGGGCAGCGAGCTTGGCGGCAGCATTGACGACGTCTCCCATATAGACGACGTCGGCGATCCCGCTGCCGCTATACCCCGCCTTGATCATGAGCGCCCGGCCGTAGGCCATGCCGATGCCGACCTTGATTGGCGTGCTGTAGCCAGCCTTGTCGAGCTTGTAGTTGAGGACCTTCACGAGCGAGTTGGCCCGTGCGGCTGTGGAGAACAACCCGTCGATATGCTGCTTGAGCGGGGTGTTGAACACGCCCCACACGCCATCGCCCACTATGTTAATTTCTCGTGCCCGCTCATCCCCGTTCATGATTGCGACCATCTCTGAAATGTAGGCACGGTACAGCTTGGCAAGCGCCGGCCGCCTGTACACGTCAGGCAACTTCGAAGAGTCGCGGATGTCTACGAACAAGGCGGAGCAATAGGCGTAGAAGCCATTGGAGTAGGTCAGCCGGTCACGGTCGGGAAGCTCCTTGACTTCCTCGTAGTTGGACTGCGATTGGGTCAGGATGTCGTCCAGCCGTGCGAAGCTGGACAGGTAACTGTAGGTCTTGAAATTGCTGTCCACGGCTGTCCTAATTCTGCAGGGCGATGATCGCGGCCAACGCTCCCAGGGCAAGGATGCCGAGCAGTAACGCCCGGATCGCCCGGTTGGCCCAGCGGTACTTCCGCTGCGCGACTGTGGCGTTGGCATGAATCTGCTGGCCGAGATGTCGCACCAGGTCGTCTGGGTTGGTGGTCAGCGTGTGCAGCACTGCGGCGTATCTTGGGGCATCTCCCTTGTAGGCCCGAGCGACGTCGTGGAAGAAGAGCGGGTTGACGGCGTCATCGGTGGTCTTGCGCCGCAGCCTGACACGCGGGTAGAGGCCGATCATGGCGCATGCACCTGCAGCCAGCACCGATACCGCGCAGAAGACAGCGGCGACATCGAAGGCCACACTTGCGCCACCCCGATTCTTTACAAGGTTGAACAAGATGCCGCCGCTGACGCCCGTCGCTGCCAGGATCACGCCGAGTTTGGCTTCAGCGTGCTTGACCCAGTCATTGACAAGTGAGAGTGCCTTCCATGCCTGATCCGCGTCGGGGGACACGGCCGTCGTGTCCGGTCCGGCGGGCACCGAGCGGCGTCGTCTCATGAGGCCAGTCCCCGGCGGTGAGCCAGATGGGCGGTTCGTTCAGCCTGGGCCTTCCTTCGGATTGCGGTGCGCATTTGGCTGGCCGCTAGTGCCTTGCGCACCGCGTTGGCGTCATCGCGGTACCGCTGGCCTGCGAGGACAGCAGCGCAATACTCCTCACCATGGACGGCGCACCAGCAGGCTGTAAGCAATCGGCCCTGGGCCTCCGGATCCCCTTCGGGCAGCCGTTCGATCTCCGTGTCTGACCAGATGCCGAGGCTCGGGCCCGAGCCGCAGGGACAGCTCACGGCCAAGTAGTCGTTCTTCTCGACCACGTCCCATACGCTGCCCGTTACGATCATGAGGTGGCGATCGGCACCCTGCGCAGCTTTGGCAGCGTAGTTGACGGCCTTACCCGCCCAGACCGGCTCTTGCTGTGCCGGGTTCCGGGGCGTGCCGATCCGCTTGGCGAGTAGTCGGCTGCTGGCAACACCAACCTTGAACCCGGTCTCCGGGAGGTCCGGCCAGCGCTTCTCCAGTCGAGCGACCATGTCCCGGCTGAAGGTCTTGATCGTGATGCCAGCGCAGAGGGCTCGTTCGTATCGGCGGCTTCCCCAGAACAAGGCGAAGGCCCCGTCGCCCTGGATCGCCAGGAAGTCGGCGTCGAACTGATCAAAGACCTCTACGACGCCCCCGGTGCTGGCCTCGTAGATGCTGGCGGTGGATGCCGCCCATTTGCCGGTCCCGAGCTTGGTCGAATTCTTCAGGTCGGCAACCACGGCGACGGCATCCGTGAGCTTGTGCCACCGCCGGGCAGTGATGGGCAAGGCACTGACGTTCAGGTCGTCCCCCTTGTCCACGACCTCCGGGGTGGAGGCGAGTTCGGTCCGAACAGTGTCATCGAGATCGTCCAAGAGAGCAGAGAGATCGACGGTGGTCACGGGTACATTCCTCCTCACGTTCTGCACACCTGAGGTTAGAGGCAATGCGGGGTAGTTAAGGTTCGCTGGCTGCTGTCAAGCGGTTGGGGTTGGCTGGCCTGACTTTCACGTTGTGTGCTGTCATGGCAACGGAGGTCCGGTAAGACGGGTATCGACCAAGATCAACCGTCTGCAGGGACCTCCGTTGCGTGTTCAGTCTGCCATCAGTGCTGCCGTTGTCACCATTACCAGGACGATCACCGTGGCTGCGGGGGCGTTCGCTCCCGGGCACCTGGGCGAGCTGACCCGGGTGGTGCCCTTTGAGCTGGTGGATGAGGTGCTGGCGCAGGCCGGCGGGCGGGAACGGCGGCTGCGGCTGCTGCCGTCGCGGGTCGGGGTGTACTTCCTGCTGGCGATGTGCCTGTTCCCGGGGACCGGCTACCTGGGCGTGTGGGGCAAGCTGACCGCGGCGCTGGACGGCCTGGGCCTGGCCGTCCCGACGAAGAAGGCGCTGCGTGACCTGCGCAGGCGGATCGGGAGCGCGGCGGTGAAGGCGCTGTTCGGGCTGCTGGCCGGGCCGGTGGGGCAGCCGCGCACGCCGGGGATCATGTTCGGCCGGTACCGGACAGTCGCCTTCGACGGCTGCCGCTCGATCCGGGTTCCTGACACCCGCCGGAACCGGGCCTGGCTGGGCAAGCTGAAGGCGTCCCTGGGCGAGACCGGATATCCGTCCCTCCAGCTGATGACGCTGGTGGAGACTGGCACCCGGGCGCTGCCCGGCGCGGCCTTCGGCAGCCCAGCTGACGGGGAGACGACGTGGGCGCGCAAGCTGCTGCGCCTGCTGGACGAGACGATGCTGGTGCTGATGGACCGCGGGTTCGACGCCGGGGACTTCCTGGCCGAGGTCGCCGCCACCAGGGCGCAGTTCCTGGTCCGGCTGACCGCGACCCGCCGTCCCCCGGTGCTGCGGCACCTGCCCGACGGGTCGATCACCTCGGTGATCGGCGGGATCAAGGTCCGGATCATCGCGGCATCGGTCACCGTCACCTGCCACGACGGCACGGTCTACGGCGGCGTGTACCGGGTGGCCACCACCCTGCTGGACCATCGCGCCTACCCCGCGCAGGCGCTGATCAGGCTGTACCACGAGCGGTGGGAGCACGAGGTCGCCTACCTCGCACTGCGGCACACCCTGCTGCAGGGCCGGGTGCTGCGCTCAGGCGACCCGGCCGGCGTGGAACAGGAGATGTGGTCGCTGCTGGCCCTGTACCAGGCGCTGCGGATCGCCATCACCGACGCGATCGAGACCGTGCCTGGCACCGACCCCGACCGGGCCAGCTACCAGATCGCCGTGGACACAGCGCAAGATCTTGTCACCACCGCCCGCAGCGTCACCGGCCCCGGTGACGACCTCGCCGGCGAGATCGGCCGTGCCGTCCTGGCCGGCCTGCACGGCCCGCGGCGGCCCCGCGTCTGCGCCCGCCGCGTCAAATCCCCGCTCAGCAGGTGGAACAAGCAGCCGCCCGGCAAACCCCGCGCCAGCAAGAAGATCACCACGATCCACGCCGAGATCCGCAGCGACCACAAACCAGGCCCGACACGCCGACCGAAATCCGTGACAACCGCCGCCGGACCTTAACTCCCCAGCATTGAGGTTAGAGGGCGTTACCGACGGTCATGGATCTGTGCGCCGTCGGGGGGACCGCCCAACCTTCCAGGTTGCTGTGCTCCCACCAGGTGCGCTCCACGCGCCCGACAGGCCGTTCCGGTTGAGTCTGATACACGAGGTACTGCCTATGATGTAGGTTAACCGCCGTGAGCGAACAGCAGGATGTGATCGAGGAACTCGAAGCCGCAGGGGTGCTGGCCGGTGTGCGCTGGGCTTACCGCGCTGCCACCAGCCGGACACTGGAGATCTTCTCCGAGCCTGACGGCCACGACGCCGCACTGCTCGGCAACTTGCGCTTCACGCTGTTCCGTGACCGCCTCGACCGGGTGTTCGCCTGCGACCCCTACGATCTGCAGCCAGGCAGCCCCGCCACAGCTCACCTCGACCTGCTGTATGCCGAGCTCGCACAGGAACACATCAGCACCATGCCGCACCTCGCCCCGGACCTAGTCCGCCGCGCCGATCTCACCGGCAGCCCAGGCTGGGCCATCGGGAATCAGCGCTTCCTGCTGGCATCCTGCACCTTCGACAAGCTCGACAGCTTGCCCTGGCCGCGCAAGGGTCCGACGAAGCAGCGGGTCGCCCGGCAGCGCCAACCGAACCCCCGCCAGGCTTCGCTGTTCGAAGGCGCCGCCGACGAGGAGATCGCGGGTCTGGAGGAGCTGTTCGCCGCCACCTATCGACTCGATCTGGAGACGTTCGTCGTCGCCCACACGCTCGACCCCGTAAGCCGGGACATGGAGCTGGTCTTCGGGCGTGCCCGCCTGAACAACGGCGGTGGTCAGGCGTGGCACTGGTACCAGGACCTCCTGAACCCGCCACCGGCCGGCGGAGAACGTAAGCGTGGGGATAGCCCGCTCCCGGACGGGCCCGACTCGGTGCCGGATGCACCTGTGCGCCTGCGCCGCAAGACGAGCGAGCAGCCAGCCGACCGGGCACGTGGTGAGGCATGAGAGGGATGCGCTCACCCGACCAGACCGCCGAAGTCGCCGTCTTCTTCGACGGTGCCCGGCTGACCCTGGCGCGCCACCTCGCCGGTCTGCGCAAGAGCGACCTGGCCGCCCGTGTGGACAAGAGCGCGACTGCGGTCGCGGCCTGGGAGTCGGGAGCAAAACGGCCCACTGCGGCGACGGTCGCTCAGCTCGCCTTGAGCCTTTCGGTCGATCCTGGCTTCTTCGCCGTCCGCCCGGACGACATCGCAGCGCTGAGCACCACCCCGCACTTTCGGTCGCTCCGTTCGACTAGCCAGCTCGCCCGTGACCAGGCGTTCGCCTATGGTCAGCTGGCCGTGGATATCGCGAGCAGTCTGGAAAGACACGTCGAGTTCCCGGACGTCGCCGTACCACGCCTGCCGGTTGCAGTTGACGACCCAGACGACGACGGCCCGGAGCGAGCGGCCCAACTGATCCGCGAGCATTGGAAAGTCGCTTCAGGCCCCGCTGGTCACCTGGTTCGTCTATTGGAGCTTCACGGAGTGCTGGTGGTGTTTAGCCCGCCGCAAGCGGCCTCAGTGGACGCCTACTCCTTCGACAGTCGATTGCGCCCAGCGGTGGTACTCAACCCGATCAAGCGGGACTACTATCGCCAGCGCTTCGATGTCGCCCACGAGTTGGGCCATTTGATCATGCACGGCGATGCCGAACCGGGCGGCCGCATCGTCGAGGAGCAAGCCCACCGCTTCGCTTCCGAACTGCTCATGCCCGCCGCTGAGATCCGGGACCTGCTCCCGGCCACCATGGGCGGCAACGTCTGGATCACCCTGGCCAAGCTCAAGGAACAGTGGGGCGTCAGCATCCAAGCCCTGCTGTTCCGGGCCCGCCGGCTCGGGCGACTCAGCGACGTCTCCTACCGCAACGCCATGACCACGATCTCTGCCCGCGGCTGGCGACGAGACGAACCAGGCCTCATCACGGCCATCGAGCAACCATCACTGCTCCCGAGGGCTGTCGAGCTCCTTGGACTGGAGGGCATCGACGAGGATGCGTTGATCGCGCAGTGCCGTGTGCCCGCGGACCTATTCCGCACCGTCACCTCGAGAAAGCCAAAGGATTTTAGCACCGAGCCGGAACCGTTGGCCACGCAGCCTGGTGCCGCTGGTGCACGAGTGGTTTCGTTGTTCGAGCTACGGCATAGGTAGGAATTGAGGAATACCTAATATGGGAAATATTGGATAAATTAACGCATGCGAGGGGCGGGGAAGTAAAATCTTGAGCGACCAGGCACCGTTTCAACGGCTCACGCCGCAAGTTACAGAAAATGACCGGCTACGCGAGCCGCAGCGCGAAGCGTATGAAGCGATCAGCGAGCACTTCGCCGATCCCGAGAAGCATCGCGAGGCGAGTGTTGTCTTGCCGGTCGGCTGCGGCAAGTCCGGCCTGATCACACTCGCTCCCTTCGCGGTGCAAGCGCGCAAGG
>Ga0307374_10008063_pt1 | contig 15848 bp, 18 predicted proteins | sample OX3MG_FD_202532 | JGI IMG/M metagenome (GOLD analysis project Ga0307374, IMG submission 202532) | Soil microbial communities from Risofladan, Vaasa, Finland - OX-3 | ecosystem: Environmental > Terrestrial > Soil > Coastal area > Acid sulfate soil | place: Finland: Risofladan, Vaasa | collected... | reverse complement strand
CCTGTTGGCGACAGGCGATAGTCGGTTATGTGGGGTCTGTGGTCTTGAGGCTGGCCATCAGCTTGATCAGGTTGCGCTTCGCCTTGTGAGTCGTGCGGACCTCCTCGACGTACGTGTGGAACTCGTTCGCCCGTCCGCATTCGTTGAACAACTCGCGGATGGTGCCGGTGATCAGTTGCACGGCTTCCTCGTAGGCGCGGTTGTTCTTGGCGGCGATTACGTCCTCAACGTGCTGGCGGTAGACGACCAGCGCGTCCTCGGGATGTTCAGCCCTTCGCGCCTCGGCAAGCTCGAGCCACAAATTGCGGCTGCAGCCGCCCTCGCTGGCAGCGTCCCAGGCGGCGGTGGTATCGCCTTCCCAGAGCAGTACGCGCACAAGCTCTGACAACCCCTGATCGCGAAGCACCTGTCGTCGGGTGATCGCCGGAGTGACGCTGCGCAGGAGTTCGAGCGCCTGCTCCCGCTGCTCAGGCCACTGGTCGGCGGTACGAGCGTCGGTCGCGAGCTCTCGGTAGGTCTCTAGGGCCGGCCGTTCGGTGAACGCCGCGAGCGACTGCTCCAGCGCCTCTCGCGTGAGACCACGTCGCCTGTACTCGGCAATCAGAAACGCACGGAGGCGAGGATCTGGCGGGTCCGGGAACGCGGCGATCCCACGGCTCGCCCAGCCGAGCGCCGCCTCATCGTCACCACGTTCGTGACATAGCTCCGCGATCTGCAAGAACCGGTAGCCGCTGGAGAGGTCCCGCTCGCGCACCGCGATCTGCTCGCTGAGGCTGCCGGAGAGTTCTGCGAGCGCTTCCATGATCCGTGTGATCCGAAAACGCCGCCCGGAAAATCCATCGCCTTGCACACCGGGTCCGAGCCGCGGCACGCTTGCCCATTGCTCCACGGCGAGCTCACGATAGCGGGCAACACCCAGATCGCCGAGAACGTCCGCGTAGCTGAGAACAGCCTGATCGAACACGTCCCAGTCACCCTGGAACTCGCAGACGAACAGCCTCCCGCGAGCGCGACCGGATCCGGCATCGCACGTCGGCACGCCTCAAGATGCAGCGCCTCAAGCCGCGCGATCACCCCACCCATCCCGCCGTCTGAATCATCGACGTGCTCAAGCGCACGCTCCACTGCCGCGAGCGCGTGCTCGGCGAGGCTGACAACATCGCCGGCGCGTCTGTCCTCAAGTAACGCCTCGAGCAGATCGAGCGTCTCATCGATCCCGCGCACATACCCCCACACCTCGCGATACGGAACGAAACCGTGGATCGCGAAAGCCTGATCGATCAGTGCGACCAGCGCCGCGACCTCAACCGGCCCATCCGCCGCCGGACGCGCGGTCAACAGCAGCAGTTTGCGTGCGAGGCTGTCGTCCTCCCGCGCGTGGTCGATCAGCAGCTCGACGAGTTCCTCGCGGGACAACGACCCGAGACGCACACGCGCATCATCGAGCGTCAGCGTCGACTCTCCGTGCTCCCGCAACCAGCTCAAACCGACCGCGACGCAGTGCTTGCAGAACGCTCCCTCGCGTCCAACCGGGCACGAGCACCGATACCGCAGGCGCCCGCGATCAGCGCGCAGCTCAACCGTGTACGCGTCCGAGCCATCGACAGTCGCGGCGACCTGCCCGGCGCTGACCCGCAGCGCTCCAACCTGGCCGTCGTCGAAGTACCGCACGCCGCGCTCATACGAGCGCGGCCCAGCAAGCCCCCTCAGCCGCGATCCATCGAGAACATCCCCCAACTGCTCGGCCACACCCGCGGACAGTACGAGGAAATTCGGACGCAACACCCCCGGAGTCGACTACCGCTCCGGGGCGGAGCGCGCCACGCGCGCAGGGAATAGCCCCTCGTCAATGCGTCGCGCACGGACGTGCTGGTCACTGAAACTCAGGTCTCTTGTGGACGACGACGAGATGCGCATCGCCAATTGAAAGCAGGGTCCGCGCTCGTGGAGAACGAGCGAGAGCTACGCGTGGGCGGGTGTGTGCACGACGCGCCGGGCGATCCGGATCCCCGAGGCCGGCTCGTACGCCCCGTAGAGCACGTCGGGGTCAAGGTCGATGTCCCCCGGCCATTCGATCGTGCGCGAGTCTGGCTTGACCCGGACCTGCTCAAACAGGTGGCGATCGTCACGGATTGCTGCGAAGACACCGCCGCGCGAGAGCAGATCCCCGAGGTCGACATCCTTGACCGAGCCGTCGGAGAACGTCAGGCGCAACCAGTAGCCCTCTCGTGGCTCGACATCGGTGACGCTGATCATCTCGTTCACGGTAGAGGCTCGATCGCAGAAGTCGGGTGAAGCTGGGAGGCGAGCTCCCAGTTGGCCTGCATTTCGGCTTTGTGCAGCTCAAGCCATTCTCGCACGAGCCTGAGCGCTCGAGCTGGTAGCGACCCGGCATAGACCTCGCCGGTTTCGATCACCATCAGTGCCTCCTCGCCCGCGTAAAGGGCATGGAAACGCGGCGGCGGATGGTCACCGAAGTACATCTCGATCACGATCCCATAAAGGCGCTGATCCTAGGCACGTCGCCCATCGTGCACGAGGGCTCGGACACTCCCCTCGGGCCAGAGACCATCGGCTCGGATGCTGACCGACAACCATAACCTGCACGCAGTGATCGTTCACGCGTTGCGGATCCCGCGCACTGCGCGTCTCTCGCTGACGATGGCGAGATGCCCGTGCCGAGGAGGAAGCAGGTCCGGCACTCTCAGGTGCATTGCAAACCACTTGTCGGGATGAGTCGCGCACCCGTCCACAGACTAAGGTCGTTACCGTCGGTCGCCGATAGTTGGGATGTGAGCCAGCCCACGTCGCGCCTAGCGCGATCACGTCCCATGCTGAGGTGGTTCCTGGTGTCCCTGGCTTTAGCGGTTTCGCTTGCGAGCTGCGGAAGCAGTCGTACGCCTCCCGCGAAGTCGGCATCAGCTGGGACGTCTACGCAGCGTTCGTCGACAAGCGGCAAACGGGTCGCAGCGGAGTTCGCGATGTATTACGCGCGGATCGCAGCCAACGAGGACGAGCCGGCGTCTGCAGCGCAAGTCAGGGCGTTGGCACGTGAGCTCGCCCCGTCGTGCACCGGACCCACATTCGGGCAATACATCTGCGTTATGCACCTGCCGGGTCACGCGACGCAACAGTGTTCGGTCACGGTCTCCCCAACAGGGCACGTCACGGGAAGCTGCAGCGCCGGCAACGAACCGGCACCAGTTGTTCAGACAAGCTACGTCAACTGCGACAAGGTGGGTCGTATCGTCTCGATTACCGACCCGGGCAATGACGAAAAGCGCGTCGTGCCGCAACTCAGATCAGAAAGGCTGGTGCGCACAGATGAGCCACACGCTGATCTCAGGGGAGTCCGCGTCGCACTGTCCTCGACCGAGTTCTGCGTCGACTTCCTAACAGCAGCACCCTTCGCATCAGGCTCAGAGCTGACCGTAAGGATCAGTTCAGTGTTCTCACCAACCATCAACTTCTTCCCACCCGAGAAAACAGCAGAGCCTCAGTCCCAAGTGGGCACGCCAGTCGCCGGGATCATCGGCGCCTACGGCGACTGGACATCTCTGGTGATCAAGGCCAACGCCCAGCAGAGTGGCTTCCCGAAGGCGCCATTCCGATTCCAAGCCGTTGCCAGCTACCAGAAAGCGGCTCCAGGCAGGACCTACCTAGCGACAGATTCAGCCCCTGACTCCAGGGAGTACGCGAACTACCCGTGAGTTCGCACAGCGCCGCAAGCAATCTGAACCGACTTGGGGTTGACGGTTGGTTGGCGACGACACACCCGCCGGCAGGCGCGTAGGCGCGTAGGCGCGGCGCTCGACTTCCGCGCATCTCGCGTCTGGGGCGCCAGCTCGTGAGATGCTCGGCGTGTGTTCGATGCAGGGCCGGCCGACCGTAGACTCACACCATCGTGCGACGGACGGTGTTTGGGCTGCTGCGGGTCCTACTGATCCTGCTGGGTTGCGGGCTCTTCTTCGTGTTCGCTTTCACCATCGTCGGGCTCGTTGGCGAGGCCTTGGTGGTGCTCGCCATCGTGGGTTGGCCACGCATGCGTCGCGGCTGGCGACGCGCGCACTGACCTCCGAGCCGGACCCTGCCGTTCGCCTGCCGGCCGCACTGCAACCCAGGCTCACGTCGGCATCCTCTCGCTTGCCGCGCATTGCGCGTCTCTCGTCTGCGGAGCCGAGATCCTCGTGCCGTGTGGGAAGCAGGTCTCGCCGCGGCGGTGATCGATCACCACGACCTAGCGTGAAGCTCAGATGTGGGGCGACTGGGAGAGAGACCAAGCTCGCAGGGCCCGAGCTTGGTCGGTGCCGGGTGGGCGGGTCAGCTGTTGTGCACGTCTTGGCGAGTGATGGCGTAGAGGTATCCGTCGCGGTATGCGCCATCTCGCCACTGGGCGCCACGAGCCACGCCTTCTCTCTGGAACCCAGCGGCCTCGAGCGCGCGCTGCTCAGCGACGTTCTCTACGTCGGTATGCGCCTCAACCCGGTTGGTAGCGGTGTGGCGAAAGAACAACTCAGCCAGCTGGCGCTGCGCCAGTCGCCCGATCCCCTGCCCACGAGCCGACGGCCGAAGCCAGACACCGATCATCGGGCACCGCGAAGCCGCGTTAGGCCCCCAGTGGTTCCAATGCCAGGAGACATAGCCCGCCAGGGCGCCGGCGTCATCAACCACCGCCAGCCCGCCCGAGTCGTCAAGGACCGCCGAGGGCACCGTCGTGCGTGGCGCCCGAGGCCCGAAATCATCAAACGGGGTATCACCACCAGTCAGAAGCGCCAGGTCAGTTGACTCCACGGCACGCAGCAACACAGGCACAAGCCGACGGTATCGAAGACCAGCACGTGCGCTGACTCACCCTATCGATAGGGAAATGTGCTTAGGGTTCTCGACTTAGTTTGTGAAGGAGCTGGGCTGGTTATGTAGAACTGGGGGTTGTGGTCGATGAGCGCGCGATCGGTGAGCGGTATCGGCTGTTGAGCGCGCAGGGGGTGCTGGATGAGCGCACTCGCCGGTTGTGGGCGGCGGCCGAGGCTCGGGCGGCTGGTTATGGGGGGCTGTCTGCGGTGGTGAGGGCGACGGGGATCTCGGAGTCGACGGTGCTGCGCGGTCTCGCCGATTTGGACTCCGAGGAGCGGCCAGTGCCGGGAAGGGTGCGCCGGCATCCTGGACGCACGCCGATCCTTGAGCGCGAGCCGGGGCTGGCTGAGGATCTGGAGCGGCTGGTGGATCCGGTCACGCGGGGTGATCCGCAGTCGCCGTTGCGGTGGACCTCGAAGAGCGGCGCGAAGCTCGCCGAGGCGTTGCGGGAGATGGGTCATGACGTCGTTGATCGCACCGTGCTGCGGTTGTTGAAGGCCAAGGGATACAGCCTGCAGGCGAACAAGAAGACCCGGGAGGGCGCCCAGCATCCCGATCGCGACGCGCAGTTCCAGCACATCAACGAGACGGTCAGCGAGGCGATCGCGATCGGTGAGCCGGTGATCAGCGTGGATGCCAAGAAGCGAGAGTTGATCGGTGATTTCAAGGCGGTCGGACGTGAGTTTCAGCCCAAGGGCCGGCCGGTCGAGGTCCGTGGCCACGACTTCAAGGACAAGCAGCTCGGGCACGCAATCCCATATGGGATCTACGACCTGACCACGGACGAGGGCTGGGTCAGCGTCGGGATCACCTCAGACACCGCCCAGTTTGCGGTCAACACGATCGTCAGCTGGTGGGAGCACCTCGGCCGTGAGCGCTACCCGCACGCCCGCACCCTGACGATCACAGCCGACTCCGGCGGGTCCAACAATCCCCGAACCCGGCTATGGCGTCACGAGCTACAACGCCTCGCCGACACAACCGGCCTGCGGATCCGTGTCTGCCACTTCCCGCCCGGCACCTCGAAGTGGAACAAGATCGAGCATCGACTGTTCAGCTTCGTCAGCCTCAACTGGCGCGGCAAACCACTGGAGACCCTCGAAGTCGTCGTGAACCTGATCGGCGCCACCAAAACCAACACCGGCCTGAAGGTCTACGCCCGACTCGACGACCGCAACTACGAGCGCGGCGTCGAGATCACCGATGAACAACTCGCCACCGTGAACATCACCCGCCACGCCTTCCACGGCGACTGGAACTACACCATCACCCCATCACTCGCTCAGTCGTGAGCCCTTAGTGTCCGAGCTCCGCTAGTTCCTCAGTTGTCGCGGGACGGATGGCGTGGACTTTCGTGTTCAGCATCTCGGCGTCAGGGAAGTGACCGACAAGGTCGCCACCATGCTCAGCAGCGAGCTTCTCGACATCTATCCCCTCCCGAACCAGCATGAAGGTGCTCGATTCGATCACGAACACCTGTCCGCGCGTCTGATTCTCAGCGTTGGGCATCGGAACAGCATCACACCCCCGCCCGCGCGTAGATAGCCCGGCGGTGTCAGATCTCGGTCGATCATTGCGACACTCTCGGGATCGTTCCTCCGGATCACTCGCCTATCGCGGTCGAACCGCCCGACCTTCCCGAGCTTGAGCTTCGGCAGCTTGACAGCGTGGTTCAGGGCGGCCATTTGGTGCTCGACGGTGCGCTGGTCGAGCACGCTGGCCTAGAGCCGGTTCGGGCCGATCGAATCCTGGTCACCGAGTCAGAACTTCGCGGCGTTGCCGTCGACGCCGAGCACGTGCCAGGGCTTCGGATCAGCGACGTGATCCTTCGCGCGTGTGATCTGTCGAACGTCGACGGTCGCGAAGGCTTGTTGCGTCGCGTCGAGATTCACGGCTCACGGCTCGTGGGCTTCGGACTCGCCGGTGGCACGGTTCAGGACGTCCGGATCCTGGACAGCTCACTTGCGCTCGCTTCGTTGGCGTTCTCGAAGCTCAAAGATGTGATCTTCGAACGCGTCGACCTCACGGAGGCGTCCTTCATGGACGCCCGGCTAGAGCGTGTGATCTTTATCGACTGCAAGCTCGCTGGCACGGACTTCCGCGGACTCAAGCTGAAAGGTTGCACGATCCGCGGAACGTCGCTTGACGGCATCCTCGGCCTCGAGTCCCTACGAGGTGTCACGATGCCCTGGGCGGACGTGATCGACTCAGCCGCAGCGCTCGCGGCCGCTCTCGGCATCAATGTCGAGCCGACCTGAGCCATCCAGCCGCTTCCACTACGGCTACACGCGACCGAGAGCGAGAGTTCTCGTGTCCGCGCAAACGGGGTGCGTCGTCGCAGAGCGCGCGAGGCATGTCAGACAAGCCAAGCAGGTGTCGTTGCTGTCCATATCGGCTTCAATCAGCCGTGGTGGATCCGTCCGAGCGTGCTCGTCTGGAGGTGGTCGCTCGCGATGTCGCGAGGGACTGGAACATCGTTCTCGGGCCGGCGTTTGAGTCCTTGAACTACTCATATGTGGCGCTGGCGGGTGACGGCGCTGTCCTGAAGGTCGTGTCGCCGCACGATGAGGAGTCGATCCACGAAGCCGACGCACTCGAACTCTGGGCCGGTAATGGGGCTGTTCGGCTGTTGCGAGTTGATCGCTTACGGCACGCGCTGTTGCTTGAGAGGGCGAAGCCAGGGACGGATCTCTCGGTTGTGGCTGATGCGCCCGCCACCGAGATCGCTGTCGACGTGGCAAGCCGGCTGTGGCGCCCCGCAGCAGCACCGTTTCAGTGGATCGGCGATCACGTTCCGCGGTGGCTCGATCAAGCCCAACCCGAGTCCGCAGCCGGACGGCGGCTACTGGACCTGGCGCGCGCGTCGTTTGGCGAGCTCAACGTTCGCGGTGACACGCTCGTGCATGGCGACCTGCACCACCACAACATCCTCAACGCCGGTACTCGGTATGTCGCGATTGATCCCAAGCCGATGGTCGGTGAACCCGAGTTCGATGTGCCGCCATTCCTATGGAACGCGCTCGGGTCACGGATGACGTTAGAGGAGACCGAGCGGCGCCTGACCGCGTTCGCTGAGGCTGGCCTTGACGAGCGGCGCATGCGTGCCTGGGCGCTCATCCGCGGCGCCTACCTCACGGTCGGTGACTGGGTCGGGGGTCACGCACTGGAAATCCTCGAGGCGATCCAAGCTCCCTGATGGCGCGCCCTCGGTGGGCCCTACGAGGCACGTGCCCACCTCCCGCGCGAAGGAGGGCGGGCCGGCACCAGGTCGAAGATGCCCGTGGGAACACGGATGCAGGTGCCGAGGCCGCCGCTCCTGGTGTCGCATGGTGCCTAGACTGCCGCGGAATGTTGGGTCCGGCCCTCGCTCTTGGGACTTCGCTTGCCTATGGGGTCGGGGATTATCTTGGCGGTACCACGTCCCGGCGTATCGGCACGCTGCCGTTCATTTTCTGCGCCCAGCTGGTCATGCTGCTACTCGCTGCTGTCTGGGTGACGGTCAGCGCAGATTCAATCCCGCCGCTCGGGACCCTGGCAGATGCCGCGGGTGCGGGCCTCGGCATGACGGTCGGGCTCTCCGCGTTCTTCCAGGCGATGGCCGTTGGAAAGATGAGCCTCGTGGCCCCGATCAGCGCGACCGGTGTCGCGATTCCCGTTGCGGCGGGGATCCTGCGCGGCGAGCATCCCAGTGCAGCGCAGGTGATCGGTATTCTCGCCGCGATCGCCGGGGTGGTGCTGGTGACACGGTCCCGAGATGAGCAGCGCACCCAATCTGAGTCGGGCCTCGGGCTCGCGTTGCTCGCGGCCGTCGGGACGGGGCTGTTCATGTGGCTGATGGCACCAGCCAGCCGTCACGGCGTTCCCTGGGCGATACTCATCAGCCGTGCGATCCCCGCGGTTGTTCTCATCGCCGTGGTAATCGTCCGCCAGCCGTCGCTGCGCCCGGCGTTGCAGTCGGGACCGGCCGGCCGGATCATCGCCCAGGCGGGGCTGGGATTTACCGCCTCGGCGCTGTATGCGTTCGCCACCCTCCACGGTCAGCTGGCAGTCGTGTCGGTCCTCGGGTCGCTGTATCCGGCTGTGACACTCCTGCTTGCCCATCGACTGTTGGGAGAGCGTCTCGATGGCGTCCAACTGATCGGAATCTCGGCCGTGCTCGGTGGGGTCCTGCTGCTGTCGGCATAGGCGCGGCGGATGACGGCGTAGTCCCGCGATTGCATGGGCAATGTAGCCGCGCGGTTCAGTCATCGCTCGCGAGTGCTAACGATCGAGCGCCAGTTGTGAGCGCGGCGCGAAGTTAGGAGTCAGCCGAGCCCGGAGGGTGTTCGGGCGGCTCGACCGTGCGGAGCATTGCCCAGGCGGTGATTGGGATGATGAGGCTCGCGCCGGCGACCAGGAGCAGTGTGCCGCGGATGCCGAGGATGGTCGTGAGCGCTCCGGCGGCGAGGGCTCCGAGGGGTGCAAGGCCCCAGCTCACTACTCGGGTGGTGCCTTGGATTCGTGCGAGCATCTCGGGTGCGATCATGCGGTGTTGGTAGGTGAGGCTCGTGATGGCAGCGACGGTGAGTGTCGCGGTGAACCCGAAGAATCCGAGTGCGTAGAGCGCAGCTTCCCAGCCTGAGAATGTTGCCGGCAGAAGCGCTAACGCGAAGGGCACGGGCAGCACGCAGCGGCGGAGCACTCCAAGGGTGCCCCATGCCTTGCTGAGCCGTGGCGCCAGCGCGGCGCCGGCGAGCGCGCCCGCGCCTTCTGCGGCGTAGATGAACCCTAGGACGTAGGAGGGCTCGTGGAGCGTCCGCACGATGTAGGTCGGGCTGAGTGCGATTACGGCCTCGCTGAGCGGGTTTATGCACGTGGAGAGGGTGAAGGTCGTTCTCACGATCGGCTGTTGGCGGATGAACGCGAGGCCCTCAACGATGTCTGCTCGGACGCTTCGCCGCTCGGAGCTGTCGCGCCGGGTGGCGGGTCGGGGAAGCCCCCAGAGCATGACTGCGGAGACGATGTAGCTCGCGGCGTCGATCAGCATGCATGAGGCGGCGCCCATCGCATCGACCAAAAGCCCGCCGAGGCTAGGTCCTGCGAGCTGCGAGATGCCACGCGAGGCAGCCGTCAGGCTGTTGCGCTTGGTCAGCTCATCGGGTGGAACGATGCTCGGGATCATGGTCGTGTTCGCGACCGAGAACGGCACGCTCGCCGCTCCCACGATCAGCGCAACGGCCACGAGCTGCGCTACGGAAAGTGAGCCGATCCAGGCGACGAGTGGCACCGACAAGATTGCTGCGGCGCGCAGCAGGTCCATCGATACCTGGACGCCTCGCAGCGGTAGCCTTGACACATAGACGCCCGCCGGCAGGCCAAGCACAAGCCAAGGCATGGCTCCCGCGGCAGTGATGGCCGCGACGCTGAACGCGGACGCATGAACCACCAGGACCGCTGTTAGCGGCAGCGCTACAGACGTCACGGCCGTGCCGACGCCGCTGACGGTCGAGCCCGCCCAGTAGCGCCAGAACAGCCTGGATCCAGGCGTCGATGCGGCGGTTAGTGACAAGGCCGTGCCGAGGCTACAGCGCCGCCCTTGCCGTCGCATCATCTGGTGCGCACACACGCAGATCTTCTGCTGGGCCAGGGCTCATGGGCGGTACGGTTCGCAGCGTGAAGCCCGATGGACCCCAGGAGCCCAGTGCCGTCACAGCAAGCGCGGAGGACACCGGGGTAGCGAGCGCGAACGCACGCTGGTACTTCGCGGGACTAGCGGCGTCTCTACTCGGAAACAGCGCGATGTCGCTGGTCGCTGGCATCTGGGTGAAGGAGCTAACAGGGAGCAGCGCCAAGGCCGGCCTCGTGTCCGCCTGCATCTACGCGGGCACGATGGGCGCACCGATTGCAGGGCTGATCGCCGACCGCTTCCCTCGCCGGCGATCGCTTCTCGCGCTCAACCTCCTATCAGCGGCGACGATGCTTCCTCTCCTGCTGGTCAGCTCGAGGTCGCTGAGCTGGATCGTGTTTGTCGTGATGGCGTTCTACGGGATCGAAGCAACGCTGATGGATCCCGCCGAGGACGCGCTATTTGCCCAGATGTTCAGCACCGAGTTCCGTCAGCGAATCAACGGGTGGCGGCTGACCGTTCAGGAGACAGGACGGCTTGTGGCTCCGTTGCTCGGAGCCGGGCTTTTCGAGCTCCTTGGCGGGAGTGCTGTAGCGGCGTTGGATGCTGCGACGTTCGTGTTCGCAGCGTTAGTGATCACTCGCCTGTGCACCGATGACCGCACGCCTTCGAGAGGCCATGAGCCGCTGACTCACTCATTGACCGCCGGGGCGCGACACGTTCTGAGAACGCCGGCCATTCGACCGGTCGCAACAGCCACAACATTGGTCATGGCTCTCTCGGGCATGGGCGTCGCTGCGCAGTACAGCCTTGTCCACGGGCTCGGCGAGCGCCCCGCGTTTCTCGGGGTGCTCACAGCGGTACTCGGAGCTGGCTCGATCGTTGCGTCGCTCACAGCGAGTCGCATCATCAAACGACACGGCGAGCGAAACCTCGCCCTCATCGGGCTTGTCAACTTCGCCGCTGGAAATCTCCTGCGAGCAAACCACTGGCTCCCAGCGGCGCTCATCGGCACGGCGGTCCTCGGTTTCGCCCTGCCCTACGTGTTCCTCGCCACACTGAACGTCGCTCAACGAGCAACGCCGAACGAACTCCAAGGGCGAGTCTCAGCCGCACTCCTTTTCGCGCTGTTCGGACCACAAGCCCTGACCCAAACCATCGGCTCGGCGTTGATCGCCAACGTCACCTACGTGGAGATCTACGCAGCTTCAGCCGCCGTGAGCCTGGCTATCGCCGGATGGCTCGCCAGGCCCGATCGCCGAGGCATGTTCCCCACGACGAAATGATGCGCGACGACTTCTCGCGCTGAGGGGTCAGGCTCAGGCTGCTTCGCCTTCGCGCGTGAATCGAGCCGAAGACAGTGCCAGCTGACGACAAGTCATACCGAATGGCCGGGTTGCGCAGGCCGCGCAAAGCACGTCTTTCCTACGACGGGCCGAGATGCTCGTGCTGAGCGCGAAAGCGGGTCTCGCCGCCGTTGATCGCTGAGTCGCATCGCGGTCGTGCGCGCTCGCGCCTGAGATGCAAAAGATGCCATGAGCAGCCTGGGTCGTAGCGGCCTGGTGGGGTTGGCGGCAGGTGGCCGGTCCCCCGCGTCGAACGACGTTGGTTGAAGGCGTCCGCGGTAGCAGCCGCGCCCGCCGGTCATTCGAAGAGGAGGTACCGACCGTGGTCGACGGTATGTCATCGGTCGGGCGTGACACCGCTCAGACGGTGGTGTGCGCCCCGTTCCCGCTGGGTGTCGAGCCTGGGGGGATCGTTGCTGGGTTTGATGTGCACCGCCGGCAGATCACCTTCGACGCCCTGGACACAGTGACTGGTGAGTCGTGGCGTGGGCAGCTGGAGTCCAGTTCGGCGGCGGTCGAGGACTGGGTCGGCCGGTTCCCGTCCAGGGAGATCCATGTTGCGGTTGAGGCGTGCACCGGCTGGCTGTTCGTCTCCTGTGCGCTGGGGCGGACCGGTGCTGTGGCGCATCTGGCTGAGCCGGTTGAGACGAGCGCGCTGCGTGGCCGCAAACGCCGCGCGAAGACTGACCGCACCGACGCGAAATGGTTGCGGCAGTTGCTGTGTGAGGGACGGTTGCCGGAGGCGTGGTGCCCACCAGAGCATGTCCGCCAGTGGCGCTCCCGCGCGCGGTTGCGTAACACGCTGGTTGCGGAGCGCACGGGCTGGATCCAACGGATCCGCGCGACGCTCTATCACCACGGCATCCCGGGCGCCCCGGATGATCTGCGCACGTTGGCTGGCCGCGAGTTCCTGGCCAGTCTTGAGCTGCCGGTTGATGGGGCGGAGCGGATCCGGGTGGCGTTGGAGATCATCGACATGCTCGAGATCCAACTCGCCACCATCGAGAAGGATCTGCGAGCGCTCGCACGCCACCAGCCCGGCTGCCAGGCGTTGATGACCCTCTACGGGATGGGTGAGCTCTCCGCGCTGGTGACCCTCGTCGAGCTCGGCGACGTGCAACGCATGCACGCCTCCCGCCAAGCCGTGAGGATGGCCGGCCTCGATATCGGCGTTCACCGCTCCGATCGTCACGCGCAACTGGGCAAGCTCACCCGTCAAGGCTCAGCACCACTGCGCTGGGCGCTGTTCGAGGCCGCGCAATCCGCCTCACACCAGGGCAGCCCCGACTATCAGGACTATCACGCGCTCAAGGACCGTGGGCTCTCGCACGACACAAACCAGCTCAGATAAGCGCTCGTCCGCTTGACTTGTTCCTCGTCGCCTCACTCAGCTGAGAGAAGCGACTTCGTGGTGGCGCTTGAGGTGACCCGGTCGCGGCGAAAGCGACGACGGCGCGACCGAGCTCGCCGCGGGGCAGCAAGACGGCTCGACGCCGCCGGTACACCTCTCATGCACCCAGGGTGTAAACTACGTGTATGCCGAGAGTACGCACGAACATCGAGCTCGAGGACGTGTACGTCCGCGCGATCATGGACCGCTACGGGGTCCGCACCAAGACTGAAGCAGTCGAGCTCGCCCTTCGACACCTCGCCGGCCAGCCGATGACACGCGAGGAAGCGCTCAGCATGCGGGGCGCCGGCGCAATCGGCGAGATACCTGCTGACTCGGCGCCGCGCGCCGCTGCGTGATCCTTGCTGACACATCGGCCTGGGTTGAGTACGACCGTGCGACCGGCAGCAGCGTCGATCACCGAATTTCAGAGTTGATCGCCAAGGACGGGCCGCTAATGGTCACCGAGCCGGTCATGATGGAGATCCTCGCCGGAGCGCGGAATGACGCAAAGGAACAGGATCTGCGCCGCCTGCTGCTGCGCATGGGTTGGCTGATGTTTGACGCGACGACGGACTTTGACGCCGCAACCGGGATCTATCGCCGCTGCCGGCAAGTCGGAATGACCCCTCGCGGGATGATCGACTGCATGATCGCCGCTGTCGCCTGGCGTGAGGGCGCCGCGCTGCTCTGCCGCGATGCCGACCTCAATCGCGTGGCCGGTGTGATTGGCATCGATCTGGATCCGGCGTCGGCCGGTGAATAAGGCACCAGCACCGTGGCATCGCATCGGCGGCATTGCAGGCATCGAGTGCAGAGGCCGGGGTGAGCGTGCTGGATTCGTGGGCGCGGCCTGGGGCGGCGAACTGACGCCGAGCGGAGCCGACGAGGCCGCCTTGGCTGCGTCGCTGCGTCGAGCCAGCGCTGATTAGAGCGACCTACCGCCGCGGGGGGCACAGCTGCGGCGGAATGCCTGAATGATCGCAGCTGGAGTCGTCGTACACGCGTACGCGGTACGCGTCTGTCCAACGCTCACCGACGCGCCGAGCCAGCGCAACCGGAAGCTCCTTATCGGCCGCCATCCACGCGTATGCCTGCAGCGCCACCTCACCGTCAAAGCGCTCAAATCCGAGCTCGGAGGCAAAGAAGCCGATCGTCGTGTCGTTGGCCAGCTCCGGACAGCTCACAGACGCCGGCTCATCATCGCTCGCAGACTCAAGGCAGACGATCGAGCCATCAGGCAGCAACGCGTTCCAGAACACGTCTGCCAGCGCCGCCTGCACCTCCGTCCGTCCCACCGCGCGCAGCCAGCGGATCCGTTCAGCTATGGGAGCGCAGTCTGAGTGCTGCTCGGCCAACAGCTCCCAGCTCGATTCCAGCTCAGCGGTGAGCGGAAGCGCAAACGGCTCGCCGGCACGAGGTACCACGAACCATCCATGGTCATCGAAGCCGTAGTCCCAGGTGCGTTCTTCACCCGGACCGCGTTCATACGGCGCTCGACCCGCGAACACGGCGCTGGGTTTGAGCGGGTCGCGATCCGCGAGGGCCTGGGCGGAGGCGCCCCCGTCGGCGTGCGGGGCCGCATTCGCGCGGCTCACGGTCTTTCGCTTACGGGAAATCCGGCGCTGGACCTTGGTTTGTCGCTTGACGCTCATGACCGGGACGGACCCTAGCGACGTCACCGGCGGCGCTCAAAGGTCCTGGGTAGCCAGCCCCCGACACGAACCGCATCATCATCGTCCAGCTAGCGATCGTGGCCCTCATTACCGCGCGAAGCACGTCTCTCGTCCGCGGAGCCGAGATGCTCGTGCCAAGCGAGAAGCAGGTCCGGTCGGACGATCCTTTGCGTGGCAGAGGACTCGTCGCGCTGGGCTAGCCCTCACGACGGCTTTGGCCACGATCTGGATCGCCTGTGTCTGCAACAGGCGCGATCGGATCGGCGGGAGATTTCATCGTCTGCCGCTTTACTTGGATGGTTGCCAGACGGCGAGGACTTCTGGTGCCATGAACTCGCCGTAATAGTCGGCCAGATCGATTGCGGCGATCGCGCGGACGACTCCGGTGTGGATTGTGAGTACTTCCACTTTCGCCGAGCCGGTCGAGGGCGTGCGCACGAACAGCAACTTGGAGCCGTCTGCGGTGGGTATGGGGTCCGCGACTCCGGTCCCGGCTGATGTCAGCTCGTGGGCGTGTCTACCTGTGGTTGTTGACATCCAGAGGGTGCCGTGCGGGAGGAAGTCGTTCATCGCGTTCGATTGCGAGACGCGGACCTCGAATAGGCGGTCGCGCGTGGCAACGGCGGGATCGAGTGTTGCGGTTCCGGCAGGCGAAGGCAGCGATTTGCCTGCGCCGGTCGCCGCGCTGCACCATTGCAGTGTCTTGTGATCGGCCGCGACGCGGTCGCCTCCGGAGTTCACGAGAACCGTGTCGCCTGAGACCGGCACCACCCAGCGGGAATAAGGAAGCGTGCCGGCGACGCTAACGATCCTCGAGCGGCCGCCGCCCGTACTGGAGGTCCCAAACCCTCCGGTCGCGATCGAGTCGAGCGGGAGCCCATCTGCTCCAATCGACGCCGAGCAGTCCTCGTCACGCCAGAACAGCAAGTGCGATCCATCTGCAGTCCAACCTGCAGGCTCGTCACACCCGGGCTGAC
>Ga0307374_10008062_pt1 | contig 15848 bp, 12 predicted proteins | sample OX3MG_FD_202532 | JGI IMG/M metagenome (GOLD analysis project Ga0307374, IMG submission 202532) | Soil microbial communities from Risofladan, Vaasa, Finland - OX-3 | ecosystem: Environmental > Terrestrial > Soil > Coastal area > Acid sulfate soil | place: Finland: Risofladan, Vaasa | collected... | reverse complement strand
AGGATGGGCATCGTGGTGCCCTTGATTTCGGCCTGCATGACCAACGCCTTCCGCTCCCAGGAACGGCGCCCCGTTGCACCCCGTGGCACCTGGAGGACAAAGTACCTGGGAGCGGGCTATGCGGACTGTATCATGCGAGATTTGGCCAACCCGTCGGCGGCATTTCGGGCGGCCAGGTATGCCGAAGCCAGGAGTGGTTCGGGTCGGGCGTGCTAAAGGGGGGTGGGATAAGTGTGAACTGGCGGCGAGTTGTGCGGCTAGGTGGTGGTGGTGGTCGTTGATGATTGGCGGTGACGGCGGCGGCGGGGTGGTGGTGGTGGTGGTGGTGGTGGTGGTGATGATGATGATGATCGCGCGGATGGTGGCCTGGTGGTGCTTGCGGCTGTAGAGGCACTGGATGTTGAAGGCGTCGTAGAGCTGCTGCTGGAGTCGTTCGGGGGCGCCGGTGAGGATGCCGGCGAGTTGCGGGATCTGGTCTGGGAGGGCGGTAGCGGGGCGTGCTGGCCGGCGGGGGTGGCGATGGTGATGAGCTGGGCGTCGGTGGTGGCGCGTTCTGCTTCGAGTTCGGCGAGCCGGGCTCCAAGGGTGCGGGTGCGGTAGCGGTGATGGCGGGTGCGGGGGCGTCGCTGGTGGTGAGTGCTTCGAGTTCGCGGGCGTGGGCGTCCTCGGCGGTGACGGTCTGGCGGAGTCGCTTGCGCGGGCGGGCGGTTTCCTTTTCCCGGCGGGTGGTTGTCAGCGGCGGTGGCGGGGTAGCCGGCGGTCAGGAGGGCGGCGCGGCCGGGGCCGAAGACCCTTTCGTCGGAGAAGTCGCTGATCCTGGCCTGGAGGGCGTCTTCCCGGACGATGACGGTGGCGGGGTAGTCGGGGGGCGCCGTCGTTGTCGCGGCGGGTGGCGCCGGCCATCCGGCGGTTGCCGATGCGGCAGCGGACCCGGGAGCGGAGGGCGTGGCTGCGGCGTCCGGGGGCGGGGTCGGGGGTGGTGGCGTGCTCGGCGGCGATGGCCTGGGCGGCGTCCCACGTCTGGCGGGTGATGATGGCGGGGTGCGCGGGGTGAGCTGCCACAGCGGCACCCGCCCGGACACCGCCGAGTAGTCGTCGCAGGCCAGCAGGATCGCCCTCGGCTCGGTGCCGGCGGCGGTGGCGGCGTGGGCGGCCAGCCCGGTGATGGCCATGGCCCGGGCCTCTGCGACGGCCTGCTCCCGGGTGCCTTCGAAGATGAAGTACCAGGCGTCCGCGTCCGCGAGGCTGCCGGGGCCGTCGAGGGCGGGGCCGGGGCCGGGGCGCTCCAGCAGGGTCCGGTACCGCAGGGCGATGTCGCCCGGGTGCGGGCGGGCGGCGTGACGGCGGCCGGCTCCCCGGGGTGCCCGGCCCGGGCGGCCTGGAGCCAGCCGTGGTCCAGGCGGGCCAGGAAGCCCGCTGCGCCGGGCGGGGGGCCGGGCGGGGCGGTGACGGCGAGGGACAGGGCGGCCTGGGTGAGGCAGGCGGCCGGGCCGGTGCCGGTGCCGGTCATCTGGAACAGGGTGACGGCCGGCTCGCGGGGCGGGAGGGCCCGCAGGGACACGGCGGCCTCGTCGGGCCAGACGGCGACCCTGCTGGCTCCGGTGCCGTGCAGGAGACGGCGGGTCCGCTGGGCTCTGAGGCGGGCGCCGGGGCTGCCCTTGCAGTCCGGCACGACCAGCAGCGGGCGCGGCGCGCCGTCCTTGCGGGACGCGGCGAGGGTGGCGGAGGGGCGGTGAGGTAGACGACCCGGGCGTAACGCGGCACGGCGGCGGGGACCGCGCCCGGGTGGTACCCGGTGGTGCGGGACAGCAGGCCGCGCATGATCGCGGCGGTGCGGGCCAGCGGCCCGGGGGTCAGCCCGGCCTCGATCGCCCGCCGCTCCCCCCTGGGGTACGGGGACCCGGGCACGTCACCCCAGGACACCTCACCGTCCGGGACGTGCCCGGAGGGCACCTTCCCGGCCATCGCCGCGCGGAGCCGCCGCTCAGACCGCCAGTGCGGCTGGCCGGCGTGCCGGGCGCCGCCGGCTTCCAGGGACAGGCGGACGGCGCGGAGGTGCGCGAGCCAGGCGCCCGGTGTCGGCGTAGCCGACCCTGCGCCAGCGGGACACGACGGACCTTAACCGGTCCTCGCGGACGCCCGGGAACGAGGCGAGCAGGTCATGCGGGGTGCCGCGCATCTCGCCGGCCAGGACCAGCCCGGTCACGTCCCGGCCGGTCAGCCGGACTGTCCCGGCGCCGGCCCGGCGGGCAGCGGCCAGGGCTGTGCCGGTAGCAGCGGTACCGGCCGTGTTCACGGGCTCCCGTCCGACTCTGCGAGGTCTCGTCCTGGCCTGGCCGACCGGTGACCGGCGGGCTACCGGTTGCCGGCGGGGCGGGCCGGGCGGGCGTATCGTGACCCCGGCGGCGCGCAGGATGCGGCGGGCGGTCCCGGCGGCGATGCCGGACGTGGCGGCGCATTCCCGGATGGTCTGGCCGGCGGCGTAGGCGGCGGCGACCGCGGCCGGGCCGGCCAGGGCGCGGGGAGCGCCGGGCGGGCGCACGGTGACCCCTTCGGCGCGCTGGCCGGCGGCGGGGGCTCGGGCCGGCGCGGCCGGGCCGGGCCGCCCGCGCGGCGGGGCGGTCGCGGGGGCGGGGGCGGTCTTGCTGGTCACCTGACGGGGGAACCTTCCTGGTGCTGGCGGAGGCAGCCCGGTCCCCGGCACGGGCACCCGGGTCAGGGCCGGCGGTCCTGGTCGCGGCCGGCGGCCAGGGCGGCGGCCAGCTCGGGGAGGCTGCCGGTCACGACGGTGTGCGGGCGGGTATCCAGGCTGAGGGCGCGGGCGACGTAGCGGGTGCCGTCCCCGGTGGTCTCGCGCCACAGCCGGAACGCGGGGAACCCGGCGGCGATCAGCGCCAGCTCGTCCGGGCCGGCGGCTTCGGCGGGGGTCATGGCGTGGTCCCGGGCGTGCGGCCGGTCCCGGCCCGGAACAGGACCGGGCGGCCGGCGGTGACGCGGCGGCGGGGCCGCCACGCGGCCACGCCGGTGAGACCAGGCGGCACTAGTTCCAGGCCGTCCAGCATCCGGCCGATCTGGTCACGGGTGCGGGCGGGGCCGGCGGGGCCGTCGCTGTCCACGAAGTGCAGCAGCGCGACCAGCAGCACCGCGACCGGCTGGCCGAAGTCGATGAGGTCGCGGACGGCGGGCAGGGTCAGCAGGTGCCGGGGGAACCGCACGCCGGCTTCCACCGCCGCGACCTGCGGGGCGTCGGTCAGCAGCGCCCAGGCGTGCGCCACGACGATGAGGTCGCTGCCGGCGTAGATCACGCGGGCTCCGGGGTCGCGGGCGCGGGCGACCTGGCGGACGTGGCCGGGGCCGGGCAGGCCGGCGCCGATGTCGATGAACTGGCGGATTCCGGTGCTGCCGGCGAGGAAGCGCACGGCCCGGCCGAGGAACGCCCGGTTGTCCCGGGCGGCCCGGGCCGCGCCGGGTACGGCCGCCTCCAGTTGCCGGGCGGCCTGCCGGTCAGCGGCGTAGTTGTCCTTGCCGATCAGCGCGTCGTAGATCCGGGCGACATTCGGGGCCGGGTCCATGCCTGGCCAGTCGGGCGCGGGAGCTGGGTCAGTGGCGGGCTCGTCCGGGCCGGGGGCCGGGGATAGGGGGCCAGGGCCGGGGATGGCGGGCATAGGGGGCATAGGGGGCTCTCCGATGGGGTGGCGGATGCGGGATAGCGCGGTTATCTGCGCCGGGTCCGGGCGGGCTGGCGCATCTGGGCGATGAGTTCTGCGGGGGTCGCGGCGGCGATCATGCGCGGCGTGGCGCGGAACAGGGGCCGCGCCTGGTACTCGCCCTTGCGGGCGGCCCAGATCACGACCCATCTCGGGTGATCACGGCGGCGGCGAGCGGAGCGATGCCGGCTACTGGGTGGGCCCGGAGGGGTGGCAGGAAGGGGGGTGTGGGGGGAAGGGGGGTGTGGGGGGAAACCTGGAGGGGGACCCTGGGGCCGGAGGGGGAAGGGTTCCCTTCCGGGTTTCCCCCCGCCGCTGCTGTTGATTTTGCTGTTGGCCTGGCTGCCTGTTTGCGCTTTGCTGCTGTTCCCGACCTCGGTCGCGCCCTTCTGGGGGTGTGAGTGAGGTCGGGAAGGCTGTCAGCAGCGCTGTTTGCGCGTTCTTGCAGGCAGCCAGGCCAGCAGCGCCCCGGAGGGGCGCACAGTGGCCGCGCGAGCCGGGATGCTCCAGGGCGGGCTGTGCGCGGCTGTTGTGCGGGCGCTGTGGGCTGCCGGGCGCTATGGTGCGTTCGGTTGCGCTATGCATATTGCTGCTGAGCTGGTCCTGGGTAGTTGTGCGGGCTAGCGCTGTCGAGGCTGGCTGAGTTGCGGATGGGGTGCGGGCGGGATGCTGCTGCGGTGGGTTGAGGCTGAGGGGTTCTTGTCGTTCGGGTCACGGGCGCGGCTGAACTTGGGTTCTGGCCTGACTGTGGTGACGGGGCCGAATGGTGCTGGTAAGTCGAATCTGGGCCGTTGCCTTGATGTAGCGCGGGCGGTGGTCGGAAGCGGTCACGCTGCTGCTGAGGCCGGGCGGCTGGACCTGTACAGGGATGCCGGGTATGAGGGTGCCGGCGATTTCACGGTCAGGCTGGGCATGGACCTTGACCAGGCGTGGGAGAGCGATCTGGTCTGGGCGTTTGCGTGCGCCGCTTTTGCGACGGGGAGGATGGACCACGCAAATATGGAGCTTGACGCGCTGGTCCGGCATGGCCTGAAGGCGGACTCGCTTGAGCCGCTGTGCTCTGGCTCACTTGTTGTCAGCCATCGCGCGGCACTGGCGCGGCCGTGGTCGGCTGCGTGGGAGTTCGCGCACGCGGGTCAGGCGTGGGATGTGGTCCTGACTGGTGACGGATCGGGCCGGCTCAGGCCGGGAACTGCTGGTCGTCCGCCTGCCCAGAACGGTGCCGGGACCTTCACGGACTGGCTGCTGGGCAGTGTGCCGGAGGGTGACAAGTCGGTTTCCGCGCCGATGGATTTCCGGGTGGCGATGCAGCAGGCCGAGAAGCCAGTCAGCTTCGCTGCCGCCGGCATGCCGGCGAATCGCCTACCGGAGAGCTTGCGCGCGCTCGGGCTGGGCCTGGGGATCGATCCCAGTAACCAGCAGTTCGGGTTTGATCATGTGATGGCGCTGGTGCTGCGGCGCGGCATCGTGCTGACGGATAACCGGCGGCTGCCGCTGGCGAGGCGCTTCGGGATCGGCGAGCTTGGCCGGGAAACTGACCTGCGGGATGGCTCGGCCGTGGCTGCGGAGTTGTTCCGTCTGAAGATGGGTGTTTCCGCTGAGCAGGCGCGGTTCAGGGAGATTCAGGCGATGTTCCTGGCGCTGACGGGTCGTGAGCTGGGGTTGCGTGCGCGGCCGGGACCCTCAGATGACGACGGCGGTTCGATGATCGTCGAGCCTACGGTGGCGGGTTTTCATGGTGAGCGGCTGGTGGAGCTGTCGGGTGCGGGGGTTCAGGAGGCCCTGGTGCTGAGCGCGCTCCTGGGCGACAGGCCAGGTCAGGTGACGGTGCTGGATGAGCCGGCGGTCAACCTGGAGGCGACAGCGCAGCGGCGGCTGGTGGGCAGGGTCCGGGGGCCGGGTCAGTATCTCGTGATCACTCATAGCGCCGACCTGGTTCCTTTCGAGGAGCCCGGTGACTTGAGCAGTATCGTGCGGGTTGCCCCTGGGCGGTCCGGCTCGGCAATCCGCCAGCCGGATTTCGGCGGCGTGTCGGACAGGGATCTGCTTCGGCACTTGCGGCTGATGGAGCCCGCAGACGTGCGGGCCCTGCTGTTCGCGGCGGGCGTGATCTTGTGCGAGGGATTTACTGAGGTCGGGGCTCTTCCGCGCTGGTGGCGTGGGGCGGATTCGGCGGGCCTGCCGGACCCTGCTGCCGCCCATGTCAGTGTGCTCAGTGTCGGTGGCCAGACTCATTTCGGACCGTATCTGCGGTACCTGGATGCCTTCGGCGTGCCGTGGGCGGTCGTGGCGGACGGGCCTGCGCTGCGGCCGGGAAGCACGCTGGCGGGTGACCTGCGCGACCTGGGCTGCTGGCCGGGTAAGCCTCAGCCTGAGGACGGCGAGGACTTCCCGGCCTGGCGCGATTTCTGGGAGGGCGCGGGCGTGTTCACCCTCGCTGACCAGTTCGGGGATGACGGGAGCAAGAGCGGCGAGTTCGAGGCGTTCCTGGAGCGCGTGGACCCGGCGCTGTTCGCGGAGGCGAAGCGTGCCGGCGGGCGGAGTAAGCCCCGGACCGGGACGTTCTTCGCCCTCGAACATCCTGAGCCGCCGCCGGGCGTCCTGGGCGTCTACGGCCGGATCGCGGGTCGGCTCGGGCTCCGGGGCCGAGGGGCGGCGCGGGAAACACCGTGACGGCTGCGAGTCGACGGAACCACGTGCAGACTCAGAGGCGGGGCGGGCGGGCCGCCTTCGGCGAGGGAACGTGATTCCACGGTGATGAGGGCAGGGCGGATGCTTGTGGGTGTCGCGTCCGCCCACTATCGCTAGCGCTGGCCTGGCGCACGATGGGAAGGAGAGTGCGCCCGTTAGGGCGCGCCTATAGCGGCGTGCCGTGGACGCGGCGGGAAAGCGGCAGTGCCGGTAGGACCGGCGCGGACCTGGGCGGGCTGCCTTCGGTACTGGGTGTGGTTCCTGAACCGCCGGGCCGGGCGGGTGCTTGTGGTCTGCGCCCGGCCCTGCGTCTGCGATGGTCGCCTTGGCGGGCGCTGCGGCGGTCATAGCTGCGAGTTCCACGCGGCATGAACGCGATCAACGACGAGCAGGAGTCGCGCGCCGCACTTGCAAGCAAACAAGACAACCTGTGTTGTCGCACAGCGAGCCGGAACGATTTAGCTATTTGCTATTTGCTATTTGAAGCACAACCACCTTTGATCCGTCGATCGCAATTGTCGCATCGTAATTTCCAGCTTCGGGATCGTGCTGCACCCCAAACAGGAACAAGTGGTAGGACGCGCTCATTGCATAACTGCCGATCACGTGGATGAGGCCTGATGAGCGGTCGAAACTTTCCGCTGCGTTCAGTACCGGATTAGCAGTCAGGTGCCATCGCGCGTTGCTTCCGGTGATGTCAGAGTTCTCATTCGTGGGGCACTGCGGCGGTAGGGGTACCGATTCCGACCCGGCGCATTTGACGAAAGCGGAGAGAACAGCCTGCTGCAACTGACTCCATGGTATCTTCGGCTCATGCTTAGTAATGACTGGTCCCGAGGATGCGCTAACAGATTTTATAGTGGCTAGCGTGGCAGTGTCATTCAGCCAATGCACGGTAGCTCGATAGTGTACGATTTGAACGGCAATGGAATCGCTAGAATCGCTAGAGTAAGTGGCCTTCATTACGGCATTTCCAGCGATGTAGAACTGGTCTTTCCAGTAGACGATCTTCGCCCCATCGGCGGGATCGTCATAGAGGGCCCAGGGCGCAGGCGCCGGAACGTCGGTATCGTCTGAGATGGATTGCGGGCAATTGTCCGGTGCCAGGACGGGGGCGTGTGAGCAGGTGCGAAGCCGAGTCATGACAGGGCTTAGTATGAGACTCCTGGTAGCGCCTGCTGGCCAGGGGTTGCTTCGCGAGGGGAAGCGGACTGTGGGTAAAGAGGTGCCGGACGCCGAAATACCCCAAATAGCCAGCAGAATGATTCCAGCGATAAGAAGGAAGCCTCCCACCCCGTTAGTCGTGTTCTCACCGCTGGCCGTGCCCGCTTCCGATGGATATGAATCATCTCCATGGAAGTAGGCGTTGCCGGCGATATTGTACTGATCGCGGCCTGCGTATCCGTGCTGATCATTCATCATTGGCCGCCGGTCGATGACGTTAGCATTGGCCTAGCGACCCGGAAATGTGGCATCTCCACCAATATTGTACTGGTCGCGCCCGGCGAAGCCGATCTGGCTTGTAGCTGGCTTCGATAGGAGGTGCACAAGCTCCTCATAGACACCGTTCAATTCTGTCTCAGCCGAGGGGTTGGAATCCAGCAGTCGCTTGAGCTGATAGATCCACCGGTCAACCTCTGCCGCGCGAACTTCTGGGTTCTTGCGTAAGCGCTTGGCTGTAGCGTCTAGGTCGGCTACCGCTTTTTGGCGAAACCCGAGACGCTCAAAGTTTTGGCCTAGAATTTTGCGGCACTGCTTGTAAAGATCGCCACCAGCCGATTGAACAATAGAATTGGCTAAGAGGATTGGTATATCCATCAAGACTAGCCCCCCTAGGAGTGTGGCTACTTACTCTCCGTCAGTGTAGATGATAGACCCAAGGTCCGACTCTCGAGTGCGGTGCCTGCGCAAGCAGTTCGGCTGTTAGCGTTCTGTGCCATCGGGGCGGTCTGGGTGTGGGTCAATGCCATGGGCTGATACGTGAATGACCCCCAGCCGGGCGCGCGGCAGCAGCCGGCGGCGGGTTGTGCCGTCGGCTTCCCCCGGGGGTGGGGGTCAGGCGGCGTCCTCCAGGGTGACGCGCTTGCCGAGTGCCTCCAGCCGGGCGATGAGCCGGGCGGTTTCGCGTTCGGGGTCGAGGCGGCGGGTGAAGTAGTCGGCGCCGAGTTCGTCGTAGGGCCTGCCGGTGGCCAGGACGTGCCAGATGATCACGAGGATGGCGTGGGCGACCACGATGATTGCCTTGCTCTTGGCGATGCTGGAGCGGCAGCCGCCCCATTTCATGACGTGCCGGTGGTAGAGGGCCTTGAGGTAGCCGTCGTGGCGGACCGCGGCCCGGGCGCACTCGACCAGGACGGGCTGCAGGTGCTGGCTGCCCTTCCTGCGCTTCCCGGAGTGGCGCTTCCCGGCGGACTCGTGGTTACCGGGGCACAGCCCTGCCCGGGAGGCCAGGTGCGCAGCGTCGGGGAAGAACCCGCGGACGTCCGTGCCGATCTCGGAGATGACGGCAGCGGCAGACAGCGCCGCGATGCCGGGAATGGTGATCAGGAGGTCGCGGGCGGCGCGAAACGGCTGCATCATCGCCTCGATCTGCGCGTCGAGCTTATTGAGCATGCCGTCGAGGTGGTCCAGGTGGTCCAGGTGAAGCCGGCACAGCATGGCGTGGTGCTCCTCGAACCGGCCCTCCAGCGCCATCGACAGGTCCGGGATCTTCGGCCTCATCCGGCCGATGGCCAGGTCCGCCAGCACGGCGCCGCGCCGCTCGCCGTCGATCAGCGCCTCGATCATCAGCCGCCCTAACTTCGTCGCGATGGACGAGGCGACCGAGTCGAGCTTGATGCCGGCGTCCTGCAGCACGTTCGCGAGGCGGGCGATCTCGCTGACGCGCTGCTGGGCGATCCTGGCCCGGTAGCGGATCACGTCCCGGGCCGCCTTGACGTCTGCGGGGGGAATGAACGAGCCGGCCAGCAGCCCGCACTCCAGCAGCTGGCACAGCCACTCGGCGTCGGCCATGTCCGTTTTCCGGCCAGGTACGTTCTTCACGTGCCCGGCGTTGCACACCAGGACCTTCTCGAAGTCCCCGTGCTCGGTCAGCGCATGGCAGACCGGCATCGAGTAGATCCCGGTCGCCTCCATCGCCACGTGCGTGACTCCCTCCGGCATGAGCCACCGCGCGGCCTCGCGCAGCACGCCGTAGAACGTCTTGAACTGCCGCTTCACGGTGACCCGGCCGTCCGGCCCCTTCCCGGGCCCGCGGACCGCGATCACGATCACGTCCTTGCCCACGTCCACCGCCGCGCACCGCTCGCAGATGACCTGCATGACACTCCTCCGGGAAGCAGGACGACACGGCGCGCACGCCGCCCGCAGAGCCCCTGAAAGAACAAGGAGACTGATACCCGCGCTCGCAGCGCAACCGGGAGGAACACCCGAAGGCGAGGGACTCCAGCGCCAGTCTTTAGGACGGTCTCGCAGAGCCAAGCCCAGCCGGCGTCGGCGGGCAGCGTGCGCACCGCCATTCTCATCCCCCGGGAACGGCCGCGCCAGCGCCCATCAAATCTTGCGGGGGCGGTGCCGGTCCCGGTCGGTGATGACGCGGTGCTTCGCGATCTCGCTGGTCACGGCCTCGAGGCCGGCCTGTCCGGCCTGGATGGCGCGGATGATGGTGCGGCGGTCGGCGCGGTGGGACAGGTCGCGGGGCCGGACGGGCTGCCCGGCCCGCCGTCCCCTGCGGGCGGGGGCCGCGGCCAGGGCGGCGCGGCGGATGGCGCCGCGGGTCATCTCGGTGCTGGCGGCCCGGGCGGCCAGTTCCTGCCGGGTCAGGCCCGGGGTGCCGGAGCGGAGCATCGGCCCGGTGCCGGGCCCGGACCCGCGCAGGCTGTCCTTCGCCTCGCGCAGCGCTGTCTCCGATCCGTCCCACCGCCAGTGATAGAGCCCGGCCAGGTCCAGGGCGGGGTATTCGCGGATGTCCGTGAGGTCTGTGATCAGGCAGAACATCTCCGGGACGTCCTGTCCTTCCACCTCCGCCCAGTACTCGGTGACGCGGACCCGGACGCTCATCCCGTCGGCCTTCAGGTCCGCGAGGTAGGAGCCGTCGCGCAGGACCGGCGAGACCCTGCCCAGGGTGATGTCGCTCTTGAGGCGGATCAGGAAGTGGGTGGCCAGCGTCAGCGCCGCGACCCGGGCGACGCCGGGGAAGTTGCGGTCCATGATCCAGATCCGGTCCTTCGCGAACAGGTGCGGGAACCGCGTCATCGCCGCGTCCAGCAGGGACTGCTCACCGGCGGGCTTGTCCCCTGACGAGGGCCCGTACGGCATGCCGAGCAGGCCCCGGGTGGAGGCGTCGGTCAGCGGCAGCGCCCTGACCTGCGGATACGGCGAGGAATCATCGCCGGTCCCGACCGAGCCGAATTCGGCCCGGTTCGCCGGGGTGTCCGGGACCCTGATCAGGGTGCCGTCGATCGCGCCGGGCTTCAGCGGCCGGGTCTTCCCGATGATGACGGCCCGCCAGTCCCGCGCCTGGTGCTCGTCATGCGCGGCGCGGTGCACGACGGCGGCCAGTTCCTCCAGCGGTTCCGGCCCGAGCGCATTGCGCCAGTCGCCGATCGCCCGCTCCGACGCCGGCGCCCGCGGCCGCGCCCAGGGCACCAGGGCCAGGTCGCCGGCCAGGGCGATCAGGGCGCCCCTGGGCGTGGTTCCGGGGATGAGGGTCATCAGCACGATCGCCCGGATGATGAACGCCCTGGCCAGCAGCCGCTTCCGCTCGCCCCTGACGAACCCGGGCCGCAGCACCGCCCGCTCCGCGATGCCGTCGATGATTCCGGCCCGGCCTGCTCCTCCAGCCATTCCCCGGCCGCGCCGAGCGTGCCGTGCTCCGCCGGGCTGCCCTGCGCCTGGACGCTGCCGCCGCGGCGCACCCGCGCCCTCACGACCGCGACGACCTTGCAGATCACGATGTCGTCCCCGGTCCGGATCCGCCCCGTCCCCTCGATGACCAGCGCGGACCGGTCTTCCTCCCGCACCGGCCGGCCGCCGCGCAGCGGGGACGCGACGTCCCGCACCCGGACCGCGATCATCCGCCCGGCCGTAACCTCCCGCCCGCCGGAAACGGGCACGGCAGCGGACACGACAGGGTAGAAAGACATGGAGGCTCCTGCGCGAAGGGTGATGTGGTAATCCCACTTCTAGCAGGAGCCTCACCCGTCCCGCAGACAACCTTGTCAACACGCCCCAGCCAGCGGAAACCACCCAGCGTAACCAGCAGCAGGAACCCGGGGCCGCGCACTACTCCTTAAGCCCATGGCATTGGGGTGTGGGTGGGGTCTATGCGGGGTTGCGCGATCGAGGGTGACGGACGGTTGGCGCCCAGGTGTGGGTCACCGCATGCGTAACTCTGCCGCTGTGCCGTATTGGATTGCGCGGGGCGGGCAGGGTTATCCGGCGCGGGTTATGTTGATGTGAATGTGGGCGTGTTCGAGTTCGCGGAAGAGTTCTGTTTTCCATGCGCCGTTGTCGTCGAAGTTGATGTAGGCGATGCCGTCGATGTCTGAGGGTTTCTCGACGCCTGGGCTGAGCAGGACGCTGACTTGGTTGCGGCCGAGGATGCCGTAGAAGTAGCCCATCTCGAAGATGACGTTCTGGCGGGCTCGGGGGCTGCGCTGGGTTGTGTCTTTGCGGCTGCCTTCGTCGTCCGGGGTCAGGATGATGATGGCGTAGCAGGCTTGGGTGGCGTGCTGCTCGAACTTCTCGATCAGTGTCCGGCCAAGGTTTGCCTGCTCGCGGAGGATGACTGTCTGGCGTCCTGTGGCGCGTTCGAGCGTGCGTGCGACTCCTTCGGCGCGTAGCGTGTCGCTGCCGTGGACGATGAAGATCGGGGCGTCCGCCGTGACCTGGGGTTTGCTGGCGGCGGGTGAGGTCGCGTCGTCTTCCGGGAGCCACAGGGGAAGGCGGTCGCGCGTGGACTCCAGCTTGGATATTTCTGATGTGATGTCTTCGCGCAGGTAGCGCAGGCGCACAAGGGGATCATCCGAGCCGCCGCCAAAGTGCAATGATGCGCTCTTGTACTCTTCTGCGGCCTCACCGCCGAGGTTTCTGCCGATCCATGTCTGGTTATAGTCGGTCCACTGGCTGACGCGGTGCCTGAGGGCGGCTAGATCCGGGTGGTTCTGAGCTGTGGCCGCTCCCCAGCTGATCTGGGCAGCGGCCTGTCGTGGATCGGTGTCCAGGCTGGGGACTGGGGTGTTTGCGAGTTCACGCCCGGCGTCGATCCGGTCCTGGAGTTCGGACTGGGCTCGTGGCAGGGGGATCTTGAGTACCGACCGCTCGGGTGGCGGGGAGGGGTCGCGCGGGTTTTGGCCACGGCGTGCAGGCATGCCCGTCATTGTGCCGCAGTCGGCGTGCGCTGCGGACAGGGACGCGTCGTCGGGAGGGCGCGGGTGTGCGGCGTAACGCGCCGCGTGATCGGGTGCCCGCAGGGCACCGGGGAAGCAGGCGCGCCTTGGGGTTGTGGTGGGGGCGGTGGGTGAGGTGCGTGCCGGCGGGACCACCGCATGGTTGGGGGTGGGCGGGCGGGCCGCCTTCGGGCGTCGGTCGTGGTGTGGTTCCTCGCTGGCTGGAGGGCCGGTCGGGGCGCTTTGATTGCAGCGCCCGCCCGGCGCTGGCAGCGGCGGCCGGAGCCGTGGTTAGAGCTGAGCGGTCCACTCGACGGTAAGCGTGGGCTCGGCGGCTGGCTGGCACTGTGGTTCGCACTTATCCCACCCCCCTATGGCACGCCCGATCCGAACCAATGAGCCAGTGCAGTGCTCAGTCGCCGAGCTCGGCGCGACGGCGGGTGACGTACTCCTCCAGCTCGGCGCGGATCGCGTCGTCCAGCGGCGGGGGCTCGTAGGCGTCCAGCGTCCTGGCGCAGATCTCGCCGGCCCGGGCGGTCGCGTCCTTGCCGCCGAGCTTGAGCCAGCGCTCGTAGTTCGCGGTCGAGGACAGCAGCGGCCGGTAGAAGCACTCCCGGAACCGCTCCATGGTGTGGGCCGCGCCCAGGAAGTGGCCGCCGTGCCCGACCTCCTCGTGCGCGCCGAACGCCAGCGACTCCTCGTCGATCTCCAGCGGGGTGAACTCCGCCCGCAGCATCCGCAGCAGCTCGATGTCGACGATGAACTTCTCGTAGCACGAGACCAAGCCGCCTTCCAGCCAGCCGGCCGCGTGCATCACGAAGTTGGTGCCGGCCAGGAACGTCGGCAGCAGCGTCATCAGCGACTCATACGCCGCCTGCGCGTCGCAGGTCTGGCTGGAGTTCAGCCCGCCGCCGGTGCGGAACGGCAGGCCGTAGTGCCGGGCCAGCTGCCCCGTGCACAGCAGGCCGATGCCGGACTCCGGGGTGCCGAAGCTGGGCGAGCCCGACTGCATGTCGATGTTGGACAGGAACGAGCCGAAGATCACCGGGCAGCCCGGCCGGATCAGCTGGGCCAGCGCGATCCCGGACAGGGCCTCGGCTAGCTGCTGCACGAGCGCGGCGGGAATGGTGACCGGCGACATCGCGCCCATGAGCAGGAACGGGGTGAGCACCACCGGCTGATTGGCCGCGCAGTACTCGAACTGGGCGTCCAGCATCCGGTCGTCCCAGCGCAGCGGGGAATTGCAGTTGATCAGGGAGATCGTGGCCGGGGTCTGCTCGATCGCGGCGCGCCCGCCGAACAGGATCTCCGTCATCTTGATGGTGTCGACGGCGTTCGGCCCGGACACGACGTTGCCCATGTAGAACTTGTCGGTGACCGTCTGCAGGGCGTAGATCATGTCCAGGTGCCGGGAGTCCAGCGGCGCGTCGTCCGGCTCGCAGATCACCCCGCCGGCGGAGTCCAGCTGCGGGAACGACTGCGCCAGCATGGCCATCCGCCGGAAGTCCGCCATCGTGGCGTTGCGGCGCACGTCCCCCTCGCGCACGAACGGCGACCCGTAGACCGCGCTGAAGACCATGTCATCGCCGCCGATGTGCACGGTGTTGGCCGGGTTCCGGGCCTGGACGTCGAACTCGCGCGGCGCCTTGGCCACCTGCTCCATGACGAAATCCGGGTCCAGGAAGACGGTCTCGCCGTCGACCCGCTGGCCCGCCTTGGCGAACAGCTGCGCCGCCTCCGGCTTGGCGAACTGCACGCCGATCTCCGAGACGATCCGGCGCCAGCCCTTGTCGAGCACGCCGATGGCGTCCGGCGACAGGATCTCGTACCTGGGCATGCCGTTGCGGAACATTGCCACCTCGCACGTCAGTTGAGCAGTGCCGTATTAGCTGACCAGTGCCGTCTTGACCGGCGCGGACAGTCAAATCTAGGATCACATAGTAGAACATGGTTCCGTAAGGTGGAACTTGTTGTGAACGAACTCTCCGAAGGGTCAGCCGTGACCAGCCCGAACGGAACGCAGGCGGTGGAGCGAGCGGCCCAGCTGCTCATCGAGGTGGCCCGGCATCGCGACCCGGTGACCTTCTCCGAGCTGACCGAGACCAGCGGCCTGGCCAAGAGCACCGCTTCCCGTCTGCTCACCGCTCTCGAACGTAACGGGCTCGTCCGGCGCGACCCGGCTGGCCGGTTCCGGCCCGGCGAGGTGTTCGTGTCCTATGCCTGCCGCGGCGGCGCGGAAGCCGACCTGGTCGGTGTCGCCCAGCCGTTCCTGGACCGGCTGGGTGAACAGACCGGCGAGACGGTCAACCTGGGCGTGCCGCGCGGCGGTGGCCTGGTCGAGCAGATCGCCCAGGTGGACAGCACCTACCTCATCGGCGGCACCAACTGGGTGGGCATGTCCGTGCCGCTGCACTGCGCCGCGCTCGGCAAGGTGCTGCTCGCCTACGGCGCCGCGGACCTGCCGCGCGGCAAGCTGGAGCAGCGGACCACCCGGACCCTGACCAGCCGGGCGGCGATCGAGGCGGACCTGGCGGTGGTCCGCGAGCGCGGCTACGCGGTCACCGACGAGGAGCTCGAGCCCGGCCTGGTGGCCGTGGCCGCGCCGGTGCAGCGTGATGGCGGGGTGGTGGTCGCGGCGATATCGGTGTCGGGGCCGGCCAGCCGGCTGACCGCGTCAGCCGTCCCGGACGTCGGCGCCCGGTGCGCGCGGGCCGCCGCCGGCCTGTCCGCCGTCCTCGGCCACGAGCCCGCCTCGCGCCAGAACAAGCACGATCCCGGGATGCGCCCCGACCGCGGGATGCGCCCCGACCGCGGGATGCGCCCCGACCGCGGGATGCGCCCCGACCGCGGGATACCCCCCGACCGCGGGATACCCCCCGACCCCAGGATGCAGAGAGAAGGTGCCCCTTGACACAAGAGGAGCTACTCAGGCAACTCTACGACTTCACCCTGGTGGGCAACGGCCCCGCGGTGATCGAGCTGACCCGTTCCGGGCTGGAGCTGGGGATGGGCCCGGAGACGCTGCTGTACGAGGCGCTCATCCCCTCGCTGGAGGAGGTCG